>Ga0307380_10000454_pt1 | contig 64890 bp, 47 predicted proteins | sample UN3MG_FD_202239 | JGI IMG/M metagenome (GOLD analysis project Ga0307380, IMG submission 202239) | Soil microbial communities from Risofladan, Vaasa, Finland - UN-3 | ecosystem: Environmental > Terrestrial > Soil > Coastal area > Acid sulfate soil | place: Finland: Risofladan, Vaasa | collected... | reverse complement strand
GCTTGGCTTCCAGGCCTGTGATTCTCCAGGCGGCGTGATCGCCCTGCCCCATTTCCCTGGAATAGAAGGCGTAGGGGTCCCCGCCGACAACGCGCTCCAGCGACACGCCCATCCCCGCCCGGACGCGTACGGAAAGCGCGGCAGGGTCGGCCGCCGGCTTCCCGCAGTCGTCCTTCCCATCCCACTCCAGGCCTTGGGACAGCCCGGCCTTGAGCGGCAGCGGAGGCGGGTTCTTCCCGCCGAGCACGCCGGCGGCCAGGTGCCTGACCACCTTCCCCTTGGCATCGAGGATCGCCACCTCGACGTCGGTCGTGACGTTGACCGCGAACGAGATGACCGTCCTGTCACCAGACCTTTTCGTGGTGGGTCTTGCGACGAACCCGACTTCTCCTCCGGATGCCACAGACAAGACCGCTGTCGCCGCCAGAGCCAGGCAGATTGCAGGTTTCACTATCCGTTGCCCCCAGAGACTGCACGTCGTCAGACCTTCTTGGGCACGGCGGGCGCCTGAGTAGTGTGCGCTTCGGGCCATCGTGGTCTGTGAACGCCGGCTGGAAAGCGCCGCAGGTCGCGGGCAAGAAGAGCGCCGCCTCTGCCATAGATACCCCGCCACACGACGGGTGTCAAGTTCTCCTACGCTTCGAGCTTGGCCACGATGGCCTCCTTTCCACAGCCTTCGGCCCGCCCGTCCACAAAGGCGCCGACGGCAGCCGGACCCCTTGGCATCGGATTCTCGCTGCAATGCGTGCGGCTCGGGTCGATGTCGGTCACCGAGCGCACGCGCAAGATCGGGCTTCGCACGGCCGTGGAGGCCCGCGCCCGGGACATCCTCCGCCAGTTCCTGACCGAGGCGATGAAGGCCGCGAAGTCGGCCTTGATCCGCTCGACCAACTCGCTGATGCGCCCCTGAGCGTTATCGCGCCGCGAGTGGCTGATGAAGAGGTCGCAGGGCACGGGCGACCCTCCGCGGGCAAGAGCTCCGCGGCCGCGTGGATCATAGGCGGACCGCGTCGGGTTGCCAAATGGGCAGGGTGCCGGCGCGCCCGAGGGTTTCTGGGTCGTCTTGAGCCCCGACGGATGCGACACAACTGCCGCCGCTGGCGAGCTTGGGCCGCCTCAGAAGCGGAGTCGCTTGACACGAGAGATTCCGGCCTGTAATCTGCGCGGGAGGCAAATACCGCGAATGTGCCTCCACCGAGGAGGATTCCCCGCGTGCCCGCCACTGTCTCCTGGCAAACCGTCCGCATCTTCATCTCCGCGACATGCACGCGGCGCGGCGCCGATCCTGTTTCGGTCTGTATCCTCTTTCACTGATATCCCCGTGGTCAGGCCGCCGATTGACAACTGAAGGGGATGCCTCATGACACGACGAGATCTAATCTTCCGAGTGTTCGTCAGCTCGACGTTCAGGGACCTGATCGCGGAACGGAACGCACTTCAGGAGAAGGCGTTCCCGAGGCTGCGAGACTACTGCCAGAAGCGCGGTGCACGCTTCCAGGCGATTGACCTGCGCTGGGGCGTGAGCCAGGAAGCGGCCCTCGACCAGCAGACGATGCGCATCTGCTTCGAGGAACTCGCCCGATGCCAGCAGGTGTCGCCGAAGCCCAACTTCATCGTCCTTCTGGGCGAGCGCTACGGCTGGCGACCGCTCCCCGAGCAAATCCCCGCCGATGAGTTCGAGGCGATCCTCGCCCGCGTGCCGGAACCCCAGGGGCCACTGCTCGTGACAGGCCAGGACGTGCCCCCGTGGCGCGACGGCGCGGCCGCCAACCGCCTCGGGTGGTATCGCAAGGACCTGAACGCGGTCCCCGCGGAGTATGTCCTCCAGCCGCGAACGGTCGACTTCCCGAAGAACGTCTCAGACGCCGACAAGCGGCGCATCTGCCGCGACGAGGCGGAGGATTGGCACAGGCGCGAGGCCGACATGCACGCGCTCCTCGTCTCCGCCATAGGCCAGCTCGGCTGGGCGGCAGACGACCCCCGCCGTCAGCGCTACGAGCGCTCGGCGACGCATCAGGAGATCGATCACGGTGCCCTGCATCCCGGCCTCGACGCGGAGAAGCACGTCTTCGCCTACTTCCGCGAGATCAAGGACGCCCCGGCCGACGGCTCGGCTGCCGGCTTTGTTGACACGGGCGCCGACAGGGAGTGCCTGGCCGCCCTCAAGGGGCAGTTGGAGCATCGCCTGCCCCCCGAGCACATCTGCCGTTACGAGGCGAAGTGGCAAGGCGACCACCCAGAGTCCGACCTCGATGCCCTGTGCGAGCGCGTCGTCCAGGACCTGGAAGGCATCATTGACGCAGAGCTGAAAGCGTTCCAGCAGAGGCCGGAACTGGAGCGGGAAAAGGAAGCCCACCTGGAGTTCGCCCAGGACCGCAGCCGCCACTTCATCGGCCGGCTCGATGTGCTCGCGCGGATCAATGCCTACCTCGGCGATAGCCAGGACAACCGCCCCCTCGTCATCCACGGCGTCTCGGGCAGCGGCAAGACGGCGCTGATGGCGCACGCCTGGCTCACCCTCACCAAGCCTGAGCAGGTGGTCGCCCGCTTCATCGGCGCAACGCCTGGCTCGGCCGACCTTCGCTCCCTCCTGCGCAGCCTCTGCGAGCAGCTCGGCATCCCGTCGCCGCCCTCTGACATGAACGAGCTGGTCAAGGCATTCCGCGAACGCCTCGCCGGCTCGGAGAAGGCCGACGCGCAGGCGGCGCCTCCCGCCCGCGCCGTTGTCTTCCTCGACGCCCTTGACCAACTCAATCCCACCGACAACGCGCGGATGCTCTACTGGCTGCCGCGCGAGCTGGCGCCCGGCGTCAAGCTCGTCGTCTCCGCGCTCGACGCCGAGGGCGCCGCCGGCGAGTGCTGCGACATCGCCCGACGCATCTGGCCAGACCGCCTCGTGGAGGTCGGCGCGCTGAGCGCCCAAGACGGCGGAACGCTGCTGGAGACCTGGCTCGACGATGCCCGCCGCACACTCCAGGACGACCAGCGGAGAGACGTCCTCGACAAGTTCGCCTCCAACGGCCGCCCGCTCTATCTCAAGGTCGCCTTCGAGGAGGCACGGCGCTGGCGCTCCTGGGACGGGTTGCCGTGCGGCGCCGACGCCATCCCCGGCCTCGGCGACAGCGTCGAGGGCATCCTGGCGGACATGCTCCGCGGCCTCGAACAGCCGCGCCGCCACGGACGGCTCCTCGTCGAGCGCGCCCTCGGCAGCATCGCCGCCGCGAAGAACGGGCTCACGGAGGATGAGCTACTCGACATCTTGTCCGCCGAGGGAGCCGTGATGGAGGATTTCCTCAGCCGCAACCCCGAATCCCCTAAGGTTGACCGCCTGCCCGTCGTCATCTGGTCGCGCCTGCGTGCCGACCTCAAGCCCTACATGACCGAGCGGCGTGCCGACGGCACGGTCGTGATGAACTTCTACCATCGCCAGGTTGCCGAGGCCGTCAACCTCCGCTACCTCGCCACGGAGGACGCGCGGCTTGCCGTCCACGTCCGCCTAGGCGACTACTTTCACAAACTGGACTACTGGGCCGAGTCGCTCGAAGCCCAGCGTGCCCGAGCCAAGCGGTTGCCCCCCACTCCGCGGCCGGCAAACGTCCGCAAAGTCGTCGAGCTGCCCTACCATCGCCTCGAGGCCGCCAAGCTCGGCGGCAAGAACGACCCCAAGAGCCCCTACTGGGACGCCGTCGCCGACCTCCTCACCGACTGGCAATTCCTCGAGGCAAAGGCCGAGGCCGATCCCAACTTCCGCGAGCAGCCCGCCACCGAGCCCGCCGCAGCGGCAGGGGAGGCCAAGCCATGATCTTCGACCTCGTCAAGGACTTCCACGACGCCCTTGCCGCAATGCCAGCGTCCCATCCCCGGCACCACATCCTCTCGCTCCTCAAAGAAGCCATCCGCCGCGACATTCACTTCATCGCCCGCCACCCCACCACCCTCTTCCAGTGCACGTGGAATTCGTGCTGGTGGTACGACTGCCCCGAAGCGGCGGAACTGGGTACTTCTGTTCGGCGGTGGCGGGACGAGAAGCAATGTCAGACACCGGGATTCCGGTGGCTTCGGTTAGAGAGAGCAACGCGGTCATCAGGGGTGTATCATCATACGATTCCCTTCGAGGGCGAGCCGGTTGCGGCCTCAACCAGTGCCGATGGTCGGCGAATCGCCCTCTGTTCGGGAGAGCGAGTGCGGCTGATCAACAGGGATTCCGACAGCGAGATCTTGAGACTCCCCGCGGATGTCGGGTTCCGTTACTCCACCGTCGCGCTGTCAGCGGACGGGTCCCTTCTGGGATGCGCCCAGTGGTCGCAAGAGGCCGGCACAATATGCCTTGTTCTAGACACCTATGGATCCCGAGAGCGTACGTTCCGTGTCCCGGACGGCGAACTGCTCTCCGTCGTGTTCGCAAAGGATGGCAAGAAGCTTGCAGCCTGCGGCGTGTCCAGCCGCGCAGGGTGGGTGGGCGTATTCGACTTGCAGAGCGGTGAGTTGCTTTGGAGGTATGCAACTCCTGGCAGGCTCATGCGTAAGGTCATCTTCTCACGTGATGATGCGAGCGTCATCGCTGCCGGTGGCGATGGCGTTTGCACGATCTGGTCCACGGTGTCTGGTGCCCATCTGAAGGATATCCGCTGCCATGCTGGTGGCGTGTCCGATATCAGCTTGTCACCCTCGGGCGAGTCGGTCATGAGTGTCGGCAAGGACGGAAGCTGTCGGATATGGCCGACCGGGATTCACAGCAGGCGGGTCAGGGCGACTTCCGTGCTGGACTCGCCTCCTGATACTCCGCTCATTGTGGGCACGTTCCTCGACGATTCGGCCGTCGCGGTGGCCGACTTCGGCGGTAATGTGTTCCATGTCTCTCTGTCTAGGCGAACCACGCCGGCCAAGATCCTCGGATGTGGCCGGGGAACGGTCCGGCTTGCCTCGGCTGCCGGAGGGTCACTACTCATGGTCGCGGCCTCAGGAGACCAGCAGTGCCATCTAGTGGACTTACCAGGCGCTCTCGATGTTGGTGGGCTTGAGTCACCCCAAGTCCAGGCTGTTGACTACACTCACGCCGGCCATTCGGTAACGGTTACCCAGCATGCAGGGCACATGCGCTCATTCGACATCGCCGAGCCGAATTGGCAGCAACACGCGTCGCGCCGTCCCGTATCCTTGGGCAAACCCATTGCGGCATCCGCCGTGTCCTCATGCCGATTCCATCTTCTAGTTACCCACGACGGTCAGTGGTGGCTCAGAGATACAGTCGACGGGGTGGATGCACGCGGCAGGTTCAGCGCTCGCATGGAGGCAGGATCGGTCGTTTCCGTTTCGCCCAACGGTCGGATCGTCTGTGTGTTTGCCAGGGAGCGACTTGAGTGGGTGTTTGTCGACACAGGAAGGCACACAACGCTCTCCGTGCCCATGGTTGCTTGTGCGGTCCGGCTCTCAGATGACGGCACAGTTCTAGTGCTGGGTCACGGCTGCCGTTTCAACAAGCTATGGCCTCGTGATGTTATCGCCATCTGGTTCAGTCCGCATGCGGCCAGCGGGCACAGGATCGCGGGGCCATTCGGCAGCGAACTGGCTGTCCAAGGCATTGACCTTCTCGTTTCTGAGGACGACGCGTTCATTACCTCGCGTGTAACGGCCGGCGGCTGTGTGGTCACTCTCTGGAACTTGGTGACGCTCGAGCAGACTGCCGAGAGGTGTTTCTCCGAACCCGCCAAACTGATGTGCCTCCGCTCAGGCTGCAAACAGGTTGTGGTCTACATCCCCACTCTATCGGAGTGCCACATCATGGACACGACTGCCCAGGGACTCGACGACCAATGGGTACTACCGGTAGCGAACGCGTTGGCCTTCGCTTCCATTCGTCCAACAGGCGATCTGGTGACTACCTGCGATCAACAGGGAACCGTCTCGATGTTCAGTACTGTTGGCCTTCGTACAGCCAGCGCACAGAAGGAAAGGGTACACCTATGTTCAGGTTCATCAGGAATGCCATAGCGTATTCCGAGATCAAGGCGCGGCTCATCCGCGATGCGGAGTTTGAGTGTCAGAGGATGGCCTTGCCGGCAGACCAACTCCTCGTGGAGGCGTTCAGGAAAGGGAACTTGAGCATGACGGGTCAGCCTATGACGGACAGGGGCAAGGCCAACACCCGCACCCCAGAGCAGCTCAAGGGCGTCGTCGAGGTACTTCTGTCCTACCCGCCTGTTCTGTCGGCATGGCTCGTCAGATACCATATCGCAAGGGCATTGAGCACCGCGCATCTGCCGATCCACGTGCAGGGGGACTTGATGATGGCGCTAGAGAACGCCAATTACGTCTTCCCCGACAAGGCGGAGGGTGCGGCAGCGCTACTGGCCTACGCCCTGTGCATGCAACCATGGCTCTGGCTAGCCCGAGCCACGTTGTTTGGGTTGGGTACGCCGCTGACGGAGCGACCTGTACCGCAAGATCAGTTCCAGTTCATAATCAAACAGGGCCATCTGCCGATGGATGTCAAACCTTCAGGTCAGAGAGTGACCTTGCTGGGGTGGAATTGTGAGATGCGCGCTAACGTCGCCAATGCATTGGAGAGGATAGACCCGAGACTCTCGGACCTGATGAAGCTCCAGAAGTTCCTGCGTATCAGGAAGCGCCCGCTTGAGCGTTGGGAGCACGAGCCCGATAGGCAGGCCGCCTTGCTCTTGGAGCAGGGCATTGAACTGGCCGGGCATGGACAATTCGAGAAGGCAATCGAATTGTTGGACAGGGCGGGCCGTTCTGATCCCACCCTCATGCCGGATGTTCTCAGGAACAAAGCCTTGATTCTGTCGAAACAGAAACGCTACGGCGAAGCCGCAGTTCTGTGTCGCGAGGCTCTGAATATCGAGCCGGAATACGCTGACGTGTGGTATCTGTTGGGCATCTGCCTGGCACAATCGAGGCGCTTCCGTGAGGCGCTTCATGCCTATGAAAGAGCCAAGTCATTGGGATTCAGGAGCGGCGGCCTGGAGCCCAACATGGCCACTTGTCGACGCGCAATCTCAAACGGTCTTTCTTGAACGTGAACGAGGTCCCGAGAACCGGGGCTCGCTCGACCAACCCAACGGAGATGAAGTGATGAAAGAGAAGTTCAAATGCCCGCAATGTGGATTGGTGTTCTCGGAGTACACTGGTCTTCACGGGGAACTCAAGCTCGTGCAGTGCCCCAACTGCCTTTGCATCTGTAACCGCAAGAGCAACGTGGTTGCGTGGGTGGTCTGTGTTTTCGTGCTTCTGGTGGGAGCAGTTGCCGCCTGGTTCTTCTTTGCTCAGCACTGAGATTCATGCGAATGCTGTTGTGACTGGATCTCATCAAGGCCAGTCTCGGGACATCGTACTCAATTGGTGTGCAGCTCCGGCGCGGGCATCTGTGAGGCGGGCTTGTGAGGCGGTGGCCGCGGCTGTCGAGCGCCTCCAAGAGGGCGACGAATCCCCGGCTGGCCATCGAGGCCAAGCGTAGGGCTGCTTGTCGTGTTGCCGCCATCCCACCAAAGGCTGTAGTCGGCCTCGGCGCGCGCACTGCGGTGATGAAGTAGCCCGTTCCGAGTGCTATCCTCCATCCTCACGGCAAACGAGCTTTGGGCGTCGGAGGGCCCGCGGGGTGCAGGGCAGTTGACGTGGCCCGGCCTGGGTGCTATCCTTCATCCCGCCAGTAGACCCAGAGCTTGAGGGTGCCATGGCTCACGGTTGGCGAACGGTCCGCGTCTTCACCTCCTCGCCCTTCCGCGACATACGGGCTGCGCGCGACTGCTTGGCGCGCTTTGTCTTCCCGCGACCTCGCAGACATCGGCCGGAGGGCATGAGATGATCTTCGAACTCGTCAAGGACTTCGCTGCCGCGCTGGAGGCGATGCCGAGGGAGCACCCCAGGCGGCGAATCCTCTCGCTCCTCGAAGACGCTATCCGCCGCGACATCCACTTCGTCGCCCGCCAGCAGGTGTTTCCGAGGCGTTGAAGGAGAGGGGAGATGTGCCTCAGGACCAGCGGCAGTGTCCGTAGCTCGGGGCGGTGAGTGTCAAGGCGTGGTTGTGTTGAATACAACGTGGCTTTGGGGCCTCGCCGGCGGTAGTCGCAAGATAGGGCTCATCCGCCTGAAGCGATCGCCCGGAGCGGCCCCCCCAGGCGCCCGCGCTAGGCGCTCACCTCCCATTGCGCACACGTGAGCGCCTAGCGCAACTAGCTGGCTGCGTGGGACTCGCCACTGGCTGTAACCTTCGGCAGATTGGGCTCTTACGGCCATCACGGCACTTGCTCCGCCGCCCCCCGCTAGGCGCTCACCTCCCATTGCGCACACGTGAGCGCCTAGCGCAACCAGCTGGCTGCGTGGGACTCGCCACTGGCTGTAACCTTTGGCAGATTGGGCTCTTACGGCCATCACGGCACTTGCTCCGCCGCCCCCCGCTAGGCGCTCACCCCCCCTGGTGCACGGGTGAGGCACCCGACCCGGCCGGGGTGGAGCTCTGAACGCAGAGCATTCGCGCGAGCGCCCGGTGCCCTCTGGATAGGAGCATCGCCTCACCCAAGAGCGAAGGGGTCACGGTACCGCGTGGCAAGCGAAGCGTGCACACCCTCTGGCGAGTCCCTCCTTCCTCGTCAGGCGCTGCCGGCGTCCCTCGGCGCCGCGCCACAGGATGCCGATGATGGTGCCTGCCGGCCTCAACTCAGCGCATCGGCCCGCCATAGGTGTACGGCCGTGAGGCGTGCTTGGGCGGGGCTCACGAGCTATCGGCCTTTGTGCTTGAGGCCGAGGATGGCCTCTGCCAGCTTAGCCCTGGCGGCCTCCCACTCATCGGGATCGTGGCTCCAGTCGCCCCAGTCGCCGATGACTCTTCTCTTTGCCTCGCCCAGTGCGGAGTGGATGAGGCCGTTCACGATGGCGTCGGCCTTGTCGGCGCCGCCGGCGTTCCTGAGGATGGCCATGTACTCGTAATCGGTGTTGCCGCGGCGGTAGGCCTTCAGGCGGATGGAGGGCCAAAGCTCGTCGACGCTAAGGACGGCGCCGGGGTAGAACATCACGCCGTTGGAGTTGGGCCGCCAGGCCTGGCGGGTGCCGCCGTTGTTGGGGTACAGGAAGATGTTCTCGCTGCTCCAGCGCCCGCTGCACCAGTTGTGCCAGCCGTCCACGCGGTACTTCCAGGCGATCCACGCCCAGGTGCGCAGGCCGAGGGCGACGTTGTCGAGGTTCTCCCCGCCGATCCACGGCTCGGAGCCCTGGTAGAACCAGCACTCCTTGCCCTTGGCCTGCTGGGCCTGGAGCGGCGCCACCGCGTAGAAGCAGCCGGAGATGTTCCAGATGTCTATGAAGCCCTCGAAGCTGCGGATGAACGCCGCCGGGTCGCGGCGCAGGGCAGTGTAGAAGTCGTGCCGCATCTTGATCCGTGTGCTCGCGGCGTGCACCATGTCCGCGAGCTTCTTGATCTTGGCGAACTGGCCCTCGCGGCTCGGCTCGTCCAATCCCTGGAAGAAGACGTGCATGCGCGGGTTCCAGCCCTTCTCGGCGAAGTGCTTGTCGAACTGCTCCAGGACGGCCCGGATGCGGGCGTAGTAGATGTCCGGCTTCGTGTCGGCCCACTCGCGTGGGCTCGGCCAGTAGGTGTCAATGGGGACGTGGTAGCTCTCCAACGGCACGCGGTCCTCGTAGGCCGAGCCGTCGAGGTAGGGCCCGAAGCGCTGGTCGTGGAAGGCCCAGTCCACCTGGATATCCTTGCCCTCGCCCTTGGCGTCGGGCCAGGTATCGTAGACGTAGGGCGTGAAGCGGTGGGCGCGGGCCTGGAGGAAGAACTGACGCTCGATCTTCAGCGCCCGCTCGTCGCGCTCGCCGACCCGCCAGGCCCCGGGGATGGTGGCTCGATACAGCGGGGCCTCGGCCCGGACGCTCGGCTTGTCGGGGATGTCGAAGTCCCACACGGTCAGGCCCACGGGGAGCTCGACCTTGGCGGCGCGGTCGGCGGCGATGGCGAACTTCCCGAGGTACTCGCCAGCCGGCGTGCCCTTGGGGATTTTCAGATCCACCCAAACAGCCTGGTTGCGCCCACGTGGCACGGCGAAGGGCGCCCCCCAGCCGCGGACGTGGAAGGGGATCAGGGCGTCGCCATACCAGCCCACCCCGCAGGAGGGCATGCCCAGGGCGTTGAACGACTCGCCGCCCGGCTCGTCGAAGTTCCGCGACGGCTCGGTCACCTCGGTGTACCACACGCGAAACAGGCTGAAGCTCTGCGCCGGAATGGCCCGCGCTCGGTCCGCGTTGGCCAGGGTCAAGAGGCCGGCCCGGACCGCCACGTTCCGCAGATCCTCCCCGCTGGCCTCGATGATGAGATGGAAGCCCACCCACTCGTTCCGAGCGCCTGCGATGCGGACCGTTTGGTTCCGAGCGTCCCAGACGGCGCTGCCCTTTCGCCAGTCGCGATCCTTCACGAACGGATTGATGGCCGAGCCAGTGAGGGGATCGAGCCGGAGCTCGCCTGGGACGGCCCAGGCGCGGATCTGTGGCGTCGCCGGCTTGGACCAGTCCGGCTGCGCGCGCTCCCCCTCGCTGAGCGCGACCGAATGGCCCCAGCAGCACTCCAAGGCGATGAACGCCACAATGAGGCTTCGGTGGCTCATCCGACGGATCTCCTATGGCCAGCGGTCAGTCTCTCGCGAGAGCGATCCGGTTCCTGCCCTTGGTCACGAGCACCTTCGGCACGGTGACCAGGCCCCACTTGTCTGCCGTGATGCGGCCGGACTGAACCCCCTTCCCATCGGCGACGGAGGTGTTGGTCCATCGGAAGTGATCGCCGGGCCTGGGCTTGAACTCTCGACAGCAGCGCGGCGTGATGTCCACGGTGCATTCGTCCTTCGGTGCCCCGTTGCGTCCCGCGGTCAGGAAGGCTGTGATCGCCCACCTGTCCGGCTCGTCCACCAGGTCGTCGGTCTCCCAGCGGAGGTAGAGGTTCAGGCCCCCTTCCGGGTCGCCATCGAACGAGTCCTTCCTCAGCTCGCCGTGACGGTTCTTGACCTCTCTGGGCTTTTCGAGCTTCCTGCCCGTACCGAGGTCGTTGTCGAGGCTGCACCCGGCAAAGGCGGGCAGGGACTGGTCGAGGCGGAACTTCTGGGTGCGCTTGTCGTCAGTCCGGAGGTCGGGGGGCGGCGTTCCGTGGCCGTGCAGCCCCCAGAAGACGGCGTGGGGCCGCCTGGTCTCCTGGAGGGCGCGGAAGAAGGTCAACGCTTGCTCCCAGCCGATCGCCCCGTCGTCCTTGCCGTTCCCGGCGGCGAGGAACGGGGTTTCGACCGTGGGGTTCTCGCGGAGCCATTGCGCCATGTTCATGCGGGCCGCGACGTTGGGCGCGTCGGAGGCGGGAATGGTGGTCCAGTTGAGGTAGCCGGTGCAGAGCTCGAGCGCCGTGGTGAAATGGCCGCGAATTGTCCAGTTGGCGATGCCGACGTTGCCTCGGACCATGGCGAAGCGGTCACCGTTCCGCAGGGCGAAGGTGTAGATGCCGGAGCCGCCCATCGAGCCACCCTGGGCGAAGACGCGATTCCTGTCCACCGGCCACTGCGTGGCCACCCAGTCGAGGAAGGCCAGCACGCGCCGTTCGGTGTAGTTGTGCACCTTGCCGGTGCCCCAGGAGCGCGAGGTGCCCTTGGCCTCGTGCCAGCCATACCACCAGGTCTGCGGCGGGAAGTCGTTGCCGCTGACCAGGATGCCGGTGCGGCCGCCGGGCCAGGCCCAGGTCGTCCGCACGTGGGTACCGCCCCATTCGTGAAGGTACAGCCCCACGGGCGCGGGATTGGCGAGCTGCTTCTCGTCCACGGTCACGCACCAGTCATAGGCCATGTTCGGCACGTTGGTGAATGGCTCGGCGTTCCAGGTGACGTAGAGGCGGACCCGCGCCCCATTGCGCACGCCGCCGAACTCATTCTTGTCCGCCACTGTGTCGAGTTGGAGGACCGGGATGGGAATGGGGCTCGCCTTCTCGCTGACCGGCTCGGTGGGGGCGTTCGCGGGCGAGATGTCTTTCAGGTTGGCACGGCCGTTGATGACCGTGACGACGGCGTAGTGGAACGTGCCCTCCTGCTCCGTGGTCGTGTGGACGTAGAGGCCCGTGCCCCACGGGAGTTTGCCCTTGCCGTCCTCGACGACGAAGCGGTTCTGCGCCTCGCTTTTCCGGTTCCAGTGGTCGAGGCCGCCGTCGCAGTTCGCGCAGCTCAGCGGCTCGACATCCGCCAGCATCTGCGCCTCGCCGACGTTTGCAGCCGTGATCGGCTGGGTGTGGCGGAGCACGCGGTAGCGGACCCTGCGCGTCTTCTCCTTCTCGGCCAGCTCCTTGCGGACCGCGGCCAGCTCGCCGATGGTCAGTTCTGCCTTGTCTGTGAGCTTCTCGACCTCGTTCCACGTGATGAACGTGTTGCCGCTCCTGTGGAAGGCCCGCGCGCCGGTGACCTGCGGTGGTAGGTCGCTCGCCACGCCCTCCCAGGTCACGCGCAACTCAGTGGACTGCGGAATCCAACGGTAGAACTGCTTGACGAGGAACTTGGCGGTCCTGGCGTCCTCCGCAACGGCTTTGCGGACGGCCTCGGTGACGTCGAAGCTCCGATACCAGGGGGCCTCGAACACGAGCGGCGTCGAGGCGTCCGGCGAGGCGTAGACGACCACCGGCAGGAGCCAGTCGTCCTGGCGGTCCTCGAGCCCCTTGGGCTGGCGGATGGCGATGAGCGAGGCGTGGAAGACCTTCGCCCCCCGTGGGATCGACGAGAGGTCGGCGGCCACCACGGTCCCGTCCGCGCCGGGAGCGATCGTGAGCTTGCCCGCGTGGGTGACATGGCCCAGCGAGGGCGGGCCAAGGCTCTCGCTGACAGTCCCCCCACAGAGCGGGGAAACCCTCCACAAGAGGACCGCAAGGACCGCGATGGAGCTCATTGTCCGACGCATAGCGGTTCTCCCTTTGACCATTCTCTTCGGTTCCACTCGAGCAGCTGGTGCTCCCCTGGGACGATTGCGTTCAGCCCACAGATACCGCACCCGGGCGGAGGTGTCAAGCCCTTCCGCTGCCACGACGGCCCGAACTGCACGCGGCGGGCTGCCGCCACTCGTGCGTGCGAACGAGCAGCGGGTCCGCAGCAGCGGAGCGATCACAGTAGTCGGCGATGTCCAGGCAGACCCTGCGGCGGAGTTCGGCATCAGGGACACCGTGGTGGGAGGTGGTTGGGACGGGGATGTCCAGCGCCTTCGATGGCCAGTTGAGTCACACGCATCGGTGGTGTAAGATCCGTGCCGTTCGACCGTGGGTCCGACAAGCGATCCCCTGGACGTGGCGGAAGCCGGGATGAGCGGGAGCTGTCGCTGGCCTTGCCTCAGCCGTGGGCCTTTCAGGAGGCCCCTGGGGGGCACTGTTCTCATCGCGCTGGTGTGCGCCGGAGCCGTGCCCGCGCTCGGCGGCGGCAAGGAGGAAGCCCAGTACGCTGGGCTGACCGGCGCTCTCGTGGTCTGCAAGCAATACGCAACCGTGGTCGGCACCTTTCTGAGCGATGTCCGCGGTGCGGACATCGCAAGGCTCAACTACCTCTTCGGTGAAGACGTCAACCCGCGATTCTCCCCCAACGGCGGCCGGATACTGTTCACCTCCACCCGCGGCGGCACGCCGGGCCTCTGGACGATGAGCCGGGAAGGGGCGGAGCCGAAGAGGGTCTGCGACGGGGACCAGGGCGACTGGTTTCCAGACGGCCGGCGGATTGCCTTCCGCCGCCGAGGCCAGATCGTGGGGAGATCGCTCGCGACCGGAGAAGAGTCCGTCATCAGCCCCACAGGCCGGAACTCCTGCTCCTGGCCGGCCTGCTCTCCCGATGGTCGGCAGATTCTGTTCGTGGTTGGCCGCGGCGCAGACGACGCGATCTTCCTGATGACGCCCGGTGCGGTTGAGCCGAAGCGACTGGCTGAGGGCGAGACGCTCGGCGCACCCAGGTGGGCGCCGACGGGGGACAGGATCGCCTACCAGAGCGGGGCGCACATCTGGATGATGGACGCCGATGGGAGCCACAAGCGCCAACTGACAACGACCGGCGGAATCCAGCGTCGTCCCGCATGGTCGCCAGACGGGACCGCGATCGCTTACTGCCAGGGTCCGAGGCCGAAAGGCCCATGGCAGATCGCTGTGACCCGCACCGACGGGACGCGGACGTTCCTGGTTCCACCGGGAGCTGCCCGCTCCGTGCTGTGCCCGGACTGGGGGGTCGAACGGCCAGGCAGGAGGCCCACCCCCCAGCCGGTGCAGGGCACGGCTGTTCGCCCGCCGCCTCGCATCCATCTGTGGGAGATCGCCCCACCGCTGGCCGCGGTTCCTGCGGACTGGGCAGCCTTCTGCCGCGAGAGGAAAGGATGGAATGCAGTCCCCTTTGGGAATGCCCTGCCACGAAACTCGCGTGGCGGGTACGTGGTCGAGAACGACAAAGCGGTGCTCCTACTGCTCGCCGGAAGCGCAGGCGCGGTCCTGATCCCAAATGGCGCGGGGCGAAGCGCGATCGAGCTCGGCCCGCTGGACCCGCAGGGCAGGGCGGCCGGGCCGGTGGAATCGGTCCGGGTGCTCCGGTACGGCCCAGAGGAATGCGCGCTGGAATCCTCGTCGCGCTCGGAAGGCGCACCCCTGAAGGCGTCCTGGTCGCTCGGCGGGAGCCGAGCGTTGGTTCAGGTGACCCCAATCGAGAACGCGGGCAAGCTCCGGATTGCGGCGCCGTTGCAGTGCGTTGTCGCGACCGACCGATTCGGCGACGACGTCGTCGTTGGTCCGGAGACGCTCGGCGAGGGGAGAGCCTTCCTGCCGTGGGCGCCAGTCGTGACCGGACTGCTTGGGGACGGATCAGACCTGCTGGTGGTGGTCTGTCCCGAGCAAGGCCAGCGGATGGAACTACGGAAGGGGAAAGAGCGGTCCCTCCTGGGCGCGGACGTGGCGTTTCAGGGCCGCTGCGTGTCCGCTGGGGTCGTTTCCGGTGAACGGACCTGGCACCTTGAACGCTTCGGCACTGAAGGCCAGCCGGACCCGCTCAGGTTCAAGTGGCAGATGCCGTTCGAGGCCGCCTGGCGCCTGACGGTGCGGGGCGACGGGAAGCGCTACTCCACGTTCTTCCGCGAGAAGGAATCCGCGTTCTTCGACAAGAAGGACGCTCTCTTCCGCAGGACCAGGGATTTCGCTGCCGCCGTGCGGCTCGGCGCGATCTACCTCTACGATCGCACTGCCAGCACCCCCCTTGATGCGCTGACCCCCGCGGATCTCGTGCGCGACGCGCTCGGGCTGCAAGCCGCGCAGCGGGCACTGGACGAAGAGGGGCTCACCGGCTACCGCCGGGCGGCCGGGCCGACGACGTGGGCAGAGCTCTCCGTGACGATCGAATCCCTGCGTTTCCTGTTCCAGCGGCAATTGGAGGCGCAGGACAGCGTGTACGCCGGCCACCTCTGCGATGACATCCCGCTCTTCGTCGAGGGGATGGACCAGCGGCTGGCGGAGTATGCCGGCTTCGCGCGGGAGGTCCTTTCAGCGAATGTGGGCCCCGCGGCCGCGAAGCTCGAGGGCGCGACGTCCCTCTCGCAGAGGCTCGGCGAGCTTGGCGAGAAGCAGCGCAGCCTGAGAAGCCCGAAGGAGGTCCTGCCGCTGTGCGCCAGGATCAGGCAGTTGACCGCCAAGGAGTCCCGCGAGAACCGGAAGCGGTTCGAGGAATGCTGCAAGGAACTCCTCGCGGCCGTCGGGCCTCGCGAGGAGATGCTCAAGGCGTACCGAAAGCTCGCCGTGGAGTTGCGGGACGCGGCCGGAAGCGCGCCGTTGACACGGCCCGATCTCATAGACGCTGCCGAGAAGATCATGACCTCCTGCCAGAGCGTCCTGAGAAACCGATTCTACATCGAGGGCGGCTGGCGAGGCGAGGACTACGAAGTGCCCGCCTTCTGGCTGGGCCCGCGGCCATACGAATAGATGGGACCCAATGGGGCATATGGGACGCATGGAACTACGTGCTGCTCTCCTCTTGCTTCTGGCGGCTACATTCTGCTGGAGGTGTGGGGCCGCCGGCGAGGACACCGCTCCGCACACCGTTCTCTGGGACACGCGCCGCGTCGCCGACGGGGGAGAGGTGGACCTCGGCGGGAAGAAGGGCTGGGAACTGGTCAGCCCCGGCACGGCGGCGCACGCCCTCGAGGGCGACGTCGTGGTCGAGAACGAACGGATCGCCGTCGTCTTCTGTCGTCGGAGCGCCGGTCCGCTGGTCTGCCCGAAGCCTGTCCCTCAACAAGGCACGGACCGGGTGCGGCTCGTTCCCATCGCACCGGGCGGGCAGCAGACGACCAGCCTGGGCCAGATCGTGGTCCGGAAGAACAGCGAGGACGAGGTCGCGCTCGAGGTCTCGACCCGGACGCAGAGCGGGCAGGAGATCCGCACGACTTACTCGTTGGCCCGGGGCCGCGTGTTCATCGAGTGCAGGCCGGTCCAGAATGCGGGTCGAATCCGGGTCGAGGCCGCGACGCGGTTCGCCGTGCTCCCGGATTTCTTCGGGGCCGATATGGTCTTCGATCCGCGATCCTATTCCCGGCCCAGGTTGATCGTCCCCTCGGAGAATTTCGTGCTGAATCTCCTCGAGGGGGAGAATACCATCGCGATGAGCGTGTGGCCGACCGGCAGTCAGGAAGCGGAACTCGTCCTGGCGGGGGCGAAGGAGGAGCGCCGCATCGGGGCCACCGAGATCGCCTTCGACGGCAAGAGCGTCTACGTGGCGCTCCTCCACTCCCCGGGCATCTGGCACGAGCACAGACTGCGGGAGCCCTACGCCGATCGGGACGTCGCTCTCGGATGGAAGAGACCCTTCCCGGCGAAGTGGCGGGCGAACTTCTGCGCCCAACGCCGGAGCGATTCGTGGGACTTCCACGACCGGAGGGGCGACACCTGGATGTACCTCTACCAGGAGATGGTGTGGCCGTGCTGGTTCGATGGCGACAACGGCCTCGTGCGCCTCTCCCGACGGTTCATCGACGTGAAGGGAGCGATGGATTCTGTCCTGGTTTACCCGTCGGACAGGAAGAAGGAAACGCCCCTTGCGACCTTCACGCCGGTGGACATCGTGCGCGACACGCTGGGCGTGGGGCCGTGTGAATACGTGCTGGACCGAGAGGGGCTTCAGGGCCGGAGCGCCAACACGGGACGGAAGAACTTCGGCCGCGGGGTGTGCGACACGACGACGCCCATCGAGTACCTCTTCATCCTGGGTATTGAGGCAAGGGAAAGCGTTCTCATCGGCCATCTGGTGGACGACATCCTGGCCGACAACAGAGCCATCAACGCCAGGGTCTTGGAGTTCCGCGGCTTCGGCAGGCAACTGGGCGAGCTGTGTGCCACGATGCGGCGGGACTCGGCGCCCGCCACCCACCAACTGCTCGACGAGGCCGGGAAGAACGCGAAGGAGATCGAGGCTCTGTACCAGGAGAAACTCCCGACCATCAAGAACCCGGCGCACGCCGCCCAGCTCGGCCAACGGGTCAGAGAGATCGCGTCAAGGAGCGACCCCGAGAACCTCGGCGAGTGCAAGACCCTGACACGCGAACTGCGGGAGATCGCCGGGACGCAGCATCGCATGATTGGAGATTACCGCGTGATGGTCAAGCGGCTGAGACAGCAGGCCGCCATCATCGGGGCGGAAGAGCCGGCGGCGGTAAAGGCGGCGGAGCGGATCCGCAAACTCGCCGGACAGGTCCTCCGAAAGAAGTACGGCGTGGAAGGGGACTGAGGCTGGTCAGCCGCCGCGGCGGAGGTCGCAGCCGAGCTCCCACGCGGGCGGGTGAGGTCCACACGTTCTATCTTCCGGTGCACCAACTCGCCGTGGCGAAGCCGGCCATCGGAAGCGTTCCCCACCTCGAGATCAGTGGCGCGGCAGCTGGGCGAGACCGGGGGCCACTTCTTCTCCATATTGAAGCAAAGTCATGAAGCGGCTCTCGGTTCCCACAGAGCCGCTTCACGGTGGTCATTGTGGACGCCGCAGAGCACGTGTCAGAGGCAGCACGAGCAGAATGAGCTGAGGAGATTGAGCGAGCTAGCGCGAACGCCAAGCGCACCGAGTCGGACAAGTGGTTCCGGAAGCAGCGGTACCCCGAGACAGCCAGGAAGGCAGGAATGGTGGGATGGGGGACTTGCGCCCGGGTGCCACTTGGGGCTACGATGGCGAACGAGATGTCCGGCTAGCCACGCGCGAGGCGGCTGCAAGCTTAGAGGAGGCATGGCCATGAGATGGGTTTGCGTTCTAGCCTGCACGACGGTGCTGCTGGCCGCGGCCGCGGCTCAGCAGCCCGAGGACATGCCGAAGATGATCCTCGACGACTCAGCCGCCGATTGGCTGGTGGACCGCTTCGCGGGCAACAGCACGGCCGGGCCGGAGTTCCTCCAGGGGCCGGCGCGCGAGGTCGGCGGCCTGGGCCGCTGCGGGGCCTGCCCGCTCCCAGATGGCACGGTCATCATCCCCTTCCCAGGCGGCCTGGCGGAGGTGGACGCCAGCGGGACGCTGCGGCTGGTCTTCGAGGACGGGGATCTGCTTCAGGGCACGACCCAACAGGTCTGCGCCCACGCCGGCGTGGCCTACAACCCGAAGGACAAGGGGCTCTACCTGACGGGCCGCAACTGCCTGAGGCGCCTGGTGACCAGCCCCGACGCCCCGGCCCGGGCCGAGGTGGTGGCGGGAGTGCAAGGCAAGCCGGGCTACGACGACGGCCCCGCCGCGGCCGCCACCTTCACGCGCATTGACAGCATCGTCATCACGTCCCGCGGCACGGTCTACATCCTCGACCACAACGAGCGCATCCGCCGCATCGAGGACGGCGCAGTGACGACCCTCAACGCCAAGGTCCACAGCGGCAAACGCACCGACGGCCCGCTGGCCGAGGCGACGTTCGCCATGATCGGCCTCGGCGGCAACCTCTGCGCCGGCGAGGACGACGACACGCTCTACCTCTCCGACCACTGGAACTTCTGTGTGCGCCGCATTGACCTCAAGAAGGGCGAGGTCTCCACCGTGGCCGGCATGCCCAAGCCCGAAAAGTGGCGGCCCCAGGAGCAGACGCCGCAGCAGAAGCGCTATAACGCCAACTGCGACGGCCCAGCCCTCACCTGGGCCAGCTTCAACTCCGGCTGCGCCTACGTCTGCTGGGACCCCTTCCACCAGGCCCTCTGGTGCGGCGGGCCGGACGAGAATCGCTTCCGCTGGCTCAAGGGCAGCTGGCTCCGCACCGTCGTCGGCGCCAAGCCCGACCGGTACAAGTGGCCGAAGGACGCGGTCGGCGTGCCCGCCGAGGAGGTGTTCCTGTGCTGGAACGCGGTCGTGGCGACCGACGCGAAGGGGGGCGTCTACCTGTCGTGCTCGGGCGAGCCGAACGGACTCTGGCGGGCCTACAACGCGAAGGAGGTGAAGCCATGAGACGCCTCCTTCTCAGCGTGCTCATGGTCGCAGTTGTCCCCTTGGCTGCTGGCGGCGAAGGGAGCATCGGGGTCGGCGAGGAGTCCCTCCTGCTGCCCGACGGGCCGGGCGAGGGCATTCAGGCCACGCCCGACGCGGCGTTTGGCGGCGGCGTGTACCTGGCCGTCTGGCGCGAGGGCTGGCACGGCAAGGGCGGCAAGGCGCGGGTCTTCGCCGCGCGCATCTCGGCTGACGGCCAGGTCCTCGACCCCAAAGGCATTGAGGTCGCTCCCTGCAAGGACGGCGTTCAGGAACACCCCCGCGTGGCCTTCGGCGGCGGCCTGTTCCTTGTGGTCTGGCAGGACTTCCGCAACGGGAAGGACTACGACGTGCTGGCTGCGCGCATCAGCCTGGAAGGGAAGGTGCTCGACGCGGAGCCGATCGCTGTGGCCGCCGCCCCGCGGACGCAGGCGCTGCCTTCGGTCGCCTCGGACGGCAAGGGCTTTCTTGTGGCCTGGCAGGGAATGGTGGGTGAGGAGACGGCCTACCGCGGCTCCGCCGCGCCCGTGAGCGCCGATGGCAAGGTGGGCGCGATCATCGAGACCGGCGCCACGCCGCAGCCCGAGCTCGCGTGGGGCGGCAACTGCTATCTGGCCGCCTATGGCTCGCAGACCGTCTTCACCGTGATGCTCGGCCCGGAGGGCAAGCCGCTCAACTCTGCCAAGTGGGGAAACCAGACCATTCGCAGCACGAAGGCGGCGGCGTTCTCCCTCTCGGCGGCGGCGGCCAAGGGCTGGCTGGTCGTCGGCCACCGCTCGCCGCCCGACCCCTGGGGCTGGGGCGGACCCGGGGCGATGCGGGCCGCATTCGTGAACCCCGACGGCAAGCTGGAGAACCAGGACGCGGTGAAGGAGCCGGCAGGCGTCAAGTCCAGGCTCCCCGGGTGGCTCGACTTCGGCAGGGAGAAGAAGCCAGGGGCCACTTGGCCGTGGGGGCAAAGCGCGAGCGCCTGGGACGGCAAGCACTCGCTCGTCGTCTGGCAGCGGCACCACCTTGGCGGGGAGAAGGTGACGAACTTCGAGAACTGCGACCTCATCGCCGCGCGGGTGGACGGCTTCAAGTCGCTCGACGAGGCCGGCGTGCCCATCGCAGCCAGCGCGGCGGAGGAAACCAGGCCCGCGCTGGCCTCCGATGGCGCGGGACGCGTGCTGTGTGTCTACGAAAAGCGCGGCCCGGACGCGGGGTCTCGGATTGCCGGCCGCATGCTCACAATGCCGCAATGAAGCGCCCCGCACGATGCATTGCGCACAGCACCTGGAGCAGGCAGCAAAGGCAGGATGAACTGAGGAGATCGAGAGGGCGATCGTGAACGCGAAGCGGACCCCGGAGGACGAGAGGTCCAGGAGGGGGTGGTATGGGGCCAGGAAGGGGAGACGGAAGGGCGTCCGGTCAACTGCTTCTCATGAGCGACAAGCACTTCCTTGTCTCGTGCCAGCCGACCCCCGACTCGCGCTGGGGCATCTACCTGGCCGACGCCTTCGACAACCTGGTCCTGATCCGCGAGGAAGGAGGCTCCGCGCTCTTCGAGCCCGTGCCCTTGCGCAAGACGCCGCGGCCGCCTGTGATTCCGGGTCGGGTCACGCCCGGCTCCCGTGAAGTGGGCATTTGTGGGACTACAGAAAGGCAGTTGGGACTAGTTCAGATGCGATGCTCAGAAGTGTTGGGAGCGTCCCGACTTTGTTTCACCCCGTTGGCCCGCCGCCACGGCCCGCCCCGGCACCCAGCGCTCCCGCCGCCGCGGGCCCGCCAGCTCGATCCCCTCCAGCAGCAACATCAGCTCCGCCGCCTGCACCTCCACCGACCCGCCCGCACCCGACGCCCGTTCCCCAAGTACTCCTGACGGATCCCCCCGCCCTCGTGCCATCTCAAGGAGTAGGAAGTGCCTTTCCTTGTGGAGCGTGTTCGCAGCCAGCGCCTTCGACTCCTCCGGGCTTGCGGGGCATCGGGGCCTCCCTTCCGGCACGACTACGACGCCCCGGAGGGTGTCGTAATCATACCAGAATCATACCGCAAGGCTCCGGGCCAACAAAAAACGGCCCTAAAGCACTTGCCTAAGTGCTTAGTGGACCGTCCGTTACGCTGGCACGCCCGGAGGGATTCGAACCCCCGACCCTCGGATTAGAAATCCGATGCTCTGTCCAACTGAGCTACGGGCGCCGAAGACGGGTGGGGTGGGGTGGGTGAAGGGATTCGAACCCTCGGCCTACAGAGCCACAGTCTGTCGCTCTAACCTACTGAGCTACACCCACCGCAGGAACGACTGGTCGGGGTGAGCGGATTTGAACCGCTGACCTCGTGCTCCCAAGGCACGCGCGCTAGCCAAACTGCGCCACACCCCGCTCCTCCGTCAACCCCTTCATTATAGCCCTAAGGCCCCGAAAGTCAAACATCCGAGTGTCCTCTCCGCAGCGCAGTGGGTGGCGGTTGTCGGGCAGGCTCTCAGGTCCTCTTCAGCCGGGCGAGGAGGGTGGTGTAGAAGCGCAGGTTGTGGATCGTGGCGAGGCGCCAGGCAAGGGCGTCGCCAACGGCGAAGAGGTGGTGGAGGTAGGCTCGCGTATGGCCGCGGCAGCAGAGGCAGTCGCAGGCCGCCGAGACGGGCGTGCCGTCGCGGCGATGCGCGCGGTCGCGGATGTAGAGGCGGTCGCATGCCAGGCCCTCGTCGCGAAGGACGTACAGGCGGCCGCGGCGGGCGTCGCGGGTGGGGAGCGAGCAGTCGAAGAGGTCGTAGCCCATCCTCACGCAGGCGACGAGCGCGGCCGGGCTGCCGATGCCGAGGGCGTAGCGCGGCTTGTCGGCGGGCATCAGGTCGGCCGTGAGGGCCAGGGTGTCGGCGAGCAGCCGCCCGTCTGAATCGAACGGCCAGCCGCCGAAGCCGTAGCCGTCGAAGCCCATCGCCACGAGCGACGCCGCGCAGCGACGCCGCAGTTCCGGCTCGTTCCCGCCCTGGATGACGGCGAAGAGCAGCGGGCGCGCCGCCGCGCCGGCCTTCCGCGCGGCGAGGCCCCGCTCGAACTCGGCCTTGCACCGCTCGGCCCAGGCGATGGTGCGGGCGACCGCGGCCGCCTGCTCGTCGCGCGGCGCCGCGGGATGCGTGCAGTCGTCGAGACACACCAGAATGTCGGCCCCGAGCCGAAGCTGGATCTGGATGGACTTCTCGGGGCTGAGGCGTTGGGTCTTCTGGCCCTCGGCGGAGCGGAAGATCGCCTCCTTGTTCGTGATCGAGCCGAGCTTGGGGTTCTGGCGGATCAGCGAGAAAATCTGGAACCCGCCCGAATCGGCGATGACCGGCCGCTGCCAGCCCATCAGCGCGTGCACCCCGCCGAGCGACTGCACCGTCCGCGACCCGGGCCGGTTGCCGAGGTGGAACGCATTCACCACCAGCCCGGGCACCCCGCAGGCCTCGAGGTCGGCGGCATCCAGCCCGCGCACCACCCCCCGCGTCGCGTCGGGGAAGAAGGCGGGAAGAGCCACGTCGCCGTGGGCGGTATGCAGAACGTCCATGGGCTACCGGGGGTCACCCTCGCTCGCTGCGGACGTGGACCTCATAGGCCGCGACGTCGCGGAGCCATGAGGCGCCGACGGGGACGTCGGCCTTGAGGCACGCGTAGTCCCACACGGCGGTGAAGGGGAGCTCGGCGCGGTGCTCGACGAGGGCGAGCTTGGCCGCGCCAATGCCGCTCTCCTCGCGCTCGGCGATGGCGTCGAACGGCTCGAGCATGGCGTAGAGCAACGCCTTGCGCAAGGCCCGCGCGCCGATGACCCACGCGGCGACGCGGTTGATGCTGGCGTCGAAGTAGTCGAGCGCCCACAAGATGTCGGGCAATGCGCCGCTGCGGACCGCCTCGTCGGCAACGGCGCGCAACTCGTCGGTGAAGCGGACGACGTGATCGCTGTCCCACCGGATGCCGCGGCTGGCGTGGATGAGGAGCTTATCCACGAACAGCAGCGTGGCCGAGAGCTTGTCGGCAACGCTCTCGGTGGGGTGGAAGTGGCCAAGGTCGTAGCAGAGGGCGACGCCGCGCGTGGCCGCGTAGGCGAGGTAGAACTCGTGCGAGCCGACCGTGTAGTCCTCGTACCCGATGCCGAAGAGCTTGCTCTCGACGGCGTCAATCACGTGCGGGAGCTTGCGGTCGAGGACTTCGTCGAGGGCGTGGAGCAGGCGGTGGCGTGGGCCGAGGCGGTCCACCGTCGAGTCCTTGCGCCCGTCGGGGATCCAGATGTTGTTGACGCAGGGCGTGCCCAGGGCCTTGCCGATGGCGCTGGCGATGCGGCGGGTGGCGATGCAGTGGCGAATCCAGAAGGCGCGCGCCGCGTCGTCGGAGCTGGAGAGCGTGAGGCCGTCCTTGACCATCGGGTGGGCGAAGCAGGTGGGATTGAAGTCGAGGCCGCGGCGGCGCGCCTTCGACCAGTCAATCCAGCGCGAGAAGTGCTTCGGCTCGAGTTCGTCGCGGTCCACGCGCTTGCCGGCGGTCTCGGCGTACATGGCGTGGATGTTGAAGCGCAAGGCGCCGGGGATGAGGGCCGCGGCAGCATCGAAATCGGCGCGGATCTCGTCGCCGTTGCGGGCGGCGCCGGGGTAGTTGCCCGTGGCCTGGATGCCGCCGGCGTCGAGGGCGCCCTCGTGGGTCTCAAGGCCGCGCACGTCGTCGGCCTGCCAGCACTGGACCGAGATGGGGATCGCCAGGGCCGCGCGCACCGCCTTGTCGGCATCCACGCCGAGGGCGGCGAAGCGCTCGCGGGCCAGCTTGTAGGCGGCGCGCACTTGCGCGGCCTTGGGCGGCTGGGTCACGTCAATAGCTTTCTTCGGCATCGGCGGCCTCCTGGCCCACAGGGCTCGTGTGCGCAGCAGAGTCAGCAGGGCGCTTCGCGGGATGTGGACATCCCGCCTACAAGAGGAACACGCCCGCATTCTACGGGCGGGGTGGCGACCCGTCAACCCGCACGCCCCACCAGAACGAGCGGGCGGACTCGTTGTGGGACCAGAGGCGGTTGTGCAGTTCGCCGCCGGCCAGGCGGTAGAAGCCGTTGCCGCCGTGGAGGAGCTCGACGCGGCCCAGCGTCACGCGGTCGCGCGAATAGAACTCCGCGAGGCGTGTCGCCTCGCCGATGCCCCAGTAGTAGCGGAGGGTCGGCGCCTCGTCCTCGCCCGGCGCGTGGCGGAGGTAGACGCAGTCCTGCCAGTACGGCACGTCGTGGCAGAACCAGGGGATGTCGGTGGGGCGCTGAACGAGGCCGTAGACCACGCCGTCGCGCTGCCACAGACGGACGATGAACTCGCCCACGGCGTCAATGGCCACGACGACGCGGGTGGCCGCGCCGGGCTCGATGCTCACGACGCGGCTGTCGCCGCGCGTGGAGGCGAGGACCCCGAACAGCTTGCCCTCGACGGTGACGCCGCCCGTGCTCGGGTCCACCTCGACGGGGCCGTCGCCCCCAATGGGAACAGGCGGCGTGGCGTGGACGTCGCGCGGGAACCCGACGGCGTCGCGGATGAAGCGGGTGACGCCGCGCCGCTCGTCCACGGTCACGCGGTAGCGCGGGCCGGGGTAGTCGGTGAGATAGAGGTCGAGGAAGCCGCCGGTCTTGAAGTGGGGCAGCACGTAGGTGTCGTGGGCCTCGCCGTCGAGGATGCGGCGCCACTCGGCGGCGGTCGGCTCGCGGCCTGCCATGTCGGCGACGACGCCGCGCCAGTATTCGATGGTGGTCGAGAAGCCGCCCGATTCGTAGCGGTGGTAGTTGGCCGTCGGCATCTCGAGGTCGAAGACGTAGTCGTCCCAGGCATAGCGGTGGCGGGGCCGCGGCACGTCGGCGGTCGCAGCGAAGAAGTCTGTGCAGGTGGCGAAGCGCCCGAGGGCGTCGCCGAAGCGGCAGGCGCGGACAAATTCCTCCTTGTAGGCGCCGATGAACGTCTGGTCAATGAGGTTCACGAGCGCCACGAAGGGGAGGCCGCGGCGATGCGTCTCGGCCACCAGGCGCGGCCAGTGGGCGTAGATGCCGCTGCCGAATTTCTCGGACTTCGGCGAGTGCGACGGGAGCGTGGGGATGACCGCGCCGCCGACGCCCTCCCAGTCAATCAGGGGGCGATCGTCGTCGGGCGCGGCGCCCATGTTCTGCACGCGGTGGATGGCGTGGGTGTAGCCGAACTCGCGCAGCATGTCGGGCAGGGCGGGGTGGAGGGCGAACTCCTGGGCGGCATAGGTCGTGGGCCGGCGGCCGAACAGCTCGTCGAAGGCGGCGAGGCCGTGGACGAATTGCTGACGGCACTCCTCGCGGCTCCACAGGTGGAGATACGGCTGCGACCAAGTGCCGTTGGCAAACTCGGTGCGCCCCTCGTCCCACGCGGCGCGAAGGCGGGCGAGCGTCTCGGGGAACATCGGGGCGAGGTTGAGCAGCGTGCCTGCGGCCACGTCGTGCGAGTAGCGGTAGCCGAGGTCGCGGCTCCAGCCCTCGTAGAAGTCCAGCAGGTCGGCGGCGGCCTGGGGCCAGTCGTACTCGGCGTAGCCCTCGCGGCCGAAGAGAATGCCGCCATGCAGGATGTCCACGAAGTAGACCGGCAGGTCGAGCACCCGCTTACGGGCCTCGGCGAGCGCGTCGAAGGCCGCGGCGAGATCGCCCTTGCCCTGTGCCGCGGCGACCGCGAGGCGGCGGATGGGCGACGGGTCGAAAGGCTGCCCCAGTTCCTTCGCCAGCCGCTCGATCATCCAGGCCGCGATGCCGAGGGCGTGGAAATCGCGCCAGTTCGACGGGGGTTCCGCGGGGCCTCTGCCCGCGGCCTGGAGCACGCAGCGGATGACCCAGTCCAGAACGTCCGCCGTCACCGTCGCGTCCATCATGTTCAGATAGCGGGCGATGAGGTCGGTCGGGTCGAAGGCGAAGACGACCTCGCCGTCGCCCACGAGCGCGGCAGGGTGCTGGCCCACCGTGCCGACGGGCGTCCAGCCCTCTCCGCCCGCGAGATACGCGAGGCGGGTGTCGCGCGAGAGGTGAAGGGTGATCGCCCCTTCCGCCGTCGGGAGTACGATCCGCTCCTTCGACGAGGCGAACGGCCCTGAGACGGCAACGCGCTGGGGCGGAGCCGCGGCGAGCGCGTCGGTTTTCAGGCGCAGTGTCACGTGCGCGGCATCGTCTTCGAGCGCCAGGATCCGCGGATCCCACGCGACGGCGATGGCGTAGCCCTCGATTGCACAGCCGTCGGGAAAGGCGAGCTCCATCAGGTCTTCCTTTTCCGCTTACGTTGTGAGCGCCTCGCAGAGGCCCGCACTATGCTACGCCGTCGCGGCTGCGGCGGCAACCGCGGCGTGCCGTCTTGTCTTTCTCTGTGAAAATCGGTCTAATCTGTGGCCGAGGCCCTCTTCTTTCTGTGGACGATGCGATGTCGGCCCTCGACGAACTCGTGGCGGCAGTGCTCGCGACGCCAAAGTACCGGACGGTGTGCGGCGACACCGTGCGCCGAATCGGCGCGACGGAGCTGGCGAAGCGCGGGAGCCTGAAAGAGGCGGTGAAGGCCACGAAGTCGCGCCTCCACCAGGTCTTCGGCGCGTTCGAGCGCGCGCCCGACTATGAGGCCCTCCTCGCCGACCTCGCGGCCGCCCACGCCCGCGGCTCGGCCGAGGCGCTGCGGGCCGTCTGCCGCGCCGCGATGTCCTGCCACGCCTCGACCCGCGAACGCCTGCCGCTCCTCGAGCGCTTCTACGCCGAGGTCTTCGCCGTCACGGGCGTGCCGAGGCGCGTGCTCGACCTCGCCTGCGGCCTGCACCCGCTGGCGATTCCCTGGATGGGGCTGCCGCCCGAGGCATCGTACCGGGCCTGCGACCTCGACGGCCGTGCGGTCGCGTTCCTCAACCGCTGCGCCCCCTTCTTCGGGCTGGGCTTCCAGGCGGTCCACGCCGACATCCTGTGTGCGCCTCCCGCGGAAGAGGCCGACGTGGCGTTCCTGCTCAAGGCCGCGACCAACCTGGAGCGGCAGGGGCGCGGCGCGACCCGCCGCGTCCTCGACGCCCTGCGGGCGCGGCACGTGGTCGTCTCGTTCCCCGTCGCCAGCCTCGGCGGGCGCGCGAAGGGCATGCGGGAAAACTACGAGGCGATATTCCGCCAGATGATCGCGGACCGCCCGTGGCGGGTGCAGCGCCTCGAATTCGCTGCCGAGCTTGTGTTCGTCGTGAGGAAATGAGGGGCCGCGCGCCGCGGGCTAGAACTCCTGGAGCAGCTCGAGCAGCGCGCGGTCGAGGCGGTGGCCGTGCCAGTCGGCGTAGGCCACGCCGGCGCGGTCGGAGTCGAGGATGCCGAACGAGCCGCGGAAGTTCCATAGGGCGAGGCCGATGCCGTGGCTCGTGAGGATCCCCAACACGTCGCGCAGCCAGGCGAGCACGACATCGTGAGGCGTGTGCTTGAAGGCGCCGCCCTCGCCGCAGTGGACCCCCACGCCCTGCCGCGCGAGGGCCGCCCAAGGCGCGTAGTGTTGCTCGAGCCGCGCGCGGTCCCACGTCTCGCCCCTGTGCGCAAGCCCCGGCCAGACGGGCTCGGACCAGTCCGACACGTTCACCCAGTGGGCCTTGTAGTGGCTGATGCCCATGGGCGCGTAGGCGCGGCAGCTTTGCGCAATGCCCAGGTCGGCCAGCTCGGGACAGGGCACGTTGCCCCACGAGATCCCGTCGGCGATGATCAGGCGGCCGGGGTCCACCGCGCGGATGGCCGCAACGGCGGCCCGGACGACTCGCTCGTGGTCGGCGCGGGTCATCCGCGCGGGTGATTCCGCGGGCGGCTCGTTGATGAGGTTGAAGCTCAGCCTCTCGGATGGCACGCCCTTGTAGCGACGGGCCATGAGCTGCCAGTGGAAGCAGAAGGCGTCGAGGGCGGCCTGGTCCTTCCACAGGTCGAACGGCTCCTTGCGCTCGGCGTTGACGCTGTAGCCCGGGCCGCGGTGGAAGTTGAGGCAGACGTGCAGGCCGTGCCTCTCGCCCAGCCGCACCGCGCGGTCCACGTTGGCCAGCATGGCCTCCTTGGGGCGGAAGACGTCGTCGCCCTCGATCCACAGGAGGTAGCACATGGGGAGGCGCACGAAGTCGAAGCCCCAGTCGGCGATCCAGCGGAAGTCGTCCTCGCGCCAGGCGCCGTCGCTGCGGGTCGTGAACATCTCGAGCAGGTTGAAGCCACGCCAGCGGGCAAGGGCTGTTTGCTCGTTCATCTGCACTCCTCCTTCGGTTGCCTGGGCATCATAGGGGATGGCGGCGGCGGGGTCAACAGGCGTAGCCGCCCCGGACGCAATAGCAGGTTGACTCGCATCGTCGCCGCTTGCTATGATTCTCCGGCCAGGGCGGAGGGCGGAGAGGCAGATGCCCGCGGAAGGCGAAGCGAACCAGGGACTTGCCGGCGTCGCGGGAGCCATGGCGCGCGGCGCGACCGCGCGCGCCCTGATCGTCGGCTCGCTCCTGTGCGCCGTCATTGGCGTGAGCACTCCCTACGCCACGAACGTGATGCACGCGAGCTACATGGACCTGGATTTCAGCACGCCGGCGGCCATTTTCCTCTTCTTCGTGCTGGTATTCTTCGTCAATGGCGCGCTGCGCGCCGTCTCGGAGCGTCTCGCGCTCACCTCGGGCGAGCTGGTCGTTGTGTACGTGATGATGATGATCGGCACGGTGATCCCCACGATGGGCCTCACCGCCTACTGGCTCTCGACCATTGCCGCGCCCTTCTACTACGCGGCGCCCGAGAACCAGTGGAGCGAGATCATCCTGCCCTACATCCCCAAGTGGCTCTACCCGGACGACCCGATGGCGATCAAGTGGCTCTACGAGGGTCTGCCGCGCGGCGAGGTGATCCCCTGGGCCGCCTGGGCCATGCCGCTCGCCCACTGGTTTTTCTTCCTCATGGCGCTCTACGGCGTGATGATCTGCGCGATGGTGATCGTGCGGAAGCAGTGGGTGGAGAACGAGCGGCTGCTCTACCCGATCACCCAGCTCCCCATGGAGATGGTGCGGGCCGAGTCGCGGCCGGGCTTCACCAATCCCTTCATCCGCAACCCCTGGATGTGGGCGGGGTTCGCCATCCCCTTCCTGCTCGGCTGCTACATTGCGCTGAGCCACTACGACCAGAGCTTCCCTGCCGTGGACCTCCTGCTGATGCGGATTGACCTGTTCCGCCGCACGGCCGTGCTCAAGCTGCGCCTGAGCTTTCCCATGATCGGCTTCTCGTACCTGCTGAGCACCAGCCTGGCCCTCAGCCTCTGGTTCTTCAGCCTCGTGACCACGTTCGAGCGCGCCTTCCTGCGCCTCGTCGGCTACGAGGGGGTCGAGCAGCTCGACCCCTACAGCCAGTCGGGCGGCGGGCCGCTGCTCACCCACCAGTCCCAGGCCGCGCTCTTCGTGCTCGTCATCGTCGGGCTCTGGATGGCCCGCCACCACCTCAAGGCCGTCTTCGTCAAGGCCATCGGGCGCGGCAGGGACGTGGATGACTCGCAGGAGATTCTGTCGTACAAGCAGGCGTTCTGGGGGATGCTGGCGGGGATGGGCTACATGGCCTTCTGGCTGCACCGCACCGGCATGAGCCTGTGGGTGGCCGCGGCGCTCGTCGTGGTCTCGATGGCCACCTTCCTCGGTGTCACCCGCATCGTGGCCGCGGGCGGGGTGGCCGAGACCCGCTCGCCGATGACCGCCTCGACCGTGCTCATCTCGGCCTTCGGCTCAGACCGCCTCGGCCCCTCGAACCTCGTGCCCTTCGGCATGACCTACATCTGGATGGGCGACATCCGCACGTTCGTCATGGCCTCCGCCGCCAACGGCCTGAAAATGGTCAGCGACATGAAGGGCCGCAAGCGCACGATCTTCTGGGCCATGATCCTCGCCATCGTTGTCACCATCGTCGCCAGCGTCTGGTCCACCATGCTCGTCGCCTACGACCACGGCGGGGCGAACGCCAACGACTGGCTCTGGCACGCCGGCCCCACGCTCCCCTTCCACTACGTCACGCGGCTGATCAAGAACCCCGAGGGGCCGAGCGTGAACGCCTATCTCTTCGGCGGCATCGGCGCCAGCGTGATGGCGGGCCTGATGTTCCTCAACCAGCGCCTCGTCTGCTGGCCGCTGCACCCGCTCGGCTTCCCCATTGCGAGCCTGTGGCTCACCGACGAATTGTGGTTCAGCATCTTCATCGCCTGGGCGGCGAAGGCCCTGGTGCTGCGCTATGGCGGCGCCGACCTCTACAAGCGCACCCGACTCTTCTTCCTCGGCCTCATCCTCGGCCAGTACGCCGTCAGCGGAGTCTGGATCGTCATAGACTACTTCACCGGCAAGGTCGGCAATTCGTTGTTCTGGATCTGAGCCATGAAGAGGATACGCCTGACGCGGCACGCGACAGAGCAGCGCATCGAGCGGGGCTGCACCGAAGAGGAGGTGAGGCAGGCCGTCACCTTGGGAATCAGGGAGCCGGCCAAGCACGGCCGGTTGCTGTGCCGCTACAACTTCGAGTATAATGCCTTGTGGCAGGGGAGGCACTATGCTGTGAAGCAGGTGGCTCCCGTGATCGCCGAGGAGAGCGCCGAGACCGTAGTCGTCACCGTGTACGTCTTCTACTTCTGAAGGGGCGAGCGATGACCATCCGCTATGACCGCGAGATCGACGCCCTTTATATCCGACTGCTCGAAGGGCCGCACCAGTGTCGCACGCTTCGTCTTTCCGACGAGGTTGCTCTGAACATCGGCGAGGGCGAAGTGCTGGTGGGCATAGAGATTCTCGATGCCAAGCAGGTCCTCGGCTCCGGCACTATCCCGCCCCTCGTGCTTGAGGACCTTCCCTGCGAGGTCGTCCAGACCTCATAGCCCGCTCGGCCAGTACGCCATCATCGCCAATCACCCCACTTCGTCCTTCGCCGCGCGGCTCATCAGGTCGCGGACCGCGGCCCTCGGGTCCTTGCCACGGAAGAGGACCCGGTAGACCTGGGCGGTGATGGGCATCTCGACGCCGTGGCGGCGGGCGAGGGCGCGGACCGACAGCGTGGTGCGAATGCCCTCGGCGACCATCGCGGTGCCCGCGACAACCTCGTCCAGGCTCTTGCCCTGGGCGATCTGCATGCCCACGGAGCGGTTGCGGCCGTAGGGGCTGGTGCACGTGGTGATCAGGTCGCCGATGCCGGCGAGGCCCGCGAACGTGTCGCGCCGGGCGCCCAGCGCCATGCCCAGCCGCATCATCTCGGCCAGGCCGCGCGTGAGCAGCGCCGACTTCGCGTTGTCGCCCAGGCCCAATCCGTCGCAGATGCCGGCCGCAATGGCCACCACGTTTTTCACCGCGCCGCCCAGTTCCACGCCTGCCACGTCGGTCGTCGTGTAGACGCGGAAGCGGTCGGTCATGAGGAGCTGCTGCACGCGCCGCGCGAGCGCCGCGTTGCGGCTCGCCGCCGTCACCGTCGCCGGCAGCCCGCGGGCCACCTCCTCCGCGTGGCTGGGGCCGGAGAGAGCGACCACGGGAGCGCGCCCCAACACGTCCGCGATCACCTGCGTCGGCCGCAGCAGCGTGCGGTTCTCGATCCCCTTCGCCACGCTCACAATGGGCGTGCCGGGGGAGTAGCACCTGGCCAGCCGCCGCAGCACGCCGCGCATGAACTGCGTCGGCACCGCCATCACCACGAGGCCGGCCCCCGCCACGGCCGCCGCCAGGTCGCCGGTCAGCTCGAGCGACTCCGGCAGCGGGATGCCTGGGAGGAACTTCGTGTTCTCCCGCCGCTCCCGCATCGCCTCGACGTACTCGGGGAACGCCCCCCACAGCCGCACGGCGTTTCCCTTCCCCCCCAGCAGCAGCGCCAGCGTCGTGCCCCATCCCCCATCGCCGATCACAGTCACCCGCTCCGCGTTCATCCCAACAGCTCCTTTGTCGCGGCCAGCACGTTGTCGGGCGTGATGGCGAGCATGCAGCGGGGGTCGTCGCACGAGCGCTTGCGGCAGGGGCGGCAGTCCAGCGGCTTCTCGACAATGGCCCGCGGGCCGAAGTACGGGCCGTAGACCTTCGGGTTCTTCGGCCCGAACAGCGCGACCACCGGCGCACCCACCGCAGAGGCCAGGTGCATCGGCCCCGTGTCCACGCTCAGGAACACGCGGCACCGCCGGCACAGCTCGCCCAGCTCGCGCAACGAGAACACCGGCGCGACCAGCGCCTGCGGCCCCGCAGCGCGGGCCACGCTCTCGGCGGACTCGCTTTCCGACTGGCTCGGCCCCCGTGTGAACACGGCACGAAGGCCCAGCTCGGCGGCGAGCCGCCTCGCCACCTCCGCCCACCGGTCAGGCGGCCACTGCTTGTACTGCCCGAAGGGACTCGTCCCCGCGTGAATCAGCGCGAATTGCCCCGCCCCGAGGCCGCTTGCGGCGAGAAACGTGTCCACCTTCGCCTTGTCCGCGTCGCTCACGGGGATCACGGGCTTGGCGTCAGCCGTCTCGAGGCCGAGGGCGCGGACGAGGGCCAGGCCGCGCTCGACCCGGTGCATCGGGCCGTCGGGCAGCGGCAGGCGGACATTGTAGAACCAGTGGCTCCGCTCGCGGCCGCTCCCCCGTCCCGGCCCGACGCGCATCGGCGCCCGCGTGAGCCAGGTGCCCACGGCGCTCCGCAGGTTCCCCTGGAAGTCGATCACCGCATCGAACCGCTTCCTCCGCAGCAACGCGCAGAAGCGGCAGAACTCCCCCGCCGCCCGCCACGAGCCGCGGAGCCGCTTGAACGCTCCCTGCCACGTCTTGCGGCCGGAGACCAGCACCTCGTCGAGCATTGGGTGCCCCTCGAGCACTCCCGCCGACGCCGCCTCGACCACCCACGCGATGTGCGCATCGGGCCGCGCGCGCCGCAGCGCCGACAGCGCCGGCAGCGTATTCACCACGTCCCCCAGCGCGCTCAGCCGGAAGATCGCGATCCGCTTCGCGTCCGAGAGACTTGCGACTTGCGACTTGCGATTGCCGATCTCAGAGCCCTCGCTCAACTGTGATGTCCTCGCCGCCGAGTTTGCCTCGGTGGGGCAGCGACTGGCCGCGACCCGCGGCGTCGGCTCCCTTCCTTGCCCCGCCCCCACTGGGCTTGTCCCAGTGGGGCGAAGGATTGGCCACTACCGTCGCGACCGCCCCCCAACCCCCCTCCCTCTGAGAGGGAGGGGGGTTGGGGGGCGGGTGTAGCCGTCCCGCAGCCCCACCCTCACCCGCCTCGCGGACGAGGCGACCTCTCCCTGGAAGGGAGAGGGGTGGAGGGGGGGCGTGCCCCTGTAGTTGCCAATCCCTTGCTCCACCGACACGAGGTCGGTGGGGGCAGGAACCCAAACGCGCGCTAACTCACTCAGCCGACATGGACAAGCGGCTCGATCTCGACCTCAATCTTGTGCGTCGCCAGGTCGTAGCTCGACTGCGCGTGCATCCAGAACTCGGGCGATGTGCCGAGTGCCGCGGCGAAAAGCTGCGCCGTCTCGGGGCTCACCGCCCGCCTCCCGCGCACGATCTCGTTGATGCGGCGCACCGGCACGCTCAGGTGCCGGGCAAACGCCGTCTGCGTCAGCCCCAGCGGCCGCAGGAACTCCTCGTCGAGGATTTCCCCCGGGGATGTGGGGATACGGTGCTTCGGGATCATTTGCCGTGTCTCCTATCCTGTGTGATAGTCCACAATGGTCAGCTTGTGAGCCGCGCCCTCATGCCAGCGGAACAGAATCCGCCACTGGTCATTGATGCGGATGCTGTGGAAGCCGCTGAGGCCGCCCTTGAGCGCCTCGAGACGGTTTCCTGGCGGCGCAAGCAAATCGCGCAGGCCTTGGGCGTATTCAAGCATGTCCAGTTTCCGACGCGCTGTCCGCCACACAGCGGGCGGGATGCGCCGCGCACGAACAGAGCGCAGGCCATGGTACACATCCTCGGTCCCGCGGTCACCGAACGACGCGATCATGCTTCGGTCACCTCCATTAGACACTATACCACATAACCGCATGGCGTGCAAGTGATGGCTGACGCCAGCGCCCTGCGCTCAGCGTCGCTTGCCGGCCAACCGCCACCAGAGCTGATGGCGGCGGAGGTGGCGGCGGCAGCGGGCGAGGAAGGCGTCGGTGTGGCCGAGGAGGAGCGGGTCGTTGCCCGCATAGGTGTCGTAGAAGGCGGCCCAGTCGGCGTCGCTGACGGGGTCGGGGGCGAGGCCGAGCTTGTGGAGCGACCGGTAGAGTCGGGCGAGGGCCGCAAAGCGGTCGCCCAGCGGCAAGTCGTCGAGCAACTCGGCGCGGTCGAGGTCAAGGATGAGAGCGGAGCCGTCGGCGGCGATGAGGATGTTCTTCGCGTTGAGGTCGGGGTGGAGGAGGCCGGCGTCGTGGACCTGGCGGAGGAGGCGGGCGGCGGAAGCGAAAGCCCCGTGACGCGTGACGCGTGACGCGTGAGAGGAGTCGGGCGCATTAGAGCCGCCGATCACAGGCGGGACGCCCGTGCCACCGCCTTCACCAACGCGGAGGGAGCGGAGGGCGGCGGCGAGGTCGAGGGAGTCGGGGACCTCGCGGACGATGATTTCGGCGCGGTAGACGCCAGGGAAGGTCTCGCGGCGGATGCCGGCGATGATCTCGGGGGTGGGCACGCCTCGGCGGCGAAGGGCGTCGGAGACGGCGATCTCGCGGAGGAAGCGGTTGCCGTTGAAATGCCTGTCGCCGAGGAGCCGGCCGAAGAGTCCCCCGCGTCGGCAGCGGCGCACGAGGGCCGTGGCGCCGTCGGGCAGGGCGATCCGCTGCATCGGCGCGCGGCCGGCGGGAACGGGAGGCGGGAGGCCGTCAGCCGTAGGCCGTAAGCCGTCGGCGGCAGGCGCAGGGCGCTCGGCAGACGGCCTCCCGCCTCCGGCCTCCGGCCGACGACGTTCGCGGACAGCGTCGGCGTAGGGGGGCTTGACGACGAGGACGGTTTTGCCATCCTCGATCACGTCGTAGCTTTCGGGCGCGCTTTCGGGCACGGCGAGGCCGAGGAGCTCGCGGGCCTGGCGCAGGCGGGCGAGGGCCATGTCGCCCTCGGCCTCGAGGAGGCGGCGGAGGTGGGGCCGGGCCTCGACGACGCGGCCGAGGGCAATGAGCACCCGGGCCAGGTAGAGCTGAATCCAGGCCGTGTAGTCGCCGAGGGTGTCGGCGTCCTGCGCGGCCTGGAGCGATTCGAGGGCCTCGGCGTGGCGGTCGAGCTTGTAGAGGCAGGCGCCGCGGTGGAGGTGGATGGCGTCGAGCGGCTGCGACCAGGAGCCGGTGCGGCTCAGGTGGTCGAGGGCCTCCTCGTAGCGGCCGAGGTCATGGGCGGCGAAGCCGAGGTAGGCGAGGACGTCGGGCAGCGAGGGGTTCTTCTCGGCGGCGAGCTTGAGGAGGAGCCAGGCCGCGGGCGAGTCGCCGCGCTCGAGGCGGCTGCGGCCCATGGCGGCAAGGCGTTTCGCGCCGTGGCGGCGGAGGCGGCCGCCGGCCTCGGGCTCGGGAGCGGCGGGGGGCTTGCCATCGGTGTGGGGGCCGAAGCGGCGGAAGAGCGCGGCCTCGACCTCGGCCAGGATGGCGGCGAGGGCGCGCGAGCTGTCGGTCATCCCCACGGCGGCGAGGCGGCGCAACGGCCGCTCGACCTCGCCACGCCGCATGGCCACGAGGGCCAGGTAGGCCTCGGCGAGCAGGTTGCCGGGGGAGAGCTTTCGCGCGCCGTGGAGGGCGGCGGCCGCCTCGTCGAGCCGGTCGGCCTCAGCGAGGAGCCCGCCACGGAAGAGCGGGAAGACGGGGTTCTCGGGCCAGCGCGAGGCCGCGTGCCCGAGGGCGCCGAGCGCGTCGTCGAGCCGGCCGGCGTCGGCAAGCGCCAGGGCGCGGTGCAGAGCCACGTGCGGGGACTCCGGGCGCGAGCGCGCGGCGCGCTCGAGGGTTTCGAGCGCCTTGGCCGCCTCGCCGGCCCGAAGCTCGTGCTGGCCCCGAAAGAGAAGCTCGCTCGCGCTCATCCGCCTGCTCCTGCCTCGCTGCGATTATAGCCGGGCCTGCGGCCCGCGGCAAGACGCGATGGCACGAGAGGCGCAGAAGCGGGAAAATGAAGTGGCCGCGCCCCAAGCGATGGCGGCGCGGCCACGTCGAGTCCTCACGTGCCGGACGGCTAGTTGCCATCCTTCTTCTTCGGCGGCTTCTTCACCAGTTCTTCACAGGTCGCGACGGTGAGCCACTTGTTGCCGTCTTTCTCTTCGACGGTGCCCGTGGCTTTCACCTTCTTGCCATCGAGTTCGGCGACCTTCTTGCCATTGTCGTCGAGCACGACGCAGTAGACGACCGGGGCATCCTTCTTGCCGCTGGTGATCGTGATGCTCTTGATGGTATCGGCATCCTTGGTCACGGCGACCGTGCCCATGATGGGCTTCGGCTTCGGCACCTTGGGGGCGCCGCCCTTCTCGCGGGCCATGGCCTGGCCAGCGACCAGAACCATCGCGACACACACGGCAATCAGAGCTAGAACTCTCGATCTCACGTGTTGCTCTCCTGGGATTGCGCCCTCGGCGATGCGAGGGCCTGGACCTCTTTGGCAGGCGACGCCGGTTTTCCGTCCTGACGACTTGCGTGCAAGCGCGCGGGCAACTCCGCCGCGGAAGCTGACCCACGGGGTTGCGCCCGTTCTTCGGGCGCCCGCTTCCCGGCACCCGTTCGCAGCTCGTCTCCCGACCCTTCCTTCACCTCCTTTCGGCCCGCAGGCTCCGTTGACTCTCTCTCGTCGTCACACAGTATACTGCTCGCGCCGGCGGACACGCAAGTCCGGCCGGCGCCCCGCTCCCTGATGCCACTCCCCGGTGCAGGGCACGCGGGGGCTCGCCCTCGAACACATCATCCACGAACTCAGTGGCGGAGATCGGCTCGGGCGTTAGCCGGGTGATCGGGTCCTTGTCGTAACGGCCGTTGTGTCGACGCCCCCGGCTAGGCGCTCACCCCCCCTTGCGCGCGGGTGAGCGCCTAGAGCGCCTGGGCGGCGGGCCCCGCACGACGCCAGGTTCTAACCATAGGCAGAACAGACACTTGCGTCTGCCATAGAAGCCGTGCTCCGTGGGTCCGCTAGGCGCTCACCTCCCCTTGCGCGCAGGTGAGCGCCTGGAGCGCCTGAGCTTCGGCGCGCTTCGAGTGGTGGGCAGAGGAGCTTCCGGAGCCAGTCGTAGCCAGAATGGCGTGGAGATAAGGCATCTGCTCCCCTCGGAGCCGAAGGAGAAGACCCCTAAAGGCTGGACTCCCAATAAGTTACGTACTCGCTCGGAGTCCCGCCCTCAGGCCCCCGGCCTCTTCCGGCGCAGCGCGGCGAGCAGGGCGTCGAGCGGCAGGGTGTTCAGCACGTCCTCCCTGCGCACCCAGCCGCGACGGGCCGTGGCGACGCCGAAGCGCATCATCGGCAGGTGGGCCGGGGCGTGGGCGTCGGTGTCAATCAGCAGCTTCACCCCGGCGTCGCGGGCCGCGCGGGCGTGGACGTCGTTGAGGTCGAGGCGGTCGGTGTAGGCGTTGATCTCGAGGGCCGTGCCCGTCTCCTTCGCCACGCGCAACACCTCGTCGAAGTGGAGGGCGCAGGGGTCGCGCTGGCCGATCACGCGGCCGGTCGGGTGGGCGATGGCGCTCACGTAGGGGCTCCGCATCGCCTTCACCAGGCGGGCGGTGAGCCGGTCGGCGTCCTGCTGCATGCCCATGTGAATCGAGGCGATGACGAAGTCGAGGGCGGCGAGGGTCTTGTCGGGCAGGTCGAGGCCGCCGTCGCCCAGAATGTCCACCTCGATGCCGGCGAGGACGCGGAAGCCCTTGAGCTTCCTGTTGACCGCATCAATCTCCTTGCGCTGCGTGCGGAGGCGCGCGGGGGTGAGGCCGTTGGCGATCTTGAGCGACTGCGAGTGGTCGGTGATGGCCAGGTAGTCGTAGCCGAGGGCGATGCAGGCCCGGGCCATCTCCTCGATGGGGGCCGCGCCGTCGCTGTGGGTCGAGTGCATCTGGAGGTCGCCGCGAATGTCTTTCTCTTCGATGAGGGTCGGGAGCTTGCCTTCGAGCGCGGCCTCGACCTCGCCGCGGTCCTCGCGCAGCTCGGGCGGGATGCAGGGGAGGCCGAGGGCGGCATAGACCTCTTCCTCGGTCTTGCCCGCGATGCGCTTCTCGCCGCGGAAGACGCCGTATTCGTTGAGCTTGAGCTTCTTGCCGATGGCCAGGTCGCGGAGGCGGATGTTGTGGGCCTTCGAGCCCGTGAAGTACTGGGCGGCGGCGCCGAAGGACTCGGGCGGCACGACCCGCACGTCCACCTGGAGGCCCCCCTCGACCCGCACGCTGCCCTTCGTGTCGCCCTCGGCCAACACGTCCTTGACCATTGGCAGGCCGACGAATGCCGCGATGACCTCCTTGCCGCGCTCGGAGGCGACGAGGATATCCACGTCGCCAATCGTCTCGCGGCGGCGGCGCATCGAGCCGGCGGGGAGCACGGCGCTCACGCCGTCGAGCTTCTCGAGCAGGCCGGCGACCTCCTCGGCCACGGGCAGCGCCGCGCCGAGCAGCACGCGCCCCTGGCCGCCGAGATAGGTCGCGATGCCCTTCTTGATGTTTTCGAGCTTCTTCTCGCCGATGCCGGGGAGGCCGACCAGCTTCCCGTCGTCAATCGCCTTGGTCAGCTCGGCAACGCTCGTGACGCTGGCCTGCTTCCAGAAGAGCCCCGCCGTCTTCGGCCCGAGGCCGGGGACACGCAGCATCTCGACGACGCCCTCGGGCACCTTGGCCTTCAGCTCGTCGTAGGCGGTGACCTTGCCCTTCACCAGGTATTCGGTAATCTTCTCGACGAAGGCCGCGCCGATGCCGGGCAGCTCGCCCAGCCGGCCCGATTCGGCCAGCGCGGCGATGTCCTCCGCCTGGTCGCCGACCACCTCGCTCGCCTTGCGATACGACCGCACGCGGAACGGGTTGTCGTTCAGCACCTCCAGGATGTCGGCCATTCGGTCGAAGATTCCCGCGATCTCGGCGTTTTTCATCTCACCCTCTCCTCTCTCACCGGGCCAGCCTGAGCCCCAGGCCTGCCGCGTAGTCGTAGGCGTCGAGGAACTCCTGGCGCGTCGGCGGGCGGCCAATCTTCGGGCACTCGCCGGCCCGATAGCAGGGGCGATACTGGGCCATGACGTTCACGTAGGTGCGCGGCGAGATCTCCTTCGCCAGGAAGTCGAGAACGGCCTTGCTCCCCGCCATGCCGTTGGGCAGGACGAGGTGGCGGACGAGCAGGCCGCGCGTGGCAATGCCGCCAGGTGTCGCATCTTCAATTCGCACATGGCCGCTATGTGCCAATTGAAGATGCGACACCACGAGATCGCCCACCTGCCGGTGCATCTCGCGGAGGGCGGCGCGGTTGACCTCGGGGTAGTCGGGCGCGGCGGACAGTTCGCGCGCCGGCTCGCCCCCCGCATACTTGGCGTCGGGCATGTAGATTTCGATGAAGCCCTCGAGGGCCTGAAGGGTCTCGAGCGACTCGTATCCGCCGCAGTTGTAGACGATGGGCACGCGGAGCCCCTGCTGGCGCGCGATGAGGATGGCCTGCATCAGTTGCGGCGTGACGTGGGTGGGGGTGACGAAGTTGACGTTCGAGCAGCCCATGCGTTCGAGGCGCAGCATCATGCGCGCGATGTCGGCGGGGGCGGCGGGCCGCCCGTCGCGCCCGTGGCTGATGTCGGAGTTCTGGCAGAAGATGCAGCCGAGGTTGCAGCCGGCGAGGAAAATCGTCCCCGAGCCCCCACGGCCGACCAGCACGTCCTCCTCGCCGAAGTGGGGTCCGGCCGACGACACGAGGGCCTCGGCCCCGACCCCGCAGAAGCCGGTCTCGCCCTCCAGGCGGTTCACCCGGCACCGGCGCGGGCAGATATCGCACGAGGCGAGGGACTCGTAGAGACGGTCGGCTCTCTCTTTCCTATCATCCATTCATCCACCCATCCACCCATCCACTTTCATTCGGCCAACGCCTCCAGCAGTTCGCGCCTCACTTCGCGGAACTTGGCGACCTCTTTCTCCGGTTGCGCGATCTTCGGCACGAGGCGCTCGGCGAGGGCCTGGGCCTTGTCGGGCGACCTCTTCGCGAGGAGCTGGAGCAGCTCGTAGTCCTCGATGCCGTCGCGCATGGCCTCGAAGCGCAGCGAGCTGAGGAGCACGTGCTCCTTCGAGGGATAGACGATCCAGGCATCGCCGGGCGGCAGGAAGACGCCTTGCCCGTGCGGCGGCTCGACGTCGGCGAAGGGGTCCTTCACCGACCACTGGTTCCAGCCCCAGTGCAGGTAGCCGGTGGCGCCGAAGCGGAAGTTCACCCAGTGCAGCAGCCGCACCTTGAGCAGCGAGTAGTCAATCAGGCGGTTCGGGTAGGTGCCCGTCGGGGCGAGGCAGGTGTAGGCCCACACCTCGTCGCCGGCCTTCTGGCGCTCGCGGTAGAAGGCGAGAGCCTGGTCGTAGTAGTTGAGCTGCGGCACCCACACGTCAATCGAGCCGACCAGCTCGGCATAGTGATTGGCGTCCACGCGGCGGAGCCTGGGCGCGTACTTCCGCACGATCGTGGCCAGGGTGCGATAGCTGTCGGCGTTCTCCTTGATCGGCTCGTCGCACAGGTGCTGCATGTAGATGTCGAGCCAGCCCTTGTCAGCCAGGTGCTTCTCCAGCGCGGGCAGCAACTGGGAGAGCCACTCCTCGACGGCCGGCTCGCCGGGGTGGCCTTTCTTCGAGACCACCTTGCCGCCCTCGACGGCCCTGAGGAAGATCTCGAACTGGGGAGCGGTCCAGACCCCACCCGGCCGCGTGCCGAGGTGTCCGCCCTCGATCTGGCCGATCACGCCGGCGGCCTGGAACAGCTTCACCCAGCGGTCGAAACGCTCGAAGCCGAAGGCCAGCTTGCCGTCGGGGCCGACGCTGAAGTCAATGAGGCTGTAAATGGGCGTGAGGACGACGTTCTGGCGATAGGCGGCCATCACCGTTGCGTAGTGCTCGAGCACCTTCCAGTGCGCATCGCCCCAATCGTCGGTGCCGTGGAAGCCCTTGAAGCGCGGGCCGAGGGCCGAAAACCAGTTGGTCACGGCAAGGGTGCGTTCGTTGGGCAGCGTGGCCTTGACGACGCGCACGGTGAAGGGCTGCTCGATGCACCCCTGGTCGGCCCCGACCACGAGGCGGGCCTTCCGCACGCCGGGGCGCTGGCCCTTCGGCACGTGAAACGTCACGAAGATGGGCTGGCTCGCGTCGGCGTCGAGCTTGTCGAGCGCCGGGGGCAGGAGCGGGTCGGGGAAGAGGCCGGGGGCCTTGCGCACGACCTCGCCGTCGGGCGTGCGGCGCGTGTTGGCCCGCAACGGCACGAAGCCGACGAAGCTCGCCTCGGCCTCGGCCAGGCCCTCGACGCGGGCGCGGAGATTCGTCAGCGGCTCCGTCGAGCAGAGGACGAATTGGGCCGATTCGTACTCGTTCCGCGCGGCAAGCGCCTCGAACGGCGCGACCGGCCCGGTCGGCGGCGTCATGTCGCGGAACACCTTCACCAGCGGGTCCACGGGCCAGAGGACGGCGGACTTCATCTGCGGCTCCTTTGGCCGAAGGAGAGAGCAGCCGCCGAGCGCGGCGGCCACAGCGAGAAGCATCCAACACCTTGCCATGCCCATGTCGAGTCTCCTCTCGGGGTCCGGGCGCATTCTAGCACCGCGCGCGGGCCTCGTCAAACCCTCGCGAGCGTTGCCCCCCACAGTTGACGGCGAGGCGGCGGATCGCCATAATCGGCGCTGCACTGTGGCGCAGAGGAGCAAGGCATGAAGGTCTTTATCACGGTAGACCTCGAGGGCGTGTCGGGCTACGCGCGGTGGGACGCGGCGGACCGCCCGCGCGAACGCGAGCTGATCACGGACGACGCGAACGCGGCGGCGGCCGGCTGTTTCGACGCCGGCGCCGACGAGGTGGTCGTGGGCGAGGCGCACGGGAACATGCGCAACCTGATCCCGGAGCGGCTCGACCCCCGGGCGCGCTTCGTCTCGGGCGAGCCGAAGCCGCTGAACCACATGGCCGGGCTGGACAGCTCGTTCGATGCCGCGATGCTCGTCGGCTACCACGCCAAGGCGGGCACGCTCAACGCGGTGATGTGCCACACCTACTCGCTGAGCGTCTTCTCGCTGCGGTTCAACGGCGCCGAGGTGGGCGAGCTGGGCACCGACGCGGCCATCGCCGGCCACTTCGGCGTGCCCGTGGTGCTCGTGGCGGGCGACGAGGCGGCGTGCCGCGAGGCCCGCGACCTGCTCGGCGCGGGCGTGCAGACGGTGGCGGTGAAGAAGGGCCTGGGCCGCTTCGTCGCCGAGATGCTGCCCCTGGAGGCGGCTCGGGCGGCCATCCGCGCCGGGGCCGCCGCGGGGCTGCGGGGCCGCGCCGCGTGCAAGCCCTTCGTCGTCCCCCCGCCCGTCCGCGTCGAGGTCACATTCACCAGCCCCTCCCACGCCGACGCCCTCGCGGGCTTCCCCGGCCTGCGGCGGGTGGACGGCTGCACGGTGGCGCATGACGGAGCGGCGGACTTCCTCCAGGCCCACGGCTGGTTCGACGCCGCCCACTTCCTGGCTGGGGCGCGGGGTTGACAGTAGGCAGCACTCTTGCAAGGAGTTGACGCGATGCCGGCGAGACGGTTTGCCGCTTGGGCGATGGCGCTCGGGCTTGCCTTCGGCGCGGCGGGCCGCGGGGCGGAGTCGAGGCTCGACGAGGCGCTCAAGGCCCTCAAGGTGCCGCCCGACTGGTTCGCCGACGTGAAGTCCGACTACAACACCCAGACACCCTGGAAGGACGCCCGCCTCCACATCCGCAAGCTCCTCGCCGAGAGCAAGCGTCGCGAGGCCATCAAGCTCACTTACATCTACCACGTCGTGCAGAAGAACGGCTCGCCCGACGGCCACGAGTATCCCATGTACCTCTTCCTCGGCGGCGAGTATGCCTGGGCGGCCAAGGTCTACGCCGAACGCCTCGCCCCGAAGCCCAAAGGCGTCACCTTCGAATACAACGCCCTCGCCTCCCTCTACGCCCGCTTCGACGAGTACAGCCGGGCCATCCAGACCCTCAAGGATGCCCTCGACCACCTCCCCGATCCCCCCTGGCAGATCAACGCCAAGGCCACCGTGAACGACAAGCTGGGCGACGTCTACGCCGCCCTGGGCGATGCCGAGAAAGCCCGGGAGCACTACGACGAGGCCATCCGCCTCTTCCCCACGTCCAACCAGCCCTATGGCCGCCACCTGCTCCACCGCCACGCCGCCAAGACGCAGGCCAAGCTCGACCTCCTGAACCGCAAGGCCATGGACCTCGCCAAGCTCAAGGACGGCGTCTACCGCGGCAGTGGCATCGGCTACGTCAAGGAGGTCAACGCCACCGTCGCCGTCAAGGGCGGCAAGATCACCGACATCCAGCTCCAGCACGAGGAGAAGATCGACATGGGCGCCACCACCTCGGTGCCCAGGCAGATCATCGAGCGCCAGAGCCTCGAGGTGGACGCCGTCACCGGCGCCACCGTCACGGCCCAGGCCATCGTCCAAGCCGTCTACGAGGCCCTCCAACGAGCCGCGACGAAGTGAGGGCACAGATAACACTTCAGCCGTCTGAAGTTCCTGCCCCCACCGACCTCGCGTCGGTGGGGCAAAGGATTGGCAACTACGCGAGCAGGACCTCACTCCTCATCCCCCTCTCCCTTCCAGGGAGAGGGCAGGGTGAGGGTGGGACTTCGATGGGGGGCGCACCCTCCCCCTACCCCCTCCCTCTCGGAGGGAGGAGGGTGGGTGCAGGGGGTGAGGCGCGAGCGGTAGTGGCCAATCCTTCGCCCCACTGGGACAAGCCCAGTGGGGGCGTGTGCTTCATCAGGGCGAGACGTTAGGGGGCAGAAGCAAGAGAACCCAAGCCGGTGGAAGGAGCAGGCAATGAGACTGCGGGATCGCACACTGCTGTTCTTGAGCGTCGTCGGCTTCGCGCTCAGCGCCCTTGCCGCGGAGCCGGGCGAGGAGTTCAAGCACTTCGTGCCGGTGGACAAGAAGCTGGCGCCGGAATGGGTGGCCGCGCTGACGCAACGCGGCCAGCCCGAGGTGTGGAGCGGGAAGGATCTGGTGACGATCGGCATGCCCATCGGCGGCGTCGCCGCAGGGCAGCTCTATCTGCGCGGCGACGGCACGTTCGCCCAGTGGTGGATCTTCAACAAGCACATCAACACGGGCTACGGCAACACCTGCTACCGCACCTACCGCCCCGCGTCACCCGTCGAATCGGGCTTCGCCGTGGCCATCGAGGCCGACGGCAAGTCCGTCGTGAAGAAGCTCAACGAGCAGGATTTCCCAGGTGTGGAGTTCGTGGGCGAGTATCCCATCGCGGTCGTCCGCTACGCCGACAAGGATTTCCCCGTGAAGGTCGAGATGGAGGCATTCTCGCCCTTCATCCCGCTCAACGCGCGCGATTCGGCCCTGCCCGCCACGCTCTTCCACATCACGGTCGAGAACGCGTCGGCCAAGCCGCTGAAGGCGAGCGTCGTCGGCTGGCTTGAGAACGCCGTGCTGTGCAACTCGGCGGCAGCGGTCCACGCGCTCCGCCGCAGCCGCATCGTCTCCGAGGGCGGCCGCACGATGGCCGTCCACTCCGCCGAGAAGGCCCCGATGCCGCCGGGCGCCGAGAAGCCGCGCGAGACGATTGTCCTCGCCGACTTCGAGGGCGAAACCTATGCCGACTGGAAGGCCACGGGCGAGGCATTCGGCAAAGGCCCCGCCAAGGGCACCCTGCCCGAGCAGCAGTCCGTCGAGGGCTTCCTCGGCAAGGGCCTCGTCAACACCTATCTCGGCAAGGACGGCCCGCACGGCACACTCACCTCGCCCCCGCTCAAGGTCGAGCGGAAGTTCATCAACTTCCTCATCGGCGGCGGCAACCAGGCGGGCGAGACCTGCATCGTCCTCCTCGTCGGCGGCAAAGCCGTTCGCACCGCGGTGGGGAAGGACAACGAGCGCCTCGACTGGCACTTCTGGAACGTCGAGGAGTTCGAGGGCAAGGAAGCCCAGATCGAGATCGTGGACAAGGCGTCGGGCGGCTGGGGCCACATCAACGTTGACCAGATCGAGCAGGCCGACAAGCCGCGCCAAGGCCCCTCCGGCGCCGTCGAGGAGATGGCCGACTTCGGCTCGATGGTCCTCGCCCTCGCCGAGGCCGGCGCTCCCGCCGGGAAACTCGTCCCCGCGCTCAACACGGCCGGCCTTCACGCCGAGGCCGACGCGAGCTATCCCGCCGCCCAGCGCCGCAGCGCCGCGCTCGCCACGCAGGCCATCGAGCTGGCCCCCGCCGCGAAGCGGACGTTTGTCTTCGCCCTCGCCTGGCACTTCCCGAACCACCCGCGCGGCCGCGAATACGCCGAGCGCTTCAAGAGCGCCCAGGACGTCGCCCGCTATGCCCTCGACAACCAGGCCCGCCTCGCCGACCACACCCGTCTGTGGCACAAGACCTTCTACGACGACTCCACCCTGCCCCGCTGGCTCCTCTTCCGCCTCCACTCCACGGTCTCCAACCTGGCGACCGACACCTGCCAGTGGTGGAGCAACGGCCGCTTCTGGGCCTGGGAGGGCGTCGGCTGCTGCGAGGGCACCTGCACCCACGTGTGGAACTACGCCCACGCCTCGGCCCGCCTCTTCCCCGAGATCGAGCGCATCATCCGCGAGATGCAGGACTTCGGCGCCGCCTTCGACGAAAAGACGGGCCTCGTCGGCTTCCGCTCGAACCGCGCCTACGCGGCCGACGGCCAGTGCGGCGGCATCCTCAAGGCCTACCGCGAGCACCTGATGTCGCCCGACGACGCCTTCCTCCAGCGCACCTGGCCCCGCATCAAGCAGGCCCTCGAATTCTCGATCAAGCAGGACGCCAACGACGACGGCCTCATCGAGAACTCGCAGCACAACACCTACGACATCAACTTCCAGGGGCCGAACACCTTCGTCGGCTCGCTCTACCTCGCCGCCCTCCGCGCCGGCGAGGAGATGGCCAAGGACGTGGGCGACGCCGACTTCGCCGCACGCTGCCGCAAGATTTTCGAGAGCGGCAGCAAGCTCACCCTCGAGCGACTCTGGGACGGCGAGTACTTCATCCAGGACGTGGACCTCGCGAAGTTCCCGAAGCACCAGTATGGCAAGGGCTGCCTGGCCGACCAGCTTTTCGGCCAGGGCTGGGCGCACCAGCTTGGCCTCGGCTACATCTATCCCGAGAAAAGCGTCAAATCGGCGCTCAACGCCATCTGGAAGTACTGCTGGGCGCCCGACGTCGGCCCGCAGAACAAGGCTCACCCGCCGCAGCGCTGGTTCGCCCGGCCCGGCGAGGCCGGCCTCTTCACCTGCACCTGGCCCAAGAGCCCCCACCTCGGGCCGCAGAGCGTGCTCTACCGCGACGAAATCTGGACGGGCATCGAGTACCAGGCCGCCGGCAACATGGTGTGGGACGGGCTGCTCACCGAGGCATTGGCCATCTGCCGCGGCATCCAGGACCGCTATCATCCGTCGAAGCACAACCCCTACAACGAGGTCGAGTGCGGCGACCACTACGCGCGGGCGATGGCCAGTTGGGGCGTCTACACCGCCTTGTGCGGCTACGAGTACCACGGCCCGAAGGGCCACCTCGGCTTCGCCCCGCGCCTGACGCCCGATGACTTCCGCGCCGCCTTCACCGCCGCCGAGGGCTGGGGCCTCTTCACCCAGAAGCGCCAGGGCAACGTCCAGGCCAACCGCATCGAGGTCCGCTGGGGCAAGCTCCGCCTCAAGACCCTCGCCCTCGCCGTGCGCGAGGGCCTCAAGACCCCGACCGTCGCGGTCACCGTCGCCGGCAAGCCAGTGGAGGCATCCAGCTCTGTGAAAGACGGGCGGCTGCTTATCACCCTCGCCGGGGAGTTGATGCTTGGCGAAGGACAGACGTTCGAAGCTCTGATCAAGTAGTGCAGCGGACCCGCGCCCGATATCTTGTCCACTGCACGGCGCCAATCGTAGCCCACAGGAGGGCGAACGCCAGCGGCATCCACTTCATGGCCGGTTCCTGCACGCCCGCGTAGGGATTCATGAGGGCCAAGAGCAGGATGTGATGCGGAGGGACAGATGGGGCCAGATCTTGATTAGTGATTAGCGAGAGTTGACACCGCCTCGTCTCCCCGCTATGCTGATGGCATGGCGAGACCCTTGCGGATCGAATACCCCGATGCCATCTACCATGTCACCGCGCGCGGCAACGCCCGCAGCGCCATCGTGAGCGACGACCGCGACCGGCGGAAGTGGCTCCGCCTGCTGGCCGACACGGCAACGCGGTGCCACTGGCGCGTCTTCGCGTTCGCTCTCCTGGACAATCATTTCCACCTCTTCCTCCAAACGCCCGAGGCGAACCTGTCGCAGGGGATGCACGACCTCGATGGGACCTATGCTGGCTACTTCAACGACCGCCACGAGCGGGTGGGCCACGTCTTCCAGGGGCGCTTCAAGGCCATCCTCGTCGAGGGGCAGGGGCACTGGCTCGAGCTGAGTCGCTACGTCCACCTGAACCCAGTGCGAGCGGGGCTGGCGGCGCGTCCCGAAGACTGGCCATGGAGCAGCTACGCCGGTTACTGCCGCCCCGCGCGGAGGCTCGCATGGGTGGAGTATTCGCAGGTTCTCGATGAATTCGGCGGGGACGGTCCCGACGCGCGCCGGGCGTACCTGGTCTTCGTAGAGGACGGCTTGGGTCGGAAGCTGGACAGCCCGCTGTCGCGGGCCGTTGCAGGCGCCGTGCTCGGGTCCGAGGGCTTCGCGGCCAGGGTCAGAGAGATGCTGCGCAGCCGCCCCCGCGACAGCGAGATGCCCGCTCTCAAACGCTTGACGACGCGCCCCAGCGTCGAGCGGGTCGTGCGCGCCGTCGCGGCCGAGTTCGGTTGCGATGCCTCCCGCTGGCGGCCCGGACGTCGGGCCGACGGACTGCCGCGGGCCGTCGCTGCCCACCTCGGGCGGGACCTGGCGGGCGCCCCATCGCAGGCGATTGCCGCGGCGCTGGGTTATCGCAGCCTCAGCAGCGTCACGGTCGCGTGTCGGCGCGTGGAGCGGGCCAGTGCCGACCGCACGTTCGCCGCAAGGCTTGCGGTGATCGCAGACAGGCTACTAATCACTAATCAAGATCTGGCCCCAGGCGGAGCCGAGCGATGAGCGAAACACTTGGTCGAAGGGCGTTTCTGCGAGTCGGCGCCGCGGCGGGGGTCGCGGCGCTGGGGGCCGGCGGCGCGCGACCGGCCGCATTCGGAGAGGAAAAGGCAATGGCTGTCCATAGCGAACCCGCCCGAGACATCCCGATCGTCGAGCACGCCGAGGTGCTGGTCGCCGGCGGAGGGCCGGCCGGCGTCGCCGCGGCCATCGCGGCCGCACGGCGCGGGGCGTCCACCCGCCTGCTCGAGTCCAACGGCTGTCTCGGCGGCACGTGGACCGCCGGCCTGCTGAGCTGGATCCTCGATTCGGGCAATAAGAGAGGCGTGATCAAAGAGATCATCGCCGAACTGGAGAAACGCGGCGCCGTCGCCCGATACGGCGGCGACGTGGGCTACGACGTCGAAACGATGAAGCTCGTGCTCGACGAGTTGTGCCTCGCCGCCGGCGTGCGGGTGCAGCTTCACACCCGCGTCGTCGCGGCTCACGCGCCCGACCGGCGGCTCGCGCTGGCCGTGACCGAATCGAAGAGCGGCCGCCAAGCCTGGGCGGCCGACGCCTTCGTGGACGCGACGGGCGACGGCGACCTCGCGGCCCGCGCGGGCTGCGGCTTCGACTACGGCCGCGAGGGCACGGGCCAGGCCCAGCCGATGAGCCTCATCTGCCTCGTCACGGGCATCGCGCCGGACGGCGTGGCCGAATACGTGCGCGGCCTCGCCGAGCCGAAGGGCGAGCGCAACCCCAAAGGCCGCCTCAAGGCCGAGATGGAGCGGGCGGGCGTCTCGCCCTCCTACGCGCAGCCCACGCTCTTCTACATTCGCGGCGGCCTCTTCTGCATGATGGCCAACCACGAGTACGGCGTGGCCGGCACCGATGCGGCCCAGGTCACCGAGGCCACGCTTCGCGGCCGGGCCGAGGTTCACAAGCTCGTCAACGCCCTCCGCGCCCTCGGCGGCATCTGGAAGGACCTGCGCATCGTCGCCACCCCCGAGCACATCGGCGTGCGCGAGGGGCGGCGCGTGCGGGGACTCTACCAGGTCACCGCCGCCGACCTCGCCGCCGGCGCCCGCCACGCCGACGCCGTGTGCCGCGTGAACTTCCCGGTGGACGTCCACTCGACCGACCCGGGCAAGGACAAGGGCATCGCGCGCGAGCGCGTGCGGGCCAAGCCCTACGACATCCCGTATCGTGCGCTCGTGGCGAAGGACGTGAAGGGATTGTTGCTCGCGGGGCGCTGCATCAGCGGCGACTTCATCGCCCATTCGAGCTATCGCGTCACGGGCAACGCGGTGGCGATGGGCGAGGCCGCCGGCGCGGCCGCGGCCCTCGCGGCCAAGTCGAGCCGCCTCCCCCACAACCTCCCGTGGCCCGAAGTCCAGAAGGCACTGGACCTGTAGCCCGCGCGAGTGCAGGATTCCACAGTTGTACAAGTGTGGAGTTGTCACCACCGTGGATACTGAGATGCATCCCGTGGCCCGAAGTCCAGAAGGCACTGGGCCTGTAGCCCGCGCGAGTGCAGGATTCCACAGTTGTACAAGTGTGGAATTGTCACCACCGTGGATACTGAGATGCATCGGTCGTGGCGCAGGGCGATTCTACAGGTGTACAGTTGTGGAATCATCGCCGCCGTGGGCATGAAGGGGAGTTGCCCGCATCCCGGGAGGATTCCACAGTTGTACAAGTGTGGAATTCTTTCCGCGGCGCCTGTGAAGGAGAGCCGATGGTGCCTGCCCCGAGACCCTAACATGTGAGCGTGGCCGCGGCGCTTGTGCTCTCGCTCACCGCGCCCACACACTTGGGCGGAAAGGAGAATGCCATGGACGAGCTTCGCGCGGGAAAGAGCTTCATCGCCACACCCGTCCACACCGAGGAGGAGGACCAGCGGGTCCTCGAGCTCTTCGCGGGCCTGCGCGTGGCCGACGTGTGCGACGGGATGGACAAGGCGGGGCTTCAGGACATCGGGCTCGTCGCGCCCGACATCCGCCCCCTCTGGCGCGACACGAAGCAGTTCAAGCATCGCATTGTCGGCATCGCGGTCACCGCGCGCTACGTGCCGACGAACAAGCCGCCCATCGGGCGCCTCGAGCCCGAGGCGTTCACCCGCGCCGCGGGGGCGTGGTACGGCCAGCTCTCGCCCGAGCCCTTCGTGCCCCTCCTGCGCAAGGGCTCCGTGCTCGTCATCGAGGGCACGGAGGGGGCCGAGGCCGGCACCATCGGCTCGAACAACATCCTCGGCTGGGTCGCGAAGGGCTGCGTGGGCGTCGTCACCAACGCCACGGCGCGCGACACCGATGAGATCGCGACCGAGGGCGTCCCGCTGTACTTCAGGCATCCTGGGCGCGGCATACGGCCCGGCCGCAACGAGGTCGAGTCGGTGAACCGCCCGGTCGCGATCGGCGGGGTCACGGTCGTCCCCGGCGACGTGGTGGTGGCGGACGGCGACGGCGTGATCGTCGTGCCGCGCCGCGTGGCGGAGGAGGTCGCCCAGTATGCTCGCGGGGTCCTGGACGGCGACAAGGCCGGCCGCCGCAAGCACTACGAGCGCCTCGGCCTCCCGCCCGACGAGAGCGTGAAGTGAGGCGACGCCGCCGGCCGCGAGGCTGGGGCCGTCGGGGCTGTGCGCATTGTGGGTCAGATCTGTGGGGGAGAGGTGACCCACAATGACAGAATGGGGAGAATGGCCGATTCTCGGGGTTCTGCCCATTCCAGGTCACCCGAGGCGTGACCCACAATGGGCGGAACGCCGAGGAACGACGATCTGCCGGCGTGTCAGGCGCGGGCGTCGGCGGCCTGGATTTTCCGCAACTCCAGTTCCTCGTAGCGCTTGCGGATTTTCGGCAGCAGGGCCGCGGGGAGGATGGCGCTCAGGCCGCCGGCGAGGAGGAGGGGGTAGTAGACGGCGTAGGGCTGCCCCGTCGCGACGGCGACGACGCCGACCGCTGCCATGGCCACTCCAAGGGCGATCAGCGCACCCATCACGGCGAGCACGAGGCGACGTGCCTTGCCCCTGCCCGCGAGCAGGCCCACGAGGCCCCCGAGGCAGCCGATGAGCGCGCCCAGGCCGCCGCCGATGATCCCGCCCATCCGCTCGCCCCACCAGCCGCGGCTGTGCGCCGCGACGGCAATGGGGTCTTCGCCCTCGCGGTACTGCGCCAGCCGCAGCCGCCCGAGGTACACCGTGCCCCGCGCCGGGAGGACGACGTTGATGACGAGCTTCTCGGGCGGCGGGACGCCCTCCTTGCTGTGGAACGGCAGGGCGAAGGGGCGCCAGGCCGCCGTGCCCTCGAGGTGCCGCATCGGGCCAGCCTCGGCCAGAGTCCTGGAGAAGACGGCGGCCCCGCCGGGGAAGTGGTTCCACATCTCAAGGTAGGCCTTCCCCTCGACCCCTTCGTGGCGGACGAGGCCCGCGAGGGCGTAGGTCGCGCGGGTGATGGGGGGGTTCTCGATCGTCAGCACGGCGACGGTGAGCGGCTGGGGCGAGGGGTTCTCGACCTTGAGCCGGTCGTGGGCCCCTCCCGGCCCGTCGGACACGACCTGCGCCCCCTTGGGCGCGCCATCGGCCATCACCTTCTCCCACGAGTACTCGCGCAGGACGTGTTCGGCCAGGGCCGCGGTCGCGCACGCGATGGCGCACAGAGCGATGGCGAGTTTCTTCACGGGGTTTCTCCCAGCTCCTTCTGGTGAGCGGCGAGCAGGAGCTTCAGAGTGGCCATGTCCAGCTTGCCCTCGCCGAAGAGCACCCGCAGGTGCCGCTCGAAATCGCTCCTGATCTCGTGGCTGTCGAGGATCCTGATCTTCTCGATCAGGCGGTCGAGGCGCAGGCGAACCGTCGGATACGAGATCCCGTAGGCCGCGGCCAGCTCCTTGAGCGAACCCGAGGCGAGGACGAAACGCTTGACGAACGCCATGTCCTCATCGCTCAACAGGTTGGTCCACGTATGCTCGTCCCCGCTGGACATCGTCTCGACCTTTCACTTATGCTAAGTCCGGCTGAATTATATCATCAATAAATCAAATGTCAAGCTCGACTTTATGAAACTATGACGCAAAAGAGGGGATATTCTGCTTCGCCTTGGCGGAGAAGCAGAATACCCCCTTTGCCAGACTTCTCCTTCAGCCGCGAAGGACTTCGAGGAACGCCTGCACCCGGGTCGCAAGCTGGCCCATGTCCTCCATGCTGTAGTCGGTCTCGACCTCGAGCATGGGGATTCCCTCGTCGCGCGCCCGCTGGCGCACGCCGCGGGCCTCCATGAGGTACGGCGTGCAGAACAGCAGCGCGTAGTGGACGACGCCGTCGGCCTGGAGGTCGCGGGCCATCTCGACGACGTGGTCGAGGCGCTCGGTGTTGGGGGTGAAGCAGGCGCAGTCAATGTTCAGATAGCGGTCGGCGATGGCGGCGAGCATTTCGTCCACCGTCTCGCCGTCCTCGGCGACGAGGTTGCGGGTGCCGCGTTCGCCGACGCAGGATTCCTCGCCGACGATGACGGCGCCGGCCTGCTCGACGACGGCGGGGACCTTCCAGTTGGGCGCGGCCATGGGGCAGCCGGCGACGAGGATTCGCTGGGCGTCGGCGGGGGCCACGCCCTCGCCCTTCGCGATCCGCGCCTCGAGCTCGTCGCAGATCGCGTTGACCTGTGCCGTGAAGCGCGGCGGATCGTCGTAGAAGGCCACCTGGTTGATGAGCAGCGCGTCGAGGCCCGAGATGGGCGCGGGCCGCGCCCGCCGCAGGCGCGCCAGGCGCTGGAGCGCCGCGCGCTTGGCGTTGACGGTGCGGATGCCCCGCTTGAGGCCCTCGGCGGCGATCGCGCGGCCGCAGACCTCTTCGATCTTGGCGGCCAGGCGCTTCAGCTCGGCGAGCCACAGCCGCTTGTCCTCGGGGCCCTTCATGTGCGGCACCTCGAGGACGAACGTGTCCTTGAACTCGCCGAAGATCTCGTAGGCCTTCTTCTTGCCGTCGCAGGTCGTCTCGCCGATCACCAGGTCGCACGACTCGGTGTAGGGGCAAAGGCCGGCGAGCTTGAAGCCGAAGAACGACTTGATGAGGGCGCACGTGTTGCGGGGCAGGTACCGCTCGGCCTGCTCGGTGCCCACGCTGGCGCCGGCGCACAGGCCCACGCACACGCCGTCCACCGCGAGGATAAGCTCCTCGGGCACGTAGAGGCAGAAGGTGCCGATCACCTTGCGTCCCTCGGCCTTCGCCTTCAGAAGCTCCTCGACGCGCAGGCCGTGGATTTCCGAGAGGACGAAGTCGAGGTACTGCATGCCCTTGGGGCGGCTCTTCTGCGTGAGGAAGATGTCGCCGTAGGCCTGGCCGAGCACCTGCAAGAGACCGTTGTGGGCCTCGAGGTTCAGGCCCAGACTCTCCCACATGGTGGTGTAGTCTTTCGCTGCCATCAGGGACTCCTAGAATTCCCACTTGAGCTGAAGCGCCCAGGAGGCGTTCTCGTCGTGGTTGAGAATGGTTCCGAAATGGCCGTAGCCGAGAGCCGCTGTGCAGTGGTCGTTGACGATGTAGGCGGCGGCGAGCGTCCACCAGTCGTCCTCATTGCCCACGAGTCCGGGGATCCGCTTCAGGTTGTCGGGCTTCTGCCGATACTCGGCGGCCAGGAGGACGCGGCTGGTGAGGAAGTAGACGGCGCTGCCCTCGAACACGATATCGCGGTCGTGGGTGAAGCCGAGGAGGCCGATCTGGGCCGCCTCGGTGCTGCGCAGGCCGGCCGACAGGATGAGCGGATTGGGCAGAACCCCGGTGATCATCTTGCTCGCCGTCAGGGTGAAGTCGAAGCCGTCGTCGTCTCTCACCCCGATCAGCTTGCACGTGCCCGCGAGATCGCGGTTGATGTCCATGATCGAGTCGTTGTGCTTCCAACTGAGGCCGGCGGTGATGGCGGGCACCCAGGCCTTGCCCCACTCGCCCTCGCGGACGAGCATGTAGCGGGCGCTCAGGGTGTGCATCTCGACATGGTTCTGGGGGCGGAGTGTGGTAGCGGCCCGCACGTCGTGGGCCCAGTCGCCCAGGTGGAGCCGCATGAACGAGTAGCCGAACTCGACGCGCTTGAAGAGATTGGTTGTCACGGTTGTGGCAAGGAGGTTCTTCTCGCCCAACTTGACGGCGGAGAAAGCAAAGCTGGGCTTGCCCCATATGCCGCCGTCCTCGGGCAGGTTGGCGAAGTAGGCCGTCGGGGTGATGAACACGCCGCTCGTGCCCTCGATCGTGTGAAGCGGGATCGGGGGCGGGGCTGCCTTCTTCGCCTCCGCCGCCGGCCCCTCGCCCGCCAGCGTCACAGAGGCCGCCGCGAGCACCGCGGCCAAGAGCAACGATCGTGCCTTACGCATGATGTCCCCTCTTTTGACGTTCCATCTGGTCCTGCGTGATGGGAAGGACGCAGCACGTGCGTCCTCACTGCCGCTACTCAGCGGCTCGGGCTTCACGTTGCCCAATGAACGACCTTGAGCAGGGAGACGGCTGCGCTCTCAGCCACGGCTCTCACCCCCTTTCGAGGTGCGTCACAGGCGTTGCGGCGGACGGACTGAATCTCACCAGACCACACATTCTCGCCCCGTGCGAATCGAGCGCGTTGCTCAGGCAACCGCCGCCGGCTAGGGCCGGCGCGGGGGAGCTATTTCACGGCCTCGGCCTTCGGTGGCGGCGATGCCTCGGGCAGCGCGCCCTGCGTGCCCGGCGGGGGCCGGGGGTTACCCTCCCGAAGGTATTGGAACCTTCGGGAGGGGGAATACACTCCTTTCAGTAGTCAATCTGCCTGATGCCCTCAATCTCCAGCTTCAGGGCTGCGACGGCGCCGCGCACGGTGTCGAGGTGTGCGGGGTCGAAGGCGAGGGCGCTGCCGCAGTCGGAGCTCAGCTCGCGCGGCGTCGGGATCGCCTTCGTGGCCACGCCGAGCTTCTTCAGCTCGGCCTCGAGGCGGAAGAGGTCGTGGATGGTGTGAAACAGCACGACTCCGCGAGCCACGGGCTAGCCCTTCTTGATCGTCAGGCGGAACTCGCCGCCGGCCTCTTCGGCGGTCACGGAGCAGCCGAGGTGCTTCGCCATCCGCGTCACGTTGTCGCGCGAGGTCGTCGTCTCGACCAGCACCTCGACCGTGCCGCTGGCGATGGCCTCGATGGCCTGCTTGGCGAGCAGCACGGGCTCGGGGCACGACAGGCCGCGGGCGTCTACGACTCTATCGGCCATGGGTTCGTTCTCCTAACGCGGCCTTGAGCCGCAGCCAGAGGGGATGATTGGATGGGTGGATGAATGGATGATTGTCTGACACCCATCCACCCATCCATTCCTCCATTCATCCCCTGTGCGTGAAGCGCTCACGAATCACGGCAAAAGCGCCTAAGCTCTCCGTCGGGCGGTGAGGCCGAGGAGGGAGCAGAAGGCCAGGCCGGCCACGACGGCGATCTGCCCGTAGTAGCCCGGGCCGCCCAGCTTGAGCACACCGTCCACCATCGCATCGGGCGCGCCGGCGAGGAAGAAGTTGTGGGCGAAGGCCGCCCCCACGATCATCCCGCACACGAACACCGCCGCATCGCCGTCGCCCTCGCCCGACAGGAAGAGCTGACGCCCCGGGCAGCCGCCGGCCAGCGCGAACGCCAGACCCGCCAGCACCATGCCCAGGAAGTTCCACGCGTGGTTCGAGTGCGAGATGGGCATGGCGGCGAAGCCGGTGCGGAACTGGCCAAGGGCGAGGTTGGTGGCGAAAGCTGCCACGATGAGAGCGACCACGCCGCTCAGGAGATGCACGTCGCGGATGAGCACGGCGTCGCGAATCGCTCCCATCGTGCAGAATCGACTCCGCTGGGCGAGAATGCCGATGCCCAGCCCGGCGGCCAGCGACACGAGGAGCGGGGCGTGCATGGCCCCCGGCCCCTTCTCGCTGAAGAAGAGCGCGCCGTCCTTGCCGAACGATACCTTCATCGCCACGAGGCCCAGGAACAGCAGCATCACGGCCGGCAGGATCAGGCCGCTGAGCGGCGTGGCCGGGCTCGAGCGCCCGAGGGTGTAGCCGCGCTTGAGGAACACCGCGCCCAGGCACACGCCGACCAGAAGCCCCGCGAGGCCAACCAGCGCGTTGCCGTCGCCGCCCGCCAGGCGCAGCAGCGCCCGCCACGGGCAGCCGAGAAACGCCAGCGCCCCGATCGCCGCGAACACGCCGAGCAGGAAGCGCGCGATGGGGGCCGAGCCGCCCCGCGGCTTGAACTCGCGGAACAGCAGCGCCGAGACCAGCGCGCCCAGGACGAAGCCGATGATCTCGGGCCGCAGATACTGCACCACCGCGGCGCGGTGCAGGCCCAGCGCGCCCGCCGTGTCGCGCTCGAAGCACGCCACGCAGATGCCCATGTTCGGCGGATTGCCCGCGCTCTGGAGCAGCGGCGCCACCACGCCGATGAACAGCCCCACCAGGATGATGCCCGCGCGCGACGCCAGGAACCGGCTGACCCGCCGCCGCAGGCCGTCCCCCGTTGCCATTTGGTCACTCCTTATTCGCTGTTGCGGAAAGTCACCCACGTGGAGAGCCGCGTTCGTAGTGCGGGCTTTAGCCCGTATCTTCGCCGTCGCCTCGCCAATCCAAGATACGGCCTGAAGGCCGCACTACGAACTTGGGACTTTCCACAACAGGAACTGATTCACGCGGCCCCCATCAGAAGGTGAACTGCCAGATCAGGCACGAGAAATCAATGTCCTCGTGCGCGCCCGACTGCTTGAGGAACGTGCCGGGGAAGAAGTGGCTGAAGCCGCCCATGACCGTCTGGTGCCGGTCGAGCTGGTAGCGCAGGAACAGGTCCACCTCGCTGCCGATGTTGCGCGAGGTGCCCAGGCCACCGGCCCGGGCGACGGCTCCGCCCGCGTTGTACACCGCGTCCCGGTTGTCGGCTCGCCAGAAGTGATGGCCGTCGAGCTTCACGAGGAGCTGTTTCACCGGCTTGAGCTCGATGCCCGTGCTCAGGTCCACGATGTTCTGGCGGCCGATCGTGTCCACGTAGCCCAGGTAGGCGTGGCCCAGGGGATAGAGCTGGTTGAAGCTTCCGACGTCGCCGCCGGGGCGATGGTCGCCGCTGGCGTAGTCGAACCCGAGGAAGAGGCGTGGCGACGCGGCGGCCCCGGCGATGGTGTAGCCGAGCTGGGAGGCGAACATCCAGGCCCGAATGTCCTGCCCGCCGATGGTGCCGAACTGGCCGGCGCCCTCGACGTCGAAGTCGAGGCCCGTGCCGCCGATCTTGCCGCCCAGGCGCGTGCCGGCGGTCCAACGCCGCTCCGCCCCCGTCGTCCCGTTGAACGCGGCGGCCTGGTTCCTGAAGCCCAGGCCGTAGAGGTCCCAGGTCAGGTCTCGGTTGACCCTGTGGGTCGCGTAGACGCCGTAGACCTCGGAGTTGTGGTCGTAGCGGTTCCTGTGGAAGCGGTCCACGAGCACCACGCGGCCCCAGAAGGTGGTGACGGTCCAGGTGGGGAACTGGAGGATGGCCGAGACGGCGTCGAACGTGCGGCGGGTGTTCCCCCAGTCGAGCGGGCTGACGAAGCGCTGCTTACCGAGGCTCAGCTCCTGACGCCCCACGCGGAACGTGACCTTGGCCGTCTCGGACGGGAAGGCGTTGAACTCGGCGAAGGCGTTCTGGACGTCCGCACGGTCGCAGTCGAGCGTCCGCCGGCCGCCCGGCAGATCGCGGTCGCTGGTGTGCGAGCTCTTCATCTCGACGAAGAGGCGGAAGGCCTGGGTGAAGTGGAAGTCGCCGTGCAGGCGGAAGCGCGACTGGAGGTAGTCGTCGTTCCCGCCGTCCTTGAGGAAGCCGAAGTCGCGCCAGCGCTCGTAGCGCTCGCGCACCTGGCCGCCGAAGCTGGCCCACCACGAGCCGTCGCGGTTCAGCGGCACGTACTTGAGCGGGGCGGACCAGTCGCTCGGCGCGCCCGCGGGGCGCCGCGACAGCGCCGACCAGTCCTCCTGGTAGCGAATGTCCTGAAACGCCGGCCACTGGAAGCCCGGGCCGGTCTCGCCGGCCCGGAGGTCAGGGCCGAGGGCCGCCAGCGTGGCGGCCCATGCCGCATGTAGCACGATGCTTCTGCCCGACATGGTAGTCCCCTCACGGTGACTCGAGGCGCACGCGGGGGGTCACATCTTCATTTCGCACATGGCCGCCATGCGCCAAATGAAGATGTGACCCCAGCTCACGGGCGGGCGAGCCGAGACCAGGAGGGGATGGCGGGAATCACGACCGCAGGACGGGGGGTCGCAGGGCCGTGGCAGAGCGGTTGCGCCGTCGGGCCTCACTGGCGTCGGCAGGTGTCGGTGGACGCAGCACGTGCGTCCGCAACGCCGCCATTCAGCGGCTGGCCCGTCACGTCGCGACCAGGACGAACGGCAAGGCTGATGCGTAGTCAGCCACGGCTCTCACCCCCTTTCCGCGTCGTGTAACAGCGGTGGGACGAGCTTGCCTCGAAACTCCCCCTATGATACGGACCCGCGTGCCTCGTGTCAAGCCCTCGAGTCCGAGGTTGACTCGCACGGCAATTCGCGCTACACCATTATCCAACAGGCCCGTTCCCGCACAAAGGAGAACTGCCGATGGAGAGGAATGCTGAGGCCCGTGTCAAGCCGGTGCGTCCGCGGTGCTGCCCGTGCGAGGGGCTCGGGCTGTCGCGCCGCGGCTTCTTCGAGGCCGCGGGGGGAGCGGCCCTGCTGGGGCTGTCGTATTCGCTGGTGAAGGCCGCCGAAGCCGAGGCCGCCGCGGGTGCGCCCGCGCCGCCGCGGCTGCCGCTCGTCGTCAAGCCCATCCTCACCTACGAGACCCCCTCGCGGCGGAACCAGTCGAGCTGGCGCTCCTGGGGCGGCATCGCCACTCAGCAGCACGCCACCGAGGAGGTCGCCCGCATCCAGGGCGAGCTCGACAAGCTGCGCGCCGCGGCCGACTTCCCGCTCACCTTCCTCCCCGTCGCGGCCGTCCGCGGCGGCGGCGAGGTGGCGAAGCTCGACGACCTTGCCAAGGCCGACGCCTTCATCATCTACGCCGCCGGCGGCGGCGCCCTCGACGCCGTCGTCAAGCAGGGCAAGCCCTGCATCTTCTTCCTCCGCCACAAGTCGGGGCCGGTCTACCTCTGGTACGAGATCATCAGCCCCCGCTACCTGCGCGCCCACGGCGACCGCCTCGCCCAGACGACGGTCAACGATAACGACGTGGTGGTGGACGTGCCCGACGAGATGCTCTGGCGCCTCCGCGGCCTGTGCGGCCTCAAGAACACGATGGGCGCGCGCATCGTCACCATCGGCGGCGCCAGCGGCTGGGCACACGGCAACGCGCCAGCACTCGCCAAAGACCGCTTCAAGCTCGACATCCAGGACGTGCCCTACAAGGAGCTGGCCGAGCTGATCAAGGCCGCGCGGGCCGACAAGGCGGCTACCCAGCTCGCCAAGGAGCGCGCCGCCGCCTACCTCAAGGCCGAAGGCGTCACCCTCGAAACCAAGCCCGAATACGTCGAGAACTGCTTCCTCCTCGACCACGTCTTCCGCGGCATCATGGCGAAGTTCGAGACGCGTCACATCACGATCAACAACTGCATGGGCACGATCATGCCCATGGCCGAAACCACCGCCTGCCTCACCCTGTGCCTGCTCAACGACGCCGGCTACAACGCCTTCTGCGAATCCGACTTCGTGGTCGTGCCCTCGGGCATGCTCCTCAACGGCATCACCGGCCTGCCCACCTTCCTCAACGACCCCACCTACCCGCACCACAACATCATCACCATCGCCCACTGCACTGGGCCGCGGAAGATGGACGGCAAGGCCCTCGAGCCCGTGCGCATCATGACCCACTTCGAGAGCGACTACGGCGCCGCCCCGAAGGTCGAGATGCGCAAGGGGCAGAAGGTCACCAACATCCTCCCCGACTTCGAGGCCAAACGGTGGGTCGGCCTCGCCGCCGAGATCGTGGACGCCCCGTTCCTCCAGATCTGCCGCGACCAGATTGACGTGCAGTTCAAGCCCGACGCCCAGCTCGTGGCCGAGCGGATGCCCGGCTTCCACTGGATGACCGGCTACGGCGACTACCGCCGCGAGCTTGGCTACGCCCTCCGCCGCACCACCATCAAGTGGGACGACCTGGGCTGAGCGAGGCACACCCAGGGCGCGGAGGCAGGACAGAGAGATGAGGTTCATCCTCCTGGGCAGCGGATGCGTGCGGCCCGACCTCGAGCACTGGGGGCCGGCGCAAGTCGTCCAGGTCGCCGGCCAGACCCTGCTCTTCGACTGCGGCCGCGGCGCCACCATGCGCCTCGTCGAGGCCGGAATCCCCATCCAGGCCCTCCGCCGCGTCTTCTTCACCCACCACCACTTCGACCACAACTGCGACTTCGCCTACCTCTTCCTGGCGAGCTGGACCCTCGGCCGCAACCACCCGATGGAGGTCTACGGCCCGCGCGGCACCGAGCACTTCTGCGACACACTGTTCCAGACGCTCTATCGCGACGACATCCACACCCGCCGCATCCAGCCCACCTACCCGCCCCACGGGAAGGAATACGCCGCCCGCGACGTCCTCGAGGACACCTGGGAGCTCGAGGGCGACGGCTACCGCATCCAGATGATCCACGTCCTCCACAAGCCGCAGATCCTCGACAACCTGGCCTTCCGCGTCGAGGCCGAGGGCAAGGCCATCGTCATCGCAGGCGACAACATCCTGTGCGAGTCGCTGATGGACCTGGCGACGGGCTGCGACCTCCTCGTCCACGAGTGCACCTTCCCCACGGAGCGGATCGAGCGGCACCGCTGGGGCGGCTTCCACACCTCGCCGCGGGCGCTCGGCAGGTGGGCCAGGGAGCGCGGCGTCAAGAAACTCGTCCTCAAGCACTACGCCATCCAGGAGGGCGTCGCCGTCGAGCCCATGGTCGAGGAAGTCCGCTCCGAGTTCGGCTCCGAGGGCCTCATCGCCGGCCACGACCTCCTCGCCCTCGACATCTGAGGGCGGCGTCCCCCCCCCCCCAACCTGTTCAAGATGCTCACGCGCGCAACACGGGGGGTGAGCATCTTGGCCGGCGGCCCCCGCCGCTGGGGCCACGGCCATAAGCCAATATTCTGCAATGACATGTGGCCCCGCCCTCGGCTCGGCCCCCCGCCCGCCAGGCCATTTCAAGATGCTCACCCCCCTCCGCGGCCCGGCCAGCGGGCCGCCGCTCGACTCGCGGCGGCCTGAGCCGGTCGAAGGCCGCCGAGCGCCCTGCACGCCCCCAGTTTCCGACTTCGGGTATCCTGAGCCCCAACGGGGCGAAATGGGATAGCCCAGGACGAAGCCCTCATCTTTGCCCACATCTTTGAGGAGGAGCGCTCCCAGCCCCGTTAGGGGCGTGAGATGGATAGGGGTAGGGAGAGCCAGTTGTCTACCTGGCTCCCCCTCCCTCCGAACCGGACAGGCGGGTTTCCCGCATCCGGCTCTCCAGTCGGTGGTTTACCTCCGAGAGGGTTGACGGAGCGCCCGCTGGGCTGCGAGTGTGGAGAACAACCCCTGGGCGTCGAAGAAGGCGTTCGGCCAGCGTTGATGGTCGGTCCCGCGTTCCCGGCCGCGGCGTCCGCTGCGCTTGCGGAGGATGCCCCGCAGGCGCATGCGGAGCCACTTGTCGAGGTCGCGGAGCCAGGTCCAGTGGCTATGCTTGAAGTGTTCAAACCAGCCCCGCAAGGTACGGTTGACCTCCGTGAGGGTCTGGGCGAGGCTGCGGCCGTTGGCCCGCCGGGTTTTGGCCCGGAGCGTGTCCTTGAGCTTCGCCAGGCTCTTCTTCCGAGGCCAGCGTTTGCCCACCTCGAAGTGGTAGCCCAGGAACTCGAAGCCGCCGCCCTTGCGGGTGGCGTCCACGACGCGGGTTTTGTCGGGGTGGAGGAGGAGGCCGGCGTGAGCCGTCCACGCCTCCACCGCCGCCAAGGCTTCGCGGGCCTCGGCTTCGCTTCGGCACTGCACCACGAAGTCGTCGGCATACCGGGTCATCTCGAAGCCCCGTTCGGCCATCGAGTGGTCGAGGGGGTCGAGGTAGAGGTTGGACAGCAGCGGGCTGATGACGGCGCCCTGCGGGGTGCCCCGCTCGGGCGTCCAGCTCGCCAGGCCGTCCATCACTCCTTGCTCCAGGTACGCCGCAACGAGGGCGAGGACTCGCCCGTCGGCCACCTTCGTCCGCACCTGCTCCATGAGCCGGTCGCGGGGGATGCTGTCGAAGTAGCTCTTGAGGTCCGCGTCCACAACCCACGTGTAGCCCCGCTTGAGCAGGCCGTCCACGCGGCGCAGCGCGTCCTTGGTGCCCCGTCCCGGGCGGAAGCCGTAGCTGTGCTCGGCGAAGTCCCGCTCGAAGATGGGTTGCAGGACGTTCCGCAGGGCCGACTGCACCACCCGGTCTCGAACCGTCGGGATGCCCAGGGGCCGCTGTTCCGCGCTGCCCGGCTTGGGAATCCAGGCTCGGCGAATCGCCTGCGGGCGGCAGGTGCCCGCCCGCAGCGCCCGATGGAGCCTGTCCAGGTTTTCCTCCAGGTGGGCCTCGAACTCCTTCACCGTCACGTGGTCCACTCCGGCGCTCCCCCGGTTGGCCTTCACGCGAGCGAAGGCGGCCCGAAGGTTCGCCGGTGCGTACACCTTGTCAACCAGGCTGAACCATTTGCCCCCTTTCACCCCCACATCGAGGGCCGTCAACATGCGGGCCGTCCAGACCGAGGGTTCGACCCAGGCCCCTCGGGCCGGAGCCTCTCCCGCTTGCGTAGCCCCGTCGGGCACTGGCGCGGGGGGGAGTCCCCTCGGTCCGGTCATCCCACATCCACCTTCCTGCACCCCTTCGCTCCACGGGCGTTACCCCGCTTCCCCGCTACTATGGGTGCTCTGACTCCTGGGCGGCTCTCCTCACCGCCCAGGTCTCCCTGCGTCACAGGCACGGCCTTCCTGACCATTCCGTCTCCAAACACCCTACGGGATGCCGCCGTCCCTTTGACACGCTACCCCTCAGGTCGGCGGCTCGTCCCTTCGGCACCGTGGCACCGACGGACTGAGGCTTCGCACATGGCTAGCTGGCTCGCCATCCCGCCAGGCCGAAGCGAGTTCGTCATCCTACGGACTGGTCGTTCACCTCCTGCGGCTCTCCACCTCGTCTCACGACGACGCAGTGGCAGTCGGTTACGGGCTGGAAAGCGTTTTACCCGGAGAGGACTTCCACCTCTCTGACCTTGCCTGCTTGCAGGCGCACTAGCCGGCGGCGTAAGCCGTGGGTTCAGGTGGCCACAAGGCCCACAGCCCCGTAGGGGCGGCAGAAACCTTGGCACCGGGCGTTCTGTCGCCCCTACGGGGCTTGCCCGTGGGGGACCCCGGCGTTCCCACGGCTCACGCCGTGGGCTACCCTCTGCCGCCCGCCCTCGGCGGGCTACGGGGCCCGAGATGTGGGCAAAGATCAGGGCTTCGCCCTGGGCCACATCATTCCGCCCTTGCAGGGCTAAGACCACCGGCCGCCACGAAACCGGGGGCTCGTCAGCCGCGGCGCCTGCTTGACACCCCCGCGCGGGCGGAATACAATCAGCGTGGCTTCTCGAATTCTCCGTTTTCATGGGAGTTGCCACGATGGGCGAGCACGATCGCATGAGTAATGCGCAGATACATGCGGAAATCCAGGCACGACTGGCCCAAGGGAAACCGGTGGGCCGGTTGATCAACTCGGCGCAGGCCCGTGGCGAGAGCACTTCAGGATACCAGCCCCAACGCACAGCGAGTGATGTGGCAGCTCACGTACGGTGGAAGAGTTACCAGGGCCAGGCTGCCCCCGAAGAGAGTAACGAGCTGGCGCGGCGGACACAGAGCGCGAGTCAAACTGGCGGGGCCGTCATCAGCGGAGAGCACGATCACCTGACCACGGAACAGGTTCACGCAGAGATCCAACGCCGACTGCTCGAACGGAAACCGGTGGGCCGCTTGATCAACACGCTGCAGAGGCGCGGCGAAGGCACTGTGCAATACCAATCCCAGCGTACCACCAGTGATATCGCCGCTCACGTGCGATGGAAGAGCTGTCAGGGCACGGCCGCTTCCGAGGAGACCCAAGAGCTGGAACGTCGGAGCAAAGCTAGACCGTGGTGGAAATTCTGGTAGTGCGGTCAGGCGTCCTGGCCCGCAAGGGAAAAGGGAGAGGGTGTCAAATCTTCAATTGTCGATTGTCCACTTCACATGGGTGCGTGTAATCTCCTTCGGTCGGAAAAGCCAGTTGCGCGATACTATCGCGGGCACCCCCAATCCCGCAGCTGACCCAACGCCCGCAGGGCGTGGCGGAGTAAAGCCCACGGCGATGCTTT
>Ga0307380_10000451_pt1 | contig 64979 bp, 34 predicted proteins | sample UN3MG_FD_202239 | JGI IMG/M metagenome (GOLD analysis project Ga0307380, IMG submission 202239) | Soil microbial communities from Risofladan, Vaasa, Finland - UN-3 | ecosystem: Environmental > Terrestrial > Soil > Coastal area > Acid sulfate soil | place: Finland: Risofladan, Vaasa | collected... | reverse complement strand
CCGCACGGACGCGACGTCCTTCCCCAGCCCTCGCCGCTCGAAGGGGCAGCGGACGGGCGTCTGCTTGCCGCCGGCCTCGACCATCACGTCGCGCCCCTCGAACGCCTTGCCGGGGGCAAGCTCCACACAGATCAGCGTGAGCGCGGTATCCTGTTCGGCCTGAAGCTCGTAGCTCAGCTCGAGCCGCTTCGGGTCGGGCGACGCCGCACGGAACGCGATGCGGAACGGCACATCGGTCCCCCGCATCTTCGCGGCGATGGTGCTCACCGCCGAGCCCCCCTCGCTCTTCACATTGCCTTGGATACCCGTCCACGCCCATCGAGGCCCCCAGGCGATGATGCCGAAGCGCAGATAGTCCTGCCCTCCGTGCCCCACGAACACATTCCCCCCACCCGCCGCGAACGTCGTGAACGGCTTCTCCTCTGCCGCTCCCGCCGCCGCCCCCATCAGAATGATCGCCACAACCCCCACCCCCAACACTCCAAGCCCCTTCGACATTGGGAACTCTCCTATTCGTCTCTGGAAACGCATCCCGCCCCCACCGAGCTTGCCTCGGTGGGGCGAAGGATTGGGCACTACCTGCTGGCCGCCCCCGGCCACCCCCCTCCCTCTCAGGGAGGGGGTAGGGGGAGGGTCGGGCGCCTGTCCCAACCCTACCGCCTTTCGTTGCCTGCCGCAGGATGACGGCGCCGGAGCTGTGCCCGGACAGTCTCAGGATCGCGCGCGCAGTGGAAGAGTCCAAACCCCACGACTTCCTCTCCCTCCACCGTGAAGTAGAACGCGTAGGGGAACCGTGGGAGCAGGCAGCGCCGGAAGTCCCCGTGCGCCTTGGTGTGAAGCATGGGGTTGCGTGGAACCTGGTTCGCCGCGGCGTAGAATGCGCGAAGGAACTGTTCTCCCAACCCTTGCGCCTTGGCTTCGTACCAGGCGAAGGCGGCCAAGGCGTCGTCCGCGACCTCAGGGAGGAAGCGCAGCGAATGCGTCATTTCCCTCTCGCGATCCTGGCCTGAAGCTCCTCGAGTGACAGCAGGTTCCCAGGGTGGGCGCGGTGCCGTGCGAGCCGCCTGTCCAACTCGTCCCTATGGCTCTGCGGCACCGGCACGCTCCCCTCGTCGGAAGCGATGCTGTCCCAGAGCTCCTCCAGCAACAGAATCTTCTCCGGCGTACTCAGGCGGGCGACCTCGGGAATCTCCGCAACGTTCATAGTCCGCCTCCAGCTAGCGCATCGAAGTCCTCCGCTGCCAATTGTACCGCGCCGGGGTCGCATGTGTCAACAGGCAGCGCAGGGAGGAACCCCCTCAGGAGCTTCGCGGCAACGGCGAGGCCCAGAGGGTTTGACACCCGCCCCCTGCCTCGACACGATGGCATCCGGGTTGGGGACGGCACCAGGAGGCGACCTCGCTTCTCGTTGCGAAGCTCCGGCTTCGCAGCGGGCGTCGTGCGGCTCCTGCCGCAAGGGAGCTGAAGCGGGAGCTTCGGGGATGCGCATCGCGAAGCCGGAGCTTCGCGACGAGGGACATCGTGAAGTCTCCTGTTCACCACTGGTCGGCACAGCCTGGCCCCGAGTATACCGATTCCTGGCCCGGACACAATCGCGGCGAGGAATTGAGCCTGGCGCCTTTGAAAGTGAGTGGTCGGTCTGCTAGAATGCCAAGCGGCTGGGGGTGTTGCTTGAGCAGCGGGAAGGCAGAACGTCCCCTTTCCCCTTCGCCTGGAAGACCGACATCGGGTACGTCTCCACCTGAACGTAGGGCCACAGCAATGGACGATGAGACGAATCCAGTACTCGGGATCGACTTCGGCACTAGCTGCTCGCGCATCGCTCGCTGGAACCGTTCGGGCCCAATACCGCTCCAACTTCGCACCGGGCGCTGTCAAATGGCGTCGGCCGCTTACTTCGATACAGACTCGAAGGAGATCCTGGTCGGGGACTTGGCTCTGAGGAGGGGCTCGCTAAGCCCCGCTCGCGTTGTGCAGAATATCAAACGCCACTTGGGCGAAGAAGGCTACACCGTCTCGCTTGGGGGGGAAGTGATGACCCCAACCGAGATCGCTGCAAGCATACTGGCTGCCCTGGTTTCGGATGTCCAGCGGAGGTCCCCCACGGGTGTGTGGCAGCCCACAGGTGCTGTCATTACCCATCCATACTGCTTCAAGTACCCTCAGATCGCGGCTCTGCGCGAAGCCGCAGCGAAAGCGGGGATCGAGGTCTTGCGGTTGATCCCCGACACGGTCGTCCTGCCGCTGGTCTATGACTTCCGTATCGGTCAGAAGGCGAAGGACGAACGCGTGGCGGTTTTCGATCTTGGGGGTGGAACTCTTGACGTAACAGTGCTCCATGTGGCCTTGGAAGGCCAGAGGATGACGGTAGATGTCATTGCGACGGGTGGCGACGACCACTTGGGGGGCATTGACTTCGATGAGACGCTCGTCAGCCTCATTCTTGACCGGGCGGGTCTGGACCTCAGCGAGTTTGATGAGCCAGTCAGGCTTCGAGCGATGGCGAAGCTGCGTGAACAGGCAACCCAGGCGAAGGGGGGGTTCTCGTATACGACCGAGTGTCATGTAGCGGTCGCGGACGTGGTTCCCGGCCGGCACATTGACATCGAAGTCAGTCGGGCCGAGTTCGAGGCCGGCTGCGCGCCTCTCCTCCAGAGGATTCTTCAGATCGTCGAGGAGGTGATCGCCCGATCCGGGCTGGCCAAGCGAGACATAGGCAGGGTATTCTCTAGTGGTGGTGGCGGGCGAATGCCGGCCGTAGCGAGGCTGGTTGCAGACGCAACTGGTATGGAGCCACATTGGCCCACAGACCCTGAGTGTGCGGTTGCTTGCGGCGCGGCAGTCTTAGCGGCGGCTGAGGACTCGCGCCTTGAGGGGGGCGAGATGGTGCTCAACCTCGTGACACCTCATGCCATTGGGCTGCGCACTGCTGAAGGCAACTTCTCAACGCTGATCCCTGAGGCCAGCCATATCCCATGTGAAGTCACGCGAGACTTTGGGACAACCGCAACGCAAGCGGAGATCCCGCTGGACGTGTTCCAGGGCAGCTTCGACCAGAATACGAAGATTGGTCGTGTCAGTATCACAGGGCCACGGAGGGATGCTGGTCCGGTCCGAGTTACGCTCGCCGTTGATGCCCAACAGATGGTCTCTGTCCGGGTCGAGACGGACGTGGGAATCACCCAAGGGATGTTGGCTCCTCCGGGCTTGTCTCTATCTGAAGCCCCAGAAGTGGCGCGCCGCCAGTTTTGCCCGGAAGCGCGGGAACTTGTCGCGGAACTGGAGCGCGCAATGGAGATGCTGCCAAGTCCGATGGCCGGTGTTGCGGCCCGAGTGACTCGCAAGGCGCGAGCGGGAGAGCCGCCCGATGGCAGCGACGCAACGGAACTGCTCCGCGAGTGGTTCTGGTTCGCAGTGGATTGTCTCCTGTCGGACTACCTCATGGGGGAACGCCATGACATTGAGGTTCTGCAGCTTCTGACGACACGCACGAAGGACGACCCTGGCACTACTCGGGTTGCTCTCGCGGAACGCCTCATTGCCTTGGCGAAACAAGGGCATGTAGCCGCAGAAGCGCCGATTCTCGTCGAGGCGACCGAAGCCCTACTTGGTGAGGTGAGGGACAATGATGATGAAATGCCCTCGCCGGTCACGGCGAGAGTTGCTCCACACCGAGAACTCGATGGCATGAAGTGCCGCCGACTCGCCGAACTCACGAGGACGGCACTCAGAGCCATCGACGGATTCGTCCTGTACGCCGGTTACGGTGACAGCGTTTATTGCTTCCAGGGCACCACCCCGACTAGGGCTTCAGTACCCGATGCTCCCTCTGTTCGGCATGGCGAGTGTGAGTTGGCGAACCGTGAGACAGACCAAGAGCTCGTCCTTGACTCGCTTTGGGAAATCTGTGAAGGGCCGGTCCTCCGCAGACGAGAGATCGCAGCCGAATTGCCGTCTCTCCGTGCATGGACCGTTGAGAGGACGCGAATTGTCCTTGTTGGTGCCCCGCTGCAAGAGCTGATCGTCGACGCGATCATGGTGACGAACGACTCTCATCTGGATATGACGACCATCACCGCCGCATCTGTTGCTCAAGCCGCGGGGGAGGAGTTTCGGCGTCAGGCACGGGGCAGGCATATCGAATTCGGTGAGGTCGTATCAACGCCTGCTGGGACCTTGGCAGCCAAGGAAGTGTACCATGCTTGCACAATGGATTGGAAACGGCGGCTCCAGGGCGACGATCTGATCTCCCTGCTTGGCAAGGCATTGCGCATGGCGTCGAGTTCGGGCCATACGAGTGTGGCACTCCCACTCGTGGGGACCAACTACGGGATGGGAGCCCCGGACATTGCCACCAATACCCTGCGGGCCCTCCAGGAACACGCCCAGAGCAGCTTGTTACCATCGCTGATTGTGCTTAGTGCGCCGCACGCGCACGATCCTGTGGCGGATGAGATTGCCAATGCGCTTGACGCGTATGAGGAGAAGGCCAAGTTTGCCAGCAGGAAAGCAGAAGTTTTCATCAGTGCCAATCATGCAGACTACCAGTATGCAACGGAGGTCTACCGGTTCCTCAAGGCCCGTGGTGTCCCGATCTTCTTTAGCAAGGAGTCGCTGCCTGAGCTAGGGAGTGCAGACTACCGAAGGGAGATTGATCGGGCGCTTGATGAGGCCCAATACATGATCGTGGTGACTAGTTCAATTGGGAATGTCCAGTCGTCTTGGGTCGAGGCAGAATGGGGCTTCTTCATCAACGAGAAACGATCGGGGAGGAAATCGGGGAACATCATCACATTGGCAGTGGGATCTCTTGTGCCCAGTGATCTTCCACCGAGTCTGCGCTATTACGAGGTGCTGCCATTTCAGCCGGAAGCCTTCGAGAAACTCCTGCGCTATCTTGGGCGCTGAGTTCGGCTAGTGACCGCGGTACCAGGCACAGCCCAGAGACGTAAGAGGCGCGACATCAGTGGTTTGCATCTGGCGACGACATTTCGAGGAGTGAGTTCGCAGCGTCGGCTTCCGCCTTCGCGGAGCTTCGTAGCCGCTTCGGCGGAGTAGCTCAGGCGGTCTTGTGCCTCGCGTCTGGCGACTTGCGTGCAGAAGCCCGCGGCCGGACGACGCGAGATCTTGCGGCCACGGGCGCTCACGGGACCTCGCCCATAGACCTGCCGACTTGGACGACTTGCAGCCAGTTGTGGTTTGCTCCGGGGATAGCCACAACGTGTTGGGTGCTTTGCCGTAAAGTTGTAAGTGAAGACCTGACCCCACCGCGCGGAAAAGTGGTCGACTCTGGCGAGTCTGGACGACTCTGAGCCGGAAGGCCGAGAATCGCCGATTCTCGAGTCGGGAAACAGGCGACTCTGGGCGACTCTGAGCCGGAAGGGCGAGAATGGCCAAATGGGGGCGCCGGAAATGGAGAAACCCATCCGAATCTGAGCCGGATGCCCGAGAATCGCCAGATGGCGAGTCCAGCTATGGGTATGGAGGGGGGCGCAAGCTGCCCCGGCGCGGGGCTTGAGCGGTGAGGGGGTGTCTGCTAGAATGCGAGGCGGATGACATTCGCAAAGTGAGAACGGAGGTGGCGTGACAACGAAGACCATGGCGGCTTCCGCCCTGCTTCTTGTCGCTCAGCTTTGCTCGGGCGATGGACCGGCCGGCCAGGTTCCCAACGCCCGACCGGGGAACGACCGCGGATGGGAGCAGTCCTTCAAGGCGGGCATGAACGACGCATCCACCGGCAAGCCCATCCGCGGCACGGAAATCGTGCATCTCGCTGCGCACAAAGGCCGCCTGTACGCAGGGAACGGGTACTGGATGGACACGCGTGGATACGAGAATATCCCCTGGTCACAGGTGCTCGTCCTGGATTCACGAGATGGGACCTGGAAGGTTGACCTGGCCCTGGGACCCGGGCATCTGCGCGTGACGGCGCTGAAATCCGTGACATTCACGACGGATGGCGACGGCAAAGCACTCGCGGCGCCCGTGAATCTGCTGCTGGCGGCTTCCGATACTCAGGGCGGTCACCCTCAATCCAACATCTGGACTCGCGACGACGACGGCAATACCTGGGTGAAGACGACCCTGCAGGGCGACCCCGAGTACCGACGCTCGACGCGCGCCCTGATCGTCCATCGCGATCAGCGAACTGGAGTTGACCGCATCTTCGTTGCCGCCGGCGCTCTGGGCATCTACAGCGGCGTCTACGATGCCACGCAGCCCGGCAAGATCCGCTGGGACGAGAAAGCGGAACTCGGACCCCTGACCATCCGGCCGATGTCGTTCGCCGAAGCCAACGGCCGTCTCTATGCATCGGCGGGCGTCTCAGTCCATCGTCGAACTGACGGACTGGCTCCAGCCTGGGAGAAGGTCTATTCCGACAACACGCGCGAGCACTGGGAACTTGGCGGCATCCGCGGGCTGACCGCCGTGCCGTCTCCGAACGGAGTCGGCGAGTCCATTCTGTTCTCGCACACGGATCGAATCATCCGTCTCGACCCAAACGACCGCTGCAAGGCGACCGTCGAATTGAGAATTCGCCCGCTGTTGGCAAGAAGCTGGGGATGCGACATCAACGGCAGCATCATCGCAGCCTACAGCGACATGTTGCCGCTGAAAGACCCCGCGACAGGACGCACCGTCCACATCCTGGGCGTGGAGGCCCGGATCGAGCAGGGAGGAAGGGACAAGACATACCGCCCCAACACGTTCTCTGGCTGGTATGCGGGGGGTTCGTATCTGATTCGTGAAGCCGATCGGAGCTATCGGCTGAAGGAAGTCAACGGCCGCTGGGAGCCCGGCAAGCCCAAGCTGGTGGCTCCGCGAGCCTATGCAATCTCGCCCTTCCCGGGAGACGCTGGCGGGTGCGTCTACTTCGGCGGATTCGACTGCAACTTCCTTCCGGCACTCGACACGGCCTGGGTGTTCCGAGCCCCGATTGAAACCGTGCTCAGTGTTAACCCGTGAACGGGGGCGCGGGGGCGCAGGGGGGGGCGGTGCCTGGCACCTTGAACAGGGGCCTTCGCGCCTCTTGACATCCCCGATCTCGCGCGATAGCATTGGGGGAGGGCGGCGAGCCGCGCCGTCGCAACCGCCGCCTCCGTCACGACCTCCTCAAGGAGGCGATAATTGATATTTGAAGATTTGACACCTGTTCCCACTGAATCAGTAAAGGAGCAGTGATCGTGAAGATCGGACTGGGGATCGCTGCCGCAACGCTGGCCGCCGGCGCAGCGTTCTGGGCGGCCGGGTACAGTAGGGCAGAGGACAAGCCGGCGGCGCCTGCGCCGGCTCACGGCGCTCCGGACCTGGACAACCTTCCCGAGGTCGTATTCGACGACAGCATCGGCGACTGGGTGGTGGACCGTTTCGCCGGCAACAACACGGCCGGTTCCCGGTTCTGCCAAGGCCCGGCGCGCGAGGTTGGCGGGCTCCAACGCCCCAGCGGGTGCGTGGAAGCAGGGGATGGCACAGTGTACCTGAATTGCGGCTTGGTCGGCGCTGCAGTCAAGAAACTCGTGAAGGTGACCCCCGACGGGATGCTTCGCCTGGTTATGGAGACGAGAGGCCTGATCGAGGGACCGATGGAACAGTGCCAGGCAGGCGCGCCGATCTGGAACCCGAAGGACAAGGCGCTCTACCTCACCGGGCCCAACTGCCTGCGCCGGGTGGTGGAGAAGCCCGACGGCTCGCGCTGGGTGGAGGTGGTCGCCGGCATTCCCAACAAGGCTCCCGACAAGCGGAGCAAGCCGCAGGATGGCCCGGCGAAGGAGGCGACGTTCCAGTCGTTTTGCCGGGGCGTGGTCTGCAACTCCCAGGGGACGTTCTTCTGGCTTGAGGACGAGAGAACGGACCGGGCCCTGCGCCGGCTCGAGAACGGGACAGTTTCGACGGTACCCCTCAAGTTCGTGGATCAGGATAGGGACAACTGCTTGGTTTTTGCCATGGCCCAAGGATTGCTGAGCCTCGGCGAGAATGACGACACGCTCTACATCACCAGCTTCTACTACCTCAAGGGGGTCTTCAGGTGCGACCTGAAGACCGGCGAGCTGACCCGGGTCTGCGGCATCAAGGCTCACTCAGATAAGTACAAGCGCGGCGGAAAAGAGACCGACGGCCCGGCCCTGACCCACGCCGGGGGCAACTCGGGCATACGCGGGCTCTACGATCCTTTCTACAACGCCCTCTGGGTCTGGGGACCCGACCACTTGCGCTTTCGCTGGCTGCGGCTTGACGGCGACGGATGGGTCAGGACGGTGTTCGCCGCCAGGAGACCGCAGACCAAGCCCCAGCCGTTTGGCCCCAACGAGCTCAACGCCGTGGGCGTTCCAGGGGAGCAGTGGAGATTGTACCTGTGCAACTGCGCAGGCGTCGACTCGAAAGGCGGAGTATTCATAACGGGGTGGGCGGACCAATCTGGGGTCTGGCGGGCGTACAACAAGAAGGAGGTGAAGCGATGAGGCCGGCTGCTGCGACCTCTTTCGCCGTGTTGTTCCTGCTCGCCTGGCCCGTGCTCGCCCTCTGCGGCGAGGCGCCGGCAGGCGCGATCAAGGTCGGGGACGAGGTGACGCTCATGTCCGACGGTCCCGGCAGGACCCTGCGAGCGTCGCCCGCCGTTGCCTTCGGCAAGGACGTCTACCTGGTCGCCTGGCAGGAAGGCTGGCACGGCGACGGAGGGAATTCCAGGGTCTACGCGGCCCGCGTGGCGCTGGACGGCAGGGCGCTCGACCCCAAGGGCATCGAGATCGCGCCGTGCAAGACGGGTGTGCAGGAGAACCCCCGGGTGGCGTTCTTCGGCGGGGCCTTCCTGGTGGTCTGGCAGGACCTGCGCAACGGCAAGGACTGCGACGTCCTGGGGGCACGGGTGTCGCCGGAGGGGAAAGTCCTCGACGCACAGCCGATCGCCATTGCCGCCGCTCCGCGCACGCAGGCGATGCCCGACGTCGCCGCCGACGACAAGGGCTTCCTGGCCGTCTGGCACGCATTCCAGGGCGACGAGACGACCGCGAAGGTCCTTGCGGCACGGATCGGGCCGGACGGCGCCGCGGGGCAGCCCGTTGTCGTCATCGCCGGTGCAAGTCCCCGGATCGCCTGGAACGGCAAGGAGCACCTGCTGCTCTACTCCACAATCGGCAGCAACGGAGTAATGGCTGCTGGGCAGTCGAAGAGCTGGCTGCGCATGGACACGGCCGCAAAGCCCCTGTCGAAGCCGGGCTTTATGTGGGAGGCCACCCGATACTCCATCTGTGCCATGCCCGAGGAAAAGGGTTGGCTGATGGTGTGTCATGGGGGCCCTCCCAACTGGTGGGGCCGCAGCGTGGCCGCCCAGAAGCTCTACAGAATCACCCCCGAAGGCAAACGCGACTCGCCGTCGGAGGACCGCTCCAAGGGGGTGCCAGCCAACTGGCTCGACACGAGCATGGGCAAGAAGGGCCACGGCACACGCGGCTCGGCGAACATCGCCGAGGTGTGGCCGTATGGCGGCAGCGCCTTGGCCCCGGACGGGCAATACTGCGTCGCGGTGTGGCAGCGCTATCACACCGGCGGCGCGAGCGGCATGGATCTGATCAACGGCGACATCCTGGCGGCGCGCGTGGACGGCTGGGAGCCCATGGACAAGGATGGCGTCGCGGTGGCGGCGAGCCCGGCCGACGAGTGCAGTCCGGCCCTGGCCGGCAACGGTGCAGGCAAGCTGTTGTGCGCCTACGAGAAGGAGGAAGGCGGCAGGACCCTGATAGCGGTGCGCACGCTTCAGACCCAGTAGGCCGAGGCCTACGCCTGGCACGACAAGAAGACGCAAGAGGCGACGGAAGAATGAGTTAGAGACGGCTCTTGACAAGAGGGGACGGGGAGTTGGCGTTCAGCCGCAATCGCCTCTCGCACCGCCGACAGGGGATCAATTCCCCAGGGGGGCCAGGTGATCCTCTGTCGCAGCCGTATCCGAAGTGTCCTTCCGGCAAAGACTTACGAATGGGCGACAGAGGATCAGGTCGCAGGGGGGGGCAGGTTGATCCTCTGAACAGAGCTAGCGCGGCGGGCAGGGGGTTGACGCCTCGTGCCCCTTCTTTGACTCGCGCCCCCCAAGGGGGCGAAGGGCGCGAGTCAAGTCAACCAGCAGTCGGCAGACGGAAGACAGGAGTCGGCAGACGACGGAGGAGAGAGGGCGAGGCGGGAAGCCCCCGCCCCCCCAGCGGCGTGGTGGGTGTGGCGCGAAAGTGAGCAACATTGACAACACTGAGCAACACTGAGCCGGAAGGCGGAGAATGGGCAAACGGCGAGTGAGCGACTCTGAGCGACACTGGACGACTCTGGGCGGGCCTTGAGCGATGGGGATGTGTCTGCTAGAATGCGGGGCGGCTCAACCAATCCCATCGTGCGTGAAGGAGGCGCCGTGAGCGACGAGCGACCGCAGGCGTCGGATCTGGCCCTGGTGGAGAAGGCCCATCAGTGCCGCGACCGCATTCTGGCCGAGGTGCGAAAGGTGATCATCGGCCAGGAGCACCTGGTCGAGCAGGTGCTCACCGCCCTGTTCGCGGGGGGCCACGTGCTGATGGTGGGCGTGCCCGGCCTGGCCAAGACCCTGCTCGTGAGCACCCTGGCCAAGACCCTCTCGGTGGGCTTCCGACGCATTCAGTTCACGCCCGACATGATGCCGTCCGACATCACGGGCACCGACGTGCTCGAGGAGGACCACGCGACGGGGCACAAGGCATTCGTGTTCGTCGAAGGCCCCGTGTTCACGAATCTGGTGCTGGCCGACGAAATCAACCGCACGCCGCCGAAAACGCAGGCCGCCCTCCTCGAGGCCATGCAGGAGAAGCACGTGACCGTGGGACGGAGGACGTATCCGCTCCAGGAGCCGTTCATGGTCATGGCCACGCAGAACCCCATCGAGCAGGAGGGCACGTATCCCCTGCCCGAGGCGCAGCTCGACCGCTTCATGTTCATGGTGTGGGTGGACTATCCGAAGAAGGACGACCTGAAGGAGATCATCAAGGTGACGACGGCGGGGCGGCGGGAGGAGCCGCAGGCCGTGCTCGACGCGGCCGACGTGCTGACGCTCCGCGACGCCGTGCGCATCATCCCCATCAGCGAGCACGTGCTCGACTACATCGTGCGGCTGGTGGAGGCGACGCATCCGAAGGACGCGGAGTCGCCCGAGGCGAGCCGCAAGTATCTGGCCTGGGGCGCCGGGCCGCGGGCGGGGCAATACCTGTCGCTGGGCGCGAAGAGCCGCGCACTCCTTCGGGGGAAACTGCACGCCACCGTCGAGGACGTGCGGGCCGTCGTCCATCCCGTCCTGCGCCACCGCCTGGTGACCAACTACACGGCGCTGGCCGAAGGAATAGACGCCGACGCGGTAGTGGATGCCATTCTGAAGGCTGTCCCAGAAGGGAAGGCTTAATTCCTGACGCGTGATGCGTGACGCGTGACAGGATAGGAGCCAGCGCGGCAAGGTTCTTCTCCTCGTCTTCTCACGCGTCACGGGTCACGCGTCCTCGTTTGGCCTGCAACAAGGGGTGGCCCGCTGTGCCCGCTACCCGTTTCCTTGACCCCCAGATTCTCCGCTCGATCGCCAACATCGAGCTGAAGGCGCGGCTGCTGGTCGAGGGGCTCTACGCCTCGCGGCACCGCAGCCCCTACTACGGCTTCAGCGTGGAGTTCGTGGACCACCGCGAGTACGCGCCCGGCGACGACCCGCGGACGATTGACTGGAAGATGCTGGCGCGGACCGAGAAGTACTTCGTGAAGCGGTTCGAGATGGAATCGAACATGAACGTCGTGTGCCTGCTCGACGCGAGCCGCTCAATGGCCTACCGCCCGAGCGACGGGGCGCGGCTGACGAAGCTCGAGTACGCCTGCTACCTCGCCGCCTCCCTCGCGTTCCTCGTCAACCGCCAGCAGGATGCCCCGGGCCTCGTGACCTTCGACCAGGACCTGCGGGAGTTCGTGCCGCCCAAGCAGGGGCAGCGGCACCTCTACGCGCTCCTGGCCAAGCTCGAATCGCTCGAGGCCCGCGGGGCGACGAATCTCGCGCGCGTGCTCGAGGTCGTCGGCCAGCGGCTCACCCGCCGCGGCATCGTGCTCCTCATCAGCGACTGCTACGGCCCGCCCGCCCGCGTGGTCGAGGGCATTCGCCACCTGGTCGCCCGCGGCCACGACGTGGTGGTGCTCCAGGTCATGGACCATGATGAGGTGACGTTCCCCTTCCGGGCGCTGACGACGTTTCGGGACATGGAGACGGGCGGGCAGCTCATGAACGACCCGCTGCGGCAGCGACCGCAGTATCTCGAGCGGCTCGAGCGGTTTCGCGACGCCATCGCCTCGGGCACCGTCGCCTGCGGGGCCGACTATCGGTTTGTGGACACCGCGCAGCCCATCGAGATGGTGCTCAAAGATTACCTGCTCTATCGCAGGGAAAGAGCGAGATGAGCCTTCTGTTCCCCGCAATGCTCCTCGGCTTGGTGGGCCTCGCCATTCCCGTGGCGCTCCACCTGATCGCCCGGCACAAGTACCAGGTGCTGGAGTTCCCCTCGTTGCGGCTGCTTCAGGCGGACGAGCGGTCGAACGTCTTCGCCATGCGGCTCGTGGACGTGGGGCAACTGCTCCTCCGCCTCCTGGTGCTCGCGCTTCTGGTGCTGGCGATGGCGCGGCTCTTCGCGTCGTGCGCCACGGGGAGCCGGGCGCCGCGGAACCTGGTGGTCGTGCTCGACTGCTCGGCGAGCATGCGGCTGAAGGCGGACAAGGGGAAGATGCTCTTCGACCAGGCGAAGGCTCGCGCCCGTGAGGCGTTGAGCGCGATTCGCCCGCCCAGCGGCTGCGCGCTCCTGGCCGCGGGCGACACGCTGCGCGAGGTGGCGCCCCTCCAGCCCACGCCCGCGCAGGCGCTCGCCGGCCTCGACGGCTTGTGCACAACCGACGGAAGCGGCTGCGGCCTGGTCCGCGCCGTCGCGCGGGCGTGCGACCTGGTGGCCGGCCGGCGCGAGGCGCGCTCGCAGATCGTCGTCCTCACCGACCTGCGCTCCACCGCCTTCGAGGCCCGAAGCCAGCGCGACCTCGAACGCATCCGCGAGGTTCAGCGCGACCTCGGCGACGCGCTCGACATCGCCCTGGTGAATCTCGCCCCCGACCAGACGCCCAACCTGGCCATCACCCACGCCGCCGTGCGCGGCACGCGTGTGAAGGTGGACGACGATGCCCACGTGGTGGCCACACTGCTCAACTGCGGCAAGGAGGCTGCCGATGCCTCGGTGCGCCTCGAGGCCGGCGACAAGCGCGAGCCCGCCGCCCGACAGGTCGCGGTCGAGCCGGGCTCGACGGCGGACGTTGACCTTACGCTACGCGTGAACCGCGCGGTGCGCACCTTCGTGCAGGCGCGGCTGGATGGCGCGGACGCGCTCGGCCACGACAACGCCTTCGGCGTGCCGCTCGACGTGGCCGACGCCCGCCGCGTGCTGATCGTGCGCGAGGCGGCTCACGGCTCGCCGCCGGGGCCCTCGCCCCTCGCCGGCCTGGGGGAGGCGGAGACGCCGGCAGAGGCGGGGGACAAGCTCGGCGGGGCGCGAATCCTCCAGCTCGTGCTCAACCCGGGCCGCGAGCTGGGCCGGGCCTACGGCACCGGCATCCGCACGACCGTCGTCACGCCCGAGGCTCTGGCGGCCCAGCCGCTGAGCCAGTACGACCTCGTGGCGCTCTACGACGTGAGCGCGCTGCCCGAGCAGGCGCTGAAGGACCTCGACACGTTCGTGAGGCAGGGCCGCTCGCTGCTGTTCGTCTGCTCGCGCGACACGAACGCGATGAAGTTCAACCGCACGTTCGCCGCGGGCGGCGAGGGGCGCGGCCGCCTGGCTCCCGCCGCGGTCGGCAACGACCTGGCCGCCGAGCCGCCCATCGGCCTCCAGCAGGCCGGCAGCGCCCATCCGCTCCTCGCGCCGTTCCGCGACAGGCTGAAGGGCGACCTGTCAGCCGTCCGCCTCGCAACCACACGCGAGGTGCGCGACGTGGCGGCGAAGGCCTCCGTGACCCTCCGCGGGACGGATGGGCGGCCGCTGGCCGTCGAGATGCCCATCGGACGCGGCAGGGCCGTGCTCCTGGCCTTCGGCTTCGAGCTGTCGCGCGGCAACATCGCCCGCACCCGCGTCTTCCCCGCGCTGATGTGGCACCTGGTGAGCTATCTGGCGGGGGACCTGGAGGTGCGTCGGCCCGACGTGGTCACGGCCACGCGGCCGGCGGTGCTGGATGTTTCGGAAACGCCCTTCGCGTTCCTGAGCGAGCTCGAGCTGGCCCCCGCCGGCCACTCGCGAGATGCCAATGCCACTGGTGGCACAGGCTTCCAGCCTGTGGCGCTCCCCATCCGCGACGGGCGAACGGTCCTGCTGCCGGGCCTGCCCGCCGGGCGCTACCTGCTCAGGAAGCCGCAGCCGGCCGGCAGTGCCGCACCGCGCGCCGCCTACGCCCGCTGCATCGCCGTGAACCCCGACCCGCGCGAGAGCGACCCGACGCCGCTGGCCGCGAGCGGCGCGGCGGAGGCGTTGGGCGCCGGCGCCAGGGTGGTGAGCGGGGCCGAGGCCCTCGACCTGTCGGTCCGCGGCGGCGAGCTGTGGCTGCCCGTGGTCGGGCTGCTCCTCCTGGCCTACGCGGCCGAGGGAGCCGTCGGCTGGCTGCTGAGCGCGCGCCGCGAGAAGCAACGGATGAAGGGGGAGGACGAATGACGCCGCTCTACTGGCTCCTCGGCCTCGACTCCCCCGGCTCGGTCGCCCGAGCCGTCGAGTGGCTGGTCTACCCCGCGCGCCCGACGGCGGCTGCGGCGCTGGTGCTGCTCGGGGTCGTGGCCGCCGCGGTCGCCGCGCTGAACTTCCTGCCGCACAACGTCATGCGGTGGCGGACGCGGCTGACGCTCGCCGCGGTGCGGCTCGCCGGGTTCGCGCTTCTGGCGCTGATGCTCGTGCAACTGGAGATGCGGCTCACCGTGGAGCGCGCGCTTCGGCCCGCCGTGGCCGTGCTCACCGATATGTCGGGCAGCATGGCCCTGCGCGACGCAGGGGGCCGCACGCGGCTCGAAGCCGCTCGGTCCTTCGCGGACGAGGAGCTGGCGGCGCTCGGGCGCAAGGCCCGCCTGCTCCCCTACGCCTTTCACTGGCAGCTCCGCCCCGACGATGCCGCCGCAACGCCGGGGGGCACGACCCGCCTCGTCGCCGCCCTCGAGGAGCTGGCCCGCCGCGAGGATGAGCTTCAGGCCGTCGTGCTGCTCACCGACGGCGCCGACACGGCGGGCGACCGCGGGGCGCTGGCGGGCCCGCTGCTCGCCTCGCGGGGGTTGCCCGTGTACCCCGTGGTGTTCGGCAGCGCGGATGCGCCACGGGTGGCGAGAGTGCGGGTGACCGGCGGCTCGGCCTACGTGCGGCTCGGCGACGAGCTTCGCCTCCACGCCACCCTTTCGGCCACGGAGCTCGGCGAGCAGACGGTGCGGGTCCTGCTGTTCGAGGACGGCCGCGAGCAGCCGCTCGACCTCCGCGAGAACGTGCGCCTGGGCGCAAGCCCCGTCGAGGTCTCGTTCGTCGCCAGGCCCACGCGGGTGGGAGCCCGGACCTATCGCATCGCCCTGGAGGGCGTGAGCGGGACGGCGAGCGAGCGGCTGCTCGCGGCGGAGCATCGGGTGCTCGTCGTCAACGCCCCCATCCGCGTGCTGCTCGTGGACATTGCGCGCGACGAGCGGAAGGTTCTCAGCCACTGGCTGGCCCGCGACCCGGTGGTCGAGCTGGCCACGCTCACCCTGCTGCCCCAGGGCGGCTGGCACGCCCAAGGCGCCCTCCAGCACAACGACGTGGCCGAGGGCCTCCCCGACGGCGAGGCCGACCTGTTCCGCTACGACGTGATCATCCTGGGCGACATCCCCCGCTCGTACTTCCGCGCGGGGAGCGATGTCGCCGAGACGCGGATGCAGCGGCTCGTCGAGTTCGTCGGCCGCCGCGGCGGCGGGCTGGTCACCCTCGGCGGCTACGCCGCCTACGCGGCGGGGCAATACCAGGATTCCGCACTCGCCGGCATCCTCCCATTCGTCGTCGAGCCGACCGACAGGCCGCAGGTGCCCAAGGCGTTCAAGGCCATCCCCACCGCCATCGGCCTCAGCCACCCCCTGATGCAGCTCGCCTCGGGGGGGTCACATCTTCATTTGGCAGTTGGCGGCGAAGTGCGGAGTGAAGACGTGACCCCCGCCAACCGCGACGCCTGGTTCGAGCTGCCGACCCTCGACGGCTGCAACCGCATCGAGCGCCTCAAGCCCGGCGCCAGCCTCCTCGCCGTGCGCGAGCTCGACGGAGCACAGCTCCCCGTGATCGGCATCCAGAGCGTCGGCAAGGGCAAGGTGCTGTCGCTGGCGATGGACACCACCTGGCGCTGGGAGATGAAACGGCCTGTGGAGAGCGAGGACTACTATCGCCGCTTCTGGGGCAACGTGGTGCGCCACCTGGCGCCCGACCCCCGCATCGGCCCGAGCCGCCCGCAGATTCTCGCCTACCAGTCGCAGACGCCCGTCGGCCACACGATCACCCTCGCCACGCGGCTCGTGGACCCCACGTACCAGCCGATCCGCGAGGCGCACCTGGCCGTCCGCGTGCTGCGCCCCTCGGGGCGGGTCAGCCATATCTACCCCCGCGACGGCCGCGGCACGCCCGGGCTCTACGAGTACACCATCGCCCTCGACGAGCCGGGGCAATGGAAGGTCGAGGTCGCACACGACGACAAGAGCGCCGTCGAAGAGTTCGTGGCGGGCGAAAGCGACGACGAGTTGGACGACCCGCGGGCCCGACCCGAGGCAATGGCCGAGCTGGCGCAGGCCACGGGCGGGCGGGCCTTCACCCCCGAGGAGGCGGCGACGAGCCTATCCGAGCTGCCTATCGCGCCGCGACGCATCACTCAGACGGCCACCATCGCCCTCTGGAACCTGCCGGCCACGATGGTGCTGCTGATCGCACTCGTCGCCCTCGATTGCTTCATCCGCAAGCGGAGGGGCATGGTGTGAGCATCTTCGATTGTCGGTTCTCGATTTCCTGTTCCGTGGCACTTCAGCCGAGTGAGGCCGACTTGGCAGACTCTGGCTCTCAGCCCCGTCAGGGGCGTCGGATGGTAGCCCACGGCGTAAGCCGTGGGAACCGCGGCCGCCGGGTTTCCAGCCCCGTAGGGGCGGCAGAGCGCACCACCGATGTTTCTGCCGCCCCTACGGGGCTACCCTGCGTTGCGCCCGATACCCACGGCTTACGCCGTGGGCTGCCATCCTGCGCCCCGCAGGGGCGAAGACCAACACTCCATGCAACCGAAGTGTTACCCAATTTCAGAGAATGGCCATGGCACACGACGTGACGAACCAGGGACCTCTTGCCGAGGGCAGCGCGTACCGCTCTGTGGAAGCCGCGGTGTGCGGCTTCGGCGCCTTCCGCAAGCGATGGGCAGTGCTCGAGGGGCTGGCGGGATTCGTGGTCCTCGGGCCGGGCTGCCTGTTGCTCTGGTTCCTGTTCGACTGGCTCGTCGGGTTGCCCCCGTGGCCGCTGCTCGGCAGCTTCCTGGTCGCCATACTGGTCGGCCTCTGGGCGGCGGGGTGGAAGCTGGCGCGGCCCGCCCTGCGACGCATCCGAGTGGACGACGAGGCGCTGCTGATCGAGGCACTGCACGGCAAGCTCGACAACCAGCTCATCGCCTCGCTCCAACTCGGGCGCGAGGCGGCGGAGGCGACGGGACATCTCGGCCATTCCGTCCACCTGGTCCACGCGCTGATGGAGTGCACGGCCGGGTTGCTGGAGCGGCTGAACACGCGCGCGTTGCTCGACCTGCGCCGCGCCCGCCACTGGCTCGGCGGGGCCGCGGCGGTCGCCGCGGCGACGCTCGCGTGCCTCGTCTGCGCGGGCGATGCCGTGGCGGCCCGTGCGGCCCGGCTCCGCGACGCCTACGCCGCCATCCTCGACGCGCTCTTCCCCGTCACGATGGTGGTGTATCCCGGCGACATCGCCGTGGTCCGGGGGCGCCCGGTCACCGTCTCGGTCGAGGTCCGCGGCGCACGGAGGCGCCAAGTGCGACTCGTCAGAAGACAGACGACAGAGGACAGACGCCGGACGACAGACGATCTGGCGCTGGTCGAGGGGAAGGCGTCTCTTGTGGTGCACAAGGCCGAGGAGTCGTTCACATACGAGTTCGAGTACGGCGGGCGGCGGACGCCACGGCACACGGTGCTGGTGGGCGACCTGCCCGCGGTGAGCGCCATCCACTACGAGCTGTCCTACCCCGCCTACACGGGGCAGCCGCCGAGGACTCTCGTCGGCCCGGTCTCACGGCTCCAGGGGCTGGCGGGCACCGAGGTGCTGGTGAGCTTCGCGGCCACCACCGAGCTGCACCCCGACCACTGCTACGTGGCGTGGCAGGACGGCTCGAAGCAGGCCATCTCGATCAGCGGCCGCTTCGGCCACTTCTCGTTCACCCTGGACCACCCCGACCGGGCGGCGATCCATCTCACCGGCGCCTATGGCCCCGGCTTCGAGATGGAGCGGCCCATCGGCTTCGAGGTCGCCGTGCGGCGCGACCAGCCGCCCACCGTCGAGATCCTCCGCCGCGACAGGAAGCTCGCCATGCTGGCGAAGGAGGCTGCCGCCTTCGCGTTGCGCTGGGTGGCGGAGGACGACTTCGGCGTGGCCGAGGTGACGCTGGACTACAAGGTGGACGGCGTGGACCCCCTGCTCGGCAGGCCGGTGCGGCAGGGCTCGCAGTCGCGCCGCATTGACCCGCCCCTCGACCGCGTGCGGGGGCAATTCGCCGAGGCCCTCCAGGCCCTCAGCCCTCCGCTGGAGCCGGGCGACCGTGTGACCCTCACCGTGTCGGCCAGGGACAACAATACCGAGAGCGGCCCGGGCGTCGGCCACTCGCAGTCCGTCCAGATCGTCGTCGTCCGCGAGGACCTGGCGGGCTTCATCGAGAAGCGGTTCGGCTTCGAGGCCCAGGCCCTCCTGGGCGGCCTCCACAAGATCAAGCGGGCCACCGACCTCCTCGTCGACCCCGTGAAGACCATTCGCACCGAGGCGAAGCACGACATCGTCCGCCACGAGCTGCGCTCCCGCGTCACCCACGAGACCTGGCCCAGCGGAGCCGAAGATGCGGTCGGGGACTACTTCCGCCTGCTCTCAGGAACCGAATGATGAAGAAGCCACTGCCTCTCCTGCTCGCGCCGATGCTCCTCTCTGGCCTGGCCGCTTCCGGCGGAACCTGGGCCGAGCGCGCGGCGCGAATGAATCGCACGGAACTGTCGGCCGAGGAGGCGACGCGGCGCGCCGCGGCCGAGGAGCGGGAACGGCGCAACAAGATCGCCATCCGCCGCATCCGCCCCGCCATGCCCGGCGTGGACTGGGATGCCGACCCCACCGCCATCCCCTACCTGCTCTACCAGGTCAACAAGCGCACCGGGCTGCCCGTCTACACCGACAACGAGGGCCTCGACCTCGCCAGCGACGATCTGTTCGACTACACCATCGTCTACCTCACGTCGCACACGAAGTGGAGCTTCAACGACCGGGAGACGGAGAACCTGCGCGAGTGGCTCAAGCGCGGCGGCACGCTCTACCTCGACGACTGCTACAACCGCGGCAGCCCGTTCGCCGACTGCGTGCGGCCCGAGGTCGCCAAGCTCATCGCTGGCGCCGAGCCGCAGGTGCTGCTGAAGACCGACCCCCGCGTGGCCGATGCCTTCCGCATGATCTACCCGTGTGCCTGGCCCGGCGAGTGGCTGTCGCGCCCGTGGCTCTACTTCCTCCTCGACGACCGCCCCGCCGTCTTCTTCAGCCCGAACGACGACGGCTGCGCCTGGGAGATCTCCACCCCGCCCACCGCCTCGAACCCCATCGGCGAGGGCATCGGACACGGCGGCGACAACCGATACCGCGAGGTGGTCTACCAGCAGTGCACGGACTGGATTCTGTTCGCGCTCACGCACTGAACGGCTTGTGAAGATGGAAATCAAGCGTCTGCTGCTCGTCCTCGTCGTCGTCCTCGATGTATTCGCTGGCGGCGTTGAGGTCGAGTTGCGCCTCGTGGTCCACGACCAGCCCGACACGACCGTGGACCAGCGGGAGCGCGAGCGGCCGCTCACCGACCTCGTGGCCACCGAGCACGGCGTCGAGGCCCGCAAGGTGGGCCTCGACCTCGCCTGCTGGGCGCGCAACGTGCTGCTCGACGGCCAGCCCGTTTTCGAGCGCTACCACGAGGGCAAGTACATCGGCCGCCGCCCCGTCGCCCGCAAGCCCCTGCCCCCCGGCGACCACACGCTCTGGCCAGGCAACCACGTCTTCACCGTGGGCAAGGACGGCACGGTGGCCACCCAGGACCCCGAGTTGCTCGTGGACGGGCAAGTGGTGCGGGTCAAGTGCTATCCCCTCACCATCCGCGCGTATCGGGCGAACCCCGACGAGGGCGAGTTGCCCATGTCCATGCGCGTCACGCCGCTGCCCGACCTCACGGTGCGCGAGGCGGCCGACCACGAGGAGAGCCTGAAGCCGAAGCCCGCGGCGAAGGCCCGCGAGCTGTTGCCCGTCTTCGACAGCTTCGCCCCGCTCACCCTCTGGCTGCCCGCGAATAAGGCAGGCAAGGGCTACGTCCTCCATCCCGTCGGCCTCACGTGCCACCTGGGTGCCGAGGGAGTTACGGCGGGCGCCGGCGGCGGCCAGGCGGTCGAGGGGCTGCGCGTCGCGGGCAACACCATCGAGATTCCGCTCTACGGCTATCCCGTCGAGGGCGTCGTGGGGGCCAGGCTCGTCGTCCCAGGCGTCGAGGAGTTCAAGTGGGACCGCGAGGCTGGACGGCAGATCACCAACTGGTATCCCCGCCAGGCCCCCTACGAGTTGCGCCTCGCCGAGACTGGGCCAGTCGTCCAGGTCGAGGGCGACCTGCGGAAGTTGCCCGTCAAGAGCTTCGGCGTGGACGTGTCGGACCGGGCGAAGGGCACGCAGCGCGCCGTGGCCGTGGAGGTCGCCGCCCGCCAGCTCACGCCCGGTCAGCCGCTCCACGCACGCGTGCGGGCCATCGAGGCAACGGCGGGCGAGGACGACCCGCTCGCCTCGGCGCCCCTCCTCGCACAGATTCGGCCCTACGGGGGCAGCGAATGGACCGACCTCAAGCTGAGGCAGGCAGAGGGCGGCAACGCCGAGATCGCGGTCCCCGACCTGCCCGACGGCGTGTACCGCCTCCGCCTGGGCGTGAAGCCGCAGGGGGGCAAGCCCCTCGCCACCGAGCAGTGGGTGGGCCTGGCGCGGAAGCGGCCCGTTGCCCTCGGCCTCTTCACGGCGCGGGGCCGCGACGCCTTCTACCGCGGCGAGGCATTCTGGCTCGGCCTCGGCATCCTGGCCATCGGCGAGGCCATTCCCGCCGAAACCCCCGTCGAGGTGGACCTCGTGGACCCACGCGGCCAACGCCTCCCGCTCCTGCGACAGGCGCTTCCGAAACCCGTCGCGGGCCGTGGGACGCTGGTCGTGCAGGTCAATGCCCCGCTCAGCCTCGCCCTGGCCCCGGGGCGCTATCGCGTCGAGGCCAAGGTGGGCGCCCACGCCGCCCGGCCGCTGGCACTCGACATCGTGGACCCCGCGCCCCGCACGCACTTCGCCAACGTGCTGGTCGGCAAGTACAACGTCGCGGGCGACATCTACCAGCGCATCCTCCGCACGGGCGAGGGAGCCGAGGCCCTCGCCCGCGAGACCGTGGCGATGGGCTACAACGCCTTCATCGGCATGACCTACGACATCAGCCGCGTGTTCCGCCACGACCTGGACCTCGAGCAGATCGTGCGGGAGCGCCCCGAGCTTGGCCCCGTCGAGAGCTACTACCAGCCGAGCGGACGCGACCGCTTCCTCAACGCCGCCGTCCGACACAACCTGCACTTCTACGAGAACGTGTTCACCTACAACGACACCATGCTGCCGCGCGAACCGAAGATTCTCGACGCCTGTGAGCGCTACGCGAGCCTCGAGGCCGCCTCGATGCGCCACAGCCCCGCGCTCAAGGGCGTGTGCCTCTACGACGAGTTCTACGACTCGGCCGACACCGGCACGGCGATGTCGCAGATGTTCCTCAAGGCCCAGGAGGTCGTCTTCCGCGAGCGGCACGAGGGGCTCACGAGCGCCGAGGCCCTCAAGGCCCTCGACCGCTTCGCCAGCCGCCCCGCCGGCCACCGCCGCATCGAGGACCTCGACAAGTACCGCACCTGGCCCGCCCACGACGACTGGGACTGGCGGAACTTCTCCGAGCGGATGACGGCGGCGGTGAGGCGGGTCATGCCCGCCTCGCGGAACCTGACGCTTCAGCGCTTCTGGGGCGGCAACGGCGGGAACATCGCCCCCAACGGCACCTCGGGCGACGTCTTCGCCCCCCTCGACATCGCGGCCTGTGTGATGTACAAGGACGGCGGCTACGGGGATAGGCCCGTCTTCGCCCCCATGCAAGCCGACGTGCTGCGGGTGCGCGACGGCCTGCCGGTCTGGACCCAGCTCCACTCGTTCGGCTCCCCGCCCATCTACGGCGACCACCTGCTCCGCCAGGCATTCTTCGGCCTCTCCCAGAAGATCGAGGGCTTCACCTACTTCACCCTGAGCCACGACTACCGCCACCCCAGCGGCATTGACAACCGCAGCACCGTGCGCGACATCGCCGAGCCGCTCTGCACCCGCTACGGCGACCTCTTCGCCGCCTGGCAGCGCGGCTACAAGAAGGTCGCCGTCTACTACTCCCGCACCGCCGACCACCTCTACCTCCGCAAGGCGAACAGCCTGCCGCACGCCTGCGAGGGGCTGTGGGTGGCCTGCGTGCGGGCAGGGTTCCCGGCCGACTTCCTCTACGACGCCGACATCCTGGCGGGCCGCGGGATGGACTACCAGGTGGTCTTCGCCCCCGGCTTCACCTACGAGGAGGAGGCCCCGCCGCCGCTCCTCGCCGCACTCAAACGCCTCGTGGGCGCGGGCAAGACCCTCGCCGTCGAGCGCGCCAGCAAGCTGCCCATCGAGGGCATTGTCCGCCTCGACTCCGACCTCAACGAGTACGACGACAAGCAGGGCGGGGCCTTCCCGCGGAACATTGATTTCGAGTCCGAGATGGTCTGGGAGGGCACGGAGGAGACGACGAAGCTCGTCCGCGCCTTCCTCGCCAAGCGCATCCAGCCCGCCGCCGAGCACGACCTGCTGGTCGGCCCCGACTGGCTTCGCTGCGGCCAGGCCGAGTACCTGGTCATCCCCAACTTCGCCTACACGAAGTTCACCGGCCTCTACAAGACCCTCTACCAGGCCCCCGACACGCCGACCCTTCGCTTCCCCAGGCGCCCGCCCGCGTGCTACGACATGCTGGAGATGAAGCCGGCCGAAGTGAAGAGCGACGGCGACTGGATGAGCCTGAAGGCCGACCTGCGGGCCTATCAGGGCAAGATCTACGCCTTCCTCCCCGCCCCCATCGCCCGCCTGGACCTGCGGGCCACAGCCAGTGTGAAGGCTGGCGAAGGCATCCACCACGCGGTCTCCGTGCTCGATGCATCGGGCAAGACCATTGACGCCGGCTTCCCGCTGGAGATCGCGCTCCGCGACCCGGCGGGCGGCGAGTACCAGACCGTGTACCGAGCGGCGACGCCGAGCTACGCAGGCGTGTTCCACCTGCCTGTGAACGTCGCGGCGGGCAACTGGACGCTCCGCGTCCGCGAGTTGATCAGCGGCGCATTCGCCGAGATGCCCATCAGCGTCCAGCCTGGCGAGCTGCCCACGGCCACGCTCGACGAGCGCACCGTGCGCGTCCACGACGCCGGCCGCATCCAGGAGTTTCTGAAGGCCAAGGCGGCCATCGTCATCGCCGTGGACGCGGAGCAGGCGTGGGTGCGTCCCCACGCCCAGCGGCTCGCCCAGGCGCTCGGCGCCGCTGGCCGCGAGGCGAAGGTCGCCTCCGTGGCCGACGCCGTGCGGCTGCCGGTGGACTGGAATGGCGACCAGCCGACGATTGACGGCACGCGCCTGTGGCGCGGCAATGTGGTGGACCCCGGGCTGTTCGTGGACGCGCCGCTCATCCTCCTCGGCAAGCGCTACGAGAACCGGCTCATCGAGGCCATCGTCCGCCGCGACCTCCTGGCCGAGCCGCCCATCGGCGGGTGCTTCCCCGGCCCGGGCCGGGCCATCGTGGCCTGGGCGCCCCGCGCCTTCTCCAACGCCCACGACACCGTCTGCCTGCTCGCCAGCGACGCCGAGGGCGTCGCCAGGAGCATTGACGCACTCCTCGCCCTCAAGAGAGGCGAGCAGGAAGGCCGAAATCCGAAATCCGAAACCCGAAACGTGAAACCCGAAACCGTTGCGGAGAAGCTCGGCCGCGAGCCCTCCAGCTTCCGCGACGCCATCAACCGCGAAGACCTGATTCGGGCGGTGGACGTTGATCCCGCCTCGGGCCGCGTGGTGGTCGGCACCAACGGCTTCGGCCACAACCTGTTCTGCTTCTCGCCCGACGGCAAGCTCCTCTGGAAGCAGTTCCTCCCCGAGCACAACGTCTACACGGCCCAGTGGTTCGACGGCGGCAAGCGGGTCGTCGCCGCCGTGGGCCGCGGCTTCCACGTGTTCCTGCTCGACGGCGCCGACGGCAAGGTGCTGAAGAAGTTCGCCTCGACCGAGTGGCCGCGCTTCCACGGCGGCTTCAACACCTACCAGGAGGGCGCCATCAACACCGAGGTGCCCGTCGTCGTGAACCCGCCGCTGCGGCAGATTCTCATCGGCGGCCTCACGGGCATCCTGGCGGCGGACTTCGATGGCAAGCGAATGTGGTATCGCGACCGCGCCGAGGCCATCGCCGCCTACCCCGCCGAGGCCGTGCAGACGGCGGGGGCGGAGTTCGGCCGCACCGTGGTCGTGGGCGACTTCGCCCTCAGCCCTGATGGCGCCCGCCTCGCGCACGGCGAATACGCCATCTGCGGCTCCACCCAGGTGGCGCCCGACAAGATCGCGCCCGTGTGGAAGTACACGCCGATGATCCTCGACGCCCGCACGGGCCAGGTCATCACACAGAACGACGACGACCCCGGCAACCACACCAGCCCCTGGGGCTGGTGGGTCACGTGGCCCGCCGGCTCCCCTGTCCCCTGGGTCCACTCGAAGGGCCTCGCTTTCCCCCTTCAGGCCGACGGCAAGCGGGGCGAACTCGTCGCCGTCCAGGGCAGCAGGCTGGGCGATGGTGGCCGCCTCCTCGCCGAGCCGAAGTCCCTCGAGCGCCGCGACGCGAAGGGGCAGACGCTCTGGGCCGCCCGCTCCGAGACTATCTGGGTGCCCGAGCTGGACCGCCTCAGCCTTGATGAGGGGCGCCTCTTCCGCTGTGACCGCAACGGGCTGGTCCAGTGCGTGGACATGAAGACCGGCCGCCAGCTCTGGGAGCATAAGCTCCCCTTCCCGGCCGTGCTTCGCCCAACTCCCGACGGCATCGTGGCCGGCACGCAGAACGGCGCCGTCGCCCGCCTCGATGCCGCGGGCAAGCTCCTGTGGCAGACACGCCTCCGCGACCACCACGAGGTGCCCCCAAGCGACTACCCCGCCTACGTCCGCCAGGCCGAACAGCGCGACCCCGATTCCACCGAGGAGTTCTTCCCGGTCGGCCAGGACCGCCCCGACGACTTCAAGGACATCTTGCGCATGGGCCTGGAGCAGGTCGAGAACCGCGGCTTCGAGAGCAAGGAAGCGTGGGACGGCGAGGCCCGTTTCGCGGCTCCGGGCCGCACGGGGAGACAGAGCCTTGCGCTCGCCGCGGGGCAACTCGTCACCCAGAAGCTCCAGCGCAAGGTTGTCCCATCCGCCACCTACCTGCTCGAATTCTTCTACCGGGTGGGCGACGCCCGAACACGCATGGTCGCGGGCGCGTTGCTGCGCGGCGGCAAGGAGACGCTCACCGCCTCGAAGTTCGCGGCAAGGCCCGGCGAATGGGCCTTCGGGCGCCTCGCCGTGAAGACGATGGCCGACACCACGGGCATCGAGGTCGGCTTCGAGGCGGAGGGCGGCGCCGCGCTGGTGGACGACGTGAGCCTTCGCCCTGTCCGCTTCCCCTCGGCCAACCTGTTGGCCGACCCCGAACTGCACGCTATCGAGCCCACCTTCGTCCGCGACATCCGCGTGCAGTACAACCGCATCCCCGCCAGCCTCACCGACAAGCTCCGCAGCCGCAACCACGTCGTCGCGCTCAAGCAGGGGCTCGTCTCGACCGCCACCCGCTTCGCCCAGGAGCAGGCACTCCTCCACAACGGTCGCCTCGACGATGTCGGCCCCGTCTGGTTCTACCAGCCCGACAGCGCAGCCTTCAGCGTCGTCCTCACCCGGGCGGCCTACGTGTCGCACCTCGTGCTCTACCTGAATAACGCCACACCGGACAACGTGTACTCGACGATCAGCGTCGTGGCGAACAACCTGGAGACGAAGCTGCCCGAGGCCGTGGCCCTGGTGCGGTGCAACCGCCGGCGATTCATCGTCGTCCACTTCCCCAAGCTCCTGCACACGGACGCCATCAAGGTGCTGCCGGGAGTCCACCGGGCGCGGAACGAATGCCTGACGGAGATCGAGGTCTACGGCCCGCTCGGCGGCCCCGAGATGGCCAAGGCCGGCACGGGCCTGTCCGACGACCCCCTCGGTGCACCGATGTTCATGAGCGCGCCGTCGCACGTCCCCGCGAAGCTGCCGCCCGACCTCGTGGGCGACTACGCCGAGTTGGGCCGCCTGTCCATTCACCAGCCCGCCTACTACGCGGGCACGACCGCAATGGCCGACACCTTCACGTTCGGCGACGCCAACGGGCGCATCCGCTCCGTCGTCGTGCGCGAGCCGGACCCGAAGGACCGCTCGGGCCGCTGGATGAACTGGGGGCCGGTGTGGAACCTGGCGACGGTGACGCCAACGACCACACCCGCGCGCTATCGCGGCCGGCTCCTCGTCGGCTCCGCGGACTATCGCCTCCACGCCGTCGGCGACAACGGCATGCCCCTCTGGTCGTATCCCACCGAGGGCCGCGTCTGCTCCTCGCCCACGCCGAGCGGCGACGAGGTGTACTTCGGCTCCGACGACGGCCGGCTCTACAAGGTGGATGTGGATTCCGGCCTCCTCCTGTGGGAGTTCCCCACGGGCGGCAAGGTGCGCAGCGCCCCCGCGCTCGCCGCCGACCGCGTGTTCTTCGCCTCGTGGGACGGCTTCCTCTACGCCCTCGACGCCGCGCGGGGCACGCTGGCCTGGAAGGCGCCCATCGCCCAGTTCACCCGCTCCAGCCCCGCCGTCCACGAGGGCAGGGTCCTCATCGGCGATGAGGAGGGCCGCCTGCACGCCTTCGACGCCGCCAGCGGCAAGCCGCTCTGGAGCGTTGACATCGGCGGCTACGTCTCGTGCTGCCCCGTGGTCACGCCCGAGGGCGTCGCCGCGGTCAGCGACCAGGGCATCGCCGCCCTCGTCGGCCACGACGGCGCGGTGCGCTGGAAGCGCGACCTCGGCACCCGCCTCACCGGCCAGCCCGTCGCCACACAGTCCCAACTCCTCGTCCCCACAGAGAAAGGCCCCCTCGTTCTCCGCCGCGCCGACGGCCAGCCCGATCCGCGCCTCCGCGCGCCCGAGAGCCCGGGCAAGGTCATCGCCCTCGTGCCCTACGGCGACAAGCTGTTCCTCGTGGCGGCCCGCGCGGTGAGCGACACGCGCGTGCCGCCGCGAACCTATGTCTCCTACGAAGGCGCCGCCATCGCCTGGGGGCCAAAGCGGGAGAAGACAAGTGCAAAGTGAAAAGTGCAAAGTGGAAAGTGCAAAGTGTCGGGCGAAGACCGTCTCGCGCGGCTTGCTCCCCCTTCGGCCATTTTGCATCTTGCCCTTTGCCTTTTGCCTTTTGCATTCTCTTCCCGCCTTCGCCGCCGGCTACCACCTCATCGAGAACTTCACCGCGCGCCTCCCCGGCACCGGCACAGCGCGGGCCGAGGCCGACTTCGAGCAGCCGAAGGTCGGCCTCGCCGCCGCTCGCCTCGCCTACTCGCTCACGCCCAAGCAGCCGCACGCCTGGCTCTCCTTCCCCCAAGAGGCCATCCGCATCCCCGGGCCGGGCCAGGCGCGGCTCTGGGTCAGGGGCAACGGCACGGGCGACGAGATGCGCCTCACCTTCCTCCACGCCGAGGCGCTCGTGGATTCCCAGGGCAACCGACAGCTCCGCGACCCCCAGCGCGTCAGCCCCCCCGCCACGCGCCTCGACTTCGCCGACTGGCGGGAGCTGACCCTCGACCTCCAGGGGGTCGCCGCGGGACGCATCATCTGGTGGGAACGCCTCGACTTCCGCGGGAAGCGGAAGGAGGGCGACCTGTCCGAAGCGGTCGTGCTCCTCGACGACTTGCGGCTCTACCCCGCCACCGGCGGCCCGCCCGCCACGCTGGCCACGCGCCTCCTCGGGCCGCCGGCCCGCGCCTTCGCCCGGGACCTCGCCATCGCACTCGACGTGCGGAGCTTCGTCCGCTCCCCTGCCAGGGTCCAGACGCGCCTCACCGTCACCGACCGCAATCAGAACCGCGTCGCCGCCCAGGACTTCCAGGCCACCCTCGCCCCCAACGAGGCCAAGGAAGTCAAGCTCGAGCTGAAGCCCGACAACCTCGAGGTCTTCCTCCCCCCCTTCACCATCGAGGCCGACGTCGTGTCCGCCGACCTGCCCCAGCTCTCGCAGAGGACCGAGAGCAAGGTCGTAATGGCCAACAGCGTGCTTCTCTTCGACGACTTCTCCGACGTCGCCGGCCGCTGGTTCACCGCCGGCTTCCCCGGCGACCTCCGCGACGGGCGCGGCGTCGGCTCCTGGAACGACTGGTGCCACGGCGAGGGCCAGCGGTGCAGCCCCTGGGCGCAGACCACCGCCGCCATCTGCCGCGTGGACGCTCCGAATGCGGAATGCGGAATGCGGATTGTGGAATGGCAGAACAGGCAGCGCGAGGGCGCCATGCCACCCTCGGCCCCAACCCCGACAACCGATAACCGAAAACCGAAAACCCCCGGCTTCGCCCTGCGCGTGGACTATACGGGCGACGCGGTGGTCTACAACGGGCGCGAGCGCTATCTGCCCGGCAACGCCTTCCGCCTCGGCGTGTGGGTGAAGGGCGACGGCAGCGGCGCCCGCCTCTCGGCCCTCACGCTCGACTACACGGACTCCGCCGACTTCTGGTCGGGCGGCTGGCGCCGCATCCGCAACGGCGAACTGTCCCTGTGCACCCTCGACTTCACCGACTGGCGCTACGTCGAGGTGCCCCTGCCCGGCGACGGCCTCGGCAGCAACGCGCCGCGCGGCTCGACCAACGAGATTGATTTCCCCCTCGAGCTAACCGCCTTCCGCATCGCACCCGAAAAGGCCGATGGCGCCGGCTCCGTCCTCCTCGGCCCCATCGTCGTCCATACCCAGCAGGAGGCGGCCACCACCCTGGCGGTCCACATCGGCTACGACGACGCCGACCGCCGCTTCGACCCCAAGCACGGGGCCTGGGTCACAGTTCAGAATGCCTCGCCCGCCCGCGCGCGCAAGGTGCGGGCCGCCTGGACGCTTCTCGACCGCGCGGGCGACGCCATCGCCACGGGCGCCGAGACCCTCAGCCTGTCCCCGACGGAGCTGGCGAGCTTCCGCGTCGAGCTGGCGAAGCACGGCGCCGAAGCCGCGCGCCGCCTCGGCCCGCTCCGCCTCCAGGTCGTGGCCTCCGACGCCGCCGACGGAAGCGTCTCCGCCACCCGCGAGTTGATCCTCGCCAAGCCCGACAGCATGGCCTTCCTCACCGGCTTCGAGAGCGACCGCGGCTACCTGGGCCTGAAGGCCTACACCCTCGACACCTCGCCGCCCACGGGCAAGGCCGCCGCCGCGACTTCCACCGCCCAGGCCCACAGCGGCAAGCGCTCCCTCGCCCTGGCCTGGGACAAGGCGAAGAAGCCCGAGCCCCGCCCCGGCCAGCCCCTGCCACGCGCCCTCCTCGTGGCCTCCGTGGACCCGCCGCTCCCTGGTGTGCCGACCGACCTCGAACTATGGCTCCACGGCGACGGCTCCGGCGCCCTCTTCTACCCCCTCATCGGCGACACCGAGGGCGTGAGCCACGGCGGACACTTCCGCACCTTCGACCTCTTCCTTGCTCGCGCGGGGCGCGGAGGCCCCGCCCACAATGCCGTGAAAGTGGACTGGCAGGGCTGGCGGAAGCTCGAGTTCCGCCTCCCCGCTATCCCGCCGGGCTGGAACAAGCCGATGCCCGTCCTCGGCTTCGTGCCCAGCTACCCCCTCGGTCTCCACCTCGCCGTGGACCCCGCCGACGCCAGGGCGGAACGCGGCACGCTCTACGTGGACGACATTCGAGTGCGAACCCATCTCGAACCCGCCGCCCGCCTCTCCCTGAGCTACGAGCCGCCCGGCGAATCGAACGTCCTTCCGCCTGGCGCCGCCGTCCGCGTGACGGTCAGCAACGCCGACGCCTCGGCCGCCCGCACGGCCATCCTCAGCGGCGGCATCTTCGGCTGGCGCGGCCAGCGCCTCAGCGGCCCCGACGAGAAGCTGGCCCTCAGGCCCGGCGAGACCCGCGAGATCGAGTTCGCCAAGTCCCTGCCTCCCGGCGCCTTTGCCCTCCGGGCGAAGCTCACCGAGGGCGAGCGCGTTCTGGCCAGCATCGAGGAGGACATCCTCGTCACTACCCTCCCGAAGGTATTGGAACCTTCGGGAGGGGACAACCCGCTCGCCTCCGAGTGGAAGCTGCGGGCAGCCATTCAGGACCGCTTCACGCTGGTGGACGAAGATTGGGACTGGGTGGAGCATCACGCGGGCAACGTGCAGCTCGACTCCGCCCGCCAGCGGATGCGCCCGGTGGCCGAGCGCGGGGCCGACCCGTGGCTGCTCCTGGGCTACAGCGCCTACTGGGCGGCGGGCATCGGCCTCGAACAACTCAAGGCCGGCGCCTTCGAGCGCCGCCTCCGCGACGCCGGCCACGCGGTGGACACCTTTCTCGTGCCCGAACGCCCCGCCGACTGGGACGACTATGCCTGCGAGGTGATGCGCGGCCTCGGCAAGGAGGTCGCGGGCTTCGTCCTCTGGAACAACCCCGAGGCCGGCCCCATCGCCGTCCCGCCCGAGCGCTTCGCCAAGATGCTCCAGGCGGCCGACACGTGGCGCCGCCGCTACTGCCCCCAGACGCCGCTCCTCCTCGGCGGAATGAACCCCGCGACCGCCGCGCCCTACGTCCGCAAGCTCGCCGAGCACGGCGCCCTCGATTGCTTCACCGGCATAAACGTCCGCCTCGACGTCGGCCGCTTCTCTCCCGAGGATGCCCGCGTGCCCGCCACCGTGCGCGAGCTTCAGGCCGCCCTCCGCGAGGGTGCGAAGGAGCCGAAGTCCGTCCTCCTCACCGACCTCGACTGGGCCGTCGAGGCCGAAGCGCGCGGGTTGAGCGCCTTCGACCAGGCGGCCTATCTCGCCCGTTCCGAGCTGTTGCTCCACGACCTTGGCATCCGGCCAGCGCTCTCCGTCACGAACATGGACCACGCTCGGCTGGGCCTCGGCCTCACGCATCGCCGCCGCGTTTCCGCTCCGCCGCTCAGCGAGCAGCCCGAGACCTTTCAACTCCGGCCCGCCTGGTGGGCCGTCTGCCGCACCCGCCAGTTCCTCGACGCCTTGACTCCCCAGGGCGCCGTCGAGGTGCAGGACGTGGTGCCCGGCCGCACCCGCTGCCTCCTCTACACGCGAAAGGGCGATGGCAAGGCCGTGGCCATCGTCTGGCGCAACGACGACGCGGGCGATCTGACGTTCGCCCACACGGGCGCCTCTGTCGAAGCCGCGGAAGACATCTTCGGCACCCCCGTGCCCGCGCGGGACGGCTGGTATGCCGTCGGCAAGGTGCCCGTGCTCTTCATCCTCGGCGGGCAGACGGCGGGGCTCTCAAGGCTCTGGGTCCGCGACGGTGCCGAGTCCGCATGGCCCCAGCGCGTCCTCGCGGTCTTCACGCCCGCGACGGGCCAGGCCCACGGGTACGCGCAGACGGACGGCGAGGCTACCACGCTCGCCGGCCGCACGGTCACGGGGTCGGCTGCCGAGTGGCAGGGCCTCAAGTTCCCGAAGGGCGGCGTCGAGCGCTTCACCCTCGCCGTGCCCGCGGGCGCCGACCTCGTGCTCCGCAAGCGCTTCCTGCTCGACGACGCGGGCCAGAAGGCTGAAGTCGTACTCAACGGGAAACCCGTCGGCACGTGGGACCTGAGCCGCTCGGCGGCGGAGCTTCAGGGCGGCCTGCGCGAGACCATCTTCTTCGTCCCAATGGCGGGGAAGACCCGGGCCGCCATCGAAGTCCGCTACCAGGGGGCGGCGAACACCACGGGCTGGTGCGCCCTCGAGTTCTGCGGCGGCGACTTCCCCCTCTCCGCCGTCGGCCCCCTCCACGCCGACCAGAACGTGGGCGCCCTGCGCTGGGCGCGGAACGCCATCGGCGCACCCCTTGCCGTCGGGCAAACCCGCTTCGCCAACGGCATCGGGGTCTTCGCCCAGAGCCTCCAGGAGTTCGCCCTCAACGGCCAGTTCCGCCGCTTCACCGCCACGGTCGGCGTGGACGCCGTGACCGAGGGCCGCGGCTCCGTCGTCTTCGAAGTCCACGCCGACGGCAAGAAGCTGTGGGCCTCCCCCGTGATGTCGGGCCTCGACGAGCCGCGGAAGCTCGACCTCGATGTGAGCGGCGTCAACCGCCTCCGCCTCCTCGTCACCGACGCCGGCGACGGCAACAAGGGCGATGCCGCCAACTGGTGCGAGCCCACCCTCCACCGATAGACAAGGAGAACGGGAATGACCAATTCCAGAGGAACCACCTTACCTGGTCACTGGCCCTTGCTCCTGTGTCTCATCGCCGCCGCCTCGCTAGGCGCGGAGGCGCCCACACTCATCCCCAAGGCCACCACGCCGGTCGTCATTGACGGCGCGCTCGACGAGCCGTGCTGGAAGCAGGCCCCGCCCGTGCGCGTGGACTATGTGAACAGCAAGCAGGGGGTGCTGAGCGGCGAGCCGCGAGCCGTCGCACGATTCGCGTGGGACGAGGAGTACCTCTACATCGCCTGCGAGACGTTCGACCGCAACCTGATCGCCGTCGGCACGGGCCGCTCCGAAGGGCCGGCCGACAACGCCCGCGAGGGCTGCGAAATCTGGCTCGAGGACAAGAAGGTGGATGTCGTGGAGTTCTTCCTGTCGTTCGGCTCCGAGCGCTTCTTCTGGGAGATTCACCACAACGCCGCCAACCAGTTCAACGACGTCTGGTGCGTCGTGCCCGACCCTGCCTGGCCGATCGCCCAGTCCTCGATGCTCACCTGGGGCATCCTCTTCGCCCCCGAAATGTGGCTGAAGGACGACGGCGAGCATCGCTTGGCCAAATCCGTCCGCCTGAAGCCCAAGGCCGACGGCAAGCCGTCCACCGTGAACGATGCGTCGGACGTGGACACCGGCTACACGGCGGAGCTTCGCCTCCCCTGGCTCGCCGTGGGGGCGCCCGCCAGGTGCCGCACCTGGATCGAGCGCCCGCCGAAGGAGCCGGGCGGCCCGAAGACCCGGGAGCCCGGCCCCTGGAAGATGGCGGGGCAGGAGTTGCTCATCCTGGCCGCCGTGCAGGACGGCGACCTCGCCGAGCGCTACCACCACTCGAGCCCCACGCGCAAGGGCGGATGGTTCCACACCAGCGCCGCCCACTGGCCCCGCTACCGCCTCGGCGCTGCCCCGTCGCAGTGAGCCCCAGGCAGCACGGCTCTAGAGGCATCCTATCGGGGCCAGGCCCCTACCCCTGTTGACGGCTCGCCCCCTTTCCGGCATATTCAGCCGCATGGAGTGGCCGATCACACTCGTTGTGGAGACGCCCGATGGCGGCATTCAAGCTCGGCGTGGTGGTGGACTGCCTGCGCCTCGGCGTGCGCGCGGGCATCGAGAAGGCGGCACAGATGGGCTTCGACGGCGTGCAGCCCTACGTCACCGGCGGGGAGCTGGCGCCCGAAGGGCTGCCGCGCAGCGCGCGGCGCGAGTTCCGCAAGTTCGTGGCCGACCGCGGCCTCGAGATCAGCGCCCTGTGCGTCGAGCTCGGCGGCTACGCCGACCCGACGAAGCTCGACGAGCGGGTCGGGCGCACCCGCCGCATGATTGACCTCGGCGTGGACCTCGGCGTCGCCGTCCACACCAGCCACATCGGCCGCGTGCCCGCCGAGCCGGACGCGCCGCCCCGCCGCGCCATCGCCGAGGCGCTCGTCGCCATCGGCTCCTACGCGGCCGAGCGCGGCTGCTGCCTGGCCTGCGAGACCGGCCCCGAGGACGGGGCCGCGATGCGCGACTTCCTCGCCTCCCTCGGCTGCGAGGGCGTGAAGGTCAACTTCGACCCCGCGAACCTCGTGATGAACGGCTTCGACCCCGTGCGCGGCGTCCACGAGCTGGCCGGCCTCATCGTCCACACCCACGCGAAGGACGGCGTGCGGCGCCCCGACAGGTCGAAGGCCGAGGTGCCGCTGGGCGAGGGCCAGGTGCCCTGGGAGCGGTACCTGGCGGCCCTGCGCGAGATCGGCTACGGCGGCTACCTCACCATCGAGCGCGAAGCGGGCGACGACCCCGTGGCCGACATCCTCAAGGCCAAGCGATTCCTCGAACGACAGCTTCGCTAGCGCCCGCCGGGTGAGCCGAGGCAAGACGAAGACTGGCTGAGGCCAGGACTCCGAGCGCAGACTGGCTGAAGGCAGGACTCCAAACCCAGACGGTTGCTTGTTCGACCAGTTGGCGGCCTGTCGCGGGGGCGCGATGCCTTCGGCAAGGCCATAAGTATTGGCAAGATAAGTGCTTACGCGCATGCTGCCTGAGCCTACAGGCCGCCAAGTCCAGGGGCGGGGAGATTGGCGGCCTGTAGCCTGACGCAGGGCGGCTACTTCTTGGGGGGAGCGGCGGGTGTCGGCGGCGGCGGCGGAGGGGGCGGGGGGACGGTGACGGGGAAGTGGGTGGGGGGGCTCCAGTTGCCGGCGCCGTCGCGGGTGCGGAGGTGGAAGAACCACTTGCCGGGCTTGAGGTCCTTGAAGGCAGCGGTGGCGTCGGCGCCCCGGAGCTGGGTGGGGAGGGTGGTTGGGCTCTGGTCGAGGGCGTGGGCGTAGCCCGCGATGCCCGTGGCGTCGGCGACGGCGTTCCACTCGAAGCGGAGGCTCTGGCCCGTCTCGGGCGCGCCGATGGCGAAGTTGTCAATGTACACTTTGAGGCCGGGGCGGGTGGTGTGGCCGCCGAAGTCGGCGAAGAGGACGTGGGCGATGGGCATCTTGCCGGAGGCGCTGGAGCGGGCCTTGAGGACGGTCCGGAGGTCAATCTCGGCGTGGTGCCACTTGTCGTCGGAGACGGCGGGGAACTCGCCGACGACGGGGTAGTAGGTGGAGGGGCTGGTGAGCTTGATGGCGTGCCAGGAGCCGCTGTAGCTGACGTGGAGGTTGATGGCGAGGCCGGGCGGGATGCGGTAGTCGAAGCTGAGGATAGGGTGCTTGGCGGCGTCGAAGGCGCTCTTGTAAGCGTAGAAGCCGAAGTAGCGTCCCTCGCGCGTGGGCATGGCGCACAGGGAGTAGCGGCCTGTGGCGGCGGTGGTGGTCACGCGTTCGAGTTCGCCGTAGCCGCCGTAGGGCTGGAAGCTCCCTGCGTCGTCCTCGAAGGTGGAGCGGACGAGTGGGGCGGAGGGGAGGGCGGCGACGTAGAGCTCGGGCGGCGGCGCCTTGTCGAGCGAGTAGTCCATCTTCCACGTCCAGGTGCGGTCGGCGGCGTTGCCCACGTTGTCCTCGGTGTGGAGGACGACGGGGACGTCGAGGCCGTTGGGGATGGTGATGGGCTTGGCGAGGTAGGCGGCGTCCCAGGTGAGGGTGTGGGTGCGGGCGTCGTAGGTCATCCCGGCGTCGGTGGTGCGGTAGGCGACGCCGGCGACGGTGAGGGTGGTCTTGTCGCGGTTGATGCCGGAGGGCGCGTCGGCGAGCTGGGCTCGGACGCGGCCGTCGGCGGAGCGGGTGCCGGGCTTGGGCTCGACGCCCTGGATGGTGGGCGGCGCGTCGTCAATGAGGACCTTGCGGACGATGGGCTGGGACCAGTTTCCCGCGCGGTCGCGGGCGCGGGCCATGAACTGGAAGATGCCGGCCCCGAGGCCCTTGAACTGCCAGGCGGGCAGCGGGGAATCGGTCCAGCGGGGCACGCCGGGCATGGCGGTGAGGCTGTGCTGGTAGGCGGCGATGCCGCTGGGGTCGGCGGCGGCGAGCTTCCAGTCGAGCGGGGCGGCCTTGGTGGACGCGGCAGGGGCGATGGCGAAGTTGTCGATGTGGTACTCGGCGCCGTCGGGGGTGCCGTGGAAGCCGGTGTCGGCGAGCGACAGGGCGGTGATGGTGTAGGTGGCGGCCTGGGGGAGGGCGGTGGTGAGGATTTCGTGGAGGTTGAACTCGGTGTGGTGCCACTGGTGGTCGGCCTGCACGCCGGGGATGGCGCCGATGCAGTTGCTGCCGTTGGGGTCGGTGAAGCGGATGGTGTAGGTGGAGCCGCCGATCTTGAGGACGAAGTCGGCGCGGAGATTGGTGGGAATCTTGTAGTCGAAGGACACGAGGGGGAAGCGGCCGGCGTCGAACGGGGTGGAGCGGACGACGACGGTGAAGGGTCCTGCGGCGTGGAGGTTGCGGACGCGGAGCGAGTGGCGGCCTGAGGCGGCGGTGGAGGTGTCGCGCTCGATGAGGGAGTATTCGGGGGTGGCGGCCCATTCGCCGAAGCCGGTCTCGAAGTCGTCGTCGCACAGGTAGGGGTGCGAGGCGTCGAGGCGCAGCAGGCGGGGCGGGTCCTTGTCGCCGCTGCGGTCGTAGTGCCAGGCCAGGGTGTAAGGCGGCATGGCGCGGCCGGCGAAGTCCTTGGCCGCGGCGAGGGTGAGCTTGATCTCCTGCCCGTCCTCGAAGGCCAGGGGGAGCATCGAGAGGTCCACGGCGAGCCGCTTCGCCACGGGGTCGTAGGTGACGGGCGTGGGGGTGTAGGACGCCGCCGGGTCGGTGGGCACGACCTGGACGGGTTGCTCCTGGTCGAAGAGGGCGACGCGGAGGCTCTTGGGGTCCACGCCGTCCTCGTCGGCGAGGTCGAGGGTGACGACGTGGGCCGAGGAGCGGCTGCCGGGGGCGGGGATGGCGGCCGCGACGCGAGGCGGCGAGGCGTCCACGACGATGGGCAGGTGGGCTGCGCGGCTCCACAAGCCGTCGGGCGTCCTGGCCCGCAGGTGGAAGACCCAGGTGCCTTCGGCGAGGCCCGTGGCCTCGAACGCTCCGCCCTGGCCCGCCTTCGCGGGGACCGTGGTGGGGTTGCGGTCGAGGTCGAGGGCGACCTCGAGCTTGGGGTCCCACGCGAACTGGGCGTCGGGCGGGCCGGGCGCCCAGAGGCGCACGTTGTCGAGGCGATAGGTAGTGCCGGCGGGGTTCCCGCCGAAGCCGGCCGTGAGATACGAGTCGCGGTCGAGGGTGCCGATGGCCACGTCGTCCACGGGCAGGGTCGTGGCGGCCGGGCAGCAGCGGAGCAGGAGCGCGCGGAGGTCAATATCGGTCGTGTGCCAGGCGTCGTCGGCCTCGATGTGGGCGTCGCCGAGGACGGGGACGCCGGGCGGGCGGGCCTCGGGCTCGGTGAGGACCACGGCGTAGCGCCGCCCGCTCATCTTGAGGTGGAGGTTGACCTTCGCCTGGGGCGGGATGCGGTAGTCGAAGGAGAGCCTGGCGTGCTCGAGGGCGTCGAAGCGGCCGAGAGGGAGCTTGAGCTCGAAGGGGCCGCCGGCCCTGGGGTTCGCGACCGCGAGAGCCACGCCGCCCTCCCGGGCCTCGAGCCGGGCGACCGAGCTGCCGGGTGTGCCCGCCCACTTGCCCAAGCCGTCCTCGAAGTCGTGGAAGACGAGTTTATGGGAGCACGTGACGGCGGGGGGCGCGGGCAGGGCGGGCGTGGGCTCGGCGAGCACGGGCACGAGCGGGTCCTCGGTGCCGACCGCGGCCTCGTGGGCGATCCAGGCGCGAGCGATCATCACCGCGTTGTCGCGGGTCCACAGGCACACGCTGCCGCCGTCGAGCGGCTCGGGGTCGGTGTAGTCGAGCACGAGCGTCTCGTCCACGTAGCAGGCGACCCTGGGGCCGTGCTTCTCGACGGCGACGTGCCACCACTTGCGGTGGAGGCTGTTGGTCTCGGGCGTGCTGTCGAGGAGGGTGGGGGGGCGGTGGGCGAGTCGGGTGGTCGAGGCGACGAGCTTCCCCCCGCGGAAGAGGGCGGTGGCCGTGTTGTTCCAGCCGCCGTAGACGAACGAGTAGCCGGTGGCGGGGTTCTGGCCGTCGGCGCACAGGGAGACGTTGATGTCGCCGGGGCGGTAGATGCGGCTGTCGCGCTTGACCATCTGGAAGGCGGCGAAGAGGTGCACCGTGATGTCGCCGCGGTAGCGGGTCTTGTGCCACAGCACCGCGGCGTCGGGCGCGCTCCCGCCCATCCAGGACCACTGGGGCGAGCAGGTCCAGCGGTTCTGCATCTCCCAGGTGCCGCTGGCGGCACGCCACTCGATGGGCGCGGTCTCGAAGTAGTCGTCGGTGAGGTGCGCGGAGCGGACCGAGCACTGGTCGAAGGCGGGCCGCCAGCCATCGGTCCACACGGCGGCCCGGTGGCCGGGCGGCGGGGTGGGCGTGCGGTGCCACAGGAGGAGCGTGTCGTCGGCGAAGGCGGCGGCGCCGTCGGCCAGCCAGCGCAGCTCGATCGCCTTCGCCGTGGCGGGCGCCGTGGCGGCGCCGACGGGTTGCGTGCCCTGGAGGAGCGTGAGCTTGTGGGGATTGCCGGGCTGGGGCTCGACAACGAGCTGGAGGCCGGTGTCGGCCTTCTGGCCGTCGGCGCGGACGACGAGGCCGAGCTTGCCCGCGAGGGTGGGTGGCTCGCCGAGGTCGTAGCGGACAGTGCAGTCGCCCCAGTGCTCGATCTCGTGCCAGGCGGTGGTGACGGTGCCGGCGGTGCGGAGCTGCCAGTCGCACGTGGCCGAGGCCCAGGTCTCCATTGTGTCCTCGCCGGCGAAGATGCGGTTATGCACGCGGCTGGGGGGTGGCTTCTGGGCGCGGGTGAGGCGGAGGGTGCCGAAGTGGGCCTCCCCAGCGGCGTGGAGGCCCGCGCGGCCCTCGCAGGCATCGGGCACGAACGTCGCCAGGACAGGCGAGGCGTCCACGAACACGCTGAGGCGTCCGCCGCGCTGGCTCAGGCCGAGGCGGCGCTCCCGGTGGTTGCCGTTCTCGGGGAGGGTGGCCGAGGCGATGGCCGTGGCCTGGCCCTGGCGGACCGTTCGGACCTCGATGCGCGGGGGGGCGGGCACGACGGCGAGGAGGACGTGGTTGGCCGCGTCCTGCCAGTCGAGCACGATGCCCGCCTCGCCCTCGGCGGCGCGGAGCGTGGTCTCGACGTCGAGGTCGGCGTAGGCGTCGTGGCTGAGCAGCGTGCCGGAGCCCACCAGGTCGCCGCGGGCGACCGTCCAGTCGCCCGTGGGGTCCCAGCCATCGAGGTCGGCGTCCTCGAAGCGCTCGACGCGGGTGTCGTAGCTGCGGACCAGCACGTCGTCGAAGTACGCCCCCGTGGCGTCGGCCGACCAGAGGCCGGGCAGGCCCTCGAGGAAGGTGTGGTCGGTGGCGTGCAGGACCTCGTGGCCGTCAATGCTGGCGGACAGCTCGCCGTTGCTGGCATCGAGGCGGAAGAGAAACCAGTCGTTCACGCGGAGCTGGCCGGAGCGGGCGTCGAGGCGGTCGGTCACGCCGTCGAGGCAGCGGAGCAGTTCGACGCCGCCGGTGCGCGGCTCGCAGCGAAAGAGGTAGTAGTTCTGGGCGTCCTGGTGGAGGACGACGAGGCCGAAGGGCTCACCGCCGAGGGAGCGGACGGCGGCCTCGATGCTGTAGTTGCGCCAGAACGGATAGCCGGTCAGGGCGAGCGCCGGCTCGGCCGCCGTGCCTTGCCCCAGGAACGAAAAGGCGTTGGCGCTGCGGGTGGCGTCGAAGCGCTCGCGCTTCCGCAGCTCGGTCACCGCCCACTTGCCGCTGGCCGGCTGCCACACGCCGGCCTCGCGGGCCGTGCGCATGAAGTCGTCGGAGAAGTAGATCTCGCGGAGCGCGGCCTCCGACGCGGCGGTGGTGTCGAGGGGGCCGGTGGGCGTGTAGTCGGGGTTGCCCGCGAGTGCGAGCTGGTCGAGGCGCAGGGCGCCGGTGGCCGCGAGGCGCAGCTCGCGCGTGCCGCGCGCCAGGCGTGCCGTGCCCAGGCTCACCCACTGCCAGCTTGCGTCGGGAATGGTGGCGTTGAGCCGCTGGGCCTCGTCGTGCGCGGAGAGGGCCGCGGCCTCGTCGGTCGCCGAGCGCGCGCGCGCCCAGAGCGTGTAGTGCCCGGTGGCCGGCACGCGCACCTTCACGACGGCCAGCGCCCGCTCGCCGTTCATCTCGAGGCACTGGCGGCGCGACGCCCCGTTGTCGGGGCGGGGGCGGGCCGGGCCGCGCAGGCGCGTGGCCAGCTCGCACTCCACCCCCACCAGCGGCGCGCCGCCGCCGAGCGCCGCGGGGGCCGCGAGCGCCAGAGCCAGGACCAGGTGTGGGAAGTGTGTCATCGCGCTGTCTGTCCGCCGCGCTTGGAGAATGCCCATCCCCTATACAGTATCAGAGACCCCCGTGTCGTTCAACCCTGTTTCTCGGAGCGAGTCCGATCCCGAACCTGGGAGTTCTCGACTGAGGTCTGGAATCGTCGTCGTGGTCGTCGTCGTCCTCGGCGCCAGCGGGGCCCGCTTGGCCCCGCCAATCCCGCCAGTCTCGCCGGCTCTCGGGGTGCCTTCGGGCATGGCCCGTCTCGGGCCCGCAAGCCCTCGTAGCGTTAGCTTCCGAGTGTCGCTCCCGCTACTGGGGCGGGCGGTGCCGCCCCAGCCCTCACCCTATGCGGCGGGGAAGGACGCCGAGTTCGGGGGGCTGGGGGGCCGCCCCCAGCGGCGGAGCGCACGCGCACAAGCTGACCCCGAAGGCAACAAGCCAGCGCCCTCTACCGCAGCCGCGCGGCATCATGCCCCCGTGCGCAGCCTGTCCGCCGCGGCGTCGTCAATCGGGGCCACCTCGATGACGCGCGAGGCGGCGGTCGGCTGGCTTCGGCCGGGGGTGATCGAGACGGCGACGAGGGGCTGGCCGCGAAGCTTCGAGTAGCGGGCGGTGAGGGCGGCCGCGGTGCGCACGTGCTCCTCGCTCGACACCCCGCGCAGGAGGGCCAGTGGGCCGGGGGCGTCGCGCGTCGTCAGCAGGAGGTCGCTCGGGCGCGAGAAGGTGTAGAGGGTCACGTTCTCGCGGTGGACGCGGCCGACGATGACCCGCGTGGCCGGGTCGAGGCGGAAGTGGCGGCCGAGCTTGAGGAGATGGATGTCGTTGAGGTCGGGCTCGGCCTCGCCCAGGTGGCCGAAGTAGTCGCGGAGGCGGGCGGCGAAGCCCGGGTCGGTCAGCAGGCAGCCGCCGGCGGGCGTGCCGTGCTCGGTGATGCCGTAGCGCCGTGCCAGCTCGAGCTGCACCTTGCGCGAGCGGCCGTGGATGTCGAGCAGCCGCTCGCGGTCCACCCAGCCCTCCTCCTCGGGGAGGGTGGGGGGCAGGAGTTTGGCCGAGAGGGGGCGGAGGATGAGGCCGCCCAGCCCCGTTTCCTTGTTGATCTGGGCGAGGGCGAAGCCGCGCTGCGACATCGGCCGCTGGCCCAGCACCTCGCCGGTGACCAGGAAGCGAGCGCCCGTCGCGGCCATGCGTTCGGCGGCGCGGCGGAGCATGGCCATGTGGCAGTCAATGCACGGGTTCATCTGCGAGCCGTAGCCGTGCGGCGGGCGGCGGACGATGCGGAGCTGCTCGCGCGTGAAGCGGACCGGCCTGAGGGGCACGCCGAGCTGGCGGGCCACCCGCAGGGCCCGCAGCAGGCCAGGGGTGTCGGGCGCCGTGCCGTTGAACACCGACACGAAGTGCAGGGCCTCCACCTCGACCCCCTGGTCGCGGACCAGGCGGATGGCCAACGCGCTGTCGAGCCCGCCGGAGAGCAGTGCGACCGCTTGGATGGGCATGGCCTTCCTCGCTTCTCGGCCCGTTCCCATTCTACCCGCGGCCCCGTCGGGGGGCAACCGGATTACGCCGAGTCCGGCCCCGGTTCCGGCGCAGTCTCTCCTGCCGCCAGCTCGTGCTCGTCGTCGTCCTCGTCGTCGTCGTCGAACTCCTGGCCTCTGCCCTTGTTGAGGATTCGACGACGAGGACGACGACGACAACGACGACGATGGGAGACTACGGCCGGAGAACGTCGGTCTCGGGATCATGCCCGATGGGACAGGAACCTTTTGACCGGGGGAGGGGATGTGCTATAATCGCGGCGCAGGCTGACCGAAAGGGAGCAGGGTGGGCCACGGGCGATGAATCCACTCCAGTATCTCACCTGGCGCGCCGGCATCGAGGTTCTGCTGCTGGCGCTGATGTACTACCTGGCGCTCCGCTTCGTGCGCGGCAGCCGCGGGGCGGGGATTCTCAAGGGCCTGGGGATCGTGGTCGTCGTGGGCCTCATCGGCGTGCTGTTCCTGGCCCGGTTCCTGGACCTCAAGGTGCTGGGCGGGATCGCGAGCGAGGTGGTGGCGCTGTTCGGCTTCGCGCTGCTGGTGATCTTCCAGCCGGAGCTGCGGCGGGCGCTCGTGCGGCTGGGGCAGAGCCCGCTGTTCGGCTTCTTCGCCCGCTCGCAGAAGGAGGTGACCGACCACGTGGTCGAGGCGGTGACGATCATGAGCCGCGAGCGGATCGGCGCGCTCATCGCCATCGAGCGCGACGTGAGTCTGCGCGGCTACATGGAGGGCGGCGTGCGGCTGGACGCCGACGTGACGTCGGCCCTGCTGGTGACGATTTTCAACCCGGCGACGCCGCTGCACGACGGCGCGGTGATCGTGCAGGGCAGCCGCGTGGTCGCCGCCGGCTGCCTCTTCCCCCTCACCGAGAACGTCGAGGCCGGCAGCGGCCTGGGCACCCGCCACCGCGCCGCCATCGGCATCACCGAGGATAGCGACGCCATCGCCGTGGTCGTCTCCGAGGAGTCGGGCACGGTCTCGCTGGCCGTCAAGGGCAAACTGTCGAGCGGGCTCGACGCCGAGAACCTGCGGACGATTCTGCGGGGGCTGTCGGGCGCCGAGACCACCTGAAGGGCGGAGTCGCCGTCATGAGGCGCTTTGTGCGAGCCATCGTTCGCCACCTTGACATCAAGGTGGCCGCCCTGCTCCTCGCCCTCATCACCTGGTACTACATGGCCACCGCGGGCATCGACGAGCGCCGCTTCCTCGGCGTCGGCGTCCGCGTGCTCCACACGCCCCCCGAGATCGCCCTCCTCTCCCAGGAGGTGCGCGCCGTGAACCTCGTCCTCCGCGGCCCCCGGCGCGAGCTCGATGCCCTCAAGACCCCGGAGCTCTTCGCCGTGATGGACCTGCGGGGCCTCGTGCTCAGCGTCGAGAAGCTCCAGACCCGCAGCATGCCGCTGGCCACGCGGCACATCCGCGCCGGCCGCGACGCCGAGAGCGCCGAGGGCCTCCCGCCCGGCGTCGTGCTCGTGCGGGCCGAGCCGGAGGCCGTCTCGTTCACCCTCGACCGCGTCAAGGAGGTCGTGCTCGAGGTCGAGATCGTCACCGAGGGCGAGCCGGCCCCCGGCTTCACCCTCAAGAAGAGCGCGCAGCCGAGCAAGGTCAAGGTGCGCGGCGCCTCGGGCCTGCTCCAGGGCCTCAACACCATCCGCACCGAGCCGATCCGCGTGGACAACTTGCGCGAGCGGCTCCAGCGGCGCGTGCCGCTCCAGCGCCAGGTGGTCAACCCCAGCTACCAGGCCGTGCCCATCCAGTGCGAGCCCGAGACCGTCGAGGTGTCGCTCGACGTGGTGACGACGCCCACCGAGAAGACGATCGAGCGGGTGCCCGTGCGCCTGGTCATGGTGCCCAGCTCCGTGGCCGTGATCAAGGAGGAGGTGCGCGAGGTCACTGTGCGGCTCAGCGGCCCGCTCCTCGCGGTGAGCGACCTGGATGCGCCGAGCCTCGTGGCCGAGGTGAGCCTCGAGGGCGCGCAGCCGCCCGCACGCGGCACCGAGGTCACCACCGTCTTCCTCCGCCGCGAGAACATCCGCCAGCTCGCCGCCACCGGCGCCTCCGTGCCCCTCGCACGCGAGATCGAGCTCCTCGAGGTCCTGCCCCGCGCCGTGCCCCTCACCCTCGACCGCGTCGGCACACGCACCCTGCCCGTCGAGGCCGTGCGCGAGGGCACCCCCGCAGAGGACTGGGAGGTCAGCCAGGTCACCGTCGTGCCCGAGAAGGTCGCCGTGCGCGGGCCCGAGAGCATCCTCAAGGAGCTCAAGGCCGTGGAGACGGCGCCCGTCGTCGTCACCGGCCTCCGCGAGCGCTTGCGCCGCACCGTGCGCCTGGTCGAGAGCGTGGACGTCGGGGCGTTCCGCGGCGTGCGCATCGAGCCGTCGCAGCCCTTCGTGGACGTCGTGATCGCCGTCACCGAGCGCCGCGTCGAGAAGGTCCTGAACAACCTGCCTCTCCACGTGCTCGTGCGCCCCGAAGTCGCTCACAACATCCGCATCGAGATGGACCGGCGGACCGTGGGCCCCGTGACCTTCGTCGGCCCCCAGTCCCGCATGGAGCACTTCACGGCTGACGACGTGACCGCCTTCGTGCCGCTCGACATCACGGGCGTGGCCGACTTGCGGCCCACCATCCGGAACGTCGAGTTCCACGTCCGCGACCCCCAGGTGCGCCTGGCCCCCGACACCAAGCCCATCCCCGTCAAGATCGAGTTCCCGCCCCCCGAACGCGGCGTCGAGCCGCCGAAGAAGAAGGAATGACCCGTGACGCGTGACCCGTGACTCGGAACGCACACCTCTTCTCACGCGTCACGCGTCACGCGTCCGGAACGGAGCGGCAAGCTATGATCGAACTGAGCGTGAACATAGACCACGTGGCCACCGTCCGCCAGGCCCGCCGCATCGCCGAGCCCGACCCCGTGGCCGCCGCCGTGCTGGCCGAGCTGGGCGGGGCCGACGGCATTACCGTCCACCTCCGCGAGGACCGCCGCCACGCCCAGGACCGCGACGTGCGGCTCCTGAAGGAAATCGTCCGCGGCGAGCTCAACCTCGAAATGGCCTGCACCGAGCCGATCATCCGCATCGCCCTCGAGGTCAAGCCCGACCTCGTGACCCTCGTGCCCGAGCGCCGCGAGGAGGTCACCACCGAAGGCGGCCTCGACCTCCGCCGCCGCCAGGCGGCCCTCCGCCGCGCCGTCGCCAGGTTCCGAGAGGCCGGCATCGAGGTCAGCTTCTTCATTGACCCCGACGAGTCGCAGATCAAGCTCGCCCGGAAGCTCGAAGCCGACTTCGTCGAGCTGCACACCGGCGAGTACGCTCAGGCCGCCGACTCCCTGCTGAGATCGGAAATCGAACGCCTCGCCGATGGCGCCGCTTGCGCCGCGGCCCTCGGCCTCGGCGTCCACGCTGGCCACGGGCTCAACGTCCGAAACGTCCAGCCCGTCGCCCGCATCCCCCAGATCACCGGCCTCTACATCGGCCACAGCATCGTCGGCCGCGCCATCTTCGTCGGCATGCAGCAGGCCGTCAGGGAAATGAAGCAGCTCATCCTCGAAGCGAGGAGAAACCTGGACGCGTGACGCGTCGCCCTCGCCTCGCCATCCCGTCTCGGCAATCGAGGACCCCAATGGATAAGGAAAAGATCAAGCAAGCCATCCGCCTTTATCTCGAGGGCATCGGCGACGACCCCGACCGCCCCGGCCTGCGCCGCACGCCCGAGCGCGTCGCCGCCATGTGCGAGGAAATCTTCGCCGGCTACGCCGCCGACCCCGCCGCCATCTTCCGCCACTCCCTCCAGGAGCACCACGACGAGATCGTGCTCGTCCGCGACATCCCCTTCTACTCCACCTGCGAGCACCACCTGCTGCCGTTCTTCGGCAAGGCCCACGTGGCCTACCTGCCCGACGGCAAGCGCCTGTGCGGCATCAGCAAGCTCGCACGCATCGTCGAGGTCCACGCCCGCCGCCTCCAGCTCCAGGAGCGCCTCACCGCCCAGATCGCCGACTCGCTCGTCAAGGCCCTCAAGCCCAAGGGCGTCTTCGTCGTCATTGAGGCCGAGCACCTGTGCATGACCATGCGCGGCGTCCGCGCCCCAGGCTCGCAGACCGTCACCAGCGTCGTCCGCGGCATCTTCCGCGAGAACCCCGCCACCCGCGCCGAGGCCATGGTCCTCCTGCGCGACAGGGCAACCTGAGCTGGTCCCCACTAGCCAAATGGGACCCATAGGACCCATAGGTCCTATACGTCCCATCGGCGCTGGCTCCGCCCTTGACAGCCGCCCCCACCCCTCGCATAATGGCCGGCACTGGGCATCCATACGGCTGGAGGGCACGCCATGCCGGACAGCGACTCCAAGGCGTCGAAGATCGGCGGCTTCGAGTTGCTGGGCCGACTCGGCAAGGGCGGCATGGGCACCGTGCTCAAGGCGCGCCAGGTCTCGATGGACCGCCTGGTCGCGCTGAAAATCCTCCCCAAGAAGCTCGCGGAGAACGAGCAATTCGTCCAGCGCTTCCTTCGTGAGGCACGCTCCGCCGCAAAGCTCCGTCACCCCAACATCGTCCAGGCATTCGACGTCGGGCAGGCCGAGGGCTACTACTTCTTCGCCATGGAGTTCGTGGACGGCGAGACGCTCGACGCGGTGGTCCGCCGCGACGGGCCGCTGGAGCCGAACCGCGCGCTCGACGTGATGAGGCAGACCGCCAGCGCCCTCGCCGCCGCGCACGAGGCGGGCATCGTCCACCGCGACATCAAGCCCTCGAACATCATGATTGACAAGAAGGACGAGGTGAGGGTCACCGACTTCGGCCTTGCCAAACGCACCGAGGGCGACGTGGCCGTGACGGCCGACGGCGCGGTCGTCGGCACGCCCGCCTACGTGGCGCCCGAGATGGCCAAGGGCGGCGAGGCCGACCATCGCTCCGACCTCTACTCCCTCGGCGCCACGATCTTCTGCGCCCTCGCGGGCCGCCCGCCGTTCGAGGGCAGGAACTTCTCCGAAGTCCTCGTCAAGCACGCCACCGAGCCGGCCCCGCCGCTCGCCTCGCTCGCGCCGCGAGTTGATCGTCGGCTGTGCCACATCATTGACCGCTTGCTCCGCAAGAACCCCGAGGCCCGTTATCCCTCGGCCACCGCCCTCATTGAGGACCTCAACGGACTCGGCAAGCTCCAGAGCGTGGCCGCGGCGGCTCGCGCGGAAGGCCGAGCGATGATTGCCGAGGCCCCGACCCTCGCGATGACCGAGGGCAAGCGCCTCGAGCGCCACGCACGCGTCGAGGCCCAGCGCCCGCGAAGCAACCGCACCACCCTCATCGCCGTGGGAGCCGTCGTCGCCCTCCTCGCCATCGTCGGCATCATCATGGCCCTTCGCCCGAGCCGCAAGCCACCCGAAACCGCCACCTCCGTACCCGACAACCGCAAAGATTTGACCGCCAAGACGCCAGAGGACGCCAAGAAGACCGTGGTTGAGGACACGGCGGCGAAGCTCAAGGCCGAACTGGCCGAGAAGGAGCGCATCGCCAAGGCGAAAGAAGAGATCCTCGCCAAGGCCCGGCAGCAGGGCGAAGAACTCCTCAAGCAGGCCGATGCCGCCATCGCCGCGAAAGACTTCGACAAGGCCCGCGCCGCCATCAAGTCCCTTGAGGCCCTTGATCTGGCCGACTTCACCGACGAGGCGAGGAAGAAGCTGGCCGAAATCGCCTCGCGCGAAAAGAGCGCCGCCGAATGGGCCAAGTGGGACGCCCTGAAGGCCGAGGCGAAGAAGCTCCTTGACGCGGGGAAGCTGGACGAGGCGGCGAAGCTCCTCGACGGCGCGAAGGCGCTTCCCCTCGACGGCATCACCGGCCTCATCGCCGAGCAAATGGAGTCCATCGAGTCCGCGAGGCTCAAGGCTGCGGCCGCCGCCCTCGCGGCGTACCAGGCCGAATCCGACAAGCTCTGGGCGCTCTTCAAGGAACGCAAATACCCCGAAGCCGAGAAGCTCCTCGGAAACCTCCCGCAGGTTGCGAACCTGCGGGAGGTTATGGCTGCCGATCTTGAGGCCGCCAAGCTCCTCAAGGAGTTCTGGTCCGCCGTCGAGCGCGGCGTCCTGGCCCGCAAGGGCAAATTCGTCAGCATCGCCGGCCGCGGCGGCAACGTCGAAAAGGTCAAGGGCGGCCAGGTTACCCTCAAGGTCGGCGAGAAGGAATTCGCCGCGCCGCTGCTCGGCATGGACGCCGCTCAGGCCGCTGCCATCGCGGATCTCAAGGACGACGAGCGGGGGAACCTGGCGAAGGCCCTCTTCCTCATCGCCGACGGCACCGACGCCGACGCGGCCGGCAAGGCCCTCGCCGCCGCGGGCAACCCGCCAGGCCTGGCGACCTACAAGGACCGCCTCGCCGCCCTCACCCTCGGCCCCGAGGGTGTCGCTGCCCGCAGGGCATGGCAGGAGGTCGAGGCGGCCGCCAAGCCCAAGCTCACGAAGGCCGACGCGCAGCGCCTTCTCGGCCTCCTCGCCGCCTTCGACAAGGCGAGTGCCGGAACCAATATGGCCGCCGCCGTCCGCGCCAAGGCGGACGCGTTGCGTGCCCAGGCCGAGGACCTGCTGAGGCCGAAGGCGTATGCCCTTCAGTTCGACGGCAAGGACGCCGAGGTCGTGATCCCGTACGCGGACGAATATGACTTCACGCACGCCGTTACAGTTGAGGTCAAGGCGCTGATCCCGGCGGAGCCGGACAGCCCCCGAAACACTATAGTCAGCAACTTGGTGAAGAGACCGGCTGGTACGCTAGGCTTCCATCATGGCACGTTCATGCTAGACCACAACGGCGCGCAACGAATCAGTTTCACGCTGGTCTGCGACGTCGGTGGCGGCCGAACGGGGGGGCGCTCGCTCGTATGCGACCTCGGTGACAGGCGGCCCGGCGCGGTGCAACTGCCGCAAGGGCGTTGGTACGACTTTGCGGGGCAGTACGATGGCGGGGTTATCAGGGTGTACGTGGACGGCGAGAAACGCAATGAGTCAGTCTTGGATGCTCGGCTGCACGCTGAGAAGTCGGCGATCCGCATAGGTGCGGGCCTGAACGAGGGGACGGCGTTCAAGGGGCTTGTGCGGGAGTTACGGCTATGGAAGGTCGCGCGCACGGAACACGAGATCTTAGCCAGCCGGGACAGGAAGCTCCGTGGCGACGAGCCGGGCCTCGTGGGGTACTGGGACTTCAGCGAGGGCGAGGGCGATGTGCTCCACGACCGCTCAGCCGTCGGCAACCACGGCGCGATCAAGGGTGCGAAGTGGGTGACCCTTGACGAGCGCCCGCCAACGCCGCGGGCCGTTGTTGAAGCAGGGCCGGGCGAGTGGCAGAGCCTCTTCGACGGCAAGACGCTCACCGGATGGAAGCCCCTGAGTAGCGCACACTTCACGGGCAAGGACCTCGTGTCCGTCTCCGAGGGGTCTATCGAACTGCGCGGGGAGGGCTCGGCTGCTGGGGTGACTTACACGGGGAGCGTCCCCCGCATGGACTACGAAATTCAATTCGAGGCCATGCGGGTCAAGGGAGGCGGGCGGATGGCCGCGCTGGTCTTCCCGTACGGTGACGCCCACGCGCTCTGGGCGCTGGGCTTCCACAGCGGAAGCGTCGGCATAGACATGGTGGACAACCGAAACGACAACAACTGGCGCAACCCGACGTACAAGCGCGTGGAGATCCGGAGTGGCGCCTGGCATCGGTGGCGCCTGAGCGTTACGCGCGAGCGCATTCAGGGCTGGCTCGACGACAAAGTCGTCCTCAACCTTGCGACGGCCGGCCATCCCCTCAGCATCGCAGGGGAATTTGCGGTGGGCGCCCCGCTCGCCCTCTGCGCTGACCAGGACTCCGCGGGCCGCATCCGCAACATCCGCCTTCGCCGCATCGAGCCGGGGGCCGCCGAGGCGCCGGAGGCGGGCGTGTGGCAGAGCCTCTTCGACGGCAAGACGCTGGAGGGCTGGCGGAAGTACGAGGCGGCAGGGCAGAATACGGGGACGCTCGACGCGAAGAACGGGCAGATCGTCCTCGGGGCGGGGAACCCGCACGCGGGGCTGATCTGGACGCAGGACTTCCCGAAGTGCGACTATGAGTTGGAGCTGAAGGTGAGCGACCTGGGCGGCTATCAGACGCCTTGCCAACTCACCTTCCCGATTCAGGATTCCTTTTGTACGTTGTTCTACCGGTGCGGCACGGCGGCGAGCCTCTCGAAGGTCGGGGGCAAGGACCATGGCGTGCCCGGCGGCAAGCCGGGGGCGGAGAAGCGCTGGTACGCCCTGCGGCTCCGCGTCACGCAGGCGAAGATCGGCGTCTGGGTGGATGGGAAGCAGGTGCTCGACGTGGCGATTCCCGAGGGCGCGACGATCACGTGCGACAAGGCCGACTGGGGGATCAAGCGTCTGAACATCCGCACGTGGAAGACCACGGCGGCCTACCGCGACCTGCGCGTGCGGCGGCTGGGGCCGGAGTAGGGAAGGCAGTGGACAGTGCGGAAGACACGGACAAACAAGTTTGTCCGTGGCGCCCCCTGTTTCTCCCTTCTGGAGCACGGGTGCCACGCCCAAACTCGTTTGGGCGTGTCTTGGGGCTGCGCGTGACCGCTGGGGCCAGGTCTTGATTAGTGATTAGCGAAAGGCGAGGCGTCTGCCTGACACTGTTCTCGACGGGGGCGATCTTGCTCGACGGTCATTCTGAGCCAAGACAGCCCCTCCTGGCGGCCGAAGTCGAAGAGTCGCTCGTGGGTCTCGTCAGGTCGCCGGGCCTGGCCTCCTGAGCCGCAGGGGAGAGCCGTGCTGTCGTGCTAATCACTAATCAAGATCTGGCCCCACGCGACCCGTGAGCCGCAGGGGAGAGCCGTGCTGTCGTGCTAATCACTAATCAAGATCTGGCCCCACGCGACCCGGCCTTGCGGGGGCGCGCCCGGGCCGTCAGGTGACCTGTTCGAGGGGGAGGACGAAGGCTTTGACGCCTTTCTGGGGCAGGGTGTCGCGGAGGTGGCGCACGCCGGCGAGGATGGGCTCGACCTGGGCGTCCTCGACGGCGGCGACGAGGGCGTGGTTGCGCTTGGGCCACACGGGCGTGCCCAGGTGCGGGCCGCTCGAGGTGCCCCTGCCCTGGACTTCCTGCCACTTGGTGTAGTTGGCGGCGCCGGCGTCCTTGAGGAGATTGAGGACCAGGCGGTCGTGGGCCTCGTCGTAGGCGATGAAGACAAGCTTCATGGGCTGTCTCCTGAAGGGTCAGGGGGAGGAATGGATGGGTGAAAGAGCGCTTGCCTTCTGGCATTCATCCATTCATCCAGTCATCCAGTCATCCATTCATCCAACAGTCCTTCTCAGGCGGCCTCCTCGGCGCGAGCGTGTCGGCGGCGCTCGAAGACGGTGTAGAGGATGGGCACGATGATCAGCGTGATGAGGGTGGACACGCTGAGGCCGGCGAAGACGGTGATGCCGAGGGGGTTCCAGATCTCGGCGCCCTGTCCGCCGCCGAAGGCCATGGGGATGAGGGCGACGATGGTGGTGATGGCGGTCATGAGCACGGGGCGCAGGCGGGTGCGGCCGGCGAGGCGGACGGCCGCGAAGAGCTCGTGGCCGCGGGCCCGCAGCAGGTTCGTGTAGTCCACGAGCACGATCGCGTTGTTGACGACGGTGCCGACGAGGAGGAGGAGGCCGATGAAGACGATGATGCTGATGTTGTGGCCCGCCAGGAAGATGCCCCAGATGACGCCGGTGAAGGCGAAGGGGACGGAGAACATGATGACGAAGGGGTCGAGGAGCGATTCGAATTGCGAGGCCATGACCATGTAGACGAGCAGGATGCCGATGATGAGGGCCAGGGTGAGCCAGAAGAAGCTCTCGCGCTGCTCCTCGGTCTGGCCGGCGATCTTGATCTCGACGCCCTGGGGCACGCTGAGCTTGGCGAGCTTCTTCTCGAGGTCGGCCACGGCCTCGCCGAGGGAGCGCTTCTGGACGTTTCCGCCGACGGTGACGATGCGGCTCTGGTCCTTCCGCTCGATCTCGAGCGGACCGCGCTGGAGCGTGACCTTGGCCAGGTTGCCCACCTGCACGAGTCCGCCGCCGGGCAGGCGCACCGGCGTGAGGGCGATGTCCTCGAACGTGCTGCGGTCCTTCTCCATCAGGCGGACGAAGATGTCGTATTCGTCGCCCGCGACGCGGTACTTGCTGGCGATGCGGCCATAGAAGGAGGCGCGGACCGTGTCGGCAATGTCGTAGACGTTGAGGCCCAGGGCCGACGCCCGCTCGCGGTCCACCTCGATCTGGAACTCCGGCTTGCCCTTTACCCGCGAGATACTCACGTCGACGACGCCGGGCACCTCGGTCGCCAGTGCCCGCACCTGGGCGGCCAGGGAGTCGGTGGCCTCCGGGTCGTCGCCCAGGATTTCGACGCTCAGGGGCATGCCGCCGCCCAGGATGAGGCCGGCCATCCAGTCCGCCGTGTCGAGCCGGTACTTCGTGATGCCCTCCGTGCCGACGACGGCGTCGATGCGGCGGCGGACGGCCTGGGCGATCTCCTTGACGGAGCGCTTGCGCCTGGTGACTGGGACGAGTTTGACGCCGAACTCGCCGATGTGGGAGCCCTCCTCGCCGAAGACGCTCTGGACCCCCTCCTCGCTCTGGCCGCAGCGCCAGTAGGTCATCTCGCGTTCGGCCTCCGTGGTCTCTTCCACGATGATTCGCTCCATCATGTCCATCACCCGGGCCGTCTCCTCCACGCGGGTGCCCACGGGCATGTGCAGGGTGCCGCGCAGGAGCGCGCGGTCCTCCTCGGGCATGAACTCGGAGCCGATGAGGGGCATGAGGAACAGGCTGCCGACGAAGATGGCGATGGCCCCCAGGACGATGAGGAGGCGGTGGCGGAGGGACCAGGCGAGGGCCACGTCGTACCAGCCCTGGAGGATGCTGAAGCCCTTCTCACAGAGCCGGAAGAAGATGCCTAGCCGCCGTCGGGGGTCCTCGCGCGCCATGAGGGTGGACGAGAGCATCGGGGTGAGCGTGAGGGCGGAGAAGAGCGACCCCATGAGCACGATGGTCACGATGGCCGCGAACTCCATGAAGATGATGCGTGTGACGCCCTTGACGAAGATGATGGGGAAGAAGATGCACAGGGTGGTGAGGGTGGAGGCGGCAATGGCCATGCCCACCTCGGAGGAGCCGTAGACGGCGGCCTCCTTCGGCCCCTCGCCCTCCTCGCGGTGCCGCGCGATGTTCTCCAGGATCACGATCGCGTTGTCCACCACCATCCCGATCGCGATGATCATCCCGAACATCGTCATCATGTTGATCGTGTAGCCGAAGAAGAACGCCAGAATGAAGGTCAGGATGAGGGAGAAGGGCATCGTGAGGGCGATGACGAACGTGCCGGCCACGCTCCGCAGGAGCACGAGGACGACCAGCACCGTCAGCGCCCCGCCCTGCCACAGCGAATCCGTCAGGTCCTTCAGCGACCGCTCGATGTCCTCCGAGGAGTCCATCATCAGGTCTATCTTCACGTCGGGCGGCAAGCGCTTCTGGATGGCCGGGAGGGCGGCCCGGACGCTCCTGGCGACCTTGACGGTGTTGGCGCCCGACTGCTTCTGGACCATGAACATGAGGCCCTTCCCGCCGTTGACCCGCACCTGCTGGGTCTCCTCGCGGTGGCCGAACTCGACCGTTGCCACGTCGCCGAGGCGCACCACGGAGCCGTTGGAGGACTTCAGGACGATGCGCTTCATCGGCTCCACGTCCCGGAACTCGCCGGGCACGCGGAGCAGGTAGTCGGTCAGGCCCTGCTTGACGTTTCCGCCGGGAATGGTCTGGTTCTCGAGGGCGACGACGCGGACGATGTCCTGGGGCGTGAGGCCGTAGCTGGCGAGGCGTTGGCGGTCGAACTGGATGTTGACCTGGCGGTCCGTGGTGCCGCGGATGACGACGGCGCCCACGCCGGGCAGCCGCTTCAGCGGGTCGGCCACGTCGTCCTGGATCAGCTTGAAGAGGTCGGCGTAGCTCTCCTCGGCTCGGACGCCGAAGAACATGATCGGGAAGTTCGCAATGTCCAGCTTCAGGATCAGCGGGTCCTCCACGTCGTCGGGCAGCACTACCCTGGCGAAGCCGACGCGGTCACGGATATCGTTCGCCCGAGCGTCCAGGTTCGCGCCCCACTCGAAGATGAGGCGGATGACGGAGACCTCTTCCTTGGACGTGGAGACGATGTGCTTGACCTCGGGCGTTGTGGAGATGCGGTCTTCGAGGATTTTCGTGACCTTGGTCTCGACGTCCTCGGCGGCGGCGCCCGGGTAGGTGGTGAGCACCGTGATGGCCGGCAGCTCCATCTCCGGCATCAGGTCAATGGGAAGCTGGGTGAGGCAGAAGCCGCCGATCACCAGGATGGCCAGGAAGACCATGAGCGTGGTGACGCGGTTTCGCACGGAGATTTCGGGCAGCTTCATGGAGTGTCGTCCTGGTTCGATTGTCGCGCTTTCGCGCGAAAGCGCGACGGTCCCCGTTCCCCCGGCTTCAATTCGCCTTGTCGTCCTCGACGATCACGGGGTCGGCGTCCTTGAGGCCCTGCTGGCCGCGGACGATGATCAGGGCGCCGGGCTCGACGCCCTCGGCGGCCTCGACAATCGGGCCTTCCGACAGGCCGAGCTTCACCGCGCGGCGATGGGCCTTGCCGTTGTTCACGAGGGTGACCCACGGCTGGTCGTCCACCCAGGTCACTGCGTGCTCGGGGATGACCGGCACGCCCTTCTTCTCGACCAGCACCAGCACGACGCGGGCGAACATGCCCGGCTTCAGGCGGCGGTCGGCATTGGGCACGTGGATCTCGACCTCGATCGTGCGCGTCCGCTCGTCCACCACGGGGCTGATCTTCTGCACCGTGCCGCGGAAGGTCTCGGCCGGATAGGCGTCCGCGCTCACCGTGGCCTGCGTGGTCCCGGCCTTCAGGAGGGCCAGGTCGCGCTCGGCCACGCCCACGACCACCTTCACCGTCCTGACGTCCATCAGCGTCACGATGGCGACGCCAGGGGAGACCATGTTCCCCTCGTCGAGGTGCTTGTAGGCGACGACGCCGGCGATGGGGGCCTCGAGGGTGGATTCCTCGAGGTTGATGTTGGCCAGTTCGAGCGCGGCCTTGGCGGGCAGGATCTTGGCGGCGACGGCGTCGCGGTCCTCCTGGCGTGCGCCCTTCTCGGTGAGTGCGAACTGCTCCTGCGCGGCCCTGAGCTGCTGCTCCGCGCTCCGGACCTGCTGCTCCGCGGTCCGGACCTGCTGCTGCGCCCCCTGATGCCGCTCGCGCGCGATCGTGAACTGGGCCTCCGCCGCGTCGAGCTGCTGCTGCGTCGCCACTTTGTCCCTGAAGAGGTTCCTCGCCCGCTCGACGTCGGCCGCCGCGTTCTTGAGCGAGGCCTGGGCCTGAGCGACGGCGGACTTGGCGCCCTCGACGGCGGCCTGGGCGCCCTCGATGGCGGCCTGGGCGGCCTTGATGTTGGCCTCGGCGATGGCCAGCTCCTCGGGCCGGGCCTTGGCGTTGACCCGCACCAGCTCGGCCTCGAGGGCCTTCACGGTCGCCTCCGCCTGCTTCACCTGGGCTGCGAATGCCTCGTGGTCCACCACGGCGACCTGCGTCCCCTTCCTTGCGATGACGGTGCCCTGCTCGATCGGCGTGCCGTCCTCCAGGCGCAAGGCGTCGAGCCGGCCGCTGACCTTGGACATCAGTCGCACCTCGGCCATGGGCCTCACGGTGCCCGTGAGCGAGGCGAGGCGGCGGAGGTCCCGCGTCGTCACGCGGATGGCGACGACCCGCGTGGCCTCGGTCGCCTTGGGCGCCTGCTTCGCGGCGGCCTGCTTGTCCAGGTAGCGCTTGTAGCCGGCGGAGAAGGCGAAGTAGCCCGCTGTCCCCAGCACGATCAGCCAGGCAAGGGTCTTGAGGATCGTCTTCATTTCTGGGCTCCTTCTGCCGGCGGCTCGAGGGCGCCGGTGGCCCGCTCGAGGGCGAGCCGGGCCATCATGTGCGCGTGCAGCGCACGGTAGTAGATCGCCTGGGTGCGTGAGAGCGCCTGGCGAGCGTCGAGGACCTCGATCTCGGTGGTCACGCCGCCCTTGTAGCCCACCTGGGCCAGGCGCAGGCCCTCCTGCGCCCGCCCGGTGTTGGCCGACTGCGAGGCCACCAGCTTCTCGGCGTCCTCGATGCTCAGCAGGGCCTGCTGCACCTCGAGCAGCACCTGGTCCTCGGCGTCGAGCAGGCCGATCTCCTGCATCTTCAGCTTCGCCCGCTCCTGCCGCACCCGGCCCTTGGTCCTGAAGCCGTCGAACAGCGTCCACGCGGCGTTGGCCCCGGCCGACCACGCGTCGTTCCACTTGATGTTGGTCATCGAGTGCGGGTCGGGCTTCGCATACGTCCCTGTCCAGAACAGGTCGAGCATGGGGAACCAGCCGGCGCTGGTGGCCTTGACGGCCTCGTGCTGGAGGCGGATGGCGAGCTCGGCCAGGAGCAGCTCGGGCCGCTGGCGGTAGGCCCGGCCCACCGCATCGGCCAGCTCGGGGCTGACCCGCTCGTGCGCGAGCTTGCCCGTGAGGGCCACCTGGCTGCCTTGCGACACGCCCAGGATCCGCAGCAGCACGGCCTTGGCCAGGCGCAGGGCGTTCTGCCGCTCGATCAGCTCGGCCTCGATGTTGCTGATCTCCACCCGGGCGCGCAGCACGTCGAACTCCTTGGCCGCGCCGGCCTTGAGTTTCTTCTCCACCTCCTCGAGGTAGCGGCGCGCCAGCTCCAGGTCGCCCTCGCTCACCTTCACCAGCTCGGCGGCCAGGAGCACGTCGTAATATGCCTTGCGGGTGAGGAAGAGGACGCCTTGGACGGCGCCGCGGATTTGTTCGTCGGCGAGGAGGGCGTAGACCCTGGCGGCGCGGATGCCCGCCTGGATCGCCCCGCCGCGAAAGACAGGCTGGCGGAGCGCCAGGTCAACCGAGTAGTTGTTCAGGCTGCCGATGGTGATCGTCTCCGGCCCGGCGGAGAAGCTCGACACCTCGTCCACGCGGCGATACGAGCCGGTGAGCGCGGCGATGGGGTAGATGGCCGACCAGGCCTCGGTGAGGCGGCCGGCGGCCACCTCCCTCTCCTCGATGGTGGCCAGGAGCTGCTTGTTGTTGCCCACGGCCAGCACCTGGGCCGCCTCGAGCGACAGCTCGCCCGCGATCCTCGGGCGCACCGTGTCGTCGCCCGCCCGCTCGCGCTGCCAGGACTTGAGCGCCGCCTCGCGGCTCGCCGCCAGGTCGGCCTTGAGCCGACCCAGGCTCATGCACCCGCACGTCACGAGCGCTGCCGCAAGCGCTGCCGACCCGATGTCACGTCGAGTTCCTCGCATGGCCACAGTCAGTCTCCGTCAGCTCTTCTTCCGCAGGATCAGGCTCAGAATCGTCTTCCGCAGCCGCGCCACGCGCTCGGCCAGGGGCTCCTGGGGCTCGTGGATCAGCCACTGCGCGACAAAGGCGTTCAGGATGCCCTGCAAGCACGCCGCGAGGTCCGCCGCACCGATGTCCACGAACACCCCCGCCGCGATCCCGCGCTCGAGCACCTGGGTGAACGCCGTCTGGGCCTCCCCGATGAGTGCCAGGGCGCGAGGGGGCAGGGCGAGCGACGCGTCGCCGTGCTCCGCCAGCGGGGTCTGGAACACGACGCGTGCGAAGCCCTTGTGCTCGTCGAGCAGGGCGACGCGAAGCTCGATGACCGCCTCGACGGCCTTCACGGGGTCCTCCTCGCCCAGCACCCGCTCCCCGAAGAGCGCCAGCGCCTGCTCGATCAGGCTCGCCAGCACCTCCTCGTACAGCTCCTCCTTGCTCTGGAAGAAGTTGTAGAGGGTGCCGACGGCGAACTCGGCCTCCTGGGCGATCTGCTCCACGGTCGAGCCGCGGTAGCCGTTGCGTGCGAACACCCGCTCGGCGGCCTCGGCAATCTCGCGGCGGTGGGCCAGCCGCTCCCGCTCCTTCCGCGGCAGCCCCTGCGTTGGCTCTTCTCCGCCCATCTTGAAGCTCTCCTCCTGCGAATGAGCCATCGCTCACGCCGAGAGCGCGGGCTCAGTCTGTGAATCTATGTTCATTATATGCCAGGGACATTCACGAGTCAAGCCAGCTTGTTCCGGCGCGCGGATTACGCTCTCGTCAGGCTGTAGTCATCCCGCAGCAACCGCTGGTGTGGATAATGGGCGGCAAGTAGGCGTTGAAAAGCGCTGCGACCCTGGTACAATGGCTGTCTGTCCCCATTGAGGCACAGGAGTGGCAATGGCTCCGGCGAACGCTTCGACCCGTGGCGCCCTCGCGCTCATTCTCGGCGCGGGGCTGCTCATCTTCGTCCCCTCGCTGGTCACGCGCGACCCGTGGAACCCCGACGAGCCGCGGGCGACCGAGGTTGCCCGCGAAATGGCCGCCTCGGGCAACTACCTGGTGCCGCACCTGAACGGCGCGCCCTACTCGGACAAGCCGCCGGTCTTCTACTGGCTCGCCTCGGGCTTCTGGCACCTGGGCTTCGGCCTGAACTCCGGCCGCATGGTGTCGCTGCTCGCCTCCCTGGGCACGGCCGTCCTCGTCTACGCCCTCGGGCGGCGGACGCACTCGCCCGAGACGGGGCTGGTCGCCGCCCTCGTGACCCTCACCGTCCAGCTCTTCCCGTTCATCGGCAAGCAGGGGGTGCTCGACCCGCTCCTGGCGTGTTTCACGACGGCGAGCATCTATTGCGCCGTCGCGGCCTTCGAGGGGGGCGAACGGCGGGGACGCTGGTGGCTTGCGGCCTATGCACTGGCGGCCCTCGCGTTCCTCACGAAAGGCCCGGTCGGCATCGCGGTGCCGCTCCTGGTGGCCGCGGCCTATGGCGTGTTGCGTCGGGGCGCGGTGCGCAAGGGCGGCTGGTGGCACCTGGCGGGTGCGGCGCTCCTCGTCGGCATGGTCGCCGCCTGGCTCGCGCCCGCCTGCATCCACGGAGGGAAGGAGTACACGAACGACATTCTCTTCCAGCAGACGGCTCAGCGCATGGGCGAGGAGGCCAGCCACCGCCAGCCGTGGTACCACTACGTTGCCTTCTCGCCAGGATACCTTCTGCCGTGGACGCCTCTGCTGGTGCTCGCCCTCGTGTGGGTGTTCCGCACCCGACGGGGCGAGGGCGACCGGGCGGCCATCCTGGGCGCCGCGTGGTTCATCGCCGTCCTGGTCTTCTTCTCGCTCTTCTCGGGCAAGCGCGAGCGCTACCTGTTGCCCCTCGTGCCGGCCGTGGGCCTGCTGTGCGGTCGCTACATCGTCGCCGTGATCAAGGGGGAGCGTTCGCCCCTTCGTGGCCATCAGGGGCTGTGGAAGGCCAGCTTCGTCCTCCTCGGCCTCATCGCCATCGCGCTGGGCGCCGTGGCGCTGGAGCCGGGGGCCGTCGCCCGCCGCTTCGCCAAGGACCCCGAGGTGATGGCCGAGGTGAGGGCCGCCCTGACCCCAGGCGTCCTCGTCGGCGCCGGCGTGTCGGGCCTCGTGATGCTGGGCCTCTGCTTCTGGGGCATCCGCCTGCCGCGCGGCGGGGCGGGCGAGATGCGGCGGGTCCTCACCCTCGCCGGCGCGACGCTGGTCCTCGGCCTCGCCGTGGACCTCCTGGCCACGCCGATCATCAACCGCTTCAAGACAGGCCGCGACCTCGTCGAGGCGGCCGGGCCGTATCTGAGCGACGCCGACGAGGTGATCCTCTACCAGTCCGACTACTCGGGCGTCTACAACCTCTTCGCCCGGCGGACCCGCATGCCCGTGCTCTATAAGGAGGAGGAGCTGCGCCACGCGCTCCGGTCCCCGCGCCGCGTCGCCGTGATCGCCAAGGAAGGCAGGGAGGTGTCCGCGCGCGACCTCGAGAAGGCGTCCGGCGCACGCGTCGTCGCCCAGGAGCGAGTCGGCCACCGCAGGATCGTCGTCCTCGCCAACTGGAAGGCGCCGCAGGCGGAGTGACAAGGGCCTTCTGCCTGAAGGCAGGACTCCGAACGCGCCCATAACCTGTTAGGATTCATGCCTTTAGGCAGTCTTCGCATGCTGGGAGTCCTGCCTTTAGGCAGTCTTTGCCCTCCCTCCCAGCCTCTCGATGCCCCATGCTCCACGGCGCTCACCCACGCGCAACGCGCCCGAGCGCCTGGGGGGCGGGGGGTGAGCGCCCAAGGGTGCCAACCAAGGGTGCCAACTCCCCCCCTCAGGAGTTGGCATTCTTGACGGCCGGCCGGGGCACACCTCGTCCTTCACACCTCCGCCAACATCGCCATAACCGTATATTCCACTGGATGTTACGCCCTCTGGCCGCCAATCGCCGCGCCCAACTGGTTCACCTGCCCGGACTGAACCAGACGGCTGGAGCCGCGAGAACCGCCCATTCCCGCCCATCTGCCCCATCTGTTCGGGGGCAAACGCGCGTCACGGCTCTTGCGAAACGAAGCACTTGGGGCTGGGGCCGGCCTGGCTCGCCACGCCTTCACCGTACGGCTCTCTCATCCGCTACTCCATGCCAGTTGACTGGCGCTCTCCGAGGAGTCGAGCCGACCAAGACCTTGCGAAGCGGAACCAAGTGGCCGGACCCCGTTGGGGACATGGCGAACTGCACGCCGCTATGGTGACTGGGGCCGGCCTCGCATTTCATCCCCTGGCGCGTCGGGACCCGACGATGCCGAATAGATGTTTGGGAAGTCCCGCTCTCGGCCCTGCTTCCGGCTTGACAGGCTTGCTCATGGATGTCCCCCGAACCAACCCGAACTACTCACCCGCGTTTTCCCGCTCCTGTGCATCCGTTGGTTAGGCCGACATTTCTTCGATATCTCGTCTACTGCTCCTGATGCGAATTCCCCGACCTCAACTGGCGGTCGATCGCACGAATCAGATCGCCAACTGTTGTTGCATTGTTGAGATCGTCCTCTTCAATAGCATCAAGGGCGAATCTGCCGTCATAGTGGTCTTCCAGTCCCATGAACAGTCCTATGATATCAACTTCATCAAGTCCTAGGTCGGCGCTGAACTTTGCCGTTGGGACAATCTTGTCGATCGCCAGGTCGCGATTGAATTCCCTCTTGAGTTCGTAAGCGATGTACCTTGACACTGCAGTTGCAGTGTTTTCCTCCCACGGTTTCCCCAGGGCCTTGCGGCGCGCCCGATAGACGCGAATGTCGTCAGGATGACTCTTGCGCATATGTGGTGGTGCCGTGGGGTCCTCGACTGCCAACGAAGGGAACCGGGACGGCTTGTCCTTGCGACACCATCCCTCGATAGCCGCACAGAACTTCACGAGAAACTCAACGCGGTCAAATTGGTCGTGAATTGGCGATACCGCGAGACTCTTCGTATCGGCTTCGGTCAGGAGTCGCCTGGCACGTTCTTCTTCAGAGCTGGCTGCCATCGTCGCAACTCTTTGGGTAAGGATTGCCTCAGGCAACGGCTCGGAGCTTGTGGAGATGCTGAGGAACTCGATGGCGTCGCCGACCGAGAGGTCAATCTCTGAACACATCGCGACGATTAGCTCCGCGAGGTTCAGCAGCCTGAAGTCAAGATGCCGGCGCAGACTCTTGGCCTCAAAAGCAGGATCCCGTGACTCGCCAGCCCAGAGCTTCCGAAAGTAGCGCAACACTTGATGGTGAGCACGCGGATTGTATCCCCGGTCCACCGCAAACTCCTGGAATGATGCGGAGATTGGCTCTTTCTCTTCGAGGGGTTGCTCCGGTCGTTGCGTGAGGCTGGGTTCACTTTCCGACACCGGCGACGGGTCATCACTGCTGCAAGCTCCGAAGAAACTGGCGGTGACGACGAGAGCACAAATGCTGAGACACCTTTCCACGATGCAGCTCCTAGCCAAGCCTTGGGTATCGCCCATAGGGTGTTTATCGGGTTTCTGTGTGGGTGTCAAGCCTTATTGTCGAATTATTCGCCTTACGCGTTAGGCGAGGCAACAGAGACGCCGGCGGAGCCGACGCCGAAGTGTGCCCCGACCTCCCTCAGTCGCTGGTCGCTCCGCCGCCAGACCATGTGGATCAACACGCCCGGCAGGGCGCGGCGCCCGTGTCATACCCCGGCGACCGGCCTCGCCCCTCGCCCCCGCGTCAGACGACGAGCTTGCCGAGGACGACGTCGCGCACTTTCTGCACGTCCCCCCACACGGTGCGCTTCTCGGCGGGGTTGCGCAGCAGGTAGGCGGGGTGGAACGTCGGCATCACCAGGATGCCGCGCCAGCGGAGGAACTGCCCCCGAATCCTCGTGATGCTGTCCTTCGACTGGAGCAGCCCCCGCACCGCCGTCGCCCCCAGCAGGCAGACCACCTTCGGCTGAATGATGTCAATCTGCCGCAGGAGGAACGGGCGGCACGCATCCATCTCGTCGGGCAGCGGCGCCCGGTTGTTCGGCGGACGGCACTTGTTCACGTTGGCGATGTACACGTCGCTCCGCTGGAAGCCCATCGCCTCGATAATCTTGGTGAGGAGCTGGCCGGCCTTGCCCACGAACGGCTCGCCCTGCGCGTCCTCGTCGCGCCCCGGCGCCTCGCCCACGAACATCAGATCGGCGTCGGGATTGCCCACCCCGAACACCACCTGCGTGCGGCCCTGCGACAGGGGGCACAGCGTGCAGTTGGCGATGGCCTTCGCGAAGAAGTCGAGCTGCCCCTGCTTCGAGAGGCCCTCGGGGAACTGAATGTCGTAGTTCTTCGCGTCGAAAATATCCACCCTGCTCTCCGTGGCCACTGCCGTGACGAGCGGCGGAGGCACCTCGGCCCGGTGCACGGGCGGCGGCGTCGCGGCGGCAGGCGTCGGGCGGGCGGGTCGCTTCTGCCTTGGCGGCGTCGGAGGGGAGGCCGACCGGGCGGCCTGAGGGGGCGCCGCCTCAGGGGGCGCCAGCGGCGGCAGGGGCAGCCGCCCGTCCTCGATCCCGAACCCCAGCTCCAGCTCCACCCGTGCCGCGGCCGCGCGCAGCAGCGCCGCATACTCGTGCCGTGGATCGCCCTCGCTCGACACCTCTCGACTCCTTCCGCCGGCGAGTATAGCGTCCGCGCGGCGGAGTGTCAACCACTCGCGCGGCTGACGCGACCCCAGTTTGGCCACTCGGCGGTTGGAAGCCCTGCAAGGGCGTCATGTGACAGCCCAGTCTGAGCAGGCGCGCTCCCAGCCCCGTCAGGGGCGTCAGATGGTAGCCCACGGCGTAAGCCGTGGGATCGCCAGGCACCGCACAGGCAAGCCCCGTAGGGGCGAGAGAACGCCCGGTGCCAAGGTTTCTGCCGCCCCTACGGGGCTGTGGACCTTATGCCCGCCTGAACCCACGGCTTACGCCGTGGGCTACCATCTGACGCCCGCCCTCGGCGGGCTACGGAGCCCGAGATGTGGGCAAAGATGAGGGCGTTGTCCTGGGCTGTACCATTTCGCCCCGTTGTGGCTCAAGAGAGGTCGAGCAGCAGAACTGGGGTCGCGTCAGCTCGCGCGGGAGAAACAGTGGGTGTCTTTTCCGCTCCATTGACTCTCTTCTCCGCGGGCGCTATGATGCGCAGGGGAGGCGAAGAGCGCTCTGGGAGTCGGGGCGATGTTCCCATACCGCGACCACAATCCGTCGGGCACGGTGCCCGTGGTGACGATGGTGCTGATCGCGCTGAACTGCCTCGCGTTCTTCGTCGAGCTGCAACAGGGGCAAGGGCTCGACGACTTCATCCGGGGCTACGGCCTGACGCCAAGGCGGGTGTTCGCCAGCACGGCGCCCGACCCCGCGCCGCCCGTGGTGTGGCCCTGGGCGCCCGAGGAGCGGCAGGTCTACAGCGTGCCTGTGTGGCTGACGTTTTTCACCTCGATGTTCCTCCACGGCGGCTGGATGCATCTGTTGGGGAACATGTGGTACCTGTGGATCTTCGGCGATAATGTCGAGGACCGCATGGGCCACTTCAGGTTCCTGCTGTTCTACCTGCTGTGCGGGCTGGCCGCGGCGCTGGCACAAACCGTCGTGAACTCGGGCTCGAACGTGCCGATGGTGGGGGCCAGCGGGGCGATTGCGGGGGTGCTGGGGGCCTACCTGATCGCCTTCCCCTACGCGCGGGTCTCCACGCTGATTTTCCTGGGCTTCTTCATCACTGTGGTGCAGATGCCGGCGTTCGTTGTCCTGGGCTTCTGGTTCCTCCTCCAGTTCTTCAGCGGGATGGGGGCGATGACGCTGGCCGAGACGGGCGGCGTGGCCTGGTGGGCGCACATAGGGGGGTTCGTAGTGGGCATGGCCCTGCTCTTCGTGTTCCAGAAGCCGGAGGCGAAGCGGCGGGCCTACGTCCACTCTCGTTTCAGGTAGGCGCATGGGCGCGAACGAGGCACTGCGGAGCGCGGCGGAGCTGCGGGCGGAGCGGCCGCTCGCGCCGGGCGAGGCCCTGGGCGTGATGCGCGACGTGGCGAACGCGCTTGCGGCCCGCCACGCCGTGGGACAGTGCCACGGCGCCGTGTGCACCGAGAACATCGTGCTCGACGCGGCCGGGGCGGCCCGGCTGTGCCGTGACTTGCCGGCGCCACGCCACGTGAGCCCGGAGCAGCGCCGCGGCGAGCCGGCCGACGCCCGGAGCGACATCTACGCGCTCGGGGCGGCCATCGCCGAGCTTCTCGGCGGTGAGGCGCCGCCGCGCGAGCCGATCCGTCGCCTCCTCGCCACGATGACGGCGGACGACCCCGCCGACCGGCCCCAGACGCCCGACGAGGTGCTCCTGGGCCTCGAGGCCTGCGAGCTGATGACGGGGATTCGCGCCGTGCGGCCCGGCCACGCCGGCGACGCCGAGCGCGCGGGCCGAAGGCTGCTGCCGCTGGTCGTCATTGGGCTCGCCCTCGTCGTCCTGGGCCTCGCCTTGATCGTGCTCCTCGGCCGTACG
>Ga0307380_10000446_pt1 | contig 65247 bp, 62 predicted proteins | sample UN3MG_FD_202239 | JGI IMG/M metagenome (GOLD analysis project Ga0307380, IMG submission 202239) | Soil microbial communities from Risofladan, Vaasa, Finland - UN-3 | ecosystem: Environmental > Terrestrial > Soil > Coastal area > Acid sulfate soil | place: Finland: Risofladan, Vaasa | collected... | reverse complement strand
ATAAACGGTGAATGGCATATCTACTAAGATTTTTGGAGGTTTGGGATGTCACATATTAGAGAGGTACCTGAGGCTTGGAAAAATTTTCTTTCATTAGAAGATACTCCAGCAGCCTATGTAAATGGGCAATTTTTGCGTGCGACTGCGGTTGGTGTAGAACTTACAGCCGATGTAGTTCAAAAAACTGGGTCAACAATGTCAGGGTTTCTTACCCTGTCTGCGGACCCCACGAATCCGCTACACGCGGCGACTAAGCAGTACGTTGATAGCGTTGCTACAGGATTGGACGTAAAAGAGTCAGTCCGAGTTGCAACAACAGAAAATACTTCGCCAGCAGCGCAGTCCCAAGAGACCGTACACACTGGGCCGAATGGCGTATTAGTTTCGTTTGCGAGTGCAGATGGTGCAGGGTCGGTTATTGGTACTTTACCTGTTAGCCCGAACTCTGTAACGTTTACGGCCACTATCGGGGCGTCTCCGTATACAGTCACGGATAATGGCAGTGGTGTGTTATCTGGATCTGGTCCTACTGGGGCCATTTCAGGTACCATCAACTATGCAACGGGTGCGTGGACTATTGATTTCGATGCGGCTGACCCTCCAGATGATACAACGGATATCGTTGTAGATTACTCGGTTCCTTCGTCAGCGATTACGCTTTCTGGGTTGCAAACCATTGATGGTGTCTCGCTTATTGCGGGGGATAGGGTTCTTGTTAAGGATCAAGGTACAGGTAGCCCCCATGCAGACAATGGCATTTATGTTGTTGCTTCTGGTGCATGGACTCGGGCCGAAGATGCCGATTCAGACGACGAATTCAACGCAGGGATGTTCACCTTCATCGAAGAGGGTACAGATAATGGCAATAGTGGTTGGGTCTGCACTACAGATAACCCAATTACTGTTGGTACCACTCCTACCGAGTTTGCTAAATTTTCTTCGGCTGGGGATTACGCAGCCGGTGAGGGTCTGACGCTTACGGGTGGGAATACCTTTAACGCCGACTGGGAAACCAACGTTGGTAACATTCAGGACGTAGGAACTGCCGCAGTAGGTACGTCTACGAAGATTGCTCGGGCTGACCACGTTCACGCTCACGGTACTCAAGGTGGTGGTACACAGCACTCTGAGGTTACAACCTCAGTTGCTGGTTTCATGTCGGCTACGGATAAAACCAAGCTTGACGGTATTGACGCTAATGCTGAAGTCAACCAAAATGCTTGGTCGATTGTCGATATCAATGCAGCGGAAACTGTTCTGAACTCTGACGCTAAAACGGATACCCTCTACTTGGTGGAGGCGAACGTAGTCAACATCGCTGGCAGTGGTACTGATACGGTCACTATAGGCCTTACAGCGGGTACTAACGGCCAGTTGGTCAAGACGGTGGGTGGTGTACCTACTTGGGCCTTTGCAGCGTTCCTAGAGCTTTCTGATACGCCTGCGACGTATGCTGCCGCTGGTGGGCATAAGGTCAGGGTAAATTCTGGGGCTACGGCTCTTGAATTCATTGACGACACGTTGTTGTCACTTGACGACACTCCGTCGTCATATGTGGGTTCGGCTGGTTATCGTTTGGTTGTGAACAGCACCCCAGATGCCGTAGAGTTCATTGCTGACACCTTCATTAACCTGTCAGATACCCCCGCAAGTTACACGGGTAATAGCTTGGATCTTGTCCGGGTGAATGTGGGTGAAACGGCACTTGAGTTTGTTTCTGCTGGTATCGTTCCAGCCACAGCTACTCTAGGTCAGACTCTGTATTGGAACGGTACTACCTGGACAGCAAACAGCTTGATTTTCAATGAGTTTGCTAGCCTTGAGGTTGGTATCAATACCGCGTCTCCACATTCTACCCTCCATGTAAATGGTTCGTTTGCGGTTAATCTGTCTACGTTTACTGCAACTGTGGATCTTGGGGCGGGTACAAATGGTGCTGCAAAGACTATTATCGTGAATAATGCTGCTGCGGCTACAATTACGCTGCCTAGTGCGGTTGGTATTGAAGGTCGTGAGTATGACATTAAGAAAGTCAGTGCTACTGGTGGTGGTCGTACCGTGACGATTGATGGAGCGGGGTCAGAAACCATTGATGGTTCACTCACTTTCGCCCTTGTTTCACAGTATGAGGCGATTACCGTTATTTCTGACGGCGCGAATTGGTGGATCGTATAATCTGGGGGCTGTGTGGCTTACACCGATCAGATTCCTGATCTTGATTTTACAGACTTGCTTAACGTCCCCAGTGATTTCACTGGGGCGGGCAAGTATGTTGTAGTGGTTTCTGCGTCTGAAAGTGCTCTGGAGTTTGTCCAGTATGTTGCTGCGGGGCAGATTTTGGAGAAAGAACTTCTTCAGAGCACGCCGACGAATAACCAGATTCTGGTTTTTAATGCTACGAGCGATAAATGGGAAGCGGTCGATCACTCCCACACTGAATTTGTACAACGAATCGGGGATAGCATGTTGGGTTTTCTTACCCTTCATGCTGATCCCGTTAATGCCCTCCATGCAGCTACGAAACAGTATGTGGATGCTATCGAGAATGAGCAGGGAGACCAGAATCAGGCCACTAAAGAGCCTACTGGTTTTGAGCGCACAAATGAAGACACCGTATACACATGGTCGAATAGTACGCGGGTGTTTACAATCGCGCCTACGGGAGCTTCGTACACTATTTGGTTCTGGGGGACTAAGTTCGTAAAAACTGGGTTAGAGCAGGTTACCCTCCCTAATAGCCCAGGATTGCACTCGATTTACTTCGATGAAAATGGCGTGCTCCAAACCTCACAAGTTATTTCTCCTGAAGATCTTATCTCCGATTATGTTATCGTTGCGTATGTGTACTGGAGCGTACAAGATAACATGGCCCTATATGTGGGGGACGAGCGTCATGGCTTGATGCCTTGGCAGATGCACCTCCGCTATCACAGAGACCAGGGGTCGTCGTACATCTCTGGTATGAACTTAGGCAATATCACCGCAGATGGTAATGGTAACTTAAACGCCCATGCCCAATTTTCAATCACATCGGGCATTTTTGATGACGAGGATATTCGTCATTATGTACCGAATGTCGCCTTCCCAGCCACGGTTCCCGTCTTTTACTTGTCAGGTAGCCCAGGGTACTGGCGTCGGTTGTCTCAAACAGCTCCGGTGATCAATTATGGGGGTACCGGGCGTGTAGCAAAGATGGTGGTTACAGGGTCTACTTGGAGCTTGGCAGAAATTAAGAATAATGATTATTTCTTAGTTCATATTTTCTCGACTAATGACCCGAGCACGCCATATGTGACTATTGCCCCTACTACGTCCTATGACAACGTAGGAAAAGCTGAGTCGGCAGCAGAAGCCGATCTCCAGACAGCCATGTTGTTACCGGATTTTCCGGTTCAAGAGTTCATCCCCATGGTGTCGTTAATCTACCAGACTTCTTCTGCGGCGGCTAATACATTCAAAGCACGTATTGTAAGCGTACCCTCTACAGGTGATCCTTTCATTGACTGGCGGGGTAAGCCGCTGAATCCTCAAGCGACTATCAGTCACTATAGCCTTATTGACCGAGCGGAAGATGGTCAGCATCCAGCCTCAGCTATTTACACGGATGTGTCAGGGTTCAATGGCAACCTACAGGGCGTAGACAACGATGTTCAAGCTGCTCTAGACGCCCTCGATGACTTGATCATTACGCAAGCAGTTAGTGCTGCTACGAGTCTGGGTACGGGTGCGCCTATTCTCCACGGTAAGAACGCCAATACCCTTGAGTTCCATAACATCAAGAGTAATGACCCCAAGCTGGCAGTGTCGTTGGTATCGAATGATGTTATTTTAACCCCAGCTAATTTTATCTTCCATGCGTTCAACGCTGCGGGAGGTATCAGCCTTGTTAGCTCTGCGTGGGCAGACCTTACGTGGACAGACGAGGTACGTAAAGACGCTGGGTTTACCCATAGCACCAATTCTGCTGAGATCACATTTACGGTAGCTGGAGATTATCTGGTTACCGTGGATATCACGACCGAAGTTACGATAGATGATCGTACTTCCGGTGTCTTTCGTATGCTGAAGAATGGTGTAGAACTCCCTGGTACCCGGACAGCCACTTATCAGCGGCTAGCTGCGGACCCGTATGGGCAGGCAAGCATAACCCGCCTGATAACTGTCAGCTCAGGGGATACCATGAGAGTTCAAGGGTACTCTAACCGGTCGAGTGCGGGAGTTCGTACTCTTGCAGATGGATGTCGTATCTACATCGAGAAGAAATAGTTGACAGCGCCAATACCTTTGCGTATTATCACAATCAAGGAGAAGAACTAATGTCACACCCTAAGATCCGTCAACCGAAGAAGAAAGAACAGCCCACCGCTCGGTCCCTAGACGTGGACCCGGATATTTTGTCCAAGGAGTTTCAAACCTTGGATGCCCAGCTTGCTCAGATCAACCAGATTATCAATGGGGCAGTAGAGATTGCCAAGAAGCAGCAGGCTATCATCAATTCGGCCAAAGCCGAGGGGCAAGTTATCCTCGGAAAAATGGATATGTTGAGCCGGATTTTGACCGGAATGGGTATTGATCCGCGAGATTTAGCCACCCATGTACCTGCTCCAGAGGAAAATTCTGAAGAAAATCCCCCAATTTTTTCTGAGGAAATTCCTAAAAATACCCCTCAACCTGTTGAAAACATTGAAGATGCACGTATTAGGGCCATCAAACAGCGTTTGAACCGATAATCTCTCTTCGCTGCTTTATTAAGTGTTACGATATCTGAGGGCGTCAAAACCCTAATACGAAAATAGGAGGATATCATGAGCACGTTTGATTACACTTACGAAGAGCGGCAAAGAGATGTCAACAGAGGGCTGTACATCCCGTTCTATATCGAGACCCCGGTTGGGGATGCCGATATTGAGGTCGGGGCAGAAGCGGCTGACGTGATCGAGGTTACTATCCAGGTCGTAGATCCGGGTGGGGACCCCATCGAAGATGTTATGTCTTTGATGGTCACCGCTTGCAGTGACGCTGCGGGTACAACTCCGGTTGCTACCACAGGTGGGATCGCTGCCACTACCGGTGCGGTTATCGCAGAGCTTGTTGCTGACACCAGCTTTCAGTTTACTACTGATGAGCTTGGTAAGGCAGTTCTTGAGGTTACTGACACGAATGTAGCGGACATTTTCCTCGGGTTCACGCTTCCCGGTGGTAAGTACATTGTTAGTGATCCGTTAGAGTTCGCATAAGTTTATGTGACAGTCAAGTTATTATTTTGGGAGCAGCTTGCTGCTCCCTTCTTTATTGACTGGAATGTGAATTCTTATAGGAGACCTTTAAATGTCACGGGAGATCATACATCAATTAGAAGAACTCGAAATAAAGTTCAACGAGCATGATCGCTCAATTATTTGGGAGTCTACTGAGGGCAAACAGATAATTGCTTGGGCGTTGAAGAAGGTTCCGGCTGTAGCTGTTGCTGATTCTTTTCTACCTAAAGGTGTTGAATTTCCTATACATAAGCACGAAGAGGCTGAAGTACTCATTTGTTACGAGGGCAGGGCCGATTGCATCGTCCGGTGTGACGAAGCGGGCGAGGTAGTTATCCCTCTGGTTCCTGGGAGACACGTTAGTATTCTTCCTCGGGTACCCCATTGTATAAAAACGAAAGAAGATACGAGATTTATTGCTGTTACGGTTCCAGCATCAGAAGGATTCCCTGATGAGTAATGGATCTTTTAACGACGAGGATAGCATTCATAACGGAAAAGACCGAGAACTTTTCCGTGAATACCGGAGATTGATTTTGTCTGAAATCGAGAGATTGGGGCGCGACCAGGAAAAGTTTAGCGCCCGTGCTGAAAAGAAGATTGATGACCTGGAAAAAATCTTCGTGGGTAAGTTGGACGCTATGAAAGTAGAAATAGCCGACCTTAAGAGCGATTTTAAGGCCAGCGAGCGTGAGCGTAAGGTTCTTAGTAGTGTTTGGGGTTTGGTTGGTGGTGCCGTTCCAATCGTCATGTGGATGTTTTACCAGCTATTTCAAACTGGGTTAGGTTAATATGCCAATCAAAGATACTTTCGCGGCTTTTAAGAAAAAAGGGTTCAAATTTAACTTTTTGAAAATTCCTACAAGAGCCACTCCCCAGAAAATAGAACATAACATGCGGGAAGAAATGGATAGGGCTAGGGTTATTCGCGCTCTTACCAAAATGCAGGAATTCCTTGATAATACCCCCACTTTCCTACCTCTGGATCGGGAGCTTGAGATCCACACCTTAACCGTGGAAATTAGTGCCTTAATCGAACAGCTAAAAGCTTACAAGAAGTAGTGTTGACAGGCATCTTTAGCGATCCTATAGTCAGTTATAGGGAGCGCGAGTATGTCATCAGGTTGGTTTGCATCTTTGGGTTGGTGGAAGCAGGAAGAAGCTTACACCGCCTTTGATTTGTACCGCTCTGACCCGTCTGAAGCCAATTACGAAGACGCCGTAAATACCGCCCTCCCCATCATACGTGTTGTGTACTCCACCCAAAAATTTAAAGTTACTTATGGTGGCGACGAGGACGATCTTATTGCTCATGCGGCTTTAACAATAGCCAAAGCCATTCCAAAAATGATCAAGAAGCCTGCCCATAAACTAGATAACGACAAGAAATATATGAGGTATCTTTTCACGTGCGTTATTAACGCTTTTTACCGTGAATACGACATTCTCCATGGCAAACACAACAAACTTCAGCGAAAAATTAATGAGCACGCCGACATAGACACCCCCAACCCCGCCAACCAAAATTTCCGCCAAGTAGAAGCCGAAATGACACTGAAGTATCTACCTCAGCTTCTTTATGATATCGCCGTGGATATGGTCCGGTTTGAGGGGCAAGAACAACAGATATGCGTGTACATCCTCAACCAGCTTATTGATGGCCGTGAAGTGGCTAAATCGGTCCTACAACTCATAGGTTGTAAGGACCGTAGTTTTTTTATCAACTATTGTCAGAGTCTCCTGCTCCAGGCTTTTCTCTACCTGAGAAAGACGCGGAGTAGAGAAACCCTTGACCCTGCCGAGGTTTACGGTGGGGACGATGGGCCAGATTTTGACATATACGAGTACGAGACTCTTGGGTTCGCAGACGATTGGGATTCCTGGGAGGCAGAGTATGTATAGGCAGGGCACCCCGAGTGCAGCCTTTGTGGATATCGCACCCTCATCTTTTTGGCATTGGGCCGATTTTTATCGGGCAACATCATATACGTTAAGCAGGGAGCTAGTCTACAATGTGATCTCGTTCGGGGTGTCCTCTTTTTAATTATGAATGACACCACCTTAATCCCCGATATCTTTCTCACCCTCATGGCTCAGGCTGACAAAATTGAAGAGCTTGACGAAGAGACCATGAGCCAGTATTATGAACTTCTTAATGATGCCCCCAGTTTCATGCCGGAACTGGTAGCTATTGTGGGGCCAGAAGTGTTTGAGATTCTAGTCAAAAACTATGGTGGCCGGTCGATGCAGATTCCGACAGCCGATCAGATAATCAGTCTTGTGAGGAAAAATGGACAACCAGAAGAATAGGGCTAGCCTTGTACACCAGTTAGCTACAGAGTTATTGGATGCCGTCGCTACTGGAGAACAGGTTGATCCTGAGCTTCTGGTCCAAGCAGAGAAGTTCATCCAGGCTCACCAGCTTGTCGTTCAGCTACTGTACGTGGGTATGGTGGTTGACCGCATCTCTCAACTCCCCCACTACTTTGACGCCCTGGACGCTATCATCGAAGATGTGGACATACGTGATCTTGCAGAAGCCGATGCCGGGACTAAGCTCCGGGCAGTCGGTGCAATTAATGCCGCGATCAAGTCCAAGGTAGAGATCATCAATAACATGATGGCTTCCAAGGACGCCACCGGATTGCTTGTTGCCAACCTCAAAGAGACCTTCGGAGAAACTGTGAATCTCTTTGAGGAAGGTGGTGGTAAGGATCTGATGACCAAGATTCAGGAGATGACTCCTGAGAAGCGGCAAAGATTCTTGGGTGGGGTTATAAGCTCCCTTAAGACAGCAATGAAGGAGAGTGAAGATGAATGATGCTGAACTAATTGAGAGAAAGGCGAACAGACTTCGCCTAGTAGGTTTGGAGGGCACAAGGATAACGATTGAGAAGAACCAGAAGTATGGTGACGCAGTTCGTAAGACCCTGGGTGTCCTTCAGGAACTCTACCCAGATGGCATCCAGCCTAACCAGTACTCAGATCTCTTACTCTTGGTCCGTGTTCTTGACAAACTTATCCGTATCGCTAGCTATACCCCTGACCGTAGAGCAGCAGATGACGAAAGTCCCTGGGCTGACGTGAGGGGATATGGCATCCTTGGCGAAGAGAAAGACTTAGACCCTAAGGAAACAGGGTTAGAGCCTGGGGAGTATGAAATCTAATGTTACAAACCATCCTACTTACGAGTGCGGCCTTGTTGGTAATCAATATCGTTTTTTGGTTTATAGCCATTCGTGTTTTCAGCATGATTTACCAGGATAAGTTCGATATGGTCGTAAAGATCATCCATGAAGGTATGGCTGAGCGGGATGCCAAGCTACGAGTAATTCAGGCCATGTTGAGTAAGGCGTTTGTAACGGATACGAGGTTGTTTGACATCTTGATGGAAGAGAGCGAAGGTGGTTCGTCGCTGCCGGAGGAGACAGTTAATGAACGTGAAGAAGAGAATCAAGGATGAGCTAGACAAGCTCATAGTTATTGTAGCTACGGCTTACAATGAACTTATAACCGAGGATATCCCAGACAGAAGATTCGAAGAAACGGTTGACGTAGTTTCTAAAGCGAAGGATCAAGCCGAAGAAAACTTTGTCTCGTTAGCTAATGACATTGTAGTGGAGACTGTTCTCGCTACTGAAGAGGCGGCAAAGAAAAAGTCTGACCGCCTGAGTAAGCTTGTTCCAGGTATAACTATTCCCCAAGAAAGCCCCCCTGAGGTGGCGGAAATCCCCGTAGCCCCCATTAGGCCCGCTGCTAAATTGGAGGGGCCTGCTATGCCTCTCCCGCGTGATGTGAGTGGGAACTTGGAAGGTATGCCGCCGAACATGCACCAATTGGTGGAACAAGCGGAGGCTGTGGCTACCCAAAGCATGAGTGGTGGGGTTCTTGACGGCGGAATGGGAGTGGATATAGACCCCAACGTTAAGGTAAACCATGACCTGGGTATGACGGTAGCGGAAGAGAATCGTGCGAAGGCCGGTCTTCCTATAAAGATTAACCGGCCTACTATCCATGTGACTGGTAAACCCCTTAATATGAACCCCGTTCCGGCACCGACTGCTGCTTCGGCTACGCCGAAGGCAGCGACCCCCTATGAAGAAGCTCTAAAAAAGATAGGTCGCTTAGCTGCTGAACACTCTGATAGTGATAATGAGGAACTAGCAAAATTTGCTTTCAAAGTACTCACCGTTGTTGAGGTGACTCTTGGGGTAAATTTTACAGAAGCTCCGGGGGAGGCGGAAAATGTTTGAAGAGTACCCCACCTTTGGGGTTTTGGTCACACTTAAAGTCTATCTTATTGGAGGACATACGCTGGAAGTAACGGATGCTTTTCGGGCACGGAACGAACAAGAAGCTCGTAATATGGCGATAAATATCTTTATAACGGGCAATGGAATGATCATGTATGGGGTCGCAGCGATTGTTTTGGATGCTGTTGCTGCCATTGAAGTTGTAGGTACCACCTTTATTAATCTAGATGACCCGGCGAATGAGCACTGGTTACGAGCAATAGAAGTTTTTGAGAACTTTATGGAATCCCAAGATGTTGCACAAGAAGAAGACAGACCTGTCGCGGCTCTTACCGGATTTGGGCACGAGTGAGCTAACTGGAGCAGATGACGAACTTGTTGCAGAATTAATGGATCTCATTTCGGCAACGGGAAGTACTGATATCCTAGATGATATCTTCCTTTTAGATTACAATAGCACTCCGGTAACCCCCGAAGAGTTCCTGAACTCCCGATTTTATATGGGACCGTTCGTAGATGCCCTGTACCCCAAGTGGAAACAGGAGCTTTTGTATGTTTTGGACCCAGCTAATCAGATCAACGAGTGGGTGTTGTATGGGTCTATTGGTACTGGAAAGACCTCAGCAGCTTGCGTTGCTCAGTTCTACAAGCTCTACTGGCTTACGTGCATGAAATCCCCCCAGAAGGTGTTTGGCTTGGCCGAGCACTTTCCCGTGTATCTGGCCTTCTTCTCTGTTACGAAGGGTAAGGCCGAGGACGCGATCAGTAACAAGTTCGAGAGTCTACTGAACATGTCCCCTTATTTCCGTGAAGCCCTACAGAAGAACCCCCGTAGAGTCTTTCTCCAGGGTGCAGCCAACCTGTTTGGCTCAGGGTATAAGGAACACCCCAAGAAAGACGATCTATTTGAGCTTGTGCTCCCCCATAACCTTCACCTCCTATTCGGGTCTCAAACGCAGCACGCGCTATCTCTTGACGTTTTCTCAGCTACTTTGGATGAGATGAACTTCCGTGGTAAGAAGTCGATTAAAGAAGCCGATGATGAGAACAGTGCCCAAGCTCTGTACCATCAGGTGCGTACTCGTATTGAATCCCGTTTCCAAAACGCGGGGTACAACCCTGGGTTGGTTATCAACATTTCGTCCGCTCGGGCGTCTGACTCCTTCGTTGAGCAGCGGATTGAGGAAGTTCGTGCCCGTGGGCTTAAGAACGTTCATATCTCCGATTTTGCTCTGTGGGATGTAAAACCGGGAAGATATGGGGATAAGTTCTTCAAGGTATTCGTTGGGGCCGGGTTTAGGTCTTCTCGTATTCTGGAAGAAGAGGAAACAGTCAAGGACATGCTCATAGGTGAGAAGATCATTGATGTCCCAGAAACGTTCCGGGAATCTTTTGAGACCGGTTTGGATACGGCTATCCGAGATCTGGGTGGAGTGGCTACAGCCGCTATTAGTAAGCTGTTTAAACAACGCGAAGTTATACCGAAAGCGAACGGGAAATACACCAACCCGGTTCAGCCGGAGACTATTGAGATCGGGATGAAGAATGGTCTTGAGGTTTCGGATTTCTTTGATATTGACGAAATCAGTCGGTATGATAACGTTCAACGGCATTTGAACAACCATCCGAGAGCAGGCCGGTTTGTCCATGTTGACTTGGCGAGGAATGCAGACTGTGTGGGTATTACTTGCCTGTCTATCCCCTATTACTACAAGAAAACCCTACCTCATTACGACAACAATAAAGAGAAGGTCACGCTTCAGTTGCCTTTTGTTTTTGTGGACTTTTTCTGCCGGATCAAAGCACCAAAACTCGATGAGATCTCGTTTGAGAAAGTTCGACAATTTATTGTATGGTTACGGGATAATGCCGGGTATAACATTGTACGAGTGTCTTATGACTCCTGGCAGTCAGTCCATTCGATTCAGTTGTTGCAGGAGAATGGTTTTGAGGTAGAAACCATCTCGGTGGATAAAACGGATGAGCCGTATATGGATCTTTTGAACGCTTTTAATGAACATCGGATTATGAAGCCTCCGCATTCCTTTGTGGATGAGGAGCTTCGTAAATTGGATCACGACATCACTGCCGCTCGGGGAGCAGTGGATCACCCCCGGAATGGCTCTAAAGACGTTGCGGATTCTTTGGCTGGCGCGTACTACAACGCCCTGACATATATCCACAAAAATGGTTTCGGTGCAATCGGGGCACAACAGGTACAGGAAAATGTTCTTCCTGGTTTGTTTGCCCAGCACCCGAAAATGGCTAAAGCTGCCAAGCTTTCTAAAGAGCTTGGCTTCGATGAACCGGTTACGTTGGAATCCGGGTATGACGGTAGGTTCTATGGTAAATCCCGGATTGCCGTAAGATAAGATAAACCTTGCTTTATTAACATGATTGACGGAGGTCTACTATGAGCTTTTTTGAAGAGGTTGACAGACATATTGATAACATGTTGTCCGAGGGTGTTCTCCCGGATTCAGAAGAAATTATTGAAATGGAAGTTGGCCCGGTTATGCACGATGGACAGGTACCTGGACAACAGCTACCCCCGCAGCGCAGCGGCCCCGAAGGTGGCCCAATTTCTAAGCCTGCGGCTAATTTCCCCTGGATGGGAAACAACCGGGCAGCCGAGCTTTTCCGGGGCGCTTGCATGGGACGCGATTATACCGCTCCCCCATTCAGCAACCAGAATGTTGCTTATCCGCCCCCAATGTTCGGTGGTGCGTCCACTGGTGGTCTGGGAGAGGGCGACATCGACACTGAGAAGGTCGTAGATGCTGTTATTGCTGACTTGAAGGCACTTCAGGACTCTGACGAGTAAGGGGCCGTCAATGGCTTCCTCTTTGAAACGCCTCGCTAAGCAGAGCTTAGCCGGAGCTAAGAAGCGGGTTAGTCTACATCCTTTAACGCCAGAGCAAGCAACACAAGTTGTTTTTACGGTGTTGAACGCTTCTCCGGCTCCCCTACTTCGAGCGGCTCAGAACTCGAAGCAGGGGAAAGGTTTGCCCAGAAACGTAAACGCACATGTGTTTGCTCAAATCATTACCTCAGTTTTAAACGTAAGAAAAGGTAGCGTTTATGCTGCCATTATTACAGCTATAGATGTTGAGAATGCTTTTCATTCAGATAGATTTGCTGTTTCGATTACGAGACTTGGGGTTATGGACGAGATCGCTACGCAACTTATGTCTAATGGGTTCGGCCCTATTGCTGAACTGATTAGAAACAAGGCCCCGTTTTGGTGGGCTGAGATGTCAGCGATGGAGCTAAATACTGTCCGTGGAGAAATGAGTGGGGTTTTTACTAAGATCCTACATAAGTTCACAGAGGATCTTAACGAGGAAGAGATTGACTTGTTGATCGAAGCTTCTGTGATGGATCTCCCTTCTAATTTGTTACCCGGAAAGCTCCAACTTATGCACGGAGCAGCCCAGACGGTTATGGGGTCCAATCAGAGTCAGTACATGAGTGTCATGCGCCGGATTGTGACCAAGCCGAACATCACCCTGCTTAACCCAAATAGCAGCCTGGAAGCCACGTTTGAGACGTACCACCAGCACCTCATGACTGACGTGAGTGCGCTCCAGAAATTGCTCCCTCGGGCATCTTTCGGGGGTAAACGATTGAGTGCGTCCCAGCTACAGCGGATTTTTAGAGATACTCAGTTTACTCGTCGTTTGAAGCAGGCGTTCATGATGGCTTATCAACAGAGTACGCACTCTATCCAACTGGATAAGCTCTATAGGGGGCTTAAGCAGTTTAATGTAAACCATGAACTTGAGCGGGCGGCACGAATTCATGCTAAAGTATCATTGTCTGCTGAAGCCGTGTCCGCAATTACTAGTAGTATTGTCGGACTTTTCTCCGCCTTTGCAGGAGACACGCAAGGTCAATCATTGCCATTTATGGCTTCTATAATCAAGAGGGGATAAGTACATGGCCGAAGTTATAAACAAGCTACGCCAAGGGTTCATCCGGATGACCAAGCTGGATCAAGTGATTCGGCAACAGATGGCGTTGTCTTCCCAGATCGGTGGAATCCAAACACACTTCAGTGCCACTGACGACCTCGTTGGTGACTTGGCGGTTATTGAAGAAACGCTAAGTCAGTTTAATATGATCACTCGTATGCACCGTGAACGCCGGATGCGTTACCGGGATTATGAGGCGATGGATAACTATGGAGACGTTAGTGTTGCCCTGGATATCTATGCTGAGGAGGCTACGCAGAACGATTTGGTGAAAGATACGAATCTCTGGGTAACGGGTGACCCTAAAACTGTGCAGATTCTTGAAGACTTTTTTGAGAAACAACGGATTCGGACAATGGTTCATGGTTTTGCTCGGACCATTGCTAAGTACGGTGATCTGTTTATGTCCGTTAAGTATGATGTTAACGGCATTTCGAGCATCTTGTATCTTCCCCCGGACTACGTTGAACGTATTGGTCTTGGTGTGGATAAAGTCAAGTATTACAAGCTAGAGAATCAGCTTAAGCAGGTATCCCCCCGTAAAGATGGGATGCTCCTTCCGTGGGAGTGTGTTCACTTCCGGCTGCTGTCCTTCGGTTTCTCAACCATTTATGGGCGGGCAATTATTGAGGCAGCACGTAAACGTTGGCTTCATCTTAAACTTCTTGAAGACGCGGTGGCTATTTACCGTCTTAACCGTGCCGTTGAAAGACTAATTTTCTACATTGATGTGGGGTCCGCTTCTCCGTCAGAGTCCCTGCGTATCGTTAATCAGTACAAGAGGAAGTTCGGTAACAAGCGGTCGTATATTGATCCGAACTCAGGAACGTTCGAGCAGCAGTATGACCCAACCAACATGCTGGAGAATATTTTCTGGCCTGTTAACTCAGCTACGGAGCGATCTCGGATTGAGAAGCTAAACCCGCCACCGGAGCAGGGTCAGCTTCAGGATCTGGACCACTTTAACGAAAAGCTCTATGTTGCCTTGGGTATCCCCCGAGAGTTTCTTACTGGAGAAACTACAGGAAGCTGGAACAGCCGTGAATCGCTTGCTCTGCAAGACGTGCGGTTCTCGCGTAAACTCCATCGTCTCCAGCAAGCCACCCTAGAGGGCCTAGAAACGCTTTGTCGCTTCCACCTAGCCGTCGTGCTCGGTGATGCCGATCAAGCGCAGGCAGCCAACTTCCAGCTTCATCTAGCGGACATCTCAAAGGTAGCTCGTCAGCAGTATGACCAAGTTCTCTTGAATCGTGCTCAGTTGATGACTGTTTTGAATGATATGAGTCTTCAGATGAACCTGAATCGGGATGTGTGGTTGACTTGGGCGTTTGAGAACTACTTCCCAGATTTGCCTAAGGATCTTATCCCGCACGTTATCATTCCTGATGCAGCGTTGTCGGGGGCTAGCCAAGAGATTGCTCAGGCTAACCAGCCTCCTGCTCCAGCAGCACCCGCAGCCAAGGCTAAGCCCAAGAAGAAGAAAAAGGCTAACGAATCTGCCCGCGATCTTGTCATGCAAGATCTTGGAGATGACGTACCGGTAGACGTGCTCAAGGAATTATTGGAAGACTTTAGTCCTGCGGAGGATGCCTATTCACAAACCCTGGTGGACAAGCCTAAGATCAATCATTCATGGCTGGAGAAACTTGTTGAGACATACAGTGAGAAAAGGGAAGTCAATACTCTAACAGAGGAGAGCTAATGTCGGTCACTTTTCAGAAGTTAGCGACCAGAATACAAAAAAGTTATGAGAACGACCCCGAGGCCCCACAGATCACCCAGCCACAGTTGGTGGGTATCATGCACCGCGTATTTTTTCTGATAGGCGATGCACTAGCCTCGGGGGAAGATGTTTATCTAGAGAGTTTTGGCCGGTTTTATCCTGATTGTAAACCGCCTCGGAAGGTTAAATCCGGGCTTACGTCCGAAACTCATGTGACCAGTTACAAGGTGTTTGTCCGTTTTAACCCGTTCAAGCAGCTAAATAACCAAGTGGAGATCTATCTCAGAAAGCTTGGTTTAACTCTGGAAATGGATGAGGAGGATACCGATGCTGCCGCATATGAAGAAGAGTAATCAAGAGAAGCCGGAAGAGTTCATCTCTGTTGAAAACGAGATGGCAAAGATCCACGCTGAAACACACCCGTTTACACCCGCTAGGGATGTGCCTAATGTCGAACTAGACAAAGACACCAAAGATGGTAAAAAGGCAACTGACTGAAGCTAAGTCCATTGGTGGTCATACCGCGACAGAAAGCCCGTGGAAACATCATGCTATCGTTGCAACAATCCGTGCGGCTGCTACTCCCGGTAGACACCAAACCTTACTTGATGTAGGGCAAAGGGTAGTTTATCCCCGTTTTGCCCGGTTAGAGGCACAGTTTAGACGAGATCTTGATGATATTTTCAGCAATTTCTCTGCATACACCTCGCGCCGGGTGAAACGGATTTTTCGTGTTGCGTACACACAAGCATTCCAACTGGGTCAACTGGCGGCAAGCGGCAGCGGTTCGAACCGGCTCCCGGCACTTAAGCCGGAGGATAAGCGTTGGCTTGAAACATTTCTTCGTAAAGAGTTTGATCTTTGGAAGAAATTCATGGCTGATGTTGACGCCGGGAAAGGGAAGCTGGATTACAACAAGCGGAAAGAGATGTATGTTCAGGCACTAAAGTCTATGTACAACAGTTCTCGGGTAATTGCTACTCCCCCTATGACGCTGTACTATTGGGAGACTACTCCCTCAGAGCACTGCCCACATTGCTTGTATCTACAAACTAAAAGCCCTTTTATCAAGGCTAATTTACCCACGGTTCCAGCATCTGGGGATACAAAATGTCTGTCTAATTGTAACTGCCACTTGCGAATAGAGCACGCTACTATAGCCAAATACTTAAAAGTTAGTAAAAATGCTCCTTCTCGTGAAGAGCTTCTTCGAGGAATGCGAGCGTGGTCTAAGTAACTTGCGGTATTAATTATATGATAGGGGTGAGATATGGACTTGATCGAATATTTAGACGCTTTTGTCGAAGAAGCAGTTGCAGAGCTATACACGCCTGAAGAAGCTACTTTTCTTCTTTTGAATGAGAGCTTTAAGTTCACCCAACTCGGAGAACCTGTCCACCTACTCACTGAAATGAAGCGTATCCGCGTGAAGGTTGCTGGTGGTGGGTATATGACCAAACGTAAGATTGGTCGTAAAGATCCTCGTCGTTCGATGATCGCTAAACGTTCTGCCCGGAAAGGGAGAGCGAAGCGTATGGCCGCTATGCGTAACCCCCGGAGTAAGATGAAGCGCAGGCGGACTATGGCAGCCCGGTCTAGATTACTAGGTGCGAGCAAGCATAAGGCGTACAGAGGCTTTCACGGAGCCAAGCGGCACGCTGCCCCCCGCAGACAGGCCCACCCTCGCATTCGACGTGTTCGTAGGCGGTAATGATGATTAAGTATGATCGTACTAAGGGCGCATTTCTTCTGGAGAATTTTGGCGCAGGACGTGGGATAGAGGATGTCGGGCAACGTATCCCCGGCAGATGGCATGTTATCGAAAAGATGGATGCCCATAGCCTTTTTAAGCAGCAGTTTCCCTCTTTTAACACCCCCACTAAACTTGTCTTTGCTGCGCTGAGTCGAGCAGGGGTTCAGCCCAAGGTGTACCTCCGAGGTGTTCCGGATGCCGAGGGGAGCGTCGATCAGAGCATCCGTTACCCACGTAACCTAGACAGCTTTGCTACAGATATCAAAACTGTAACAATGGAAGGTCGCCCCCCGCATTCTTTCCGGGTTTTCATCAGCGGACCCCCAACGGAAACAATGGAAGCACTGGTCAAAAGTGCTCATACGCTTTGGCTAGAGCACTTGAAAAACCCTGATGTTACGACCCTTGAGAAGGTACAGCGAGTTCTGGATGCCTACGTCAAAAGCAAAGTTTCCCAGCAGGTAATCAATGATTGGATAGACATCGCCATTGAAACTGAGGGTGGAGCACGCCCAAACCCCCATGTCCACACTAAATTCAAGTATGAGCGTATTGCGTTTAACACCATTGGGCACAGGTATGGTTTGGCTTCCCAAGCCCCGGATAGCGCAAAGCAGTCCTGGTTACGCACCAAAGATAAGGCGTTAAAGACTGAAGTCGATAAGTTGGTTGAAGCCATTATGGGGCTTTACTACTATGAGATCTGGAAAGCTTTTCAAGAGTATGTTTTTGACAACACCGAGGGTGTTGTGCATACCATCGACAACCAGATAAAAACCGGGAAGGTACGCGAAGCTTACGATAAGACGAAGGGTAAGCCCGTCCCGACAACGGTTGCGATCCCCGAGAAGAAATACGATCCACGGGAACCCCATAAAAACCCCGTGTTGTACAAACACCAAGGGTATGTCACGAGTACCAACCCTAGAGGGCCGAAGTCCAAAGTTGTGGCCTCCATTCGCCAAGATACTGGCGATCTTGGGACTATGCTTGTTACAGCAGAACCAAAGGAACGAGTGTCACAGCGTAGTGACGGTTCGTATTTCCGTCCTCCTACTGCACCAAGACATGTTGGTAGTATGGTTCCGGAGAGCAGTGTTGGGTCCATTGTAGACACAGGCGATTACCACGCGATCTTTGGTATCTATTACGACAACCCATTGATTGTTCCTAAACTCAGTCATCAGATTTACTGGTATGGAAACCGAGATCACTTCTTCCGTGCAGTATTTGAGTATGCCATTATGACGGGGGATACTCCCGTCTTAGCCTACCGGATCTACCCCAAAAAGGGTGATCGGGCAAATCTTGGGATTACCCGAAGAGAACTTGAGCAAAATGGTGGTCCTGAGGGTCGCAGAGCGGTTGCGGCGATTGACAAGACAATCACCGCATTTCATCGTGAGATTAAACGTGGTCATCAGCTTTGGCACGCCAAAATCGCCAAATGGCTCGGGGTTGAGGTTGACCTTAGCCAAAATGACATCCCGCTTAATCCTCTTCGTGACATGCCCGAGGGGAAGAACATCGACCCAGAAGGCTGGACGAAGTACAGAACTTGGGTACGAAATAACTCACGATCAAAATTAGGCTTGAATTTCCAAGCTCAGTTGTCGAAGAAGTATATTGACCCTAATACTGGGAGGCAGAAAGCTTGGAAGTTTTCACGTCACATGGATGCTTCACGAGAAGGGTACAAGACTACGGTTCGGATGACTGGGGAACGCGATAAACACGGTAAGCCAGTTGAGCCTTGGGCAGTTTATCTGATCGAATATCTTTTAGCCCATAAAACTATTGGTATGGTCGGGGATACTTATATGGCTCCGATCAATGTTATTCGGGCAGATGACGATATCCCTCCACGTGGGACGACTAAGCGGTGGACTAAATCGGCGTATATGCAGCTACTACGAGAAAACTTTGGTCGCTTCCCTGTTTCAAAGGCAACGAATTGGAAGTTTCTCCGGGCAAGAACAAGCCATAAATTCCCTTTTTCTCGCTTGATTCGACACTCTGTTGTTCCCCCAGCGGATCTTCCCGAAGTCAACGAGAAGTTGAAACAGGGCGGTCTGCGGGGAATTACGAGAACAGAATTTGGCTACATTGTTGATGGGCTAGAGTGGGATGCTTATCAGATGGTAGTGGCTATGCCCCCATCTGTGGCCGAAAAAGAGTTCGGGCTACTCCACAGAAACTCCTACTCGCGTTTGGTCTTAGATGAGCCTAGAATCATTCGTCAGCACCGTCTGGGGAAACAGGGGCCTAGACGCTCTTTGAAAGAGTTTGGGTTCACCCCCTTCAAGGTTAAGAGCGAGTTTCTAACTAGTCCATTTTCAAAGGCGGACCAAACTTCTGTTGATCCGGCATCTATTATTGGGCGCAAAACAGTCCTTCCTCCAGGGTACTTTCACAGCAAGCTGGGGAGAACCTGGGTGCCTAAAGTTCACACACACCTAAACGATGCTGGGGAAGTCGCTCATCGGACGATTGTAGACTACGAGAAATTGAACGACCCAGAAGATCGAATGAAGATGTGGGAGACTTACGCTCGCAGAGTCGCGTTACAGGCGAAAGAAGTAGAGTACGACATTCGTAGTTACTTACGGGCATTGTCTTCGGTCGAGATGGCTGTAGGTAGCCGTCTTGGGGCAGATTTGGATGCCAACATCGACACGTATATCAAGTATGTGCGTAAGGAGCTTACTCCAACTGGGGGGCATTACACCATCCCGGTCGTAGTACAGAAACTCGGTTTGGCTAAGTACACCGCGCCTATTGGATCGGTGAATTTGCAGACTGCATGGTTGACTGTAAAAGCTCCTTCGGAATCAGTAGCTAAGTTCCTCATTCTGTACAGGTTGTTGCGGCGTTCGGTGTCGAATAAAGAAATGGGAAAAGCGATGAAGATACGCTCTAGAGGCGGATCTTATCGTATCTTCCCAGACAACAATGCTAGGCTGCTAGCACAGTGGGCAGCGTCGAATTTTGCTGTTGTTCGGAATGATGATCCTGGTGGAATCCGCCGAATTGGTCCTAGGATTAACCACGATCAGAAGGACTTAGAGCGCGGAGTTCCAGATGCCCAGCATCTCTTGGCCCGTTTGTTAAGGATTGACTAATGGGGTATATCACCGTCGAAAGACAGGTATTTTACCTTCGAGCTAAGTCATACTCTGGGGATAAGGCCCAAACCCATCTTTGGGTGGAGACCCGTAGAATCCCCTGGGGTAATGATACGACTGCCCGAAGTGTGTTGTACATGGACGACGATTTATTCGGCGGTGTAAGCACTAAGGTAAACGGTCAGTCTATTGACGCTCTGCGGCGGTTCTTCTTGGGTGAGGGGGCTAAATACCCTAAGCTCCTTATAGCCGATGTCAGCGCAAAAGACTTGATGAGCAAAACGGAGATCAGCCAGAAGTTCTTCGAGGGGTATAAGAAGCAATTAAAAGATGTGTCTAACGTTGGGGTCCCTGCCGAAAACCCGTTGGACGAGGACAGCTCGTATAAGTTAAAGATGGCTCAGTATCGTCTAGGCCGTTCTCCAGCAGGAACACGAGTTCTGACTCGTCCTGTACGGGGGGTAGAGAAGCACTACAAAGCTCATTACGGCAAACACTATTTCAATACTGTTTGGACTGTGTACGATCCTACGAAACCGGGGAAACAGAAGGTTCCTAAGGACCGAGCATTAAGATTGGCAAAATCCGTATTGAATACGAAATTTGCCAATGTGCTGTACCAGGGGCACCGTGGGCACCAAAAACTCATGGATAAGGATTCTGTGGTTGTTTTGGGTGTGGGGTTCATGCTCCGGTATTGGGACAAAATCCCTTCCCCAGATGTTGTACGGTTGCCTGATGTGGATCGTAGGGTGAGTATTTACACTCATAATGCGTTCAGGGGGCTGAAGAAAAAAGACCATGTTACTCGTGATCCGGGGCAAATTTGGTATGCTATAGGGAAGTATAAACTCCCGTTATTAAGTACTAGATTTAAGCCAAGTTCTAGGGGACGGGTAAAACGATATGCCACTCTACGTTCTGGGCATGGTATCGTCAGTATCCACCCAGAGGAAGAATATAAATTCACGCCTTTATTCACAGTTAAGGGCAAAAATATGGCAGATGCCCGAGAGAATGCAGAGGAAAAGATCGAGCATATGCGGAAGAATCCTGCGTTGAAGGAAAAAGCTCTTGATCTTGGTAATGCGTGGAACGCAGCTAACCGCAAAATGGTCTCGAAGAACGCCCTGAAGATGTTGCAGCGATCTATGAAGAATCAATAATGTACGAAAGTTTTTTTTGTTAGGGTTTATTACATGTGTTCGTATGAACTTGATAGGAGGATACGATGAATCGAGCAATTGACACGTTATTTTACCAGTGGGCGACTACCGATGACGACAAGAAGATCCCCACGATCATCGAAGATATTAGTGAAATGGATGACGCCGATAAAATCGACGTTCTACTGACCGAGTATGCCAGTTGTGTAGCAGAGTTGATCGAAGCCGAAGTTGTAAGTCGTGCGGTCATTGATGAGAAGATCCGCATGGCCCAAGAAGACCCCGAACTTGCTGAAGAGGATGGGGAACTTATTGCTGAAGCTATTATGGAATCTGAAGACGTACAGGAAATCCAGGAAGCGGTCGAGGCATCCAAAAATGCTCTTGATCTGCTCCATACCAGTATGGTCCGCGTATTCTCACGTGAGGTGTAATATGGGTAAGCCGCTTACAAGGTCATCACAGATTATAGATTCTGGGGCCGTTGCTAGAGCATTGGACGCCCTTTTACACGGCGGAGACGAGCCTGCGGATAGAGATACCAGAGCTAAAGGCTGGGATGAGGGAGTTGATAACATGGAACAGAAGAAAATGTGGTATGAAGAATTAGCGGATATCGACCGCATGATTTCGGAAGCGGAAGAGGTTCCGTTGACGGCACTTCCCACGGGGAGCCTTGTGACTCAAGTTGAGGAATCTGCTCAACGTCTGAGCACTTGGTACGCCGCAGCCGTTCCGGTTTTCCAAAAACGGATGCTGCATATCCACTATGATGAGCTTTCTGAAGTGGCGGGAGACTTGCGTAGTGGCAAGATCAACGCTGCCGAAGCTCAGGCACGATATCAGACCATTATGGCTGATGTGTCTGAAATTGAGGGCTTCTCGAAGTTTATGGAGGGCTAAGCCATGCCGACCCTCGCTTTTGATGGGTCGGTTATCTACTCTACAGCCGTAGACCGTAGAGAGGTAGTCTATATCGCCCCGTCGTATACGCTCAGCGTGTTGACGACCCGTGCTCAGACTTCGATTCTGAGCGGGGGAGTCCACACACCGGATTTTAGCGATTACCCTGGCGCTGTTTGCACGAACTTCATGTTCTCGCTTTCAGAGGGTAGTGTAACTGTAGCTATCACAGACGAGAGCGCAGGTACTACCGAGATGGTTATGACTCCTTCGGGGATGCTAATTCTTATGAATGTGCGTATCACAGGGGTTGTTATTACCGCTAGTGCTGACTCTGTATACGACATGATCGCAGGAGCTTAATTATGGCGGAACGGAATAACATCCCTGATCTCGGGCAGTTCTTTGGGGACGCGGGTGGCCCAGGTACCACTACTCCAAACACGATGGAGAATGGTAACAAGCCAACCTGTCCCTTTGCTGACCCTAAAATGGGGGAGTTTTGCACCCTAGACGGGGCTATGTGCCCGTTTGTAGGCTTCAACTACCGTAGATGTCGGAAGTATACCAATAACATGGCTAAGGGCAATATGCAGGCCCTGCCACCGAGCGCACCCAACTCCAGTGGAGGGGGTCCACCTCGGAATGAGGCAGAAGAACTCCTGGAGGCGCGGCGTAAAAGGGTGACCAAAGCGGTCACCAAAAAAAGGGGGCCTAAACCTAAAGAATCTAAAGTAGAACAGGTTAAGGCCAAAGATCTCAACATCGAGGGACTTACTCTCGCTGACCTCCCTCCTGAAGCACAAGAAGCCGCAGCTTGGATGGCCCACCTAGACCTTGCCGGTGGTGGGGACTATGCTCGTGTACCTGAGGAAACCAAGAAGGCTGCTGTTAAAAAGTTCCTGATAACCCGCCGAACTCCAGATAGCTCTTACTATGACCCCGACGACGAGAACTATGTTCTAAAACATGTTCATGGTGACTTGGTTGCTGCTGCTCTACACCTTGCACACGGTGTGAAGCCAAGTAAAGCCCTTGATATGGGCGCTGATTTTGCAAATATCGCCCATGCTGCTGCCGGGGAAGCGTTTGACCGTAGCGATATGTACGCTAGGGAAAAGGCTCACCAAGAAGCTATGGAAAAGGGCGATAGATCCGTTGCGGATATGTTTGCCAACAAGAATGTCCAGGGGGGTAAACAACGTGGTGGTGCCACTACGGATGACCCAGAGGATATCGGGCACCAACATTCCGCTCGTACAGCACCATCTACGCCTCCACCGGATGAGAATGTTCCTCCCCCAGACGATAGCTATGCCCCCGATGCTGAAGGGCACCCAAAGGGGAACAAGCCTAAGCGTGGATTTAGGCATATTGTTGGTGGTGGTGGGGCGAAACCAACCCCAGGCCAATTTGCCCCAGGGACCAAACCTATTTCTGGTACGCCTGACGCGATCAGGGACAGAAGTGGGGGTAAGGAAAAGAAGAAAAAGAAGGATAAGTACCGGGGGAGTGAGCGCACTTTCGCTAAACATACTAGCGAACATATGACTGCCGAGCAGTTTGAAGCGTTCTTGGCTACAACGATTGACCCGTTAACCCCTGCGGAGAGGGACGAAGTATTTTCCGGATTGGGTCACTACGGTAGAGCGTTGAACGCCAAACAACTTCGAACGGAACTAGTTAACCGGGCGAATAAACTTGCTGATAAAAAAGATTACCTGACCATTGCAAACAACGCTAAGGTGCTTGCAAGTAGAGCTAAAAGTGCCCATGATATCCGGACTAACCGAATTAATCTGGAGCGGGCTTGGGATAGTAACTTAGAAATATTGAAAAAGTTTCCTATTGGGGACCGTAAAGCGAATGAGATGATCCTAGCTCGGACTCGTAAAGACCCCGAACAACTAGGTAAGGCAGCTAAGTTCATGAACACCCTCATGGATAAGGCTTACCGTATTGAGGCCAAGAACATCAAGATCGGTAAAGACGAGCTTACTACTTTTGTACGTGAGGTGACACTCCCGCAGTTCAAACGGTCTGACTATGAAGTCATGCGTATGGCCGAGCAGATGGGGCTTGCCGCAATCCAGAAGCAGCATCAGTATGGCCGGGGATATGGCCGTTGGAACACTTGGCACCTGTTTTTCAAGCAGGTGGTTGTTCCTTTGGTTCTGTTCAAGTTTGAGGCGATGGACTTGCTGCCGAGACTTATGAGTATCTGGCCGTCAGAGCTTTTGGACCAGTTCTATTTCGCTTATGTGAAGAAGGTACTACCGAAACTTAGCCCGAGTGATAGTGGGGCGGTTAGGGCATCTAGGGACACGAAGTTCCTGAACAGCCAACGTATGCTGAGTGGACGGCACAAACGACTTATGACTGGGTTCGATAAGGACAATATCTTGCCCCCAGATCGGGCAGTGTTACATAGTCGTTGGTACCCAACCACGAAAGAGACATGGGGTAAAAAACGTAGTTCAGAGTTGGCTGCTCGGTATCAGAAAACAAAGGCATTACCGGCAACTACTACTAAGCGCACGTTCATGAGGAGATAATATGGGCCGCAGTACAGCACGCAAGATAACTCCCACACATACGGCTGTAGGTGGTGCCGCTCCCGCTGATTTCAAAGGCGGTGATTTTGAATTACACGGATTTTGGCTGCACCCCAATCGTCGGTTAACCGTGGAGGTTCCAATCTTTCAGCATGGGTTCTACCCGAAGCTAGAGCATACGGACCTAGATATTGAACGGCAGATCCAGTATCGCATGGTACAGATGCCCTCGTTGGCCGATCTCCGTGCTTCAGGAATCGCAGCGGAAAAAGCTGTGTTCGTGGCAGAGGTGTGGACGCATCCTCGGTATATCAAGCACTGGAATTATTTTCGTAATGACTTTCCAGCCAACGTCAAGACGTTAGCCAAACAGAATGATATGACCTTGGTTTTCCCAGCGAATGACATGCCTTTTGCTCGGTGGAAAAGAAAGAATGTCTTGGCCTTTTGGCGAGCGGCATTCACGCCCTTGTTCATCGAAGGGAAACAGTTTACTTCTGGTCGGATGAACATGTTTTTTGTGGCTCCTCCGCACGTTTCCCAGGGCTTTCGTAACCGGCTGAACTTGGAGCATGATGAGGATTTCAACAACCTCGTTGAGTGGGACCCAGTGGCATGGCGATTGAGTAAGAAGATAAAGAAAAAGAAACCCTCTAAACCGAATGTTGTTTATGGTATTCGGGATGGTGAGGTTACTGAGGCTTCTCGGAAACTAGAGAAAGAGATTGGTCCTCTTATTACGTCCAAACTAGGGATCGACCCTCGGTCAAAAGAGGGTAAGGCGATCATGGCTGTAATAGCCGACAAAGATCTTAGCCGTTCGTTATTGGCTAAGACCCGGCATAAGAAGGATCGTTTCCCCGCAGTTAAAAGCTGGGTGAAGTACACTATGTGGCCGCGTATCCGAGATTTTGCAGCCGAAGAGGGCGCAGCTATTGGTCGTGCTGTAGTCAACTTTGCTTTCCAGACTACGGTCAGTGTAGCTGTTAACCACATGCTTGAGACCCTGGTAGGCGAACCCCTTGAAAAAGAAGATGAGATCAAAGCTTTCAAGGCGAAGCATCCTTACAGGCACGGGTTCCAGCGGTTTGCTGGTAAGTTTGATTACACCCCAGATCAGCAGGCCACATCTACTCAAATTGGTGCTGGGACATTATCCTACCGGTTCAAGTCGAACCCAAGGGACAAGAAGTTCTTGGTTGACCTTCTGAAAGAGAAGGCGTTGGAACTGTACACGGAACGTACACAAGATGATATTACGTCGATAGGAAAGGATTTCATCGACATAAAGATCACCCCTTCGGATCAGATTATAGCTACTTGGAACATTGGGAAGGTCAACCGACAGTTGGCTAAACTTCCTGAAGCCATGGGCTTTTTCTACACTAAGGATGGTTGGGCACGTTCTGCGGCACATCATCTTCGGATGATCACCCCGGCGTTGAATAACTTCTATCAAGCAGCCAAAATGGGCGAGGTTGAATAATGCACCCTAGTCAAGCACGTGCCATGTTCAGAATTGAACGTGGGATTACTCATCTTGCAGACAAGCTCTTAACTGAGTTTGATGTGGATGAGGAAGAGGTGCTTGAGGTTGTGCGAAATTTACCTGATCTAAACCACAAACTCCAGCATGGAGAGATCGCTCCACTTTATGAGGCCGCAAAACGGAAATTCGCGGGTGTGGTTAACCTGCCGGATAACCCTAAAGAATATTTTCCCGGCCATCCAGATTTCAGACCACCGGTTACAACGAAAGATACTTTTAACGAGCATATGTCCCAAGCTATGGAGCCATATGTTTTAGCCATTGCTCGTAAAGTGGCAAAAGACCGTGGTGTAGCCCTCCCTAATGAGGCGGCGATTAAACAGGCAGTTGCCCACACAGACTGGGCTAAAGCGGCGTATGAGGCCAAACACATGCCTAAAAAGCCCTCTCCAGGGAGACTACAACAATTTTTCTCTAAATATGTCTTCCGTCCTATCGGGAGAGTGGCCGATTTGCCTTTGGAGCATGTTTTTGGCTTAGTGGGTGCCGGAAGCGTTATATGGATTATGTGGGCAACGTTTAACGACCGGTTGTCTGAAATTGGGATGCCCCTCATTCATACTATGATGCGGGTACTCGATTGGGACGCCAATCGTAAATACAAAAGGTACAAAAAGAAGTTTAGACCATGGGCGTAAAGCGGCAATGGAAAATTAAGAAGCTGAGCGAGCTTTCTATACAGGAAGATGTGCGTCAGCAGCTTATTACGGATATCATGCGGAGAAAGTCCCCGCAGATCCATCTGTACGCCTGGGATGTACATACAAATGTTGCAGAGGAAGCTTTTTTTGACCAAACAAGCGCGGTTAAAGATTGGTATATTAAAAATCGGGTATGGGAAAAAGAAGAATGTCCGTTAGGTGTTTTGCTTTATGAATGCGCCATCCCTATTGATACACTTTTAAAACACAGTAATGCTTCGCACATTACACACCTCCCATTACCCCTCGCGCAAAAGATCCATGTTGCTATCTCACCTTCGGCCCTTCATGAGGATATGCAACGAACGCTGAAAAAGCAGGGCTAACCCCACCTATATACCTCTTACAATTACTAATTAGATGTATTGGGAACTGGTGCAGAACCAGCAAAAAATAGGAGGTACAAATGACTTTTCCGAATATGGATCTTCAGTCTCTCCCCGCAATGATTGATTTGCGAGTTGGGACGGATCAGGCAGAACGGGCGCTTCAGCTTTCATTTTGGCAGGTTTGGGCGGCAGTACAGTCGGCAAACATGATCAAAACGATGGCGTTGTATCCTGAGCAGGTTAAGAACGCTGGCGACGAAGCCGCGTTTGACACTGCTATTGATAACCTTATTGCGGCTCTTGTCGCAGCTACCGTCGAGTACGACGCTATCTGGGCAATGGTTCCGTAAGGGTAACCTGATATGGAAGCACGTCGGCTAGTTGATATTGAAATCATACCAGGGGTATCCCTGACCCGGTTTCATATCGACATGGAAAGCTCAATGTTTCCAGACCGGTCAACGGAACTCCATGTCGCTCACCACGCTGACGGTGATTTAAAAGAGCCAGCACAATGGTACAACGTTTATGAGCATCCTACCCAAGAACTTCTTGAGTTGGCCCGTAAGCAGTTATATATCAATGAGGAAGATTGGAAAATCGTTGAACACATGCTCGGCAGTTTTCAATGGGTCATTTACAGACATTCCGATCCGTCCGAAATTCGTGTAGATGTCGCCGCTATGAAGGCTGGCGAATGGACCACGACTTATTTCTAGGAGATCACTGATGACTGAACTTTTAGACGACGTTATGCCCTTTGACTACCAGATTACGGAGTCTGTAAATGGGCGTCTTCGCGTTGAAGGTGTGTTTCAGCGGTCAGACGTAGCTAACGCCAATAAGCGGGTTTATCCCCGCAGCATTTGGGAAAAAGAGCTTAAAGAACAGCGGGTACAAGAAGCTTTGACGAACAAATCCATGTTTGGGGAGTTAGATCACCCCTCAGATGGCAAAACTTCATTGAAGCGAGTGTCCCACATTATTACTGGACTAGAACTACAAGAAGATGGCACGGTTACAGGTGCCGCTGAAGTTTTGGGCACTCCAAACGGTCAGATCCTACAAATGTTGTTTGAATCTGGCGTACAAGTCGGCATCAGTTCCCGTGGTTCCGGCAGTGTTCAAAATGGTGTAGTGCAGGAGGATTTTAAGCTGGGGACATTTGATTTTGTAGCGCGTCCTTCAACCCCAGGTGCGCTCCCCCGTATAGCGGGGGAATCTAACAGTAGAGCTACTCGGACAGAGGATGATGAGACAGTTGAGAAGGTTCAAGTGATTGATACCGACGACAACGAAGAAGCTGGTGATCTTTTCGACAGTTTCTTTGCTGAACTGGAAAACTTTGACACCAATCTGTTTGAGGAAACCTCTACGGGGGATATTAACGCAGTGGCGCAAGACGTTATTGAGCTTAATAACTACATCATGGACAACGAGGTTACGCCCGAGATGATCTCCGAAGTCAGTGGTGCAGTAATCCAGCTTGGTAGCATCTTAACGGAACTGGCTGCACAACAACCTGAAAATGCAGGAGTTATTGCAGACTTACTAGACAAGGTTGAGCAGAGTAGAGAGGCACTCATCTACAAAGCTCCAAACGAAAAAATTAAGGAGGAACCCATGAATAACCTTGAGTTCATTAAAGACCGCCTGAACAACCAACGGGTTGACGAGCAGGCACAGTTGGAAGCTGAAATGGATCAACTCCGCTATCAGCTTAACGAACTCAGCGATGAAGAGCTTATCACCGTTGCCGTGGAAACTGGGGCGATTGATCCCAGTGAGCTTGCGGAAGACGATGATGTAGACGCCGACGAGGTTGATGTCCAACAGCTATTTGACTATGTTGAAGGCTTGGAAGGTCAATTGGAAGAGGCTGCTAGCCTGATCGAACAGATGGCTGGTGCTCTTGAAGAAGCTGATGTGGATGGTATTGCGCTGAAGTATGAAGCGGCGCTCGGTATTATCCAGGAGACTGTGGGCCGGTATCAACTGTTGCAAGAAGCAGTCGGTGGCGAAGACAAAGCTAACGAGTTGATGGAAAGCCATCTGAATCAGCTTGAAAGCCGTGATGTTGCGGAATCAACTACCGATGACGGTAGCACCCTTGTTGAGGGGATTCTGAACGAAGATGGTGACAACTCTGGTGAGAATATGGCCGAGCACATGCGTCTTTTCGAAGGTGCCCGTTCACGTTTGAACCTAAACTAAGAATCTTGTGATATTATTAAGGAGGATATATTATGCAAGCTCAAGAAATTAACGCGCTTGGTAATCGTGGGAAAGCACTCGCAGAAGGCAAGTGGAGACCCCTCGTTGAAAGCATCGAGGATAGTTCCACACGCGAACTGACTGCTATCCTGTTGGAGAACCAGCGTCTGTTTGTTGACTCCTTGGAAGAGGATGTTCGGATTCAAAGCATTGGTTCTTTCGAGAAATTCGTTTTCCCGATTGTGCGTGCGGTGTTCCCGAACCTGATCGCCAAGGATATCGTTTCTGTACAGCCCATGACTGGACCCACTTCGTTGGTGTTCTATCTTGATGCTGTTTATGGTACCACTAAGGGTGGCGTTACCGCTGGTGACACCATGTTCAGTGCCCGTAAGGGTCACCTTGCGGACGATCAATACTCTTCAGAGGCTGTCTCTGGTGAGACCCTGAATAACGTATTTGCGGGTGGTACTGCGGCAGGCACTCTTGCCTTCCACTCAGCCCGTCCGGGTACTTTCTGGGCGACTGACGGAGTTGAGACCTTTACCGACAACGGTATCGGTGGCCTGATCGGTAGTGCGGCTGGTACTGGTACTATCAACTATGCAAACGGTGCGGTTTCGGTAACCCCGAATGCTGATCCGGGTAATGGTACTTCGCTTACTGTGAACTATTACTACAACTCTGAGGGATCTGACCAGATTCCTATCGTAGACATCAACCTGTCCAGTGTGCCGGTTCGTGCGATTCCGCACAAATTGCGTGCTCGCTGGAGCGTTGAAGCTGCTACCAACCTGAAAGCTATCCATGGTATGGATGCTGAGTCTGAGTTGGTTGCGCTGCTCTCCGAGAAGATCCGGTGGGATGTGGATCGTCGAATCATCAACGATTTGTTCACCATCGCTTCCGCTGGTTCGGTTACCTGGAATAAGCCTGCTCCTGCGGCTATCTCCTACAACGATCACAAACAGACCTTCATCGACGCACTTATTGAGGCGAGTAACCTCATCTTCCGTGCGACTCGTCGGGGAACTGGAAACTTCGTTGTTTGCGGTACCAACGTGGCGAACGTCATTGAGTCTCTCTATGGCTTCCGTCCACAGGCTGTGGCTGGTAACGGTGTTGTGTTCGTAGGTACTTTGCAGGGTCGCTGGTCGATCTACAAAGATCCTTATATGGATGCTGACACGTTCCTCGTGGGCTGGAAGGGTTCTAGCTTCCTCGAAGCTGGATACGTATACGCACCTTACGTGCCGCTGTACACCACTCCGACTTACGTCCTTGACGACATGTTGAACCGTAAGGGGATGATGAGTCAATACGGCGTGAAGGCGATTAACGGCGACTTCTATGCTACTGGGCAAGTCACCTACAACATCTAAGGTGTTTGTTTAGTCGCGCTAGTGTGAACTTAGCCCCGCTTCGGCGGGGCTTTGTCTTTATTAACCGAACGAATTGGAGGACCCAATGGCTGATAGCAGACCGCAAAAATATGTTTACGCTCCGAGAACCCCGAGACCAACGAATGTTTGTTTCAATGGTGTGTCGTTTCCAGTGATGCCGGGAGACGTTATCCGTTGTTACCCTGAGTTTATTGCTGCGTTTATCCCCGAGAAGGATTACCGAGAAGTCCCCAAGGGGAGTAAGAAAGATTTGCAACCGATCAAACACAATATTCCGAAGAGTCCGATCTTTCTCCGTCCCGACCCAACCGGTGGTTTGCCGATGAGGTCGGACCCGTCAGTTGGACCCAGATTGCGAGAATTGCTCCCGAAGGGTCCTATTTCTCCAGCACTTGTAGACGACATTGTGATTGATAACCCCTATGACATGGGTCTTGATGAGGAGACTCTGGATATGGGAACTTCGCTGGATGTTCCTTCTGCCCCTGAGCCGAAGACTGAAAGCCTGACTACAACTCCTCCTGGTGAGCGAGTTGATGCTGAGAAGGAAGCTGCTGACGAGCTTGAAGCCGACCTAGAAGTTCTCGAAGAAGAGGTTCCTGAGCCGGTAGTTGAAGAGGAGCGTGACCCAGATCTTCCGGATATCCCCTCGAAGACAGCTTTCCGCAAAATGGGTAAGGAAGATCTCCGTGCCCTTGTGATTTCTCATGGGATCGAAATCCCAGAGGACGCTGCTCGGGGAGTGATTGTGGATCTTGCGTGGCCGGTATTCTACGGCGAGGAGTAAAGCATGGTCGAGACGTGCAAATTCAACGAAGGTTACGTCATGGACTGGATCAACAAGAAACTTGGTGCTCCAGCGGTGTGCGTTGAGCTTGAGGAAACTCAGGTTAAGTACATTATTGATGATGTTATCGAGCTTTTCCAAGAGTACAGACCTAAGGAGCTTTATGTTGGTCAGCAGTATCAGCGAGGATATCACTACATTACTGCCCCGGAAGACGCTATTGGGATCTTGGATGTGGAATTTGTGCGTAACGATTATCAGTCCTATGAAAGTATTGAGGGGGCGTTGCTGTACGACCCCTTCTACTTCCTTTCTGCTGGTGGTATCTCTGGTATCGACGTACAGACCTATGACTTGGTTCGCCACTGGACGGAGATTATCGCACGGGAATTTGGTTCTGAAGAAGGCTATATCCCTCTTGACGACGGAAACCTGTACATGCAGGTACCCGGAACTTTCGATGTAACTTTCAAATGGGCTATGCCCTGGACCGGGTTGTGTGACATGCACCGCCCCTATCAGCAAATCTTTTTGAAGCTAGCTCTTGCGAAGTCCATGGTTGTTCTTGGTAATATCCGAGGCAAGTTTAACCAGGGCGTACCGGGTGCTGGGGGTATGGTTCAACTTGATGGTGACTGGATGCGTCAACAAGGACTAGCAGATGAAGAAAAGTATACTGAAGAATTGAAGCGGATCAGCCCGCACTTTCTTCCTTCTTTGGGGTAACAAATGGCATTATTTGCGTGTGAACAAGACCGAAAATTTCTGGAAGGCGTTAATGCCGAGATGTACGAACTGTACATGCAGAAGATTGATGTGTATAAACTACACTTTCGCACGGGAACAAGTAACGATGTTTATCACGAAGATGTAAACAGAGACATCCCAGATAACCCCACGTATAGGGTAGAAGCCTATGTTAATGTTGCAGATAACGGTATCGCCTCCTTGTACAAACAGGGTCAACAGATTGATCGTCAACTTTGGTTGTACTTTAGTCGAAAACTCATGGAGAATGTGCTATCTGAAATGGGCTTGGACAAATACGGGGATGTCCCAACTGATGGTGATGTCGTAAGAATCCAGGATACCTTCTGGGAAATTATAACTGTTGACCCCGAAGGTTTTCACATGAATGACCGTCGTTTCCCGTTTGATTATCAGGCTAACATTGTACCTTGGCAAAGATCTGTTACACCTAAGGGTGGAGATGTCGAAGAATACAGGCGTTATTAATGGCCTATTCACGGAGTTTTTCCTCTCGAATAAGACGTTTCGTACAAAAAACCCTACGTAAGATTCGAATTAAAAGAGAGAGCGATGAAAAGCCCTCTCTGGCTACTAGTCCCGAACTTATTATGAACAAGGACCGCATGGCTATGGGGGGCCTTGGTCGAGACTTAGCCGAAGAATTCGCTGACGATTTAAGAGCCATTATTGAACGTCAATTAATCGCTTGGATGCCTCTCAGTAGACCGTATAAAGCCTATAAACGTCGGATGGGACTAGACCCCCGGATACTGATTGCTACTGGGAGGTACATCAACTCTATCAAGCCGATGGAACAACCAGATGGAACTTGGCTGGTTTCGGTTCCTGCGGAACCGCTCAGGCCGGGGAGCAAGCATACACTAAAGGATCTCGCCCGGTGGCTAGAGTACGGAACCCGCACGATGCCTGCCCGCCCACATTGGCGTCCTGCTAAGAATATATGGCGAACTAAGATTTATCAAATGAAGCGTCGTTTGCAGTTCAACATGGTTAACGAGCTTCGTAAGCAGGGTTTTAAGTAATGGCTGAACACTATAGTCCCGTACCAGGATTCGATGGTCAAACAAGACCCGTCGCACGCGAACGGGTAGAAAACTATGATGTTATCTTCCGTCACGACCATGCCTTGATGAACTATTTCCAGTTTTGGACTACGTTTAGGGATAAGACAACGGATACCCTACACGAGCAATTGGTCCCATCGGTTTTTGCTTCTCCTCGTAGGGAGTGGTCTGAGAACGATTTCACTGAGGACGATAACACTAGATACACAGCTATGGCTTGGGAAGGGGATTTCTATCCTACTCAGTTGGAACGGATTGGATACCCCTCGATTGCTATTACCCGGCTTGATATCAGCTTTGACCAAGTACGTTGGACCTACGCCCCCTGGCGTAGGCTGCTTTATTCTAATGACTTGAATTTAATCATGGAAGCTAATTTTCCATTGCCATATAATTTCAGTTATCAATTCGACTTTTGGGTGTTGGAACAAGCACACCTAAACATGATGATGGAGCAGTGGGCGCGTAAGTTCCCCCGGCCAACTCATTATTTAGATGTTCAGTTTCCTCCTCCATGGGGTGTCCAAGGAGTTCACATGCAGGGAACCCCCGTGTTCTCAAACACTTCCATCTTAGAGGGTGGAGAGCAGCAACGGGAGCTTCGTGGTGTGGCTACAGTGAATGTTATGGGGTGGATTCCGCTCCCAAGTCGTTGGGTTAGAACCATCCAAAAGATTTCTGTAGACGTGATTGATGAGTCGTCACAAGATATTCTGGCTGCGTATGAGACGGAGCTTGCGAGCAAGCAACTCTACTGGGAAACCGGGGATAAAGAACAGGTGTTGACATGGAAGTAAAAAAAGTTAAAGGCCCAGCTATTTCTCATGATGAAGCAGAACTTACGCTCAAGCGGTTGAAGGCGAAAAAGATCAACATCGAACAGTTCCGCAAGGGAATGGAAGTTGAGCAGGAACACGGGTCCAAGCTTGGGCGTAAAACAAACGTTACCAAGGGGAGTTTTGGCAAGGTGGGCCGGATTGCTCTAGCTCATCTGAAAGAAATTCCAGACTACTACACCCGCCTGGATAAGATGGAGAAACAAGCTAAGCACGGGAAGAAGTTACACTGGTCCCAGAAGAGGACGGGTGGAAAAGAAAATGAGAAGGCTGAAATGAGCGAAGCCCAGGTGAACAACCGAAGTCTTGTTCTAGCTGCTAAGCGAGGTAAATACTGGCTTAACACGGCTAAAGGACAAGCCTCAGGGTCGGCGCAGGCTACTTCGGCTTCTTCTGGTGGGGGAGCAGGTATGAGTGAAGAAACCAGAGAGTATTTGATCAACAGAATTGCTGAAACAACCACTTCTGGCGCGATTGGCGGTAGGCCCATGCCTATGGCTGGCAACGCCGATGATCCCGCTTTTGGGGGTCGAAACCGGTTCAACCGCAAACAATTGAAGTTTGCTGTAGACCAATTGATTGGCGTAAGTAAGAAGTCTGTGCGCCACCCGCTAGTCTGATTGATTTATTGTACGTAATTGGAGGATCATATGGATCGCTACCGCATAATTGGAAAGACAAAACAAATAACTTCGGTTTACCTGAAGGATAAGGATAGTGATAAGCTCTCCCAACACAGAATTATTCTGGGTAAACAACTTGAGGTAGATGAAGACCAGCTTACATTTCATGTGGATCGTCTCCTAGCTAGGAAACAGATCCAGCTTGTACGTTTGGGAAATACCCCGGAAGTAGTTGCCGCCTTGGGGTTCGCAGAAAACGGAGACGCTCCTGAGTTCTTTGTTTCTGAGGAAACCGCAGGTGTCAACATTGTTGAAACTCAATCGGAAGAAGCTATCGCCCCCAGAAAACGTGGGCGTAAGAAGAAGACTACATAAGACCTTTCTAGGAGGATAAGACTATGGCCGTTTATGTTTCTCCAGGTGTTTACGTTCGAGAGGTAGACCTTTCGTTGTACATTCCTGCTCTGTCCACTACTATTGTGGGTATGGTTGGAACGTCTAACAAAGGACCGACTCAAACACGTACCTATATTACCAACCAGCAACAGTTTATCGACGTGTTCGGTGAGCCGGATTCCAGCATTGGTTTCGAGAGCTATGCCGCACTCCAGTATCTCCGCCGTGGTCGTCAGCTTTGGTTCGTGCGGGTAGTCGGCCCCAGTGCCGCTGCTGCCGACGAGAGCTTTACCTATGAAGATGTCCAAGCCCAAGAAATTGCGAATACGGACCCCGATGGCATTCTGTTGACTTTTGCTGACATTGATGCTGGTGGTGCCGTTCTTGGTTCCCTTCCTGTACTCCCAGGTTCGGTAACGTTTACGGTCACAATCGGTGCTGCGGACTACGAAATCCCGGATGATGGAGACGGTGCTCTTTTCCTGACTGATGTCGCTCTAACCGGCGATGTTACCGGAACTATCGACTATGTAACCGGGGCGTGGACCCTGGTCTTTGTAGCCGGTGATGAGCCTGACGACACTACTGACATCTTGGTTGACTACAGCAACGCTACCGCAGCGTTTGTAGCCGAAGCCCTGAGTGAGGGTGAGTGGGGTAACAACATCTCGATTCACATCGAGCCGGGTACCCAAGGAACCTCTTCACGCATCGTGGTTTACTACGAAGGTAACGTGGTTGAGCGTTGGGATAGCGTAAACCTGGATGACACCAGCGACCGCTATGTCGAAACTGTGATCAATGGGGTTTCGGACTTCATCACGGTTACTGTGGACGCTCTGATCCCCACAGCATCACTTTTGCTGCCGATTGACTTCTACACCCCGGTATTGCTGACTGGTGGCGACACAGATGCCGCAAACATCCTTGCCGCAGACATCATTGGTCAGGCATGGGATGTTGGTTTGGCACAGCCTACGGGTATGCAACTCTTTGCTTCCCCGGCTGCGGTGGACCTTAATCTGATAGTTGCTCCTGGCTGGTTTGACATTGCTGTGGTAAACGCAATGATTCAACTTTGCGAAGCCCGCTATGACTGCATGGCAGTAATTGATCCGCCGAATGATCTGACCCCGCAAGAGGTTGTAGACTGGCATAACGGACAGGGAATTTGGGACGGACAACACGCTGCCCTAAATAGTTCATATGCTGCTCTGTACTACCCCTGGGTTAAGATCTACGATAACTACAACGGGCAGTACGTGCTAACCCCACCGTCCGGTCATATCCTGGCTGTCTATGCCTTCACTGACCAGACGACTGAGAGTTGGTTCGCTCCTGCTGGTCTGAACCGGGGTCGTGTGATCTCGGGTATCGACGTGGCTTATGGCCCGACTCCTGGGGAGATGGATCTTCTCTATGGTGATGGCAATGCGGTTAACCCCATTGCTAGCTTTACCAAGGACGGCATCGTGGTTTGGGGTCAACGTACCCTGCAACGTAAACCTTCGGCTCTGGATCGGGTTAACGTTCGCCGCCTGATGCTGTATCTCCGGAAGGTGATTTCAACCTCGGTACGCTACCTCGTCTTCGAGCCTAACGATGAGAAGACTTGGAAGCTCTTTGGTCACCTCGTGATCCCGTACCTGAATGAGGTTCGTCAGCGTCGTGGTCTGTACGACTTCCGCGTGAAGTGCGATGAGACAACCAATACTCCTGAGGTTATTGATCGGAATGAGATGAAGGCCCAGATCTTCTTGAAACCGGTTAAGGCCGCTGAGTTCATCCAGGTTGACTTGGTTATCACTTCAACTGGTGCGAACTTCGACGAAGTACTCTACTAAAGGTAGGCTAAGGTGGGCAAGCACGTAAAGCACTGGCGCGAGTTATCTAGGAAGAGTCGTAGACCCTTCCCAGTTAATACCCGTGAAGTCGAACCTGCTGTTCGGGAAGTAACGCAAAAAGCTTACCGGGCACATATGTTGGCTAAGAAGCGGGATAAACTCAAAGAGGCGCTGGTTGAAATGCGGCTTCACCCCAAAGACTTTGCTCATGTTGCTGCTGGTGGGAGTATCTCCCACCTCCAGCGACTGGGTTCTTATGGTCGAAACATCGTCCGAACCACCAAACGTGATTTCAGAGGAATCCATAAGCAACAAGGGGTTCGTAAAGATACTGCCTTTGCTGCTGGAACGATTGCGGCTGGTGGTCAGAAATACCGTACTCCGCAGTTCCAAGGGGTTATGAAGAAGGATGCTGCACGGCACAAACAGGCCCGTGCAATGCAATATCGTTATGGTGGAGATCTCTCCACGAAAATTGGAGCCGGAGTTCTGGCGGCAGGGGTTGCTACTAGAGGATTTAAAGCGTACAAAAATTGGCGTCGAAAAGCTTCGGCTCGTCCGAAGTTCAGGGGGTATGACATCTACCCTGAGCATAGTTATTCTGCGGTGGGTATACAGCCCTACAATCAACCGTACTACCCCGATGAGGATACCCACCGGGCTGGTCCTCCTCGCCACGTCAGAGCGCATGTAGGTGGCCTAGACGTGTATGAAGAGTTTCAATTGGACGGGAATACCCGTCGAGACTTAATTGAGTGTATTACTCGAACTCCATTCGAGTAGGACTTTATTCTAAGGACAGTGATAGGAGGATTTTGACATGCCGTATTGGGAACCAATCGGATCTGATCTTTTGGGAGCGAAGCACATTGCTAACCCCGGTGGTGGGTATGAGCCGCAAAGAGGGCACAACTTTGAGCTGCTTATCTCGGTTCCCGGTGGTGGAGGTGAAGGTGCCGAAATCCTTCTGAGATCAGTCGAGACATCGCTAGGAATCAGTCATAACAGTGAACCGCTACCCTTGCCGTACATGAACGAAACGGTGTATATCGCCGGTCGTCCGTTGTATGCTCCGGGGCCTGTGGTTTACCGTGATATGGTCAACATGGGTACGTACTCCATTCTGGAAGGTTGGTATAACCTTGTGTACAACCCAATTACATCTGAAATCGGTTACGCTGCCGACTATAAGAGCATGGCTACATTGACCATGTACGACGTTAAAGGGCAGTTTGAGCGGTCTTGGGACATCATCGGTATTTGGCCGCAAGACCTCTCGCAGGAAGCGCCATCTCACGTTAATGGTGACATTATGCGTATTAACGTAACATTCCAATTTGATAAAGCAGTTGCACAATTTGCATACTAATATAATTTTCGATCTTTACGAAATTATCTCTATAAGAACTTTCAGCCTGCCTTACTTTTATTTCATAAGAGGCAGGCTGTATTTTTAAGGGAACCTACATTCAATTAGGAGGATGTAATGAGCGAGTTTGATTTTCTAAAACCAATTCCGAAGACCACGATTTCCGTGAAGCTTCCCTCCCGAGGTATGCTCTATCGAGATGATACTCCTGCTGGGAAAGGCAAGGTAACTCTTGCTCCAATGACAATGGTAGAAGAGTCATATTTTTTGGACCCGGACCTTCCGTTCGAAAAAGCAATTGATAAAATCCTGAAACAGTGTATTCAGGAAAACCTAGATGTCAACACTCTTTTGTCCTCGGACAAATTCTTTCTCTTTATGATGCTCCGGGCGGTAACTTATGGCGCAGAATACCCTTTTACATGGGTATGCCCTGCGGACAAAGAGGGGGGTGGTACGTGTAGGAACAAAAATTCTGCGGTAGTACATATCCCAGATGATTTCAAGGTCAAATATCTTGCCGATGACGACAAAGAACCTTTCAAAGTTATCCTTCCCGACTGTCAGAAAGAGATTTCTTTCCGATTGCTCCGTGGGTATGATGACGAACATATTGACCGCTTCCAGAAGGAAGGGAAAGCAAAACAACAAGAAAATATCCGGGTTATTGATAGGACTGCGATTTTTCGTTTATCCCGGCATATTACTCACGTGGATGGTAAAGCAGTTAAAGATGCCCCTCAAGACTTGTTGCTTACTTTCGTGTCGTCTTTCAGCGCAAAAGACCGCCAGTATCTGCAACAGAAGATTAATTTTTATACGCCGGGACTAGACACAGCCGTGACCCTCACTTGTGAGAAATGCGGTACTGTGCATGAATGGGATATGCCTTTTACGGCGAACTTTTTTCGCGCAGTCATTGAACCTGACGAGGCAAACGCAGTGGCAGATGAAGTTCGATCTGATGTACCACATGGGACTGAGGCATAACGAATTAATGTCGTTGGATTTAGCAGAGCTAAATTGGTATTACAAAAAACTGTCCGAACAAAAAGAAAATGAGAACGAAGTTGAAAAACTAAAGCTAGAGGCCATGTTAATGGCGATGGGCGTAGGGACAGCAAAGAGGACCACGCCGCTACCATAAGGAATTACGATGACTCCAGATCTTGACCAAAACCTGTCGTTAAAAGCGAGTCTTGAAGACAAGGTATCCCCTGCTCTACAAAAGATTAAGCAGGGGGTGCGGAGCACTCGTGATGCTCTAAACGAGCTTGTGCAGTCTGCTACCACTACTGAGGGCGGAGTTAGTCGTGCTGCGGAAGGTATGGCGAGTAAAACTGCCAACGCAACAGATAGATTGCAGGGAGACCTTAAAAAAACTGGCGGAGCTTTTGAGAGTCTTAGTAAGGAAGCGTCTACCAGTTCTCAGGAAATTGGTAAAGCAGTCCAAGAGTCTCTTTATGGGCGAGAATCACAACAGAAACTCAAAGAGCTTGACAAAGAGTTGGGCGGTTTAAAGAGTAGCTTAGAGGGGATGGCTTCTACGGCTCGTCCTATAAGTACCCGGTCTAAGAAATTACAGGCTATTGGTCGGGATACGCTCAACAAGCAAGTTATTCCTGCTTTCCAAGAACTGCACGCTACTCTAGACCAGTACCCCAATGTTTTGGAAGAAATTAGTATGTTAGAAAATCGTCGCATGGAAAACATGGGGCGTTTTGGGGATTCTATATCTGGTGTAAATGATCGTGTTTCGGGCTTTGGGGAGAAGATTAAAGAATTCGCTTTAGGGATGGAAGATCTTGCTGCGGGGATTGCTACTGGAGTGCTTTTCCTCCAGGGGCTTAAACTTCGAGACCTTCAGACAGAAGCGGGGCGTGTCGGAGGTATTGGGGCCTTTAGCAGTACCGAGCACGCTGCTCTAGATATTAACACGGCTACCGAAGCTCCTGTAGACGTTTGGAAAGAGGCATATCTAACCTTACTAGACATTAGCCGGGAGTCTAAAAGCACTTTTCCTTATATGCTAAAGAAAATGGTAGAACTAGAAAAAGTTACGGGGATAGCTGCTGAAACTTTTGCTAGTTTAAGAGTTCGAATGGTAGAGATCGGTAATGTAAAAGCAAATGCCTGGGAAGATCTCACCAAAAAAATCCATACTTTCGCCACTAGTTCTCGTGCCAGTATCGAAGAAATGACTGTTTCAATTCAAGATGCTGCTGACTCAATGTTGATGTTTAGCCGAGATGCCCGTAGATCTTACGCGGAATCAATGATGGCGAGCGCAGCAGCTTCCAAAAATCTTGGTTTAGATGCCAATGCTGCTAAAACTGCTTGGGAGGCTGCACACACCTTCACCGGGCGAGCACAAGCGATTGGGCTACTCGCTAAGGGTGGTGTAAAAGAAGATGTTACGCAGCTTCTTAGCGGGGGTGAAGTAGGTAAATTTACTGAAGCAATTTTTAAAGCAGCCGGTAGAGTAGCCCAATCCGAGCGTCGTCGAACAGGAACTGAGAACTTAGCAATGGAGGAAATTGCGGGTCCTCTGCAAGCACAATTCGGGGAGTTGGGTTTCACCCCCCAAGATTGGGCAAAGTTAGCTGAAGCGGATAAAAACGGTCAACTGGGTGATGTTGTAGCTCGTGCAATTGCGGCTGCCGGGGATACTGGGGATTTTGATGCTGCACTACAAGCAATCCGTGGTACTTTCAAGGAAACGTCGGAAAAATTCGGTGCAACAGCCGAGACGCTAGGTATGCAGATTGGTAAGCAACAGGTTATGGCTGTTGAAAAAGCCATGAATGCGGGGTTGCCGTATGCTCAACAGTCAGCCGGGTATCTCTTAGACTTGGACAGAGCCTCTAAAGAACACTTTTCGAAATCGGCTGGGTTCTTTTTACTGGCCCAGAATCTTTTGTCTGGGTTATCTAGTGTTGTAGGTCTTATTCCTTTTGGAATAGGAGAAAAACTCCAGGGAGTACTTAGTGGCCCGCTAGAAAAGTTGGCTGGGGGAGCCGCGATAGCTTACGGAATTCATCGTCTTACAGGAGGAGATTCTATTTTCGGCGGAGGTGATGGTGAGAGTGCTGGGGGTGTTGTAGGTACTGTTGTCCCGGCAGCCGCAAAAATACTAGGAGCGAGTGAAGAAACCCAGGCGAAAATAGGTCATGCTATAAATACGTTTGATACGTTTAACAGAGAACAGAACCAGAAAGTAGAACAACAACAAGCAATCCAAACGGTCATGGGAGAGCGGCCAGCAGAATTGGATACCTTAGGCCGCTTTTTGTTCCCTAAAGCTGCTGAGGAAAAACGGGACGCAGCCATTGCAGCCTATGATGAAAAAGCAGCAATGCTCTCTCATTTGACTGCTCCACAGATTGAAACATATAGTCAAATTGGAGAGCAAAAATCGCAGTTTCAGGAGGCGGCAAAATCTTGGGGAGAATCCCCGGATATGGCAGTTCGGCAGAATTACCAGAGAACACTATCGGGGTTTGATGAAGCCCAAAAGCAGTTAGAAATTCTATCGGCACAAAATGCCGTAGAAAATGCTCCTATGCGGGCAGCAACTCCCGGAGAAAAATTACAGGGGATTTATGCCGATCAAAAGGTACAGTTAAGTGACAAGATAGTGAATACTGCTGCGTTGAATACAGGGGCGTCTAATGCAGAAGATCTTATTGCTGCGGCATCAAAACAAACCGCACTGTCTACTGACGAGTTAGTAGCTATTGGACGGCAAGCCCTAACATATATGGGTGAGAAAAGGAACCCTCAACCGGCTAGAGGGTCCGCTACAGATCCTGAATCAGATCGAGCGATGCAGTAGGAGATAGTAGATGGCTAACACAGGTGAAGTGCCGATTGCACAAGTTCTAGCGCCCGATTCTTTTTGTTTTATACAGGATTTGGACTCAGGGGGAGCTTCAGATAGGTTGGAGTTTCAACTTATGCCTGAGTCTATTGGGGAGAGTAAGTCTGCGATATATAACGAGATCCCAATTCTTGGGCGGAGTCTTCCTTTGTTAGGGTACGCCGGGTCTACTTCTCGTCAGATTTCTTTAAGTATTAGTTTTGCTGCATTATACGCTCCTGGTTCAGGCGGGTATTATGATATTTTTTGGGTACAAAAACAGGTAAGATGGTTGGAGTCTAAAGTTTATCCTGAGTACAGGAGTGGTTTTACTTTTCCCCCACATAGGCTTCTAGTAATTATGGGGCAGGCTGTGCGTATGCAAGCGATTATGATTGCCTGCAATACTACATGGTTGGGACCGTGGGCAATAGACCATAATGAGGGGCAAGCATATTCTCATAGGGCTACAGTGGATTGCCAGTTCCAAGAATTTGGTATGAATGACGATTCTCTTGGACACCCGCATGATACTACGGATGCTCTTGAAGGACGAAACCAAGCCGATGCTCAAGCTGGCCCCGGAGAGAATGACTATGTAGCTATTCCTCTAGCGGCCCAACAACCTGTAGCCCAAAATACTCCGGGAGGTTAAGATGCCTGTAGTTAAAACACTTTTGACTCCATTACGGAAAGGCCAGATACCTCAGAGATCACTGAATATCCCTGGACGGTATAGAAAAGCTTGGGCATACCAAGATGAGAACTCCAGGTATTTTTTTGGGTCTTTCCCCACGAAGCAGATCCCGCCGCATGATACAGACCAGTATTACACCCTGTCCGCAGGAGACGTGGGCCGACCAGATCTGATTTCATATCAGTTTTATGGGACACCAGCTTTTTACTGGATAATTTTGTGGATTAACAATATTGCTGACCCCTTTGAGGGGATGTACCCAGGGATGCTTTTGCGTATCCCGACTCGGCATCGTTTGCTCAAATATGATGTTCCGGGATAAGAGGTAACAATGACACGTAGACCGATGTACCAAACTTCCGCCCCCTTTGTGGAGATGGAAATTAATGGCTATGATATTTTACGCTCTAAGAGTGGTAAACCTAGAACCTTACTTTCCTTCTCTCATGATATTTTTGCGGGTACTGGTGGTTTTTGGACACTAGAGGTTTTTGATCCTGATTATATTGGACTGGAGGGGCTACTAGTTTCTACTGCCGTAGATGTTTCTGAGAGTGAAAGCACGGATACAACAACAGATGATGGGAAAGAACAATCCCACGTCAATATTTCTCTGGCTAAGTTTCGGTATGGTTATGTCGGGCATTCTGAAAATGAGGTTGTGTCCTCTTTGTCCCCTAGTTTTCAGGAGTATTTTTGGGGAACGGTACATGCGTATGTTCCGCGTTATGAAACCAATGGTACCTATTTAACTATCCGGGGAGATTCCGCAGGAGCACGAATTGCTCAGGTTCCCATGGTGTACAACAGCTTCCCGAACATGAGTGTTTACCAAATTTTTAAGTTTGTGTGTGAACAACACGAATGGGATCTTACTCCTATTGGTCAAGAGAGCTTAGAAGAATTAGAAGCTAAGCTCGACGCTTTACCTCGGGATTTTCTTGTACCAGATGGTGGTGCTTTGGACACAGAAGCTTTGCAGGTTCAACATAGAAAGAGAGAAAATGAGGATGCCCTGGACTTTTTAAACCGTTTATGTGGCTATGTTCGTACTGCTGGGCCAGATTATAACAATTTTATTTGCCGCTTAGAGTGTCGAATAGCAGGGGATGGTACTCCTATAAGACGCCTCTATTTTGGTGCTGAAACCTTTGCCCAAGGGCCGGTTAGAGAATATACATACATGCGTGACCCGAAATCGGATGTTATTGCTTTTGCGCCTAATGTCCAAGTGTATGTAGCAACTTTAACTGGTGCTGCGGGGATGACGTATAAGATGGATGATCTCCGTAAGGGCGAGATGGAAATCTACACGCTAGATGAAGTCAACCGAGAAATGCACAAATTTAAGGATATGCGTAGTCGCATAGCTTTTACTCATTCGGAGTTTGGTGCTCTTCAAAGGGGTTTCGTAGATAGCGATGGTGACAAAGCTGAGGGACACGCGAGTGGTTCAGGGAGTGCTGCTAATCCTATTGCTACAAGGCAAGATGACCAAGGAATGGAAATGACTGTTCCAATTACAGATTCATACAAAGGTGATGAACAGGTAGTACAGTACTGGTTATCCATGCAATCTTTCATCAACCGAGCCACTTTAGAGGTTTTTGGCGATCCAGACGAAGCGATTCAACCAGGAAGAACAATTGTAGTTTATGTGTACGTCCCTGTGTCGGACGAACAAATGCGTATCCATTGGACAACCACTTTATGGACTATTACAGGTGTTAATCATGAAATCCGTGGTGGCGAGATGCGAACTAGGATGGAATTGACTCGTCTTGGTTGGGATCGTGGTGGTGTGCTTACTAAGAGTGCTGTTTCTTCTTACAACGAGCAAGCCTCTGAAGGTAAGCAGAAAGATACGGGGGGCTAGATGTCAATCAGACCTTTTGAGAAAAAAGCCCCACATAACTTAGGGATGGATTGGAAGCAGGGTACCGGTGTCCATGCTAGAGATCGTACTACTGTCCGTAGAGGAATTGTAGAATACAATCGTGATCCTGATCATCGTGGTCGAATTAAGGTTCGTGTGGCTGAAGATGGCCCCGAGTACAGTGCTCGTTTTCCCGAGCAACCACGGTCGCCAACTCTTTCTCTAGAGTGGTGTTCTCCTTTATTTGGGAGTTATGCAGGTATGGGTTTTGGGTCGTTCACGGTGCCCCCTGTGGGTGCTCGGGTATATGTGATGTATGAACGTTCCCATCCAGAACAGCCCGTCTACTTTGGTGGTTGGTATGCAAACAGTGTCCGTCGTAGGCGATATGGTGTTACAAAAACGACTCTAGAACCCCCGATGAAGCAATTCGAAGAGCAGGATGGGTTCAGTGAAGCAGGAACTCCTGGGGGGGACTATATGTATCCTCCACGTCCTACAAAGTACCAGGGGCACTGGGAAGAGGAACAAGGGCCAGAATTGCCCCTAGAACTCGCGGATATGGTAGACCATACTCCGGACACCCAAATGTTTTTCAAGACGCTCAAGGGGGCTTCTCTGCTCGTGAAAGAACGGGATGAAGTAGAAGAGATGGTTTTAACTGACCGTCTTGGGGCAGAACTTCGTTTCGAGTCCAATACCCCGCTTTTAGAGAATGGTGTTCTTCGCCGTGGTCGGGTTTCAGGCACGCAACACGAGCCTATGAGTTTGGATAACCTATCCCATTTTACTCACAATGTTTCATTAGTGAATGCTGTTCGGTCTGGGTTGGAGATTAGTTCGGGAACTATTGGGGATGATAACTCAATTAAACTAGACATTCATCCTGAGCAAACGCAAAAGAAGAACACAGAATTATTTGATACACGAGCTGCTATGGAACTAGATCCTGGAGAAGATAGAATTAAGCTCCTTTATCGTGAAGAAGGAGAAGACTTAGGCTATATTCTTTTTGACCGGTTAGGTCGAAGATTAGATATCGTAGGGATGCAGTCTATGTCAATCACATCTACTGAAGAGATTGACATCCGTGCTCCTAAAATTAAATTAACAGGGGATATAGATATAGAGGGCGAAGTCAGCTATTTTGGTAATCAAAAGTCGGTGTTTATAGAGGCGGATATGGAACCGTGCGCTACTCCTTTTAGAAACTATATTCCGTGTTCTACGCGGTCTTCAATTTGGCGGGGTACGCGGGAGTATAAAAGATAATGCCTAACACGTTTAAAGGAGACATCAAAACTCTGTATACGTTCTACAGGTTGTCTGATTATGAGATGACCAATATTGCGCTTACAGACAAGGTACTGGAAGCAGGTACTGGTCCTCTACACTTTGAAGGGCACATGACCTGGAGTTTTAATAAGTGTATCTTCCAGGATGTTTTTGTTTATGGTATCGCGGGGCCAAGATTAGATGGAGATAAACGGGGTGAAGAAGGCTTTGATCCGTACCCTCCTTATGGCAGTAATGGTATAGTTTTTGATGGGTGTACTTTTGATAAAGAGTTCGAAATTTGGGACAACTGTGTTGTTGTTTTTAAAAGCTGCGTATTTAACAACACAGAACCAGTAAAAATAGGCCAAAATACCAGGGTTGAATATATTGATTGCGAATTTCATGGCCCAGTAGAGTTCACATATTTTTGTGAAATTCGTATGCGAGACTGCAAATTTTCTGGTATGCCTTACGCGATTAAAGCTACAGCGGGATGTAAATTCTTTATCGACGAAACTACCGCAGAAGGTATTGACGAGTATTTCATTTCTGTTGAAGATGATTGTCAGGTGGATGTTTCTTCAAAAGAAGCCACTAGTTACACAACTACTAGTGGTCCTGTTTTCAAAGGAACAGATCACTCATCTATCCGTCTGTACGGTCTTGGTACGGTAGAAAGCCAGATAGGGCCAGCACTTGAAGTATCCGATAGTTCCAAAATTGAAGTTAGAAAAACCACAGAGATTAAGTCTCCTCAAGGGGACGCCGTTTCTATTTCTGAGGAGAGTGAGGGGTACTTCAACTCCCTCCAATTAGTAGAGTCCACCCAGAGTAATGCTTTCCTTTTGGACAAAAGTGTGCTCAGAATCAAAGATGTGGCGCAGGTTTTGTCCACACAACAGTCGGCTATAAACGCTACGGATTCCAAGATTTACGGTCTGACCGTGATTGAGTTTAGTAGCTCTGAGGGCGTAGCCATTAAAGGAGTGCGCTCTAGTTTCGATCTTGCGGAGGGGGAACAGATCTCCTCTACAGGAGAAGAGGCGGTTAACCTTACTGGGGAGAGTAAATCTGTTTTCCGAGACTTTACAAAGGTTGAGGGTAAGACAACCGGAGCCAGTATCAATGATTCGGCCCAAGCCTTTTTCCAACGAGTTCAAGATGCTGTTCGTGGTTTGGAAGAGGCTGGGTGCGAGGTTGATGGTGGAATTCTTCGTGTCGCAGACTGTAATCTCATTGAGGGACTAACCTCTGGTGTGATCGCATCAAACTCAGCCAGAGTTCAAACAAGAAGTGTCAAGAAAATCCTGGGCATCCAAGAGGTTGGCTTGCTTATGGAGGACAGTGCCTATGATATCCACACAGCAACAGAGGGGATCTTTGGTGTTGATGCTGCGGTATACCTAGGGAACTGTCAAGGAGTAATTACTGACGTAGAGGCTATTGTCGGTGAAGATCTCGCCGGGATTATCGTGAATGAGACTTCTGGTCCATCAGAATTTTCACGGATTAAATTGATACAAGCCCCTTCCGATGTTGCTGCTTATTTCTCTGTTGGAGAGAATAGCCAAATTCAAGTGACTGAGGTAGATGAAATTACATCAGAGCAGGGAGATGCCGTTCGGGTATACGTTGGCGAGGGGAGTACGCTAGATTTCTATGATGTGACAAAGATCACGGCTGTAGAGCAAGCGGCTATCCGGGGTGATATCGCGGGTAGGTTCACGTTGGCTAAATCAGAAGCCATCACTAGTCAGACCAACCAGATTGTTGTTTTGACTGCTCAGGGGATCAATTCATACGTCCGTTTTGCTGATGTTGACTCCATGACGACCGATGAAAGTGAAGAGTCTCCTGTCTTTGTTTCTGGGGCGAACACCATAGAGCTAGAGGGTATTGGAGAAATTACTGTAACCAAGACCGAAGCCAGCGTTGTGGAGCTTCAAGGTAGGGGCGTAGAGTACGGGTCTATTAAGGTTCTTGACTGTCCGAAGATCGAAGCAGATGAATGTAGCAATGGTCTGTTCACCCATAATGCTTTGATAACGGACATTGTTGGTACGAATGAGGAGTGCGAAATCCTTTGCAATATTACGAAGTTTGCTGCCTTGTCTGTTAAAGACACTAACCTGTATCTAAGTAACTACAACAAAATCGAGGCTCAGAGTGAAGGACACGCTATTGATCTTGAGGTGATTAATGCTCGTGGTGTAGAAATGAAAATCTACACAGTACGACAAATTATTGGGGGGAAAGATGGTATTCACTACGAGGGACGTGGAAGCCTCAAACTTGTGGACCTTCCTCAAATAGCTGGTAAGGCGGCTGAAGATCACAGCCTGTTTATCCTAGGAACCGATTTTGTTACTTTTGAAGCTCATAACAGCCATACTGTTTCCGGTCGAGGAAAGGTGAATTTTGTTAATGGGCATGGTGCGTTCTATAAATGCTCTCTTAAGGGGGATGTTAATCAGGCTGGCGCACGTTTGGACTTTTTCAACACGCCCATTACCCTCGATGCTGCTTTTGACACAGACGTAGCCTCGTCAACATATTTCTTTCACTCGGATGTAACAAACGGGAAAGTTACATCAGCCGGGGTTATTACTTCCGACTTGAGTAGCTTCCCGCAAGGAGATATCCAGGGTGCTGGAATATTCAACAAGAGTGTTTTCACTGATTATTGGCACCTAGACACCGGAGCCGCAGCTATTTTTAATGCCCATGAAACAGCACATATACTTCATGTACAGGGTGGTGTGGGTACCGCAGCCTTATTGAATGGATACAAAGGGACAGGTGCAGATGGTTTAGAAATTTCAGATGGTGCCGGAGTTATTGCCAACAGTATTGAACTAGCAGATGGGAATATTACTATAAATAACAACTGCGGTTTTATCGGTAATAGAATCGTTGGTTTGGCTACCAAAATTCTTACCCAAGCTAATGCTGGATCAATTTTAAACCAAATCGAAGTAGAGGAGCTTGAATTAGACTCTTATGCTGCTTCGATAGCAAACTACTTGATATTGACCGGGCAAATTACTTTGGGTGGTGCTGATGGTCTACTGCTCAACCGGGCCGAGTGTACAGATATTGTTAGCCAGTATGGGGGCAATGCTCTGTTGTTTAACTGGCTTTCTGCCGGGGATATATCTACCAGCACGGATGCGTCCCTAGTAGGTTCTGGTATAGCGGCTACGGGTCTCACATTAGGTACCGGATCAGGAGTCTCTATTGCTGGGGGTAGTATTGGGAGCGCCCCAGTAGTTCCTAACGCAGCTAGTTTCTTGTCTGCTGGGGCAGATTTAGGTGGTGATCCTACGGGGCAAGGAAATGCCTTAGTTTTAACGTCGGGGAACACTGTAAACCCAGCCAATGCCGGAATAGTTATCCGTGGATCGGGAACTTTGGCTGAAGTATACATAAAAACACCTAAAACTTCCATATTACTAGGAGATGGCGGTACAAATTCTGATCTTCTTATTCGGGCAACTTCTGGTTTAGCTAAGTTGCTTGCTAAAAATATTGAGCGAATAGCTTCTGCGGATATCTTTGATGAAGCTACAGGAGACATTATTAGAAATGCTACCGGAGATATCGTAGACATCGCTACTGATCTTGACCGCCAGGGTTCTGGAACGATTACAGATACGGCTACTGCGATTGTCCACGTTCCGCCAGTGTAAGGAGGTAGCGCATGTATGACTACAGGCTACAGATGCCGAACATAAACGTAGGTTTTTATGAGCCTCGTTATGCACGGGCACACCAGTTAGACAAGGTGGACAATATCGCGGTTGATACTTCTGCCTTGTCTCGTACAGAAGGAGTCTACATCCCGTTGGGGTTTCCGAGTCAAACTCTAAGCGCGATATGGTTATCCGCCGTTATAAACAGTCGGCGGAGTAATAAGCCTAACACTGAGTTCCTTATGGAAACTGAAACAGATTTCATGGCGGGAGAAAAGTCACCAACGGATTTGCTTTCCGCTGTAGCGTTACTTAACCGAAAAAGTAAGGCTCATGGCTGGTCTTACACGCTTTCATGTATTGGCTCCTGGGAGAATCTCCTCCTTTGTCTCATGGAGGGGAACACGGTGATGGTAGGTGGGTCCGTGTACGAGAGTTTTCAGCAAGCGGAGATCAGCGGTATCGTGCCCATGCCTAAGCCCGGAGAGGCTTTATTGGGTGGTCAGATTGTTAACATCGTGTCTTTTGACCAGAAGGCCGAGACGGGGCAGGTGTTTGGCAATATGGGGACCAAGACTGGACGCAGAGGAATATTTACCTATCGGGGGTCATATTTCCGGAACCTACAGATTTGCCGAGACTTTTTTGTGTTGATACCGAGGTTTGAACATGCCAATTAGTGAAGAAGACAAACGACAATTAGCTATAGAACAAACAGTTTATACTAATCTCACTGAAATCATTGGGAATGGTATCAACTTTCCTATGGAGTTTACTACTAGTAAGAAAATTGGGGCAATTAAAGAGTCAAATGCGGGCGAACGCATTTCAGACTCTATTCACCTTATTTTAGCTACGCGAATTGGCGAACGACCGTTCAATCCTGAGTTTGGAAGTAGGCTCCCTGAGCTTGTATTTGAACCTTTAGACGGTGCCTTGAAAGAATTGTTAAGGCACTACACTGTGGATGCCCTTGCTCGTTGGGAAAAACGTATAAAAATCGAACAGGTTGTTTTGACGGAGAACTATGAATCCAACCCCAATGCAGTTGGGATTTCGATCTATTACGCTATTCGGAATTCACATATTAAGGGTAGCTATGTGTACCCCTTTGTTCTTGGTGGGATGGCTACCACGGCCCAATACACAGGATCAGAGTCCAACAAGATGTTGGCCCAGCGAAATGTGAGGTCATAAGTTATGGCTGTTGTTAAGTATAAGACCGATTATTTCCTCAAAGATTACGCGACTATCCGAGAGGAAATGATTGAACGTTTGCCTATTATTTCTGAGGGCAAACTGACAGATTTAAACGAGTCTTCTATTTCTGTCACTCTCGTTGAGGTATTTGCGGCTATCGCTGATATGCTGGGGTTCTATTTAGACTCAAACGCTTTAGAAGCTTTTTTACCAACAGTTAGGCAGCCGGAAAACGTATATCGTTTGACTGAGTTAATTGGTTATAGAATTCGTGAAGTTACTTCGGCCAAAGCTAGAGTTCAGTTTACCTTGGCTGCACCGTTAACTGAAGAGGTTTTTATCCCCGTTGGGACAGAGCTTGGAACAGTTGTAAGTGGTGGAATCGGCCAAGATACCATGTTCCGGACTATAGAGAAAACAACTATCCCAATTGGAGAAACTGTTAGTGAAACCGTAAATACTGTTCAAGGAGTCCCATATTCTGAGACATTTGTTGGGGATGGGAACGCAGGACAATATTCGGAGCTATCTCAAATTTCAGTGGATATAAGTACGATTAGAATTATGTCGGGGGATGTCCTTTGGACACAACAAGATAGCTTTCTTTACAGTGAAAGTGAAGACAGAGACTTTGTAGTCAAGGTAGACTATCTAGGGGTTGTTCGGGTCTATTATGGTGATGGAAAATACGGAAAAGTTCCTGGTGTTGGTGAAATGCTCACCGTTAGCTATCTTCGTTCGTCAGGAGAAGCAGGCAATGTAGGAGTGAATTCTATTCGGGTTATTGCATCTAATATTAAAACTATAGATACCAACACGGTTATTTCTAATATTACTGTAACCAACCCAGACTCTGCTGCGGGTGGGAGTGGCAAGCAGTCTCTAGAACACGTAAAAGTGAATGCCCCAGGGTCTCTGTCTGCTTTGTACCGCCCGTTGACGAAATATGACTATAACGCTCTGCTCGCTCGGTTAGGTGGGATTGCTCATGTAAACGTGTGGGGTGAGCAAGAAGAGGACCCCCCATCATATGAAAACATGAACTGGGCCAACGTAGTCTTAGTCCCCACAGGTGGAGGGTTACCTTCTCAAAACTTGATGGATCAAGTTAAAGACTATCTCCTACAATATCAACCAATTACAGTACGAGTACGGTTTATTGACCCCGAGTATATCTATATCAATGTTCCTTTGGACATCTATGTTCTTCCTGGGTACTCACAGAATGACTTGCGTATCTGGGTAACGGATGAAATTCGAACATTTTTCAAACTAGAAAATGTTAGGTTTGGACAAGATCTTCGTGCCTCGACTTTCTACAGAATTGCTATGACACCAGATAAAGTGGCCTACGCCTTTGTTGGGGATCTTGGTACTTATGATAGTGACACGGGTATTGTAACCCCCGTTGGTCAAGAAATTATTTTACAGAAGTGGCAGATCCCTGTGCTACACAAGGTAATCGTCACTCCGCATGAAGCCACTGAGCTTCCAATTCCAGACCTTTATCCCGATGAAGACGTGGATAACGTGATCTGGGACATTGATGGCTAAGGAGTAAGTAATGTCGTTTCCGATTATTAGTACAACGAGTGTTTGGGAAAACTGGGATGGCTTTGGAATTGGTGCTTGGAACATGTGGTTCATGGCCCCCTATGGATCATGGTGCTATTCCGCCTTTGTAAAAGATGGGATTACTTACTTCAAGAAGATCAACATTGGAACCAGTGATCCTAACTATGAAATCTCCGACTGGGATTTTGGCGTAACACCAGACCCCCCCTCTTCTGTTTTTGCTTATGAGCAACAGGATGGTTACCCTAACGGGTCTATGGGGTTGGGTTGTATTCGTGGCGCTACTCCAAAGTTGTATCTAGCTGGGAGATCTTCGGGTGTTCCTACCATTAATGACACAATCATCCACAAGTTTGTTGTAGCAGATGGTTTTGATGCTGAGAATTTGGCGAACGGACTTATCCCCATGCTAGGCGGGACTGTGCTGGATATTAATCTTCTGTGTGGCCTAGAGGTTGTACAGGGGGATGCGCTGTACCTCGTCACAAACAATAACAGTGGTGCCCTGTTCACACTTATGCGGTATGACTATGCTTATTTCGATGGAGGTGCCCATAATCCTACACATTTTGTGAATATGACCCCACAATTCCTAGAAGATAATGCTGCTGCACGTATTCGGGCAATTGGAATTGCTCGGGATGGGCATATCCTAGTCTTTGCTAATACAGGACTTACTTCAACAGAGACTCGCGTGTTCAAATTTGACAAGGACAACTTGGATTATCTTGGACAAACGACCTGGACCCCCAATATTTCAACGGGGACTTGGGCGTACATGGTTCAACATTCAGACGTATTTATCCACTTCCAAGGGTTAAACAAAACTAGCTTATATGATTGGAAGACTGCTATCTATTATGACCGGGCTACTGGTATCCCGAATGAGGATAAGAGTAACTTTATCATCGAGGATAACTTGACCACTTTTGGTTCGGAGACTCCCATTGAACTCAAGTACGAGGCGCGGGACGCTTTTAATAACTTAGTCCCTGGGGCGAATACTAAATTTGTAATTGATGGTGAAGACCCCGATGCTCCGGATACATGGACAGACCGTGTTGGGGGCATTCAGGATAACCCGCTGAATGACTTTTTTGATGGGGATGGGGTGCCAGAGGCAATCCAAGTTATTGTTCCTACAGATGTTAATGGCGTAGCTTTGGCATATTACAAACCTATGCGTTCTGGTTCTGGTACTGAGCGAGACGCTATCAACGTATTCTGCCCAACGGATAACTAATGTCTTGGTGGGAACCTGTACCAGTTGCGCCTCCGGTGACAGCTTACGGCGTGGTGTATGCCACGGGTGAGGTAGCTGAAGATCAAAACAGCATAAATCTATACCCACCAATGTTCCTCCAGGCTTCCGTATCGGTTATCTCCCCTTATGAGGTTGCCACCGCTCAGGGAGAGATCTGGATCGAGTTAATTACCCAGACATATTTCAGAGACCATTTGAAACAGTACATCCCCTCAGAATACTGGCGTATGGATGCTAGACCCACATCGGAGGGAGGTGGTGGCGGAGCACTGAACGAGTTCACTCAGGTGTTTGCTATCACTTTGGATGAGATCAAGCAGGCCGTAGATGACTTTACAAAGATTTTCGACATCGAAAATTGCCCGCCGAAGTACCTGCCGATTATTGCAGATATGATTAACTTCCCCTTGGAGGCCACAGATACGACCGCTGAGCAGCGCAGGCAGCTTAGAACAGCCGTAGAGTGGTACAAATCTAAGGGCAGCCGTAGGGCCTTCAGAGCCATCCTGTATGCCTTTGGCTTCTACACGGAGATTGTCCCTCTTTGGACAGAGCATACGGATGAGTCTACCATCCTTGATGAGGATGGAAATCCCCAGACCAACCTTTATGAGCGATTCTACGAAACGATTCCTGGTGTGGCTACAGGAAATGACCCCCCGAATGACTTTCCGCTGTTGGTGGAGAACGGGGGGACATGGTTCCGCAGCCCGCACTATGGGATTAAGTTGCTGGGGATCATTGGAGATCGACACGTGTCTATCAACTGGGGGACTATGACCCCTGGGGAATTGAACGTGTTCGATGAAACGATATCTAGCGAACCTAACGGTGTTATCACGGATTTCACAGGTACTCTGGATTATATCCCGGTCATCCCCGGATCAGTTTCGATGGACACCTATGTCGTAGGTCTCCCAGAGGTTATTACCGATGATGGACTTGGTGTCCTTTCTGGGGATGATGTGTTTGGTGACCCCATTACGGGGACCATTGACTACGACACGGGGGAGTGGACACTATCGTTTACTACTGCACCTACTACAAGTACGATTATCTGTGACTATACCTACGATTTCTATGAGCTTGTGGATCAGATAGGGTTACACCGAGCCTTCTATGACAGGGTGGATCAGCTATCTACGGCGGGAGCCTTGCTCCAGTATTACTTCCCAATTGAAGCTTTTAACTATCTGTTCCGTAGGATTGAGTTCTTACGCCCGGTGTTTGTTGTTCTCGAATGGCTATCCCTAGCGATAGAGATGCAGGAGAGTTATGACGTTCCTGAGGGAGAGAACCCTGTTATCATCGTCAATCCTGTCCGCAAAGATAAGGGTTGGTATTTAGGCTACTGTGACCTAGACGATATTACCTACACTCGGCTGGACGAGAAGCTCTTAGGCTCAAGCATGTTGACCTTACCTTCCCCTCTAGACCCGCTTGTAGGACCAGGAGTTCATCCTGTTGTTGGTGAATTGGTGGGGACGTATAACCCAGTGAACGAGACGGTATCTACAGAACCTGATGGTATTATCTTAAGTTTCTCTGGGCAATTAGATTACCCTGTATTTGCTGGTTCGGTAGAGATGACCGCCACAGTAGGTGTACCTGAAACTATTACGGATGACGGGGCGGGGAATCTAACTGGCGCAGGAATAACCGGGACAATTGTGTACAACACAGGCGAGTGGACACTCGATTTTGTTACGGCTCCCACAGGGACGATTGATGCTGAGTATAGACGGACAGTTATGAGTGGGGCCTTAGGTAATTACTGGATCTTTCCGGATACCGTATCCCTGGAGTTCACTGTTTCAGCCGCTCCCTATACTATTGAGGATGATACTGAGGGTGTTCTTAATCGGAACAGCCAGGAAGTTACAGGGCTGATAAATTATGTGAATGGAGACTGGGTAGTCACTTTCGACGGTGCTTTTGTCCCAGATGATGGTTCAAGTGTCTGGGCAGCATACTCATATGCGACGGAGATACCCCCTACGGATCGTTCTGGGGCACTCCCACGTGGTTCTACTGAACTACCTTTCCCGCACTTGCGCGACCCGCAGGAGGGCTATTGCCACCCACCTGAGGACTTACTTGTAACGGTTGGCGCAATCTTGCCTGACCCTTATCGCTTGGCCTTGACTCGGGACGGGATGAATCTTTACCCACCCGCAGGACCAGTACCATACATTGATCACGCAGACTTCCCCTCTCGTGGATTCACGGACATGTTAGGCGACCCACGACACGCGAATACCTTTACCCGAGAGTTTGGGTATTCTGATCGTCCCCTATCTTTATTGAGAGTGGAGGTTAATCCCGTTCCTTCAGCAGAAAACTGGGAGAACCAGGAGACTGAGTGGGAGAACTGGGTCGGGCCTTGGGAAAATATAGGAGACTAGTATGGCCTTTACAGGAAAAGACCCAAAAGATACTTATTTAGCAGTACTTAATATTGGTGATGCTAATGATTCTTTGCAACCAATCGCAGCCAGTGTTGTTAGAGATGCCGCAGGCAACAGCTCTTTGCTTGAGTTAAGTCAGTCAGTTGTTGCCTTTACGGGGATCATGAGTGCTGATGTTGTTGGTGGTATGGTCTTTGATGCGGGGATCACTGTTGAAGCTGATAACTTCATCACTGATGCTCTTAAGGATAAGACCGATAATAACGTAGGTGTCTATTTCACTTCGGGAGATCCTGAGGGGGCTTTGACCGCAGAGGTTGGTTCGGTTGCTTTGCGTAGGGATGGTTCTTCCGGCGCTACGATGTATGTGAAAGAAAGCGGTTCGGGTAACACAGGGTGGACACAGTTTGATCTGTACGCTAACTTCCTAGACCTTCTTGATACGCCAATGACTTACACCGCTGATAAGTGGTTGAAGGTGAACGGGTCAGGAACAGCTCTAGAACTTACCAACCCACCAACGGTTGCGCTTGGGTTGTTCAAAGATCTTACAGACACGCCCCCCAGTTATACTGGTTTTGGGGGTAAAGTAGTAAAAGTTGACTTGGGCGAAGCTGGATTGACTTTTGGTGATGCGCCAGCTTCGGCTTTTCTGGATCTGACAGATACTCCCGGTGCCTATATCCCGCTGAAGATGCTCCGAGTAAACGCAGGTGGAACACTGCTCGAATTTGTAGACGCCCCAGCCGGTACTTTTGTTGGGCACCCAGACACGCCTGCTAATTATTCGGGGGGCGTAGCTGGTTATAGACTAAAGGTTAATGGCACACCAGACGCGATTGTATTTGCTGCCGATACCTTCCTTAACCTCACTGACACCCCAGCATCTTATATTGCCAACCAATGGTTGAAAGTGAACGGTGCGGGAACAGGGCTTGAGCTAACCTCGGCACCTGCGGTTTCGTTTTTGGCGTTGACGGATACCCCCGTGAACTACACGGGAGCCGCAGCCGGGTTTGTTGCCGTGGACGCAGCCGGATCAAGTATTGAATTCATCGGTATTGGGGCCGCTCAGGGTGAGGTTATGTTCTTTGACGGTACCAACTGGACCGCTTTAGCTGTTGGAACCTCAGGACAGGTGCTCACTTCCGGTGGTGCTGCTGCTGATGTATCTTGGGAAGATGCCGCAGGCGCGTTCCTTACACTAACAGATACTCCTGCGGATTACACAGGACAGGCGGGTAAGACTGTCAAGGTAAACGTAGGTGAGACGGCCCTTGAGTTCACCGATCCGGGTGGTGGGACCTTCCTTGATCTTACAGATACCCCAGCAAGTTATCCCGCAGATTATGGTTTTAGTTTTCCATTTCTGAATGCTGCCGAAGACGCACTTGAGTTCCCGTTAAACCCACTGCTTCCTCTTGGAGCCTTTGCTCCGTTCACGCCTGTTGGGGCTATCCCATACATAGATGCTGACCAAGGTGATTGGCTGATCATAGCTCCACCATTCCCGGCTGGTGATCCTCCGCCAAGAATGTATCTGGTTATGGACCCCTCTAACGACCCGAATGATTTTCCAGGTGGACCGGGTATCTTAGGTGGGGCACCTCAGTGGGATGTGATTTCTGTTGCAATTGGTGAGGTGCTCAATAACTATATTGTTGGAAACCCAGACTATAGCTTACCTTTTGTAACGAATGCTACTGACCCCCTTTCTGCGGAGTTGAATTACATATCTCTGCTAGACATGCTGGCAGACGCGAACTTTGTGGGTGTAGCTCCGGGCGATGGTGAGGTGCTTAAGTACACCACACTTGGTGGTGTGGAGTGGGGAGCCGCTGGTGGTGGGTCCACACCTAAATATTATGACCGGGTTCAAGAACCCGTCACAAATGGTAATCCTGTTACGCCAGAAATTCTATTTGATGGCTCTGGTGATGTAATTATGGTAGTGACAACAACCGAATATACGACTCATTAGTTAGGAGAGATTTAAAATGGCTAGACATCCAGATTTGGTAGATGCTGATCTTCATGTTCCGGGGTACATCCAATCCAGTGATCCCGGTGCTGTTGGCGCGGGAATTCAGTGGATAGATACTTCCGGTGGTGCTGGGGCTTGGAAAATTAAAATCCGTAATACCGGAGATACGGACTGGGAACTTACTGGTGGTGGTGCCCCCTCCGCAGAAAATATAACCCGGTATGACAAGTATGGCGATGGGGCGCTTGGGGCGGTGTTTGCCGCAAATATCTCCGTGCCCCTATCCCCATCTTATTCCCCAGTTTCGTTGTTTAACTTAGATGGGAGTAACGCCCCAGACGGACTTATAAGTGTTTTTGGAGATGCCCAGGGTAATGACCAGTTTTTTGGAGCTGTGCCTGGAACGATTGTTTTTGATGTTACTTTAACAGATGACACTGCCATCCAGATCACAGATGACGGCGAAGGTAATCTCCTAAATGCCACATATAATGTCGCGGGTACATATAACTATGCCAGTACGCAATGGGAGTTAACCTTTTCTGGTCTTGTTCCCAAGAATGGGACAAGTATTGAGTTTAGTGCTGATGCCTATTCTACACCTTACCAAGCGGGTGTCTCTGTGGCAGATTGTTTACTAAAACTACATGGTGGGGTTCCTCCGTTTACTTATTCAATTTCTGATGATAACTGGACTAGTCAAACAGACGACGTAGATCCAACTATGGCAGCTATTGTGTATACTGACGTGTGCTCTACCCCCAGTCCTGGTAGTTATGTATTTAACATTAGAATTCGTGACTATCTTTGGTACCAAGTTGAAGTTAACGTTTTTGTAACTTTTGATGACCCACAGAATCTATGTGGTATCTAATAGTTCGCCTTTTGGAGGAGAGTAATGGAATTTTTTGATGATGTTAAAGTCCCCGAGGGGTTCTTTCAGCTACATGCTTATGACGCTCGTAGCGGTAAACTTGTAGACTACGTTGAGGGGCACAACATTGTTGTTAACGATGGCCGTGAGGCTCTAGCTAGACTATTGGGCCACCATGACCCTGTGCTTGACCCCATTCTTTCGGGACCAGCAGCAGGAGTTGTCAGTTGGTACGTAGATACCCTGGCCTTCGGTGATGGTGGACACGACCCCGACAGCGTTGGAGACCAAACGGTGATGACTCCTGTTCTGGTGACAGACACGGGGTTGTACGGGACTACGCATGTCACTCGTCCAGTTACAGTTACATGGCCGTCTTACCGTAAGGTCGTTTTTGAGGCTACTGTTGAATCTACAGAAGGTAACCATCCCTCTCCTCCAGCCGTTAACGAATACTCCGAAGCAGGGTTGTTCTACGGCACGAGTCCGGGGAATAGCATGGTTATGTTTGCTCATAAGTCGTTTGGATACGTTGTCAAAAACGAAACAATCCGATTGGTGGCAACGTGGACCTTCACCTTCTAATAGAGGCACGAAAGAAATCTACCCGGAGCAGGGAGAACCAACGTGCGCGGCAACAATACCTCGGACGTGAGGCTACCAGTGTCGGTACAATAGGTTGGCGTAGACGAATTGTCTACATCATGCGTGACCTTGGGATGCCTACGAGCCAACAACGTCTAGCTATGTCTGTGCTTGCCAAGGTAGAGGAAAAAAGAGGGGTAGAGTACCTCAATGGTCAGACTACTGACACTCTAAGAGCTACTCTGAAGGCTTTTCAGAAAGACTTTAAAAGACAAGAACGGATTACACACCCGTCTCATCTCCGCCCCGGAGTCTCGGGTGTCTACCGTCAAGGTGGCTCCTTGAGTACTCGTTCTGGGCTTGAGAGAGCATGGATTGACCGTCAAAAGGAACGCGAAGCTCTTGCTCGGGCTGACGCTGAAGCACGAGGCGTAGCGTACAACCCCGGTAAGGTCGATCTGGAACCTAACCAGACCTATGGTAAGCCTCCGAGTAGCAAACAGTTACGAATGAACATTGCCCACGTTCGTACTCAGGATATGACTCGGGCAGATTTAGAAAAGCACCCTCATCCGGATGTTCGTAAGTTATACACAGCCATAAACCCCGGTACCGGTAAGCTCCGCCGAGACGGTGCCGTAGTCTGGTCTGCTGATGAAAAACCCTTTTACATCCTAGGGCAATTGTCTAAGCCCGTTCATAGGATGTACATGGGTAAAGATTTCAACCTGATGTTTCCTCGTGGGTACGATTATCGGGGGAATGCTAGAGCCATCCCCCTGAACCGTCTGGATGACTATGGCCGTTGGACAAAGTGGTACACGGTCATGGCAACAAAAGAGATGTTCAAGCTGGCTGCTCCTGGACAGAGGAAACCACTGGTTTACAAAGGGGCAATTGATACGGTTATCAAGAAGGCCCAGGAGTATGCTTGGGGACAGGCTAAGAACTTCTACTACGCCTACATGAGCTATTCGAAGGGGAAGAAGGCTGTAAAAGCTATCCGGGCAAAATATCGTGCGAAAAGTGGTGTAATGGACAAGATGCCCGCACCCCACAAAGCGGCTCACGACCAATTCTATGGGTTGTGGAAGAGCGGTGAGGACCAGCTTCAGGGGAGAATGCCTGAGGCAGAGTTTGAAAGTGATCAAGCTCGGGAGAACTGGAAGAAAAAGCTAGACCACATGGGCGATAGCTACACATGGTACCTCTGGCTTTTGGCTTCAGAGCATCAGCACGGGGTACGTCTTCCAGAAAGACAGAAGCTCCCAGAGAATGCTAGGTTCCCCACGACCAAGAACCCTGTCCAGTCCAAGCCTGAGCATTGGGTGATTCAACCCACGGGTCGGGAAGAGGTTCCTCGTTGGGACACCAAAGTTCTTAAGGGGATTGGTTTCTCTCGTGGAGATTTTCATAACTTTGAACTTGCTCTCAAGAACTCTAACTACAAGTTGGGCTACCAGGGTAACAAGGCCGTCACTCAGTTATGGATTCCCCTGGTAGGAGACCTCCATAGCCTCTATGGGCTGGACTCTTCAAAGGCAGATATCTCTGACTATATCAACGATAGCAAAAAGCAAACGTATACGGATTATATTGTTGGTCGTGAAGGTGGGGGCATCTCTGTCCGGACAAAGGTTCCGCTTCCTCAGTACAAGTTCCAGGCAGGCAACCCACGGAAAACCTATTCCTTGGTTCCGGCAGTTGGGTATCTACAATATTTTGATTCCCCCTCTCATGGTGGAGCAAGGTTGGTTCATGGGCAAAAATACCTTCAAGAACCACCGAAGAAGAGCAAAACCAAACTGGATGACGCGAGTAAATATAGCTCTATGTCTCCTAGGATGCGTGCGCGGAGCAGAAGTTACCAGATGAGAAAGTATGCAAGAACAGGAACTAGTCCTCGATTTGCATACGATATGGAGAAAGTCCAGCAAGATAGAGAGAAGATTGCCACTGAAATTGCTGACCGTATGCTGAAGCAGCCTGTTCAAGCTGCTCGGGCAGCCCTAAGAATACGCAGTAAGATACTACAAAGGCAGAACTTAGTGGCTCAGATCCCTGGTAAGAAAAAAATTACCCGTGTTTGGAGTGCTCCACCACGAGCTAGAGGCTTTATTCATAGTAAGAAGGGCCTTTGGGAACTTCCTACTGTCGGTCGTGTAGTAAGAACAAAACGGCACCCAGTAACTGGGGGATTAATAAGACTTCGCAGACAGCCGACTAAGAAGATCTACCATATAAGAAGCACGGGTTCCCGCCCTGCCACTCGACAACAGTCCGTGAGACATCATCAATTAACAAATGTCCCACGAGTAGCCAACGCACCAAGCTGGGAAGACTATTGGGCCGACACCCTAGAAAGATATAAACGCCCAGTTGTGATTGATGGTGAACCGATAACGAAGGCAGATGTGCTTAAAGACAAAGAAGAATATAAACAACGTTATAAGTCCAGACTTATCACGTTTATCCATGATGCTCACGCTCGTGGATTTATTGTTGTAGACGACAAGGACTACGAGCTTAGGGCTGACGGTAGTCGCGGGAAAAAGCATCCGAATTACGAGGAGTAGTAAATGCCTAATATTTATGAGCCGGTTATTTCAGGAGTAGGTTACGGTACAGGTAGTGGCGTGGAGATGTTTGTGGCTGGGGATATTTACCGCTACGACATTGACAATCGACCCCTGTTGAACCTAACCAATAACGACATCGCAATCAGCGATGCTGTTGACGCTCTTGTTCAAGAACTTTTGGATGCCCATGTCGGGACTCAGTGGCCGGATGGAGTGCCCTCCTACGATCACGACACATTGGATAACCGACTGGATAACATGGACTTGTTCCTCCAAGAATTCTTTGAAATTAGAAACGTCCAGTACTCCAGTTTTGTACAGTCAGCTAACTTCCTAAGAGAACGGTACACCAGTGGCTTCATGAATGGTCCGTTCCCGGATACTTTTATCCGGTCGAACTTCGCCATGGAGAACAATGAAGCGATGCCTTCTCCTGTGGGTGGCTTCTATGTTCCCGAAAGAGCACAAAGTGTTAGGGATGAAGACGTTCCAGACGAGGACACTAAAAAGCTGTTGGCGATAGAGACCCGTATTGAACAAGATGGTATTAGCTGGCAAGCGAATCGCAAACCGATATACGTACACGTAAATGGTTTCATTGTTCCCCTCTTGAATGCCCACGGTGGAACTAAAGACGCCTCAGAAACTATTAATGGTCGTCGTGCCGCAGGAAACTGGGGTCCGATTACGATTGAATTCCCGACTGCTCCTGGTACTGGACATCGGTTCGATTTCTCTTTCCTAGAGGTTTGGCTCCAAGAGGTTACTCCGGGAACAAATTGGTTTTATCCTTATGGTTCGCGTGACTGGTCACAATGGGCCAGAACAGAGATTGGTGTTACCGCAGGAAGTGCCACGCACTACGAAGGTCAATTTGATGACCTTAGGGACATGGTACGTAAAGATGAAACTGGTTGGGAGTTTTATATTATCCTTCTTGACAACCCGAATGATCCTGTTGACTGGACTCTTCGGGATGGTGAGGGGAATGGTGCCGGTGGACTTGTTCCCAACTCTTTGGGTGACCCTAACTCATATGGTATCTCCGGTACAATTGACCCGGACACGATGGAATGGTCGCTAGACTTTACAGGGACTACTCCTCCGGATGGAAAATACATCATGGTTGGTACTCGTACCAAGGCGTTCGAAAACCCCGACCGTGATGAAATCCGTGGTAGCATCAGCTTTTTGCCAAATGGTAACTACATCCAAATCCAGTCCCGCATTCGTGTGGTTCCAGGCGTGGATTACAACACTTACCCCGGTTGGTTTGAAGATCCTACTGTGTTGGGTAGAGGGCCAAAGAACGGTCCTGTTAGCAACTATTTCTATCGGAACGCTCTGAACGACTTCCATGACGGGTCGATGTACTATGCCGGAAAAGGTAACACCGCTTCTAAGGCGGCTCTAGGTACCTTTGATGGGTACATCTATGCTGTGCCAATCTGTGCGTGGTCGCGGTACAACTCTGCCCCATGGACCTACGTCAACCAGAATGGTGGCGTGGATCGTCCTGATGGTGGTCACTACAACACAATTTCAGATAAACAACTCATCGACCTTCGCCCCGTCGTTCTAGCCGAGCGGTATGATATGAAGGCTGCGGCAGAGAATACTTTGGACCGCATCCTCCGTGGTGAACATCACTCTATCTTCGCTCAGGGTAAGATCGACTACCTAGACACAAATACCTGGGTAGGTAATGGAAGCTGGGGTGTGGAAGTACCTGAGCTTTGGAGGGTGTACCCGTACACAGGGTTGGCCCCGGTAGCCGGGATTAACACTGTCCGAGACATTGGACTTTCAGATAGTAATGATCCTTCGGACATTGGTCCTTGGCCTGCACCGATTTATGCAGCACCCATCGCTTTCCATGATGGTATCAGACAAATCTTCTCACCTCAGGAAGAGGTGCAGCAAGTTGCCATTCATATTAACGACGTAACAAACTCTAATGATGCGTCTCCGGCACCGCTTATGACCTATGCTTTTGCTACAAAGACGATCACACTTACTACTGCTGACGCAGAAATTTCTGGGTACACAGCAAATACACTACCTAGTGGTGCTCCAGCAGGTGCTCTTATTAATGATAGTTATCCTCGCTTATATTGGCGTGGTTCTCGCCAACCGGTTATTCTGAGCACCCTGTGGCAGGGCTTGGGGACAAGAACAGCTACGGCAGTTATTGACACTACCGCTCCCTCGTATGTCCCTAACGGTGAGATTGATGGGTTCGTAGATGTTCTCTACCCTGAATGCACTGGTATTGCTCGCCCACTGAAGGTCACGGATTACGTAGAGGCCAAAGATGGGGCGCAGACTTACGTAACTAAGGTTAAGGGCAACGAAGACGGCTCTCCAGATTCTCCGGAGATCGTTAAGTGGAAGTTGGATAACTCTCTAGAGCCTGGGTTCCAGCTTCCTGGTGGTAGTTGTGTAAGCCCGGACAACCTGTACATTTATGTTTGTGACAGTGCTAATGGGCGGGTTGTTAAGCTTAACGCTTCCACCATGATTCAGGTAGCCCAATTCCCAACAGCAGCAAACTATCCTGCACCTTCGGTTCATAGTGATACTCTACATCTGAGCTATCCTGTTGATGTTGCAGTAGATGAAACCGCCCCTGGTGTATGGCACGTATTTGTGGCTGACCGTGAGGACCACCGTGTGGTCCGACTTGACCAAAATCTTGCTGGCATCACTGGGCAGTATGGTACTTATGCTACCCCAACAAACGACCCCTTTGATACTACGGATCTGAACACCCCGGAAGG
>Ga0307380_10000444_pt1 | contig 65396 bp, 33 predicted proteins | sample UN3MG_FD_202239 | JGI IMG/M metagenome (GOLD analysis project Ga0307380, IMG submission 202239) | Soil microbial communities from Risofladan, Vaasa, Finland - UN-3 | ecosystem: Environmental > Terrestrial > Soil > Coastal area > Acid sulfate soil | place: Finland: Risofladan, Vaasa | collected... | reverse complement strand
CAAGCACCTGTTCGCCTATCCTGTCACCTACCTGGTCGGGCCGGAGATCGCGATCGGGCAGTCGGACTACCGTCTTGCCTACGACCCCGCCGAGGAGGGAGCGAAGACGACGCCCCTCGGCCATCCCTACGGGCAGCCGCAGCACGGCTGGGGCAATTCGTGGGGGAGCTGGCACAAGCTCGTGCCCACCCGCTTCCTCGCCGGCTGGGCACGCACCTACGCCTGCAACTGGATTCCGGGCGAGTTCCGCATCGGTTGGCACGAGGAGAGCATCACGCTGAAGGAGGGCGTCACGCTGCCCAAGGGCGGCGCCCAGGTGATGCATGCTTCGATGCCGGGCTGGGTGCTCCACCGCGAGGGCAAGCTCGTCGAGCTGCCGGCCGAGGGGCAGTTCGGCCGCGGCACGTTCGCCGCGCTCGAGCACCCGGGCGGCTCGGCCATTGTGGCCGGGATGGACGACCAGCTCACGTTCCGCGTGGGGAAGAAGGGCGAGCTGTCGCTCCACTACGCCCCTGAGTCGCTGGAGCTGCCGAAGGGAGCCCAGGTGCATTTCCGGATCGGCTTCGCGGGCGCGGGGAGCGGCACGAAGATGGCGAAGATCCTCGATTTCGCCCGCAAGTTCGGCGTCGCCGAGCCTGGTAGGCCCGGCTACGCGCCGCAGGTCACCCGTGGCAGGACGCTCGACACCTATCTCGTCTGGCGGCTCGACGCTCAGGGCGAGGCGGTCGTGGCCAGGGTGCCGAAGGCCGGGATGCCCGGCTTCCTCCTCGCCGAGGTCGAGGGGCTGAACGACGGCTGGTCGGTGTGGCTGCGCGACCGCGCGCGCAAGGGGCCGAACATCCGCGGCCTCCCCGTGCGCGACGGCCGGGCCTACGCCGAGCTGGACCTCGTGCCGGGCGACCTCGACCTTTTCATCGGCCACCCGGTCGTGAGCGATCGGTCCGAGGTGCGGCTGCTCGTCTCGTGGATGGAGCCTGGCCGCTGGTTCGTCGAGGCCCACAACCCGACCGACACGCCGCTGAAGGCCCGCCTCCGCTCCAGCCAGGGCTGGGACCTCTTCGGCTTCAAGGAGTCCGTCGAGCTGGCCCCCGGCGCCAGCCGCACTTGGCGGGTTCTGGAGGCGAGCGTTGCCCCACAGTAGCGCCGCGCAATCTCGCGGCCTCACTTGACCGCGGCGGCCCGGCCGGATATACCTGTTGCGACCGGGATTGGCCGCTTCCCCTGAGAGACCAGGAGCCGATGATGGGACGCTTGCACCTCTGCTTGAGCCTTGCGGTGTCGCTGGGCATTGCCGCGTGCGTGGCGCTGGGCGCTGAGGCGCCGAAGGAGAAGGCCAAGGAAGAGCCCAAGGAGGCCCCCAAGCCGTCCACCCACACGGTGAAGCCCGAGCTTCTCAAGATCGAGGCGCAGCTCAAAGGCGTCGTCGAGTCGCCCCACATGGCCGAGATCGTCTTTCGCCCGAAGGCATGGGCCGAGCTGACCGTGCTCCACGCTGCCGCCCCCGGACAGGTGGTGAAGAAGGGCGACGCCCTGCTCTCGCTCGACCCCGAGAAGATTGACGACGCGATCAAGGAGGCCGGAGCTGCCCTCGGCCAGATGGAGCCGGCCCTCAAGACGGCCCAGGAGGAGCTTGCGGCGATGGAGAAACTGCTCGCCCTCGACCTGGCTGCCGCCGAACGGGCTAAGCAGTTCGCCGACGAGGACCTGAAACGCTACACCGAGATTGGCCGCCCCTCCGCTGTCAAGCAGGCCCACTTTGCCGTCAAGAACGCCACCGATCACCTCGAATACGAGACCGAAGAGCTGCGCCAGCTCGAGAAGATGTACAAGGCCGATGACCTGACGGAGGAGACCGAGGAGATCATCCTCAAGCGCCAGCGCGACACCGTGGAGCGGGCCACCTTCGGCCTCGAGCTTGCCAGGCAGAGGGCCGCGCAGGCCCTCGAGGTGGACCTTCCGCGCCAAGACATCACGACGAGCGAGGCCGCGACCCGGCAGGCCATCGCGCTGGCGAAGGCCAAGGTCGCCATCCCCGCCGCGCTCGCCAAGAAGCGCCTCGATGTCGGGAAGCTCAAGAGCGACCAGGCGAAGGCGGCGGAGAAACTCCAGAAGATGAAGCAAGACCGTGAGGCGATGGCCGTGAAGGCGCCCTGCGACGGCGTGGTCTACGTCGGCCCCTGCGTTCGGGGCGCCTGGCCGAAGCTCGGGCAGACCCTCGAGCGCGGCGCCCAGCTCAAGCCCCACGACGCGGTCATGACCGTCGTGCAGCCCACCGACCTGTTTGCGCGGGCGCCCGTGCCCGAGGACCAGCTCGAGCGGGTCGCCGTGGGCGCCGAAGGCACGGCCATCCCGGTCGGCTACCCGAACCTCACGTTGAAGGCGAAGGTGGCGACTGTGTCCCAGGTGCCCGTCACGGCGGGGAACTTCGAGGCGACGCTTTCCTTCGCCGCCCCCAAGGATGCCCCGGCGTTGATGCCCGGGATGAGTTGCACGGTGAAGCTCGTCTCGTATCTCAAGAAGGATGCCCTCACCGTGCCGGCCGCGGCCGTGTTCACCGAGGAGGCCGATGAGGGGGCGACCTATGTCCTCGTGCGGAAGGCCGACGGCACCCCCGAGAAGCGGCCGGTGACCGTGGGGAAGAAGGCGGACAGCAAGGCCGAGATCGTGAAGGGGCTGAACGCCGGCGACGTGGTGCTGCTGGAGAAGCCCGAGGCGAAGTGAGAGATTGCGGAATGCGGAATGCGGAATGCGGATTGACGAACCAGGCGCTGGCGTTCGCCCTGCTTGTCGCTGTCGCCGGGTGCGCGCCGTCGCGGCTGGCCAGCGTGGGGCCGAAGCCCAGGCCCATCACGCCGCCTGCGCGCGAGGCCGTCGAGCAGTCCATCCAGCGCGGCGTCGGCTTCCTCCTCGCCCACCAGGGCAAGGACGGCTCGTGGGGCTCGGCCCGCCACACGAAGGGGCTGAACATCTACGCCCCCGTGCCCGGCTCCCACCAGGCGTTCCGGGCCGCCGTCACCGCCCTGTGCATCTCGGCGCTCATCGAGGTCGGCAGCCCCCAGGCCAACGAGGCCATTGACCGCGGCGAGGCCTGGCTCGTGGCCAACCTGCCCAGGGTCCGCCGCGCCGAGCCGGCCGCCCTCTACAACTGCTGGACCCACGCCTACGGCATTCAGGCACTCGCGCGCCTCGCCCAGCGGCACGCCGCCGACCCGGCTCGCCGCGAGCCGCTCCTCGCACTCCTCCGCGAGCAGATCGGGTTCCTCCAGCGCTACGAATCGGTGGCCGGCGGCTGGGGCTACTACGACTTCGGCGCGCACACGCAGAAGCCCGACACTCACCCCACCAGCTTCACCACGGCGACGGGCCTGGTCGCCCTCCACGAGGCGAAGGGCATCGGGGTGGACGTGCCGAGCCGCCTCGTCGAGCGTGCCCTCGCCACCCTGCGCCGCCAGCGGAACCCCGACTTCACCTATGCCTACAGCGAGCCCCTCCGATGGTGGCCGCGGACCGGTATCAACCTCCCCGGCGGCAGCCTCGGCCGCTCCCAGGCCGCCAACCTCGCCTGTCGCCTCTGGGGCGATGCCGCCGTCACCGACGCGGTGCTCCGCACCTGGCTCGACCGCCTCTTCGCCCGCAACGACTGGCTGGGCATCGGCCGCAAGCGGCCCATCCCCCACGAATCCTGGTTCGCCGTCGCCGGCTACTTCTACTACTACGGCCACTACTACGCCGCCCTGAGCATCGAGCAGCTTCCGCGGCGCGAGCGCCCGCGCTTCCGCGCCTACATGGCCCACACCCTCCTGCCGCTCCAGGAGAAGGACGGCTCGTGGTGGGACTACCCGTTCTACGACTACCACCAGCCCTACGGCACCGCCTTCGCCCTGATGTCACTCGTCCGCTGCCGCCCCTCCCCCTGAGCGGTGGGCCTCCCCTGGCCCATTTGCTTTTCGCAGGCGTTGACGCTATTATTTGCCTCACCACGGCCTCGCGCTCGGTTCCCCCGAAAGGATGCGCCCGGAGCAACGGAGTTGGCCACGAGCGTCCACACCTCGATAGTGCGGGTTCCCGCGCGGCCTGAGGCCGCCTACGAGGTCCGCATCGGCACGGGGCTGCTCGACGGCATTCTGCCCGAACTGCGGCGGGTCTGGCCGACGAGCCGCCTCTGTGTCGTGACCGACGCCAATGTGCAGCGGGCGGGCCACCTGGCGGCAATCGTGGGTGACGGCGAGGTCGGCGCCTTCGCCATCGAGCCGCCCGGCGAGGCGTCGAAGACGCTCCGCACCGTGGAGGCCATCGTAAGCCGCCTGGAGTGCGAGCGTTATGGCCGCGACACGCTGCTTGTCGCCCTGGGCGGCGGCGTGGTCGGCGACGTGGCGGGCTTCGCCGCCGCCATCTTCAAGCGCGGCGTCCCGTGCGTCCAGGTGCCCACGACCACGGTCGCCCAGGCCGACTCGGCCATTGGCGGCAAGGTGGGGGTGGACAGCGAGCTGTCCAAGAACGCCTACGGCGCCTTCTCGCATCCCGCTCGTGTGTATGTGGACGTGGCGACGCTGAGCACCCTCGACGAGCGGCACTACCGGGCCGGCCTCGTGGAATCGGTCAAGCACGCGATGATCGCCGACGCGGCCTACTTCGACTACCTCGAGGCGCACCTCGAGGCGGTCCTCGCGCGTGGCGAGGCCGCGCTGCTCCACCTCGCCGAGCGCAACGTGGGGATCAAGGGCGACGTGGTGTTCCGCGACCCCGAGGAGGCCAACCTGCGGCGGATTCTCAACTTCGGCCACACCATCGGCCACGCCGTCGAGTCGGCGAGCGGCTACGCCCTGCACCATGGCGAGGCCGTGGCCATCGGTATCGTGGGCGCCTGCCTCATCGCCGAACGGTTTGGGCTGGCACCCGTCGAGGTCCGGTCCCGGGCCGTCGCTCTCTTCCGGCGGCTCGGCGTGCCCGTGAGCCTGCCGCCGGGCCTTCCCGATGCCCAGTTGCTCGACCTGATGGCCCGCGACAAGAAGGCCCGAGGCGGGACCCCGCGCTTCGTGCTGCTGGACGACATTGGCAAGGTCCATTGCCCGGGCGGCGAGTGCGCCGCTGAGGTGCCATCCGACGTTCTCGCCAGCGTTCTGCAAGGTCTCAGAAGCCAGGAGATGTGAATGTTTCGGCCGCAGATCAAGGTGCTCGACTGCACGATTCGCGACGGCGGGCTGATGAACGAGTGGCAGTTCGACGACGACTTCGTGCGCGCCGTCTACCGCGCCTGCGTGGAGGCGGGCGTGGACTACATGGAGATGGGCTACCGAACGTCCGAGAAGTACTTCTCGCGCAAGGAGAACGGCCCGTGGAAGTTCTGCTTCGAGGAGGACGTGCGCCGCATCGTGGGCGACAACGACACCGGCCTCAAGCTCTCGATGATGGCCGACATCGGCCGCGTGGACTACGGGGACTTCCTGCCCGCCAGCGAGAGCATTTTCGACATGGTCCGCGTCGCCTGCTACGTCCACCAGATGGACAAGGCGATCGCCACCGCCGAGCACTGCCTGGACAAGGGGTATGAGGTCACGATCAACCTCATGGCCGTCTCGAAGGTCATGGAGCGCGACCTCGATGAGGCCCTCGACGACGTCGCGAAGAGCCGCGTGCCGACCCTCTACATCGTGGACAGCTTTGGCGCGATGTACTGCGAGCAGGTCGAGGCCCTGGCCAGGAAGTACCACGCCGCGCTGCCCGGCCGCACCATCGGCTTCCACGGCCACAACAACCAGCAGCTCGCCTTCGCCAACACCATCGAGGCGATCATCCACGACTGCAATATGCTCGACGGCTCGCTCCTGGGCATCGGCCGCGGCGCCGGCAACTGCCCCCTCGAATGCCTCATGTCCTTCCTCAAGAACCCCAAGTTCCGCGTCCGGCCCCTCTTCAAGGTCATTCAGGAGAAGCTCATCCCCCTCAGCAAGCAGATCCACTGGGGCTATCACATCCCGTACCTCGTCACCGGCGTGCTCAACGAGCACCCCCGGGCCGCCATGAAGTGGATGGAGTCCGATCACCGCGAGGACATAGTGGGCTTTTACGACAGCATCATCACCGACGACACCCTGGCGTGATTCGTGGAGTGACCCCGTGGCCTTCGCCCGCAGCGAAGTGCGACCGCACAACGGCGTGCCGACGATGTTCGTGGACGGCCAGCCGCTCCACGGCATGACGGCGACCAGCTGCGCGTTCGACGACCCGGCCGTGGTGCGCGGGTTCGTCGAGGGCGGCGCCGAAATCCTGATGATCTGGATCGAGGCCGGCATCCACTGCTGGAAAGGGGAGGGGCAATACGACTGGAGCTACGCCGAGAAAAAGCTCGCCTTCTTCGAGCAGCACGGCGGCGACACGCGGTGGATCATCCGCGTCCGCCTCGGCCTCCTCGCCCCCTGGTTCGCCCACGCCTACCCCACCGAAGTGCACAACCCTCCGGACAGCGGCGGCGAGATGAAGGGCGACCTGGCCGTCGCCAACATCGCCTCGCCCGTGTGGAACGGGAAGGTGTGCGGACTCGTCCGCGACTTTGTGGCGTGGCTTAAGACAACCCGCTGGGCGTCGCGCATCATCGGCTTCATGCTCAACGCCGGCAGCACCGAAGAATGGCTGATCTTCGACACCGACGAGACCACGCGCGGGCGGTACCACGAGGTCTACACCCGCGAGTTCCGCCGCTGGCTCCGCCGCACGTATGCCGACGAGGCGGCCCTGCGCGCCGCGTGGAACAACCCGAAGGCCACCTTCGATGCCGCAACGTGCCCCAGCGGGCACCTGCGCAAGGGCAGCCACATCTGGGGGCCGTTCAGCCTCCGCGACCCTGCCGTCGAACGCCCCGCCATTGACTACTATCGCTTCCTGAACACCACGCTCGCCGACCACTTCATCGCCGTCTGCCGCGCGGTGAAACAGGCGGCCGGCACGCCTATCCTTGCCGGCGGGTTCCACAGCTACCTGTGGTGGGAGACGGGCGTCTACAGCTACATCCAGGAATACGGACACGGCCTCATCCAGCGGCTGAAGGAAAGCCCGTGGGTGGACTTCGTGTCCGACATCACGAGCTACGACGGCCGCTATCCCGGCGGGCCGTCGGGCTACCTCGGCCTGCCGCACAGCCTGAACCTCAGCGGCAAGCTGCACTTCACCGAGGTGGACCTGGTGACCGTCGAGTCCCTCGACCCGCGTTACCGCCAAGCATGGAAGGCGGGCGCCGCCATTCCCGACCGCGTGTGGAAGTGGGACAAGAACTTCTGTGGGCGCGACATGGAGGAGCAAGTGGCGCTGCTTCAGCGCGAGCACGGCCACAACCTCGTCACGGGCACGCCCTACTGGTGGTTCGACATCCGCTGCCGCAACTACACGCCGCCGCCCATCGTCGCGGCGATGCGCAAGCTCTCCGACACCGGCAAGCAGGCGGTCGAGTGGGACCGCCGCTCAATCAGCCAGGTCGCCTTCGTCTGCTCCGAGGACACGCCGATGTTCCAGGCGGGGATGAGCGGCGAGTTGATCCGCTTCGAGTTGGAGTGCCATCACGCCCTCCTGCTCGACCTCGCCGCGCGCCAGTGGGGCCTGGCCGGCGTGCCGTTCGATACGTACGAGCTTCACGACCTGGCGCACCCCGACTTCCCTGGCGACCAGTATCGCCTGCTCATCTTCGTCAACTGCGCCTATGTCTCGGAGCGTGCCGCCGAGGGCATCCGCCGCTGGCAGCGCGACGACCGCGTCTTCTGCTGGGCCTATGCGGCCGGCGTCCTCGACGAGAAGCGGCTCGACCCCGCCATGGGCGCCGAGCTTGTCGGCATGCGCCTCGGCTGGAAGCGCGAGCGGCGGCAGATTCGAGTGCTCGTGGACGACAGCGGCTACGAGCTGACGCAAGGCGGGGACAAGCTCAACTTCGGCACCGAAGGCTCGGTCGGCCCGGTCTTCTTCGCCGACGACCCCGAGGCGTGCGTGTTCGGCAGGCTGCGCGATGGCGGCGAGGCGGCTTTTGCCCTCCGCCACCACGACGGCTGGCGGAGCGTGTACCTGGCGATGCTCAACTTCGGCCCGCAGCTCCTCCGCAACCTGGCCCGCTTTGCCGGAGCCCACGTGTGGTGCGAGAGCGACGACGTGGTCTACGCCAGCCGCTCGCTCGTGTGTCTGCACACCGCATCGGCTGGCGAGAAGGTCATCCACCTGCCCCAGCCCGCCATCGTGACAGACCTGTGGAGCGGCGAGCGCTCGCCCGAGCCGCTCGATGCTATCCGGACGACTATGCCTGCCTACCGCACGAGGCTGTGGCGCATCGAGGCGTGAGTCACTCGATCGTCACCGAGTAACCCGTCAGCGGCCGCACCTCAATCGCCTGCACGTGTTCCTTCGCTCCCGCCGGGATCACTACACCTTTGGCGATGACCTCGAAGCCCTCGCCCGTGGCCTTCGAGACCGTGAGCTTCCTCGGCGCGGAGGATGGCGGGAGAGCGAGCTTCAGGCTCACCTTGACGCCGGGGTAGTTGATGCCCTTCGCGTAGTCCTTGTAGCCCGTGCCGTCGTAGGCCCAATCGTAGTAGAGCAGGGCGTTGAGCTTCGCGTCGCTACGGCTGGCGTCGAGGTGCAGATGGTCGAGGAGGCGGGGGCTGGTGTCAGATGAGGCGAGGGCCTTGGCCGTGGCGACGCGGCGGCCGCGGAAGTCGCGCCAGATCCAGAAGGCGTCGTAGGCGTCGTGGATCGGCGTGCCCTTCGCGCCCACGACGTCCTTCGGCCCCCAGCCGACCCACAGCACGCCGAACATGTAGATCGGCTCGACGTATTGCCACAGGCGGTAGTGGAGCGTGCCGAGCAGGTCCTCCCGCTTCACCGACGCGAACCAGCGTGTCATCATGTAGTCGAACTTCTGGCGGCCCTGGATCCAGAAGTCCCACTCGGTGATCATGAGCTTGAGGTCCTTCAGCCCCTTCGAGCGGGCGTAGGCCTGAATCCCGTCGGCGAAGCGGAAGAACTCGCTCGCCGTCCAGCCGTAGGGGTGGAACGACAGCCAGTCAATCTGGTCGCCCGCCTCGTCGAGGAGTTGGCGGATGTAGCGCATCTGGTACGGGCAGTAGCTGCCGACGAGGACGCCCGGGTAGTCGCGGTGGACCCGCTGGCCGACGGCGCGGACGATTCGCACCCAGCCGGGGAGGGACTTGTGGTCGAGTTCCGGCTCGTTCCCGAGGTCCAGGTACTTCACGTTCAGCTCGTAGGTCGGGCTGCCCTTGTGGCCGCGGTTGGCGTGCTCGAGGTAGGCGGCGACCATCTCGACCACCTCGGCCACGTCGCGGTCGGTGGCCTCGCCGAACCAGTGGCCGTCCTTCCACAGCCACTTCGGCCCGCCGTACTGGTTGCCGTGGCAGCAGAGGATCGGCTCGGTGCCGTAGGCCTTGCACTCGGCGATGTAGCCGTCAATGGCCTTGGTGTTGATCTTCGAGGCATCGGTGACGTTCGGGTCGTCGTTGTCGTTCTCCGGTTCCCACTTGTCGCCCTTGGGCGCGCCCTCGATGCCCGTGGCGTCGGGGTAGCCGCGCGAGATGGCGCCCTTGGGGTTCAGGGCCATGTAGTTCTCGAGGGCGACGTCCTTGATCCCCTCGTTGCCGTGGATGCTGAAGATGCCGGGCGAGAACGGGTTGAGCGGCTTCGTGAAGTCCACCGTGGCCGCGACCTCGGCCGGGGCATCCCTGAGTGTCGCCTTCTGGCTCCTTGAGTCTGCTCCGACCCACTCGAAGAGCTGGGCGTAGTACTTGCCGAAGTCCTGCCAGCCCTGGCCGAACTTCTCGGATTGCTCGTCGTTGGAGAAGATCGAGGCCGAGAAGACTGCGCGGCCCTTGCCGAACTCCCAGGCCGTGAGCACGGGGGCCGGCTCGACGTATTCCTGCTCCGACGCCCTCATCGCCGCGGGCTTGTAGGAATAGGTGAGGCCCGTCTGCGGCTTGCCGTCGGGGGTGAGAAGCTCGAGCTTGAAGCCCCACCAGCCCGTCTTCTCGACGACCTTGAGCAGCACCTCGTTCCAGCCCCGTGTCAGCTCGGCCTCGGCCTTGCCCGGCCAGGCGCCGTTCTTCTTCGGGTCGCCGGGCAGTTGCGTTCCATTGATCCAGACCTTCAGGCCATCGTCGGCCCAGCCGGAGCAGAGCACCTTGCGGGCGTCGGGACTCTTGACGTAGAGGACCGCGTAGGCGCACACGTTGTCGTTCGGCGTGAACAGCTTGTTGAGGTCGAGCACGCCCGTGCCCCTGGCCTTCGCGCGCTGCCATCGCAAGGGCTCTTTCTGGCCGGCGATTGTGTAGGCCGCCGCGAGGTCAACCTTCTTCTCGGGCTCGTAGGCCGTGTCCCAGCCGCCGGTGCCGTCGGGATTCGGCCAGGGGCCGACGACCTGCCAGGGCAGGACGGCGATGCGCGGGGTGGCTAGGAGCACGGTGGCGCCCTTCTTGGCGGGCATGTTCACCGCGCGTCCGAGGGGCGGCGCGGCCGCCCAGTCCAGCCCCTTGACGATCGCGTGGCGGCGGCTGAGGAGGTCGGGCGTGAAGTTCTCAACATCCACCCAGTTCTCGAACTCGCCCCACTCGTTGGCCTCGGGCCAGACGGTGGGCAGTGTCTCCTCGAAGGGCTGGCCCTTGGCCTTCATGCCGATGCCCCACTTGTGGTTGGCGCAGTAGACCAGCCCGCCGCCATTCCGCACGAAGTCGCGCACCGCCGTCTGGAACTGGTCGGACAGGTGGACCATGATGTCGCCGATCAGCAGGACGTCGAACTGGCTGAGGTAGTCAGCATCGAGGTACTGTTGGGCGATGTAGTTGGGCACGTGGGTGAAGGCGAAGCGGCCTGGGGCGGCGGCCTCGACCTTCTGCTCGATGTAGCGGCCGCGGAAGACCTGGGGCTTCCCCTCCTTGTCGCGCATCCAGAGGGTCTGGTACCAGGGCTGGTTCTTCCAGTCGCCCGTGGTCATGAGCACCTGGATGGGCTTCTGGCCGGCGAGGGCCTCGCAGGCCAGCACAAGGGTGCACACAAGGACGTTGCGCCAGGCTGTCATCTTCATGCTTCTCCTATTTCTGTGGCTTCTTGCAGCAGAGCACCCGAGTCGCGAAGTCCGGGCTGATGAGGGCATCGCCCTCGTAGAGCCCGGCGACGACGGTGTAGAGGCCCTCGGGGGCCTGGTCGCTGAGCTTGACCTTGAAGACACACACTGCGTCGCCCCCCATCGAGACCTTCTGCACCATCGTGTCGGCGGTGACGCCTTCGGGGAGTTTGAGCCTCACCTCACCCCGGACCGGGTCATTGGTGGCGTTCTGGATCCGGAACAGAAGCTCGGCCTCGCCACCCGGGGCGAGGATGCGCTTCTTGGGTAGTTCATTGATGAAGAATGCCCTTGCCGGGGCGCCCGGCGGGCCGAAGACCTCGACCGCCCGAAGCGTCGAGAGCTTGGGAATCCAGGGGATGTCCTCGAAGAGGCATGAGTTGACCGCCGTGACGAGCACCCGCACGCGGTCGGTGGTCACAGGCTCGAAGCGGTGGTCGGTGACGAAGCGATAGCGGTTCCCGCGAACCTGGTCAACCGTCTTCCACTGGCCGTTCACAGATGCCTGCACATCCCAGTCACGCAGCACGCGCTCCCAGGCACCATAGTCGTGGACGACGCGGACGCGGGCGACGGGGACGGGTTTCGGGAGCTTGACCTCGAACCAGTCGGGCCACTGGTCTTTGCTGCTCTCATCCTCGTCCCAGCCGCGGCGGGCGCCGGTGAGTGCGCCGGCGCTCGACCAGCAGGTCGGGTCGCCCGCGAGGGCGGTGACAGGGGGCAGCGGCTCGCCCTTCTTGGGCTTGGCGACGGAAGAGGCCGAGGCCGTTGCGCCGAGGGTCGTGAGCGCCAGGTTCGGCTGGACCCGCAGGTCGGTGAGGACAGGCTCAATCTTGTTCTTCGCCCCGACGACGAGATACGTGGGGTCGCCCGAAATGGTGAGGCGGAGCTTGCCGCCCTCGGGCTCGAGGGCGCGGCGATTTCCCATCAGGTCGGTGGCGACGACTTCGGCGGCATCGGTTGCCAGGGTCAACTCGGCCGGCTCGTCGCCCGTGAAAGCGACGGCCACTGTGCGCGTGTCGTCGCGATAGAGCTGGAAGTAGTGGCCGAAGGTGGGGAGGGGGACTTCGCGCTGGAACTTCGCGTCGCGCAGGCACTCGTTCATCACCTGGATCGAGATGGCGGCGGGCGTGGGGTAGTTGTAGGTGACGAGGAAGAACTCGTTGTAGCCGTGCTCGACGAGGTAGAAGTCGTAAATGCGGTCGCGCGGGATGGCCATGGCCTCGGCGTTGAGGTGCATGAGCGCGGCGTGGCGGGCCTGGCTCTGACGGAAGGCGTTGAAGCGGTCGTACACGTAGTCGTTGAACATCCAGCCGCGATGCCAGGCGCTCTCGGTCATCCAGATGCCGTGCGACGTGTCCTTGAAGTCGCGGAGCACCTGCCACCACTCGTCAAGCTCGCTACGATAGACCTCCTGGAAGCCGACCCCCGTGTAAGGATGGAACGACACGCCGTCGAAAAACTTGTCGCCGCCCAGCTCGTAGAGGCGACGGAGCCAGCGATACTTGTCGAGGCCACAGAGCGAGCCACCGAGGAAGTTCACCTGCGGGTTCCCCGCCTTCACGGCGGGGTATTGGAACTTGAGGACGTCCTCGATGTACTTCTCGGGCGGCATGCCGAGGTCGGGCTCGTTGATCGGCTCCCAGATGGCGACGCCGAGCTTCGCGGCCTCGCGGGCGTAGTCGGTGAGGTAACGCTGCTTGGCCTCGGCCATGGCCTTCTTGCGCTGCTCGGCATCGGGGTACTTCTCGGCGAACCACTTGTCGAGGTCGCCCGACCAGTCCAGGCCAGTGAACGAGAAGAAGCCCTTGAGTGTGCCTTGCTTCGCCGGCTCGAGGTAGGCGGCGAACTTCTTCGCCCATGCCTCCCAGTCAATCGAGCCGTCGGGCTTGTGATGTTCGCGCCAGGTGTTGGCGAAGGAGGGGTTGAGGCGGATGCCGCGCATGCCGAGGATATTGGCCCAGAGCATCTCGCCGTCCGCGCCCCCCTTGCCATCGAGGTCGCGGAGCTTCGGAGCCTCGGGCCGGACGCGCGAGAACGACACATCGTGGATGCGTTGCGCCGCCTTGGCGTCCGGCCGCGAGAGGGTCAGTCGCGCGCGGAAGTAGCCCATCTCCTTGGGTGTCAGGTCCACGGCGACCTCGGGCACCTTGCCGGGCTCGATGGTCACGGGCTGTTCGCCGGTGCCGACCTCGCGCTGCATGTGGTCCTCGATTCGCCAGCGGAGCAGCCACTTGCCGGGGACGAGGTACGGCTCGGCGAAGTCGAGGTGGTAGACGACCCGCTCATCCTCGTAGAACAGGCTTCGCGGCTTGTCGGGCCGCACGGTGAAGTAGGGGGCAGGGGAGACGGCAGCCTTGGCGTCGGCCGCGCGGATGGCGAGCGTGATGACGTTCTCCCCCTTGGCCTCGCGGAGGCCGAAGTAGCCGCGCTTCCCCTTCAGCGCCTCGTTGGTGTACGGGTCGCCCTTGCCGATGGCGTAGTGCGACACGCCCGTGATGCCGCGGAGCTCCAGCCGCGTGCCGTCGGCATAGGCCACCTCGATGTCGGGCCAGTAGCGGCCGTACATCTGGTAGAAGGAGAAGATGTGGCGCGAGCAGATGTAGTTGGCGGGGAGGGCATCCGCGTCGCCGCTGCGGAGGTTCTTCACGGTGACGGCGTCGTCACCGAACACGCCTGAAATGTCGAACACGGGCGGCTGCTCCTTGCCCTTGCCCTTGGGCGCGCGGAGCGATGCGGGGATGATTTCGACCTTGTCGGGCAGGAAGTGGAGCGTGAAGCCGGGCAGGTCGGGCAGGTCCATGCTCTCGCTGAGGGCCTTCGACATCGTGTCGAGCGTGCCGCCCTTGGCGGGCTGCCCCTTCTTGGGCGGCTCGCCCTCGCGCAGGGTGATGCGATGCTCCTTCTCATCGAGGTGCAGATTCCCCAGCGTCCTTGCCTTTCTGCCAAGCTCGAGGACGAGGTTGCTGATGAGCACGGTCTTACCGGCGAGGAGGTGGACGCGGCCATTGGGGAAGACCTCGGCGGCGTAGGTCCTGGCCTGCACCGTGTAGGCGGGGACATCGTGCTCGGCCAGCTCGGCGTCGGCGGGGTCGGCTCTCCGGATCGCCACCTCGGCTGCGTGGAGCGCTACCGAGGCGAGCGCGAGCAAGGCAACGGTGTGAACTCGCATCCTGCGCTTCTCCTTCGGGGCAGGGCCCACGCGTTTCGGCTGCGCCGCCGGCCCGGAGCCTGTGCCCGTCGCGGCGAGCCAAGTTCAGTCAGATTATGCCACTAGCGTCTGCCTCTTGCAAATTGGCGTCACTCCCGCATGCCCTTGGTAGTCTGAGAAGGCTCATCCGCCCCGAGCGATCATCCGCGCGGGTCTCGACCCGCGTCCCGCCCACCAGGCGCTCACCTGTGCACCACGGGGGGTGAGCGCCTAGCGGGGGGCGGCGGAGCCAATGTCATGATAGCCGTAAGAGCCCAATCTGCCGAAGGTTACAGCAAGTGGAGAGTCCCACGCCGCCGGCTAGTTGCGCTAGGCGCTCACGTGTGCGCAAGGGGGGGTGAGCGCCTAGCACTACAACGCTACTTTCCCCTGCGCCGAAGGATGCAACTCCTTATTGGCACAGGAGATAAGCCGAAAGAAGGTGTCATTCTGAGCGGAGCCGGCCTCCCGGCGGGCGGAGCGAAGAATCTCTCTGCGCTTTGAACCTTTGGCACAGGGCTAGCCTCCGTGCCCGGACGCAAGCCAAGAGAGATTCTTCGACCCGTTCGCTTCGCTCAGGGCATGCTTTGGCCGCCAAGAGGCGGCCGTCGCTCAGAATGACGGTCGGTTGAGGTCGCTTTCATCGAAAGTAGCGTTGTAGTGCTAGTGCGGGGCGCCTGGGTGGGCCGCTGCGGGCGATCGCTTCAGGCGGATGAGCCTCTGGGAAGGCATTGGAGGGCAACAGGCAATCGCTCGCCGGCGCTGACAAAGCGGAATCAGGCGTCGCCAAGAGCTAACAATGTAACCGCTGGCGCCGCTGTGACTTATGGCGAATCCCGTTCGGCGGCGCATTGAGTTGTCGGAATTCCTGGACTCGGCATGTCTCCCGGCCCGCGGGATGACTTGGGCCGCGTGGCCGTAAGTGCCTGTAGCGCTGTAACTTGTGGACAACGCCTTGGAGTCGGCGTCCTCCCAGCCGGTGGCATGGAATTTGCTGCCGTACCCAACTGAGAAGGGTGGGGTATGCCCAGAATAGGCCTTATCTTGCAGCTTGTCTGGCGTGGCCGAATCCCGATGGGTGTTTGGCGACCGGCGCGCTCCGCCACGCGCGGGCACGGGATGGGCGGCGCCACTGCCCTTGCCGCGGCATGGCTGGTGGCTTGTGCAGCCGTCGGAACGTCAGGGATCCTGATGGAGGCCGACAGCGTGGCTCTGCCCGGCACTGTGGTTGGGCAGACGGATTTCACCAGCGTAAGCTTCCGGCAGACCTACAGCACCATCCCGCTCGTCTTCGTGCTGCCAACCACCGATGGCGGCGACCCGTGCGACATCCGCATCCGCAACGTGACGACGGCGGGCTTCGAGCTCTCCCAGGTCGAGCCGCCCCCCAAGGACGGGGCGCATGCGGCGATGACGGTGAGCTACTTCGCCATCGAGCCGGGCACGGCGACGCTGTCCGATGGCACGGTGCTCCACGCCGGGTCCCTCTCCACGACGACCACGGTGCGATCCTCGGCGGTGTTCGGCAGTGCCGGCGGCTTCGACCCGATCAGCTTCCCGAGTGTTTTCACGGTCGCACCGTCGCTGCTGGCGCAGGTGCAGACGACGAACAGCGAGACGGGGGCCCCCGGCGGCCCCTCGACCCCTTGGCTCACCGCCGCCGTGCAGAACCTCTCGGCCGCGGGCGCCGAGCTGTCGCTCGAGCGGGCCGAGGTCAACGACGGCAGCAGCGTGACGCTGCCTGAGACCATCGGCTACCTCGCCATCACGCCCCGCGCCTCCCAGTTCTCCGATGGCGCCAACACGATCCTCTACGACGCCTTCATCACGGGCGACACACTCACGGGCTGGGACGACCAGTCGCCCGCCGGCAGCGGGGTGAGCGTGTCGTTCAACCAGTCGCTCGGCGCGGCGCCGCTCGTGATCGGGAACCTGGCCCGCCGCGACGGAGGCGATGGCGGCTGGCTGCGGCGCGGCGCGCTCTCCGGAACCTCCGTGCGGCTGACCGTGGACGAGGATCAGTTCAACGATACCGAGCGGAATCACACGACGGAGTCCGCCAGCCTCGTCGCCTTCTCCCAGGCATTCCAGTTGAAGGCCGACGCCCTGCCCGACCTGCCCTACCCGACCCTCCGCTACCGCGCGAGCCAGGACACGACGAGCAACACTCGCTGGGAAAACATCAATGGCGAGGGCTCGTTCTACTGGACCATCAACGCCAACACCCGCGTGGGTGTGCCCCGAGACGTCGGGTGGGGTCTGTCCCAGGCCTACGTGTTCCCCAGCGCCCGGGGCACGATGCCCACCCTCGAGGGCTTCGGCACCAACCCCACGGACGAGTCGGCCAGCTTCGTCCTCTGGTTCCGGCCCTTCGACCTGGCGGGCAAGGAGATCCTCTGGGAGCTCGGCGGCGCGGGGAATGGCGTCTCGATGGCCATTGACGGCGCCTCGCTGCTGTTCACCGCCTGCTCGAATTCCGCGCTGACCACGCAGCAGTTGGTCTTCAACGGGCTCACGACCGACCGCTTCACCCAGGCGGTCGGCGTGATTGACCTGTCGGGCAGCGGCGGCTCGACGGCGGCTCCCGACCTCTACCTCTATGTGAACGGCGGCCTGGCCGATGCGGCCCTCGACGTCACGGGATTCACTGACTGGACTGGCGCGGACGATGGGGGCATGGGCATGACGGGCGGCAGCGCCATCGGCGGCAACTATACAGGGCTGCTCAACGGTTTCGGGCAGTTCTCTGGCCACATCGCCATTTTCGACTTCTACGGCAGCGCGCTGGGGCCAAACGACGTGAGGGGCCTCTGGCGGGACGTCACGGTCCCCGAGCCGGGCACCCTCACCTTGCTCGCGCTGCCCATCCTCACCCTCGCCCGACGGCGAACCGCAAGGAAGCGAAGGAGGAAACGAGAATGAGACACCATGGATTGGCATTCGCCGCGGTCGCAGCGCTCGGCGCGCTGCTCGCCACAGACCCGCAGCCGGCAGGCGCGGGTCTTGTTGCGTACTGGACCTTCGACGATGGCACCCCGGCAACTCCGTCAACGACGGCGGCTGACATCGTCGGCGGCCACACGGGCACGCTGAACCCCAGCGCCAACCCGCCCGTCTGGACCAACGACGCGGCCCTCACCACGTATGCCAATCCCTGGGCCCTGTCGTTCGATGCCAACAACGACTACGTCGAGGCCACCGGCTACAAGGGCATCACGGGCGACATGCCGCGCTCGGTCTCCGCCTGGATCAAGACCGACTCGACGACCGACCGGGCGATCCTCTCCTGGGGCAATAACGTGGCCGGGGAGAAGTGGATCTTCCGCGTGCAGACCACCAACGGGCCGATTGACGGAAACATCCGCGTGGAGGTCAACGGCGGCTATGTCGTCGGCACCACCGTCGTCGGCGATGGCGCCTGGCACCATGTCGTCGCCGTCCTCCCAAACATGACCAACCCCAACGTGACCGACGTGCAGCTCTACGTGGACGGGAGTCCGGAGACGCTGAGCGCCTCGCAGGGCCAGGCGATCACCACGGCCCGGGGCAAGGACGTGGCGATCGGCCGGGACACGCACAACAACCGCTTCACCTTCGACGGCGTGATAGACGACGTGCAGATCTACAACCATCCTCTGAGCCTGACTGAGGTCCAGGCGCTGGCCAGCGGCCAGGCCCCGACGCCGTTCTCGCCCTACGAGGCCGCCGTCCGCGCGAGCAATCCCATCGCCTACTGGCGCCTGGGCGACAACGGCCCCTGGGCGCCGGCCCTCGGCAGCATCGGCGACCAGCTCTACTCCGACTACCACGGCGGCTACACCCAGCTCGTGCCCAGCCTCGTGTTGGGCGACCCCGACCCAGCCGTCCGTCTCGACGGCACCAGCGGCCACGTTGCCATCCCCGACCATGCCCAGATCAACAGCGGCGCGTCCTACGAGGAGAAGTCCGTCGAGCTGTGGTTCCAGGCCGACGACGTCGGCCCTCGCCAGGTGCTCTTCGAGGAGGGCGGGACCAACAACGGCCTGAACATCTATATCGAGGGCAACTCCCTCTTCGTCGGCGCGTGGAGCTCGAGCGCCACCCCCAGTTGGGAGGCCTTCCTGAGCACCCAGGTCGCGGCTGACACGACCTACATGGTTGACCTCGTGATGGACGGCGACCCGACCGGGACGACGGGAACACTCACCGGGTACTTGAACGGGGAGCCATTCGGCCAGGCCGATGGCATCGGGCTCCTCATGGCGCACGTGGGGGACTGCGCCATCGGGGCCATGATCAACGATTCGCTGTTCGATAACCCTCTCGGCAACATCTCGGGCAACGACTGGTACTTCGGCGGGGTGATTGACGAGGTGTCGCTCTACGACCGAGCGCTGTTGCCTGAGGAAATCCTCTCCCACTACCCCGTGGTGATCCCCGAGCCGGCCACCCTGTCGCTCGTCGGGGTCGGCCTCCTGGCGCTCCTGCGGCGACGGAGGAAGCGTCGCGGCGGGACGGCGGCCCCGCTGCTCCTCGCCTGCGTGCTCGTTGCGGCGCTGGCCTCGCCTGCGCGGGCGGGCCTCGTGGCCCACTGGACCTTCGACGAGGCCAGCGGGAACACCGCCTTCGACTCGACGGCGAACGGCTACGACGGGACGCTCCAGGGCGGCGCGATCCGCGTGCCCGGGGCCCTCGGCGGTGCGCTCAACTTCGATGGCGTAGACGACCACGTCCTCGTCTCCGGCTACCAGGGCATCACCGGCTCGCAGGCGAGGACCTGCGCCGCCTGGGTGCGGGTGCCCCTGAACTCGAACGAGCAGCACGCGCCCATCGTCTCCTGGGGAACCGAAGTGGACACGAACCGGTGGACCTTCCGCGTCAACCTGCCGCCAACCGGCACGAACGGGACAAACGGGGCCATCCGCGTGGACGTCAAGGGCGGCAACATCGTCGGCTCCACCGACATCCGCGACGGCGCCTGGCACCACGTCGCCGCCGTCTTCCCCAGCGATGGCACCCCCGACGTCACCGACGTGGTCCTCTACGTAGATGGCTTGCCCGAGGCGATCACCTACTCGACCGCCAAGGCCGTGAACACGGCGGCCGTGGAGCCCGTGCGGATCGGGAAGGACATGATCGGCACCCCGATCTACCAGTTCCAAGGCCAGATTGACGAGCTGCGCATCTACGACGACGCGCTCGGCGCCGCCGAGGTCGCGGCCCTGGCCGTCCTGGCCGCGCCCACGACCTACGGCCAGGCCGTGATGCGCGATGGCCCCATTGGCTACTGGCGCCTCAGTGAGACCAGCGGTACCACCGCGACCAACCTCGGCACCCTCGGCCCCGTTCTCAACGGCACCTATCAGGGCAGCTTCACCCAGGGCGTGCCCGGCCTGGTTCCCATGGAACCCGACACCGCGGTGCGGCTGGACGGCTCGTCCAACACCCGGGTGGATGTCCCGGACCATAGCCTCCTCAACACCGGCGGCCCCTACGTGACGAAGAGCGTCGAGCTCTGGTTCCAGGCCGACGATGTAGCCAACCGCCAGGTGCTCTACGAGCAGGGCGGGGGCGGGAACGGCCTGAACATCTACATCGAGGACAGCCTCCTGTACGTCGGCGCGTGGAACACCTCCGCCGCCCCCAACTGGACGGAGTTCCTGAACACCCCGATCGAGGCCGACGTGTGCTACATGGTGGACCTCGTGATGAACGGCGACCCGAGCGGCCTGACCGGAACCCTGACCATGTACCTGAACGGGGAGTGGTGCGCCGAGACGGACGAGACGCACGGCATCGGCTCGATCCCCACCCATGTTGGGCACGCGGCCATTGGGGCCGTGATCAACGACTCCCGCTTTGCCACCGCTCCCCTGACCCTGACGGGCAACGGCTACTGGTTCGGGGGGGTGATTGACGACGTGTCGCTCTACAACCTTGTCCTGTCAGAGGAGCAGATCGCCATGCACTACGCGCTTGCCAATGCGGTGATCCCGGAGCCGGCCAGCCTGTCGCTTCTCGGGCTGGGCCTCCTGGCACTCGCCCGCCGCCGGCGGAAGCGCCTGCGAGGCACGCTGGCCCCGCTGCTCCTCGCCTGCGTGCTCGTCGGGGCGCTGGCCTCGCCGGCCCGGGCGGGCCTCGTGGCCTACTGGCCCTTCGACGACGGCTCGGGCGGCACGGCGACCGACATCGCCGGCGGGAACCACGACGGCACGCTCATGCCGGTCGCCAATCCGCCCGTCTGGACCACCACCACGGCTCCCACCACCTTTGCCAACTCCTACGCCCTGTCGTTCGACGGCTCGAACGACTACGTTGTGGCCACCGGCTACAAGGGCGTGACAGGCACCGCCGCCAGGACGGCCGCGGCCTGGATCCGCCTCCCCTCCACAACGACTGACGACGAGATCATCTCGTGGGGCAACAACACGCCGGGAGACAAGTGGATCCTCCGTGTGCAGGACGACAACGGCACGAAAGGCGCGGTCCGCATCGAGGTCAACGGCGGCTACGTGGTCGGCACCAGCATCGTCGGCGACAACCAGTGGCACCACGTCGCCGTCGTCTTCCCCAACGGCGGCACTGACGTGCTCGACTGCCAACTCTACGTGGACGGCAAGCTCGAACCCGTGAGCGCGCAACTGGACGAGCCCATCACCACGGCCAGCGGGTCCGACGTGCGGATCGGGGTGGGTCACGGGCCGCACTACTACGGCGGACAGATTGACGACGTGCGGATCTACAACGAGGCGCTGGACGCGGCCGCTGTCCAGGCGCTGGCGGCCAGGGCCGTCTCGGCGCCCGCCTCCTACAGCCAGGCCGTGCTCAGCGACGGCGCGTTCGCCTACTGGCGCCTCAACGAGCCGAGCGGCACCACCGCGGTGAACCAGGGCAGCATCGGGGCAGCGCTCAACGGCACCTATGCGGGCAGCTTCACCCAGGGTGTGCCCGGCCTCGTGCCCATGGAGTCCGACGCCGCGGTGCGTCTCAGCGGCTCCGCCAATACTCGGGTGGATATCCCCGACCACAACCTGCTCAATATCGGCGGCCCCTACATTGCCAAGACGGTCGAGCTGTGGTTCCAGGCCGACGATGTGTCCAGCCGCCAGGTGCTCTACGAGCAGGGCGGGAACAACAAGGGCCTGAACATCTACATCGAGGACGACCTCCTGTACGTCGGCGCCTGGGGCATGACGAACGAGAGCAGCACCGATGACCCCAAGGACACCACACCTTGGGGGCCTTTCTTCCTGAGTACCCCCATCGAAGCCAACGTGTGCTACATGGTAGACCTCGTCATGGCGGGCGACGCGGACGGGAAGACCGGCAGCTTGATCGGCTACCTGAACGGTGAGGAGTTCGACCGGGAGAGCGGCGTCGTCGGTCTGCTCTTCCAGCACACAGGGGACAGCGCGATCGGGGCCATGATAAACGACTCCCAGTTTGCCATTGCTCCCCTGATCCCGACGGGCAACGGCGGGTGGTTTGGCGGGGTGATTGACGACGTGTCGCTCTACAACCTCGTCCTGTCGGGCGACCAGATCGCCCTGCACTACGAGCTTGCCAATGCGGTGATCCCCGAGCCGGCCACGCTGTCGCTCCTCGGGCTGGGCCTCCTGGCGTTGCGGCGCCGGCGACGCCGGACCGGCAAGGGCTCCTGTCGGCACGCCCTGCTCGGGCTCCTGGCTGTTGCTCTCCTACTCGTGCCGGCGGCGGGGCGGGCGGGCGTGCTCATGGAGGCCGACACCTTCAACCTCCCCGCCACGACCGATGGCCAGACGACGTTCACCGGCGTCGCCTTCGCCCAGCCCTTCACCACCGCGCCCCTCGTGTTCGTCATGCCGACCACTGAGGGCGACCGCCCGGCGGACCTGCGCATCCGCAACGTGACGACGACGGGCTTCCAGGTCGCCCAGGTGGAGCCTCCGAAAGAGGATGGCGAGCACGAGGCGATGACGGGCATCTCCTACATCGCCATCGAGCCCGGCGTCGTCTACCTGTCCGACGGCACCATCATCGAGGCGGGTTCCATTGACACGAAGACCATCAAGCGAAAGGGCGGCTCCGCCTACGACACGGTCACCTTCCTCAGCGCCTACAGCTCCGCGCCGGCCCTGCTCAGCCAGATCCAAACGATGGCCAACGAGGCCGGCTCCCCGCCCGGCAACATCTCCACGCCGTGGCTCACCGCGGCGGCCGACAGCGTGACGGCCAGCGACGCCAAGCTTGCCCTCGAAGTCGGCGAAACCGGCACCACGTCCGTCGCCAACAACGAGACGATCGCCTATCTCGCAATCACGCCCAACGCATCCTCCTTCAGCGACTCAGGCGGCAACACCGTTCTCTACGACGCCCTCGTCACCGCCGCGTCCATCCAGGGCTGGGACGACTATACGCCGGCCGGCATCGGCCAGGTGAGCGCGTTCGCCCAGACCTTTGCGGGCACGCCGCTCGTCGTCGCCAAGCAGAGCACCCACGTCGGCGACGACGGCGGCTGGATCCGGCGAGGCGCCACCTCGGCGGCCTCGGTGAACCTCGTGGTGGACGAGGACACGAACGACATCGAGCGGAACCACGGCGCGGAGAGCGCCAGCGTGCTGGCGCTCTCCCAGGCCTTCCGCCTCGATGCCTTCGGCTTCCCGGCCGGGACGCCCGTCCCCAGGCTCCGCTACATCGCGTCGTCCGATGTCAACGGCAACAACGCCTGGGAGAACGTGATGAACACCAGCTCCGCCGTCAGTTGGACGCTGCCCAGCGCCCAGGCGCCGGTGGCCGTGAGCGATCCCGTGGCGGTCCGCCTCACCTCGGCCTACCTCTTCCCCGCCGCTCGGGCCACGCAAGCTGACCTCGAGGGGCTCAGCGGCAATCCGAGCAATGACTCGGCCAGCTTCGAGATGTGGTTCCGGCCCGTGGACCTCCAGGGCCAGGAAATCCTCTGGGAAAGCGGCGGCAACGGGAACGGCACGTCGCTGGCCATTGACGGCAACACGCTGCTCTTCACCACCTGCTCCAACTCCACGGCGACCACCAGGCAGCTTGCTTTCAGCGGCCTCGACGCGAGCCGCTTCACCCAGGCCCTCGGCGTGATTGACCTCTTGGGCGGCGGGGGCATGAACGCCAACCCCGACATCTACCTCTACGTCAACGGCTCACTCGTTGACTCCGCGCTGGACGTGGCAGGGTTCACCGACTGGTGCGGCGCCGACGACTCGGGCCTCGGCCAGATGGGGAACACCGCCATCGGCGGAAACCACGAGGGCTGGCTCGATGGCTTCGGCAACTTCTCCGGATACATCGGGGTGTTCGGATTCTACGAGTCGGCGCTCACGGACGTCGAGGCCCAGGCGCTCTACAACCTCTACGTGGTGACGACGGTCATCCCCGAGCCGGCCAGCCTGGTCCTCCTCGCTGGCGGGTTGGTCGCACTCATCCGCCGCCGGAAGTAGCTCACGGGTGAACCCGAGAGGTTCATAAACACAGGAGCTACAGCCGATGAAACGAATCGCTTCCCTTCTCGTCACGGTTTCCGAGCCAGGCACGCTGATGCTCCTCGGTGTCGGCCTGCTCGCACCCACTCGTCGGCGAAAAGAGCGCGGGGGTGGGGCGCTGGTCGCCCTGCTCGTCGCGGCGGCGCTCGTCTGTGGCACGGCGGCGCACGCGATGCCTGTTGAGTACGTGGTCGAGATCAGCGTGGACGCCTTACACGCGGGCGCTGTGTTGGCCCATGGACCGGGCGGGGCGCCAAATTTCTGGCGGCTCCGCACCGAGGGTGCCTTCACCGACAATGCCCGCACCGACTATGACTCAACCGTCACCACCCCCAACCACACCACGATCCTCACGAGCAGGCCCATCTATGGATCGGACGGGCACCTGTGGGGCGAGAACTCGGGCAATCCCCTCAGCCAGGCCCCCTCCGTTCACCACCCCCATACCTTTGCTCCCGCGAAGAGCACCTACGAATACGTTCACAGCGTCTTCGATGTCGTCCACGACAACGGCCTGAGAACCTCCCTCTACTACGGGAAGCCGAGGCTCGACCTCCACAAGGAGAGCTACACGACCTATGGGCGCCTCGACCCCGTCAACGGGCCCGACGGCCAGAGCAAGATCGACTCCTCCTTGTGGATGAACGACGCGGGCACCCCCACCCTGATCAACACGTGGCTCGCAGAGATGAGCAGCAACCCCTTCCACTACAGCTTCATCCACTTCTCCAAGACCGACACCGTGGGGCACGCGAGCACGTGGGATATCACCCCCGGGTCGGCTTACATGAACGTCGTTCAGGAAGTGGACGGCTACCTCGGGCAGATCTTCAACCTCGTTGAGACCGACCCGAGATTCGCCGGGAAGACGGCCATCTTGCTCACGACCGACCACGGCGGCCAGCTCGGCACCACGGGCCACAGCACGGTCACAAACATCGACAACTACCGCATCCCATTCTACGTCTGGGGGCCGGGGGTCACGGCGGGCGGGGATCTGTATCAGATGAACCCCCAGTACACCGACCCAGGCGCAGGCCGCCCCGATTACTCCGATCCCAACAACCAGCCCATCCGCAACGGCGACATGGCCAATCTCGCCTTGTATCTCCTCGGGCTCCCGCCAATCCCCGGCTCGACGATGAACGCCGACCAGGCTATGGCCGTCGTTGGCACCCAGCCGCCGTCGCGGCCCTACGGCGACGCCGTGCTGGCCGACAGCCCCATCGCCTACTGGCGCCTCAACGAGACGAGCGGCACCACCGCGGTGAACCTCGGCAGCCTTGGACCCGCTGCCAATGGCACCTACGTCGGCGGCGTCGTCCTTGGCGTGCCCGACCTGATCCCTTACGACGACGACGCAGCGGCGCGGTTCAACGGCTCGGACGCCCGGGTCAACGTGCCCGACCACGCCCTGATCAACACGGGCGGCCCCTACGAGGACAAGACCGTCGAGCTGTGGTTCACCACCGCCGATGTCCAGAGCCGTCAGGTGCTCTACGAGCAGGGCGGCTTCACCCGCGGCATCAACATCTATATCGAGGGCGGCATGCTCTACGCCGGCGCCTGGAACCGCGCCGAGACCTGGTGGGAGCCCATCTTCGTCAGCACCCCCATCGAGGCCAACGCCACCTACATGGTCGACCTCGTGCTCGACGGCGTCACCACCGGCCTCACGGGCACCCTCATCGGCTATCTCAATGGCGAGCCCTTCGACTCCCAGTCGGGCATGTCGATGCTCTGGTCCCACGGCAACGACTGCGCCATCGGGGCCATGATAGAGAGCGCCGTCCTCTGGGACGGCACCAACGTGAGCGGGAACGGCCTCTGGTTCAACGGCGTGATCGACGACGTCTCGCTCTACAACAGCGTCCTCTCCCCCGAGCAGATCGGCTTCCACTACTACGTCGCCACGGTTCCCGAGCCGACCAGCCTGATTCTCCTCGCTGGCGGCCTGATCGCACTGGCCCGACGCAGGAGGTGACATCCGCCAGCCACGGTCGTCTTCACGCTGCCCGGGCGACGCAGGCCTCGCCCAGCTTGACTCTCCGGCGCACTCCCGGTAGAATCCGTATCGGGCCTGGGGATATAGCTCAATTGGGAGAGCGCCGGCTTTGCAAGCCGGAGGTTACGGGTTCGAGTCCCGTTATCTCCACCATCGAGAAGAGCTGAAGGACTCGCGAATTCGCGGGTCCTTCGGCGTTCCGGGGCCAACCGTCACTGTCGCCATCTTCATCCCCAAGAGCCGGCCCTTTGCCACGGATTGCCTCAGTTTGCACGGAATGGTCAGTACTGGAATGGTTACAGGGAGCCGATTCTTGCTTTCCCCCGTGTGCGCGTGCCTGTTGGCGGCCACCCAGTGTGCCCTGGCCGCCGAGCCGTCGGCGGAAGCGGTGCTACACGCCCTCGGCGTCCGTCGTGGGCTGGTGGTGCATGTCGGAGCCGCTGACGGCAGCCTGGCGGAATCCCTGGTGCGGGCCGAGCCGTTGCTCGTCCTCGCCGTGGCAGTGGATGCCGCCACCGAGGCCCGGCTCCGCCAGCGGTTCGTCGTGGCGGGCGTTCACGGGCAGGCCACCGCTGGCAGTCTGGGCGCCGATGGGGCGCTGCCGCTTGCCGACGATGTAGCGGCGCTGGTGGTCGCGGACCTCGATGCGGCCAAGGGGCTGAAGCGCGAGGAACTCCTGCGCGTTGTGCGCCCGCTGGGAAGGGCCTACCTCAGGCAAGGCGGAGAGTGGCAGGTCGTCACCAAGCCCCGGCCGGCCGACGTAGATGACTGGGCGCAGTACTTCCACGACGCGGCCATGAGCGACCTGTCGGCAGACCGGCGAGCCGGCCCCGCACGCGGCCTTCAGTGGCAGGCGGGCCCGCAGAGCAGGCACAGCGACGGCGTGCGCGTGATCGGCGACATCGTCATCGGCCACGACGAGCAGGGGCTGTGGGCTCGCGATGCCTACAGCGGCTTGCCCTGGTGGCGGCGGCCCGACCTGCGGCCCGCGACGCGGTACGGTCTGCTCGCCGATGCCGAGCGGGTCTACATCTACCCGGCCGGGCAGAGCGGCTATCCGCCCACACCCAGCCCCCACCAGATTGCGCTCGACTTGCGCACGGGCGAGACGGTGCTCGAGTACACCGAGGGCCTCACCTTCATCCGCCCGCCCGACGTGCCCAAGGAGAAAGAGCGTGAGGTGAAGGACGCCCTCTATGCCCGAGCCAGAGACTTCCAGGCCCGGCTCATTGACGGGCTGCTGGTGCAAGCGTCCGGGCCAGGGCTGGCCGTGCTGGAGGCGAAGACGGGCAAGCGGCTGTGGGGAGCCGAGACGCCCGAGGGCCTTGTGTGGGCGCACCCGCTCGTCGCCGGCGGCACGCTCTTTGCCGTTCAGGGAGCCTCGGCGCCGTCGGCCAGCTACACCCACTGGCCGATGACCCTGGTCGAGCGCGTCGTGGCTTTGGACCTCAAGACCGGCCGGCAGCATTGGGCGTGGGAATGGAAGCGCGAGATGCCCGCCGTGTTCGAACGCCAGGGCGCGGGGGCCGAGGAGGTGTCGAAGAACCTCAAGCTCGCGCCGGCCGCCGAGCGCGTTGGGGCGGCCTACAACATGGCCCTGGACGGCGGCCGACTGGTCCTCGCTCTGCGTGCCGAGCTGGAGACGACCTGGAAGGGGGCGGGGCTGGTCCGCCAGCTCGTGCTCGACGCCCGGACCGGCAAGCTGGCGGCGTACGGGGAGACCCCGGGCGAGAAGGGTCACCGCAACATACGGATGGGCGGCGGGCACTCCCACTTCCGCGTGCTGCCGGTCGGCGGGCGATGGTGGTTCCCCGACGCCATTGGTATCTACGGCAGCACGGACCCGGCGGCCCCGACCGACTCGGCGAAGTTCGATCTCACCTACGCCAGGCTGCCGCGCCCCGTGGGCTGCACCGTGTACCGCGCCTCGCCGAACTACCTGTTCGGCTCGCTGACGACCTACGCCCTCGACGGCTCGGGCATACAACACACCAACGTGGCGCGGACGACGTGCGACGTGGGCGCCTTCCCCGCCAACGGGATGACCTACATCACGCCCAACCACTGCTTCTGCCAGCCGTACCTGCCGGGGCACAACGCCTTCCATCCGCGGCCGCCGCAGGCACCCGACGACGCGGGCCGGCTCGAGCGCGGCGCCGCGACCCCGGCGGCCCCTGTCGCCGCGGGCGATGACGCCTGGCCGATGTACCTCCGCGACAACCTGCGCAGTTCGTGGACCGATGCCTCGCTTCCCAAGGCCATGGAGGCCGCGTGGACCATCCGCCCGGCGCAGCCGCTCGACGGCCTGCTCGGCCAGGAGTGGACGAATCAGTGGCACGGCCAGGGGCCGGTCACGGGCCTCAGCGTCGCCGAAGGCATCGGCGTGCTGGCGCTCACCGACCGCCAGCAGGTGGTGGCGATTGACCCCGCGACGGGCAAGGAGCGATGGCGCGCGGTGGTGGACGGGCGGGTGGACTCGCAGCCGACCATCTTTCGAGGGGCAGTCTACGTCGGCACCCGCGCCGGCTGGCTCTACGCCCTCAATCGCGACTCGGGCGAGCTGATCTGGCGGTTCCGAGCGGCACCGCGGCGCGAGCGCATCGTGGTGGACGGCCAGTTGGAGTCGGCCTGGCCGCTCTTCGGCACCGTGACGGCGGACGACGAGGGTGTGTGGGCCGTTGCCGGGCGGCACAACGAGTGCGACGGCGGCCTCTGGTGGTGGCGGCTCGACCCCGCGAGCGGCGCGACCCGCGCCGCCGGCCGCCTCGGGCGCGACGAGCTTCGCTCCACGACCGGCGCGACGGGTGCGACCGATTCCGACGCCGTCTGGCCCAACGGCGCCAACTGCCCGCCCGTGACCGATGGCAAGCTGTTCCTCATGGCCCGCGTCCACTGCAAGCGCGAGGGCGGCAAGCTCGCTCCCTGGAACTACTGGAGCAGCAAGGAGAAGCCGGGCGAGCAGGGGCTGTGGGAGAGCGCGTACAACACGGGCATCCTCGTGCCCGGCAACCAGGGCCTGCTCAACCGCCTCAGCTTCCTCGGGGGCTACAAGATGAGCGCCTACGGCTACGTCCAGGCGCGGCAGTTCGCATCCCGCGGCGATCGCTTTGTCTGCGTCGGGGGCACGAGCGGCTTTGTCGAGCACCGGGGCGGCGGAGGCGGCTCGGCGGTGAAGGCATTCCAGCGCCGTCAGGCCCTCACGGAGGTGGCCGTCGCCGACCCCAAGAACCCCGACAAGCCCAGAATGAAGCTCTCCGGCGCCGAGATGCGCTGGGAGAACCCCATGCCCCTCTCGCGCCGCGGCGACGGCACGCAGACGATGGCTGTGGCGGGCGATTGCGTGCTGGTCGGCTTGTCGGTGACCGAGAGGGACCGGTGGCGCGAGCGGGAGCAGCTCCCGCACCGCTTGCTGGTGCTCCGCCTGTCCGACGGGCAGGTGCAGCAGGAACTTCCCTTGCCCGCCACGCCGATCCCTGGTGGCCTGAGCATTGCGGAGGGGAGGGTCTGCGTCACGACCGCCGACGGCTCGGTCACGTGCTTCGCCGCTGCGGCGTCGCGGGGCGCCGGCCCGAGTCCGTCCCGCTGACGCGCCGCCCCGCGAGGAGCGCCACAGGGCCGAGGCGGGTCAGGGGCGCGGGTGGTTCAGTTGCAGGTCGAGTTCGCCCAGGCGACGCAGGTCGTCCAGGGCGACGGCGAACCGCGCCAGGTCGGCGGGGAGCACGTTGTCTGCGGCCCGGTTCTCGTGCGAGAGCACCTTGTCCTTCGCATCCACCGCCACGCCTTCATTGCCCAGCAGATGCAGGCTCAGTGACGGCGTTTTCTGCGCCTCCAGGTGTGTCTTGTAGAAGCAGTTGCCCCAAAGGAACAGATCGAGCTTCCGCTCCCCCCGATGGAGTATGGGGACCCGTGGGAGGCTCGCGTAGAATTGGTTCGGGCCGAAGAAGACCTCCCCAGCGTAGTTTCGGATGTCGAGCACGGTGCCGTCCCTCGCCTTGTCTCCGTGGGTGAAGTCCACCTTGGCGCCCTGGAGGGTGGCCCGGCCGGGCGGGTCGTCCGGCCCGCCCTCGAGGACGTAGCCGTCGTCGGCCTGCTCGACGTAGAAGTCGCTCATGACGATGCTGTGGTTGTCCCTGAGATACAGGCCGTGCGTCGCGATGGTGCTGAGGCGCGTCTGGAAGCCAAGGAGGCCGGTGCGCCGCCGGTCCTTGCCCTCGACAACGATGGACCCCTCGTAGGAGCAGTTGAGGAGCACCGTGGCCTGGGCGCTGTCCACGAAGCGGAGATTCCCCTGGACGTGGGGGACGACGACCACCGCCTTGCTCCCCAGCCCCCGGAGGTGGAGCCCCTTGCGGAATGGCTGCCTCTGGTACATGCCGTAGCCGAACACGCCGTCGTACGTCATCCGGGATGGCTTGTCCGAGCCGGTCTGGAGAATGTCAATCCCGTTATTCATCTCGCCTGAGTCGTGGTTGCCGACGGCGAGGTGCTCCAGAGTCACGTTCCGGGGGTCGTGGACGGCGATCATCGTGCCGCCTTCGGCGCCTTTCCAGACCAGGCGGCTCAGGAAGCCGCTCCCGCCGACGACATAATCGGCGCCTGTGATATGGAGGGTGTCGGTGAGGATGTACGAGCCCGTGGGCAGGTAGGCAATCGCGTTGCGCCCGTGGTCCCGGGCGGCGTCAACCGCCTTCTGGATTGCGGCGGTGTCGTCGGCTTTCCCATCCCCTTTCGCCCCGAAATCGCGTCGCGCGTCGAACACGCGGGTGGGGACCTCGGTAGTGTCCCTCAGGAACCGCTGATCTGCGGAGGAGAGGGCTCCGTGCCGTTTGCCGGGCGGGATGACGTAGACGCGACCCTTGTGCCCCTCCTGGAATACGCTGGGCGCGCCCTCCGCGCGGTTCTCGGAGACGATCAGGCGCTGGTCAGACCGCAGGACCCGCACCGGCGAATGGCCCTCCGGGCCGCCCCTGAAGACGCAGTCGAACATCAAGACCGGCGCGCCGTTCAGCGCGACGGCGCCCTCGGGGCCCGTCCAGCCTGCTACCTGGCAGTCCTGGACGGTCATCGGGGCCACAGGGTTGCCGTAGCGCAGGAAGGCGCGTGAGCCCAGAGACGTGCAGCGGCGCACCGACGAGGCGTGCTCGGGGGCCGAGTGGATGTCCACCTCGCGGCTGCCTTCGAAGTGGCAGTTCCGGGCGTAGAAGTTCCCGTGCACGCACTCAATGCCGACGCGGCAACGCAGGAACTCGCAGCCGTCGAAGGTGTAGTTGTAGTCGTTGAAACTCACGAAGGCCACGCCTCGGCCGCAGTCCTCGAAGAGACAATTCTCGAACGCCGTCTCGGCGAGAGCGAACTTGTCCTTTGGCTCGGCGAGGACGGCCGCGTCCGTGAAGCCCCGAAAGGCCAGATGCTGATGGCGCACCTCGGTCTCGAAGCGCCTATGGGAGTCGTGATGGAAGCCGACGGCAGCCTTGTTTCTGCCGTCGAACTGAAGGCCGACGAAGCGCGAGTAAGCCACGCCGTCGTCCGCGAACAGCTTGCCTTGCGGCTCGCCGTCCCAGGCCAGGGTGGTGTCGCGGCCGTGCCCGATGATCGCCACGCCGACGAGCGGCCCCTTCAGCCGAAGGGTCGCGGTCACGCGATATGTGCCGGGGGGGAGGTAGATGGTCGAGCCGTTGGCGGCGCCGTCGAGTGCTTTCTGGATAGCTGCCGTGTCGTCCGCCAAGCCGTTTCCCTGGGCGCCCATGCGCTTCACATCCACCCAGTCGGACCGGGGCGTCCACGGCAGGGAGGGTATCTGGGGCTGGCGGGCAGATGTCGGGGACCGGCCACGTTGGGGCGCGGTTGCACCGACACACCCCGCCGTGAGCGAGCTGAGAAGAACGGCAAGCGCAACCCCAACCTGTCGGCGGCGCATGGCGGATCCTCGCCCTTCATCGCCCGAGGATGGGGTTGCCCGCGCGGTTGATGGTCACGTGGCGCACGGTCACCTTGTTGAGCGTCACTCCCCGGATCGTGCAGCCGCGGATTGTTGCTCCCCGAACGGTGCATCCGCGGATCGTCACAGTGCGGATGGTCTTGCGGTCAGGCTCCACGTTGGCAGGCACCATGAACGTATCGTTGCCCGGGCCGTCGTAGAGGGATTGGCCGTGGTGGTAAGTGAGCATCGTGAGTGGGCCCGACGACGGCAGCGCAGCGTGCCCCGTGGTCTTCCGGAAGCACGACTGGCAGACAACGCCCTCGCCTTTCGGTAGGATGGCCCAGCGGTCAACGCCGGTTCGTCCACAGCCTGGACAGGTCTTGATCTTCGCCATAGCTGTCCTCCTCGGCGATGCGGTGAACCCATCCGGCCCTGCCTGAAGAATGATACACCATTCTCCAGGGGCGCGCAAGGAAGCCGCGACATGACATTGGGATCGGTACGTTCCACCGATGCCTGGGAATGGGGCCTCGGTCGGCTTGCGCTTGACTTGACGGAAACGTAGACTTCAATGGGTGTCTGGCGAGGATTCATGGGATGGAGGCGCGGGAGATGAGCGGGTCGGCAACGGGGCGCGACGCCCAGGCGCGAGAGGTGGCTCAACTGGAGGAAGCCTATCGGCGCATGCTCCGGGAGATGCAGGCCGGCGGGCCGCAGGCAGGAGCGCCTGGAACGCACATGGTGGGCTGGACCCGCCGGACCGCGGAATTCAACCGGGTTGCCTCGTCATACCACAATCTTCGCGGTGTCCAGCTCGGGGCCTCGGGGCGGCTGAATGAGGCCGTCGCCTGTCTCAGGAAGGCCCTGGAGTTCGAGCCCAAACAGGCGGATGCGCACGCCAGCCTGGGTGATGTGTTCCTGGCCCAGGACCGGGCGGAGGAGGCCGCGGCGTGCTACGGGCGAGCCCTGGCGCTCGACCCGAGCCTGGTGATGGCGCACAACAACCTCGGGAACGCCCGCTGGGAGCTGGGCCTGCGGGACGAGGCCGAGGCGTGCTTCGACCGCGCGCTGGCGCTCGACCCGACCCTGGCCGAGCCCCACGTGAACCGCGCCATCGCGTGGCTGCTGCGCGGCGACTTCGAGCGGGGCTGGCCGGAGTACGAGTGGCGCTGGCGGATGGCTGGCTTCACGATGCCATCGTTCGAGCAGCCCTTGTGGGACGGCTCGCCCCTGGATGGCCGCACGCTTCTCCTGCACGCCGAGCAGGGCCTCGGCGACACGGTGCAGATGGCCAGGTACGTCGGAATCCTGGAGCGGCTCGGTGGGCGCGTCATCCTCGTCTGCCAGGAGCCCCTGGTCGCGCTCCTGCGCGGGTCCCTTGGCGCCGACCGGGTGTTTGCCGAGGGGGCCGACCTGCTTCGCTTCGACCTCCACCTCCCGTTGATGAGCGTGCCGGGGCGGCTGCACACCTCGCTGGAGACGATCCCCGGGGAGGTGCCGTACCTGGCCCCGCACGAGGGCCTCGTGCGGGCCTGGCGCGACGAGCTCTCGGGGCTCGATGGCCTGCGGGTGGGCATCGCGTGGCAGGGGAACCGCTCCTACGCGGGCGACCGACAGCGGTCCATTCCCCTCGCGGAGTTCGCCCCGCTGGCCGCGGTGCCGCACGTGCAGTTGATCAGCCTCCAGAAAGGCCCCGGCGTCGAGCAGCTTGCGGAGGCCCGCGCGCGGTTCCCGATTCTGGACTTCGGGGAGCGGCTGGACGGGCGCGCGGGGCCGTTCATGGACACGGCAGCGATCCTGGCAAGCCTGGACCTGGTGGTCGCGTGCGACACGGTGGTCGCGCACCTCGCTGGGGCGCTCGGCGTGCCTGTGTGGCTGGCGCTCTCGGTAGCGCCCGACTGCCGTTGGCTTCTCGATCGCGAGGACAGCCCGTGGTATCCGACGGCGCGCCTCTTCCGCCAGTCGCGCCGAGGGGAGTGGGCCGATGTGTTCGGGCGAATGGCGTCGGAGCTCAGGGCGCGAGCCGAGCTGCGCGTGGGCGAGGGCGCCGCGGGCCGCGAGGTGCATCGCAGCGGCCCGCACCGCCTCACGCGAGCGCGCCACGGGCTGATGCTCTACAACTGCAACGACCTCTACGTCGGCCGGTCGCTCGACCGCTACGGCGAGTTCTCCGAGGGCGAGGTCGAGCTGCTCAGCCAGTTCCTCGTCCCCGGCGACGTCGTGGTCGAGGCGGGGGCGAACATCGGCGCACACACGGTCCCGCTCGCCAGGCGGGTGGGGCCGGCGGGCGTCGTCCACGCGTTCGAGCCGCAGCGCGTCCTGTTCCAGCTCCTATGCGCCAACGTCGCCCTGAACTCCCTGCTCAACGTCCGCTGCCGCCATGCGGCGCTGGGCGAGGCCCGCGGGACGTTGCGGCTGCCGGCGCTCGACTACGAAGCCGAGGCCAATTTCGGTGGCGTGGCGCTCGGGCAGGGCCAGGCCGGCGAGGCCGTGAGGGTCGAGACGGTGGACGGCCTCGACCTCGCCCGCTGCTCGCTCCTGAAGGCCGACGTGGAAGGCATGGAAGCCGAGGTGCTCAAGGGAGCTGCCCGCACGATCGCCCGCCACAAGCCGATCCTGTACGTCGAGAACGACCGCGAGGAGCGCTCGGCGGGCCTCATCCAGCTCATCCTCTCGCTTGGCTACAGGATGTACTGGCACCTTCCGCCGCTCTTCCGCCCCGACAACTACCGCGACTGCCGCGCCGACGTGTTCGGCCCCGTCGTGTCGTCCAACATGCTCTGCATCCACCCGAGCACCTGTGCGACCGTGACCGGCCTGACGGAGATCACGGAGCCGAGTGCGGACTGGCGGCAGGCCCTGGCCTCCACGGCGGCCCCCGCGGCCTCCCGAGCGCCGCAGGCAGCCCGCCCGTCCAGCGTGACAGTCGAGATCTCCCCCGGCGAGCTTCTCGACCGGATCTCGATCCTCGAGATCAAGGTCGAGCGGCTGCCCGAAGGCCCCGCGCGGGCCAACGCGGCGGCGCAACTCGCCGTCCTGCAACGCCTCCGGGAGCAGTGCATTCCCGTGGGCGCGGTCGCAGCGGCAATCGCCGATGAGCTGGCGCAAGTCAACCAAGCGATCTGGGACACCGAGGACGCGCTGCGGGATTGTGAGCGACGAGGCGACTTCGGCCCGCGCTTTGTCGAGCTTGCCCGGAGCGTCTATCGCTGCAACGATCGCCGGGCCGAGATCAAGCGCTCGGTTGACCGCCTCCTCGGCTCGCGCGTCGTCGAGGAGAAGCTCTACCCCGACTACCGCTGACGGCGGCCCGCGTGTGCCTTGACGCCACGGGGAAGGGGGGCTACAATGCCGTTGCCGTCCCGGGCGCACCTTGCCCGCTGTCGGGAGGGAGCGCGATGCCGCGCGTCGTGAGCTGTCCGATGGATCGAAGCTGGGTGCTCAGCGTCCTGGCCTCTCTGCTCGCCACGGCGAGCAGCGCCGGCGAACCTGTGCCGGGCAGGGCCCCGCTTGTCCTGGAGCTGCCCAAGCCGCAGTTCATCGGCACGCCCGTCAACCTCAAGACCCCGAACCTCGAGAAGCCACGCCCCGGCAAACGCCCCGACCTCCTGGTCCCCGTCGGCGTCGCCAACGTGGCGCTCAAGAAGCCGGTCACGGCCAGCGACACCTCGCCCATCATGGGTGAACTGAGTCAGGTGACGGATGGCGACAGGGATGGCATCGAGGGGAGCTATGTCGAGATCGGCCCCGGCAAGCAGTACTTTCAGGTTGACCTCAAGGAGCGTTACCAGATCCACGCCATCGTCGTCTGGCACTATCACGCCCAGGCACGCGTCTACCACGATGTCGTCGTCCAACTCTCCGATGATCCGGCCTTCTCCCGCAACGTCCGCACCGTCTACAACAACGACCACGACAACTCGTCGCGCCTCGGCATCGGCACGGACAAGGAGTACATAGACAGCCACGAGGGGCTGCTGATTGACGCCACGGGCGCGGAGGCGCGCTACGTGCGGCTCTGGGGCAACGGCAACACGGAGACCGACCTGAACCACTGCACCGAAATCGAGGTGTACGCGAAGAAAGCGCCAGCCCCGTGAATCACGGTCTTGGGCCTTCACTTGTGCGCAGGACGCGCACGAGCGGGATGAATGGATGGGTGGATGAATGGATGGCTGTCAGACAATCATCCAATCATCCATTCCTCCAATCATCCTCCTGTGAATTTGGGGCTCCCGTTTGGTCGCGCCTGTAGGCCACGTCATGAAGGAGGTGCGTGCCATGCCACGACAGACTCGACGTGCTTTCCTGCGCGACGCGGCCCTGGGCGGCGCGGGGCTGGTGGTGCTCTCCAGCAGCCGGGCCGCGCGCACCTTCGCCGCCAGCGCGAAGGTCAACGTCGCCATCGTCGGCGTCGGCGGGCGCGGGAAGTGGTACGTGGACGTGATTCCCAAGCAGGCCAGCGTCGTGGCCCTCTGCGACGTCAACGACAGCAAGGCCACGGCGGCCTACAAGGCGCTGCCCGACGTGCCGAAGTTCCACGACTTCCGCGTCATGCTCGACAAGATGCACAAGGAAATCGAGGGCGTCATCATCGCGGCGCCAGACCACCTCCATGCGGTCATTTCGGTTGCGGTGATGAAGGCGGGCAAGCACATCTTCTGCGAGAAGCCGCTCACGGGCTGCGTCCACGAGGCCCGAGTCGTGCGGCAGGTCGCGGCCAAGTGCAACGTCGTGACGCGCATGGGCAACCAGGGCTCGGCCAGCTCGCGGTTCCGCCGCGGCGTGGAACTCGTCGAGGACGGCGCCATCGGCGAGATCCGCGAAGCCTACGTCTGGTGCGAGGGCGGGGGCCCCGATAAGAAGGAACCCCCGCAGGGAACGCAGCCGGTCCCGGACTATCTGAAGTGGGACCTCTGGCTGGGGCCGAACAAGGACCGCCCCTTCCATCCGCAGTGGCTCCACTGGAACGCCTGGCGCGAGTTCGGCACCGGCATGAACGGCAACCGCGGCTCGCACAGCGGCTACCTGAACTTCTACTCGCTCAAGATCATCGAGCTGTGGCAGGCGGATCCGGCGTCCAAGCCGAGGATCAAGGTTTCGGCGGAGTCCTCCGGCGTCAATCGCCTCTCCTTCCCGAGGTGGGAGGTCGTGCACTTCAAGATCCCGGCGCGCGGGCAGTTGCCGCCGGTCGCCATCCACTGGGTCAATGGCCGCGGCGCCCCGGAGTGGCGAAAGAAGATCGAGGACCAGATGGGCCGGCAACTCGACTGGGGCGACGCCGGGGAGAAGAAGTGGAAGGACTACGAGGGCGGCCTCCTCATCGGCCCCAAGGGGCGCATCTACGCCAAAGGCTCCAACTCGGGCATCGAGCTGCTCCCCGCCGACCAGTTCGAGGGGGTTGACCTGACGCCTCAACGCCTCGCCCCGTCGCCCGGGATGCCCGAGCCCGAGTGGCTCGGAGCCATCAGGGGCGAGAAGGTCAGAGTGATGTCCCCCTTCAGCATGGCCGGCCCCTACACCGAGATGATGCTCCTGGGAAACGTCGCCACGCAATTCGACGCCGAGCTGGAGTACGACCCGCTGGAGGGCAAGATCGTCAACAACGCGGGGGCGGACGCGTTGCTGCGCCGGCCCTACCGCGAAGGCTGGTCGCTCTAGGCACTTCGTGCGGGGATGAATGGATGGGTGGATGGGTGTCAGACAATCATCCATTCATCCATCCAATCATCCCATCCAGGATGTAGGGCGTGCATACTTGCACGCGGAACGAATCCGAGAGGAGAGCGCCATGGAACTGCTCAAGTGTCTTCTTGGTGTCGCGACAGCGATGGCAGCGGCGCTGGGCGGGGAGACGGCGAAGGAGCCGCCCCCGACCTGGCCCTGGCCCGGCCCGACGCCGCCGGAGATCCGGGAAGCCCTGATGAAGAAGCGCTTCTCGCGCCGGCCCGCCGAGCGAGAGCTTCAGCAGATCGAAGCCGCCGCGCCCGACAAAGCGCCCGCCGCACCCGCGAAGCCCAGGAGAGTCCTCTGCTACGGCCGCCTCTGGACCCATCTGGCCAACGCTTTCACCGAAGAGAGCGTCAAGATCTTCGGGCGGAAGACCGGGGCGTTCGAGGTCGTCGCCGGCGACGACCCGCGGCTCCTGCTCCCCGAAAGCCTCAAGACCTTCGACGCCCTCTTCCTCAACGGCCTCCACGACCCCCAGCCCTTCCTGCCACTGAACTGGAAGACGCTCCCGCCCGACGAGCTGGCCGCGGCCAAGAAGCTCGACACCGAAATCAAGCAGAGCATCCTGGCCTTCGTGATGGAGGACGGCAAGGGGATCGCCGGCATCGAAGGCTCCATCGCCGCCCTCGGCGACTGGAAGGAGTTCGGTGAGATGATGGGCGCCTTCTACAACGGCCACTACCGCGGCAAACACGTCTACAAGGTCGAGGAGCCGAAGCATCCCGTGGCCGCCTGCCTCGAGGGCAAGGACATCGAGCTCGACGACCAGTCGTACCTGCCAGGCCCCCCGTACTCGCGCAAGAAGGTCCGCGTGCTCCTGAGCCTCGACCTCACCAAGACGCCCGACCCCACGACGAACGAGAAGCAGGCCTGGCTGAAGGGCCACGAGAAACGGCAGGTAGACTACACGGGGCGCGAGAAGGACTACGCAATCAGTTGGGTCCGCCAGCACGGCAAGGGGCGGGTCTTCTACTGTTCCCTTGGCGTGGACTGGCGGACGTACCTCAACCCCGCATTCCTGCGCTATCTGCTCGCGGGAATCCAGTTCGCCATCGGTGACCTGCCCGGCGACACGACGCCGAGCGAAAAGTGAAGGAGGACACAGATCATGGGACACGGGTTGACGCGGCGGGCGTTTCTTCGGCAGGCCGCGGCGGGAGGCGCGGGCCTGGTACTCCTGGGCGGCGGCCAGGCCGCGCGGACCTATGCGGCCAATGACAAGCTCAACGTCGCCCTCATCGGCGTCGGCGGGCGCGGCAGTTGGTTCGTGGACCAGATCCCCAAGCTCGAGAACGTCGTGGCCATGTGCGACGTCAACGAGAGCAAGGCGACCAAGGCCTACAAAGCCTTCCCCGACCTGCCGAAGTTCACCGACTTCCGCGTGATGCTCGACAAGATGGGCAAGCAGATTGACGCCGTGGTCGTGCCTACCCCCGACCACACTCATGCCATCATCTCCGTCGCTGCGATGAAGGCCGGCAAACACGTCTTCACCGAGAAGCCGCTCTCGCGCACGGTGCACGAAGCCCGCGCGATGCGGCTGACCGCCGAGAAGCAGAAGGTCGCCACACAGATGGGCAACCAAGGCTCGTCGAGCGGCCAGTTCCGCCGCGGCGTCGAGCTGGTTCACGAAGGGGCGCTCGGCGACATCAGGGAGATCTACGTCTGGAACGCCGGCGGCGGCACCAACCGCACGGAGCGCCCCAAGGGCTCGCAGCCGGTCCCGCCGTACCTCAAGTGGGACCTCTGGCTCGGCCCCGCCGCCTACCGCGAGTTTCACCCCGAATGGCTCCACATCAACCACTGGCGCGACTTCGGCACGTCGAAGCTCGGCTGGTGGGGCTCCCACAGCGCCTACCTGGCCTTCATGGCCATGAAGGGCGTCGCCTGCTGGCACGCCGACCCGCAGACCAAGCCGCGAATCCGCGTCCAGGCCGAGGTCTCCGAGATCAACAGGCTCTCGTTCCCGAAGTGGGAGGTGGTGCACTTCCGGCTCCCGGCCCGCGAGGGCCTCCCGCCCGTCACCATTGACTGGTTCGGCGGCAACCAGGAGCTGCGGAAGAAGGTCGAGGCCCACATCGGCCGCCAGCTCGACTGGGGCGACGCCGGCGAGAAGCGGTGGAAGGAGCACGGCGGCGCCCTCATCGTCGGCTCCAAGGGCATGCTCCGCGCCAACGAGCACAACGGCGGCATCTTCCTCTATCCCGAGGACAAGTTCGAGGGAGAGCCCAAGCCGCCGCAGAAGCTGCCCGGCTCGCAAGGGCACGAGAGGGACTGGCTTCAGGCCGCTCGCGGCGGCACGCCCACGCTCTCCAACTTCAGCAACACCGGCCCCTACATCGAGCTGCTGATGCTCGGCAATGTGGCCACCCAGTTCAAGGAGGAGTTGGAGTACGACCCGCTGGAGGGCAAGATCGTCAACAACGCGGAGGCCGACGCCGCGGCGCACCCCGAGTACCGCCAGGGCTGGTCGCTGTGATGGCGTCGTGCAGGGGCCAGCCCCCGAATGGGGGCGACACAGCCGTAGCCCAGGGCGACCGCAGGGAGCCCTGGGCCGAAGTGCCCCTCACGGGGAGCCCCCGAATGGGGGCGATTCAGGAACCCGCGAATCGCCCCTTGCAGGGGCTCATGCGTGGGTGTAACCCCGTTTCCCAGGGCTCCCTGCGGTCGCCCTGGGCTACGGCTGGCTCACCCACTTCGTGGGCGGCACGCCCTGGTCCGCGCACAGGTCAACAGATGGCTCCAAAGGAGGACCCGGAGATGAGAGGCCACATTTCGCGCCGCCAGTTCGTCCGTGAGGCCGCCCTCGGCACCGGCGCACTGCTGCTCGCCAACGCCCGCGCCGCGCGCACCTACGCGGCCAACGACAAGCTCAACATCGCCCTCATCGGCGTGGGCGGTCGCGGCAAGTGGTACGCCGACGTGATGTTCCGGCAGGCCAACGTCGTGGCCTTCTGCGACGTCAACGAGAGCAAGGCCACCGCTGCACGCAGGGAGCACCCCGACGTCCCCATGTTCCACGACTTCCGCGTGATGCTCGACAAGCAGAAGGAGATTGACGGCGTCATCGTCGCCACGCCCGACCACACGCATGCCATCGCCGCGGTCGCCGCGATGAAGGCGGGCAAGCACGCCTTCGTGGAAAAACCCCTCTGCGGCTGCGTCTACGAGGCTCGCACGATGCGCGAGGTCGCCGAGAAGCACAAAGTCGCCACCCAGATGGGCAACCAGGGCTCCTCCGGCGGCCAGTTCCGCCGCGGCGTCGAGCTGATCCAGGATGGTGTGCTCGGCGACATCAAGGAGGTCTACGTCTGGAACTCCGGTGGCGGCCAGGACTACAAGCAGCCGCCCCAGGGCGAGCAGCCCGTCCCGCCGTACCTCAAGTGGGACCTCTGGCTCGGGCCGAACAAGGAGCGGCCATTCAACGCGAAATGGCTCGCCTGGCCCCATTGGCGCGAGTTCGGCACGGGGCAGCTCGGGATGTGGGGCTCGCACACTAACTACCTCACCTTCCTCTCCCTCAAGATCCTCGGCCTCTGGCACGCTGATCCGTCCACGAAGCCCCGGATCAAGGTGCGGGCCGAGACGTCCGGCATCAACCGCCTGTCGTTCCCGCGATGGGAGAAAGTGCACTTCACGATCCCGGCGCGAGGCGAGTTGCCGCCCGTCACCATCCACTGGGTCAACGGCGGCGCGGCGCAGGGGTGGAAGGAAAAGCTTGCAGAGCTGATCGGGAGCCCGTCCGACTGGCCCGCGCCGAAGGAGCAAGCGAAAGGCAAGGAGCCGAAGAAAGCGTGGTCCGAATTCGCAGGAGCCATGCTCCTCGGCACCAAGGGCCGACTCCACTCCACCGGCCACAACTACACCATTGACCTCCTGCCCGCGAAGCAATTCGAGGGGGTGGACATCAGTCGCCCGCAGCGATTGACCCAATCGCACGGCATGCCCGAGCCCGACTGGCTGCACGTGGCCCGCGACGGCAAGTGGACTGCCTGGTCGAGCTTCGCCAGTGCTGGGCCGTACATGGAAATGCTCCTCCTCGTCAACGTCGCCACCCAGTTCGACGCCGAGCTGGAGTACGACCCGTTGGAGGGCAAGATCACCAACCACCCCGAGGCCGATCTCCTCCTCCGCCGTCCCTACCGCGAGGGCTGGACGCTGTGACCGCGCCGTGAGCATGGCCTCCAGTTATGGTGATCCGCGTGGGTTTCGATCGTCGTCGTTGTCGTCGTCGTCCTCGTCGTCGAATCCTTGATGCGGGGAGAGCCCAGAGACTCGACGACGACGACGAGGACGACGACGAGCACGAGAAGACAGGAACCCAAGCACTCCCCAGGACTGGGGGCTACACTCGCGCTCCGTTCTGGTCTTGACAATCCAGCACGGGGCCGGTAGATTACTCGTAGTGGCCTTGGCTCAAACACCCGGCTGCGCCACGGATGAGCGTAAGGTGCGCCCTGGTTGTGGGGTATTGCGATATGAGCACGCACATCGCCTCGGTCTTCGATCTGAGTCCATCCGAGAAGCTCCAGCTCGTCGAGGACCTGTGGGACGATCTCGCCGCAACTCCTGAAGCTGTGCCGGTTCACGACTGGCAGAAGGAGGAGCTTGCCCGCAGGAAGGCGAACCTGACGCAGAATCCCGCTTCCGGCCTCACCTGGGACGAAGTCAAGCGAAGGGTCCGGGCGCGCTATGGCCGCTGAGTTGATCTTCGCTCCGGAGACCGAGGCGGACATTGCGGAGGCCTACGCCTGGTACGAGGCCCGGCGCGCGGGGCTGGGGGAGGAGTTCCTCGGTTGCGTGGATGCCTGCATAGAGAGCATTCGCCGCACCCCACAGATCCACGCCATCGTGCATGCAAACTACCGCCGCGCGCTCGTCCGCCGCTTCCCCTACGCTGTCTTCTACGAGCATAGGGAAGCCACGCTCACGATCTACGGCGTCCTCCACACATCCCGCAACCCAGACATGTGGCGTCGCCGCCTTCCTACGTAGGTCCAGTGGCTCGCCTGCGGATCAGACTCCGCCGCCCCAACCGCGCCGGCTGGTCGCTGTGACCCTTCACTCCCGAACAACCGGGAGAAAGCCATCCAAGCGCCAGGCGCTGGCGACGAGCGATTCCATGGCCATCGCTTCCATTCTTGCCTCCAGTCTCGTTACGGACTCGGCACGGTGCCTGACGCCCCTGGGTTACTGGCACTGCGCCTAGCACTACAACGCTACTTTCGATGAAAGCGACCTCAACCGCCCGTCATTCTGAGCGAAGGCCGCCTCTTGGCGGCCAAAGCATGCCCTGAGCGAAGCGAACGGGTCGAAGAATCTCTCTTGGCTTGCGTCCGGGCACGGAGGCTAGCCCTGTGCCAAAGGTTCAAAGCGCAGAGAGATTCTTCGCTCCGCCCGCCGGGAGGCCGGCTCCGCTCAGAATGACACCTTCTTTCAGCTTATCTCCTGTGCCAATAAGGAGTTGCATCCTTCGGCGCGGGGGAAAGTAGCGTTGTAGTGCTAGCACTATAACGCTACCTTCCCTGCCATCCCGAGGAGCGAAGCGACGAGGGACCTGCCAGGCAACATCGAGACTTGCAGCGTTTTGGAAAGGGCCTGAGGGGGGCCGTCGAGGCGGAGCGCCCGCAACGGGTCTCAAGATGGGGTTTTCGGGAGGGGAAGTCAAGGGGGTTTTCGGGGTGGCGGGGCTGTGGGGAGGGGAACGAGTCTGGCCCCAGTTGTGGCGCCGCAGGTCCGCTGTCCGCGCGGCTCGGCCGGAGCCTCGCCCTCCCATGCCGGAGGCCGAGGCGGGTTGCGCAACCGTCACCAGTTGGCCCGCACTTCTCCCCAGCTTGCCCCACGAGAAGTGACCCACGCCCCCCTTGTCATGCTGAGCCTGCCGAAGCACCTTTCAGGGGAGTTGGCTCCAGCGAACGGAGTGTCCTTCGTCGCGTTGGTTTCCTGCCTTGAAAGGTTCCTCGACTTCGCTGCGCTTCGCTCGGAATGACAAGATGTTTCCGTTCGCGGCAGGCCAGAGCTGGTGAGAAATGCGAGTTAGAGTGCCAAACCCAGAGGGGGGGAGTTGGCACTCTGACTTGGCACTCTAACTCGGAACGCCGGTCGGCCGCAGGGACGTGTGAGCGTAACGCACAGGTGTGTATATGGTTATGATGTCGCATGCGGCGTCTGGCGCCGGCTCAGGGTGCCAAGGGTGCCAACCCTGGGGAGGGGGGATGTGGCACCCTTGGTTGGCACCCTTGGCTGTGTTACCGCAGTTGTGGCCGTACTCGAGGCGAACCGTTGGGACGGGAGTGTGTTGATCATGTAGTGGGCGGTTGAGCGCCTGGCTCCGAACGCCATAAGACGCGATGCGGCAAGCGCTTATGCAAACGCCGTGTGGGTTCACTAGATGATCAAACCCAGGGGGAGGGGAGTTGATCATCTAGTGATCATCTGAAGCGGGGCGAGCCAGCAGGTGGTGAAGATGGTCGAGATGGTCGAGATGGTGGAGATGGGGTCGGGAGAGGCCCCGCGTCCACAGGCAAGATGCCTGTGCCACCAAGAGGCCCTGTTTCTGGGCGGCGGCGGGTCGCTTCGGGCTTGCATGCCGCGCTCGACTGGGGTATGCTGGTGGGAGCTTCGAAGGTTCCGGGTTCGAGCCTCGTTGTCTGCACCACCTGCCATTGTGCCTGCACGTGTGTCCCAGGCGAGGTGACGGGAAGCCGCGGCGTATGCAACGCATCGTGCAGGGTCTCGCAGTCGTCTCCGCCCTTCTGACGGGCCTGGCCTCGGGTGGCCCCGTCGCCGGGCTGTGCGGCCCCAGGCCGTTCGACGCCTACGGCGACGACCCCGCCGCGCGGATCGAGTGGAAGGAGAACTGGGACTCGACCTACAAGTCGAACCTGGCGCGCTGGGAGGCCGAGGTGCGCAAGGTCGCCGCGAGCGACGAGGAGCGGGGGCTGCTGCTGCGGACGCGTGTGGCGGCGATGCTGGACGCCTTGATCGCCCGCTACCCCAACGAGGGCACGAGGCGGCTCGACGCGCTGAAGGAGATGGCGGGCAACTACTACGCCTGCGGCCTGCCGGGACACGGGAACTACGCCCTCCAGCGCCTGGTGGGGGAGACGCCTGGCCAGGTGGACCTGGTGGCCGCGGCCCTGCACCGGATTCTCGTCGAAAGCGGTGAGGGGCCGGGCGCGATCGAGGAGTGGCCCGCCTGGGTGGAGTACGCCGCGCTGCGGCTGGTGGCGCTGAACCGCTCGGGCAGCCTGGCCGACGGGCACGTCGCCGTCGTGGCCGCCTGGCGGGCGCTCGCGGTGCTGCGGCGCGCGCAGGAGCGGCTCCTCGAGGCGGCCGAGGCGCTCGACGCCCTCGAGGTCCACACCGGGCGCGATGACTGGTGGCAGCAGGAGGAGGGCGAGCAGTACTTCGCCGCGGGGCGCGAGGCGGAGGCCCTGTCGCGCTTCCAGGACCTCTTCGGCCGCTCCGAGCGGCACTCGAGGGCTCGCGAGCGCATCCACCAGATCCTTGCCCACCCCCCTGCCAATCCGCCCAGCTATGCCGGGCACTTCGGCCTGGAGACGCGGTGGGACGCCATTCGCTCCAGCCCCCCCGGCGACGTGGCCGACCGGATCGCCCAGGTGTACCGCGACGATGCGGGGGGAGGGAACCTCCTGCCGTGGAAGGATGTGCGCCACGCCTGCCTGTGGGCGCAACTGGACCGGCACCTGCTGGCCCAGCCGCCCGCGGCGCTCGAGCCCCTGCGTGCAGCCCAGGAGGCCGAGGCGCGCCGCTTGCGGATTCCTGGCTCCGGGTCTCGGACTCCCCAACCGGCGATGGTGCTGAGCGCCTGCCGCCGGCTCCCTTGGGCGCTCACCGCGCAGCGGCTGCTCCTCGGCTATGGCGAGGACGCGTTGCGCCAGGGGCACGCGGGCCTGGCCCTGCGGGCCTTCCAGGACGTGCTGGCGCACGCCGCTGACCCCGCGCTCCGCTCGCAGGCCCAGGTAGGCGTGTGGCTGGCGATGGGCTCCGGGGCCGAAGCCCCCGCGGCCGACGGCGCGTATCCCTGGCTCGGGGGAAGAGAGCAGGGGAGGGCGATTGTCGAGCGCCTGAAGGGGACGCCTCCCGGCGCCGCGGAGGGCGACGTGGCCCTGAGCGGGCTGGCTCGGCAGGTGCTGCGCCTGCCGCCCGTGGGGCCGTGGCAGCCGGAGCTGGTCGGTGACCAGCTTCCGTCCGAGCTGGCCGAGGAGGTGTGGCCGCGGCTCACGCGGCCCCTCGCCTGCCCCGCGGGGGTGCTGGTGGCGGGGCCGGAGGTGCTCGCCTTCTTCGGCGACGACCCGCGGCGGCCGCTGTGGGTCCGCACGCGCACCGACTTGAAGGGCAAGCACGGCAGGCTCGAGGTCTCCGATTCCCAGATCGTCGTCCTCCCCGGCCCGTTCCAGCCCGCGATCGCCGGCCAGCGGGTCCACACGCGGTGGGGGCTGGAGGAGACGCGGCGGTTTCTCACCGACGTGGCAGCGTTCGACCTGCGCACTGGCGAGATGCTCTGGTCCACCGCCGGCGACCCCGCGTGGGGCAACCTGTGGCCCATCAGCGACCCGACGGCTGCGGAGGGGCGGCTGTACGTCCTCGCCCTCCGCGGCGGCTACACCGGCATCCTCCCGGTGTCCAGCGTCAGCCTCGTGTGCCTCGATGCCGCGACTGGGGCCGTCGTCTGGCGGCGCGAGCTCGCCTCCCAGAACGTCACGCTCATCCCCGGCCAGATGTCGAACTACCGCGAGTACCAGTTCGACCTCGCGCACTACGGGAACGCGGTGACCGTGGCCGAGGGCGCCGTGTACTGCCAGACGAATCTGGGCTTCGTGGCGCGGTGCGACGCGCGCGACGGGCAGGTCGAGTGGGCGGCCAACTACGCGCGCCTGACCCCGCGCTGGAACGTTCCCAGCATCGTGCGGCGGCAGGGCGCGGCCCCGGTAATCCACGGCGACCGCGTGGTCTTCCTGCCCCGCGATGCGTCGGGGGCGTTCGCCCTGGAGCGCGCGACGGGGAAGCTGGTCTGGGAGAACCCCTTCGCCCCCTCCGACGAAGCGGTGGGCCTGCTCGACGGGCTGCTCGTGGCGGCCGACCGCCAGGTGCTGGCCGGGCTCGACGTGGCGACCGGGCGCGCCCGGTGGCGCCGCCACTTTCCCGAGGGGATTCGCGGCGGCCCGTGCCTCCTGGGCACGGGCCTCGTCGTCGCCTCGGGGTCGGGCCTCCAACGCCTCGATGCCGCGACGGGGCGGCTGGCCGACTCCGCCGACTGGGGCGCTGCCGGGCCGACGGCCGCCTTCGCCGTGCGGGGGCGCGCGCTGCTCGGCGTCACGGCGGAGAGCGTCGGCTCCGATGACGAGCCCGTCGGCAAGCCCCTGAGCCCCCAGGCGCCGGCGGTCCAGCCACCCGTCCGCCTTCCCCTCACCCGCGCCTGGAAGCTCGCCAGGCCGAACCCGACCCTCTGGACGCCGCCCCCCGAGGCGAAGCTGGAGGGGAAGCTGTTCCTCGTGTCGCAGGGCGTGCTCGAGTGCGTGCGCGCGACCGCGCAGGGCGGCATCGAGTGGCAGCGCGCGCTACAGCCCGGATTCCAGGCCATGGCCTGGACCGACAGCTCGCTCCTGCTCATCTACGAGAGGTCGGTCGCGGCCCTCGACACCGCGACGGGCCGGCTCCGCTGGCACACGGACGTGCCGTTCCGCATCCGTCAGTGGCAGGACGCCCCGCCGTGGCTGGTGCTTGGCGAGTTCACCGAGAGCGCGCGGGGAAAGGCCACCGGCGTCCTCGACACGGCGACTGGACGGCTCCTGTGGCACCGCGAGTTCCGCGAGCTGGGCGCGGGCCATGGCAGCTACTTCCACGGGATCGGCTGGGACGGCACGAGCATCCACCTCCTGGCCTCGCTCGAGCACCGGCACGGCGGCGGGCACTTCGACGTGGTGTGCGCGCCGGCCGACGGGCGGGTGAGCGCCGTCCGCCGCTTCCTGCCCAAGGGGCGCGAGTGGCCGTTCCTGTTCGACGTCGCCGAAGGCTTCGGCTTCTACGTGGATCAGGACCGCGTGGCCTGGGACTTCGCCCTGGACGGCTCGCCCCACGTGCGGCACAGCGTGAGTCTCCGCGACCTGAACGCCCAGGCCCAGCGCGCGCTGCGCCGCACGCGCACCCGCCGACGGCTCCAGAAGTCCGAGCAGTGGATCCAGATCCACCAGTACGAGGACTACCCGCTGTTCCGCCACACCGTCTGGATCCTCCAGGTCGGCAACCCGTCGTACGAGCTGCGCCGGTCGCGGCCGGGCGTCATCCGCGGCAACACGCTCTTCGAGGTGCACGACCAGAGCATTCGCATCGTGGACCTCCCGGGCCGCAAGGAGGTGGCCGAGCTGCGGCTCGTCCTCCCGCCCCATCGCCGCGCCCGCGTCCTCGACTATGCCGAGCACGGCGACGCCGTGCTCGTCGTGTCCGGCATCGAGCGCGGCCCCTACGACTCCGCAATGGTGCCCTACCGCGTGCAGGTGGACGCCTTCGAGCGTGCCACGGGCCGCCACCTCGCGAGCCAACTGCTCGACGACGTGCCGTACTGGCGCTTCATTGTCCGCCGCGACTGGCGCGATCAGGCGCAGCAGCAGACCCAGGTGGCCTGGGGCGGCGGGATGCTCTTCCTCACCGACGCCGACGGCCTGATCGCCCTCGCGCCGGCGCCCGCGCCCGCGCCCGCGCCCGAGAAGCCCGTGCACGTGGGCCACCACGTTGGCAGGACGCCTGTCATAGACGGCTGGCTCGACGATTGGCACCCGCGGCAGGCCATCGCGCTCGGGGGACAGGGTGCGCCCCCCGGCTCGCTCTACGTCGCCCACGACGGCGGGCAGCTCTACCTCGCCCTCGCCCACGCCGCGGCCGCGGCGGGCGCCCGCCGCGGCGCCGGCGCCTACAGCGACGGCGACTGGCTCGAGGTCGCCCTCACCGCGGGCGACCACACGCGCCGCTTCACCCTCGGCGCCGACGACCGCAGCCGCGCCGCCTGGGCGCCCGACGCCCGCCTGCCCGACGACGCCCGCGGCGCCGTGCGCCACGACCTGGGTCGCCAGTTGATGATCTACGAGCTGGCGCTGCCCCTCAAGGGACTCGTCCGCATGGACAGCGGCGACCGCTGGCGGCGGCTCCGCATCTCCGTCGCCGCCTGGCGGACCGTCCCTGGCCGCCAGCCCGAGCGAGTCCTCACCTGGGGCAACCCCTGGTGGGGGCCGACCGTGCTGCCCGAGTTCCACGAGACCGTTTACCTGCATCCCCTCACCTTCGAGGGCGAGGAGGCGGGCCTCGCCCTCGCCCACGAGCTGCCCGAGCTCGAGGAGGCCTGGGAGTTCTTCCAGGACTCCTGTGAGCTGCGGGCGCGCCGTCGGCCCTCGGCCGGGCTTGCCGGCCTCTACCGCGAGTACCTCAAGCGGCACCCGAACGGCTTGCCGGCCGAGCGAGCGCTCCTGGCCCTCGACCGCGCGCTCCGCGGCGGGCTCGACGCCGACCCGAGCGCCGAGGTCCTCCGCATCGCCCAGGAGGTCGGGGTCGCCCAGCCCGTCCGCGCCCGCTACGCGCGCCTTGTGAAGAGCCATCTCTCGCTCTGGCTCCACACCGACCCCAAGAAGCTCCCGGCCGGCCTCATGGTGGAGTTCCACGACGGCAGGGAGCGAGGCGGCTGGGACCACCGCGTGGCGTGGGGCGTGGACCCGTGGCACGAGATGGGCGAGCCCGGCACCCCTTCGCACCAGCACGCCGGCCCCGTGCCCCAGGCCGACGGCTGGCAGGAGCTGCGCATCCCCCTCGTGTGGATTGACCTCCAGGACAAGCCGTTGTGCGGCATCTCCTTCGCGCAACACGGCGGCGGGCGCGTCGTGTGGGACCGCTGCGCCCTGGTCTACGAGGGCGGCGAGCGCGTGTTCCTCGACGACGAGCCGCCCAAGGCCCGCGAGGTCGCCGGCCAGTGGGCCTGGGTCGCCGAGCCGCGCAAGAGCGGCGCAAAGGCCCACACCGACGCCAACCCCGGCGGCCCGACCGACACCGTCCACTACCACGTCGTCGGCTTCGAGGCCCCCGTCTACGAACACCTCATTCCGCCCGCCACGGGCGCTGTCCTCTCGCAGTGGGTCTACCTCGACCCCGCCAAGCCCCCGCGCACCGTGGCCCTCAGCCTTCAGGCCCGTGGCGATCCCTATCGCCTGCTCTGGGGCCAGCCCAGCATCGAGGGGCGCTACATGGGGCCGCTCCCCAGGCCCGGCCAGTGGCACGAGCTGCGTGTCCCTCTCGCCTGGACCCCCTACGCCGCCTGGCCCCTCCGCGGCTTCCTCTTCGAGCAGGTGGGCGGCGGACGCGTGGTGTGGGACCACACGGCCATCCTCACCGGCGGCCGCGAGCACCTCCTCATCGAGGACGAGATGCCCCAGGGCTCGTCGCGCAACGACTGGCAGTGGGTCGAGCAGCCCGTCAAGACCGGCAAGAAGGCCCACACCCAGCCCCCGGGCGAGGGCCACGAGGCACACGGCGTCCTCTACCTCCGCCAGCCCGTCACCCAGCACATCGCCTTCGACGCGGCTCGCATGCACCTCGCGCTGCAGCAGCACATCCCCCGGCTGGGGCCGACCGGGGCCGCGTGGCGCTTCTTCGGCGTGCTGCGCGACGTGACCTCCTGCCTCGGCCGAAGCAGCCTCGACCGCATGCGCTGGTTCCTCAGCGTCCTCCCCGACCATCCCCAGAACCTGTCGCTCCTCAAGACCCTGCTCGACTACGCCCAGGAGGGCGGCGAGCCGGCGCCGCTCGCCGCAATGGAAACCCTGATGGAGGCGAGCGCCCTGCCCCGGGCCACCCGCATCGCCTTCCGCCGCCAGTTCGGCACCGCCGAGCCGTCGTTTCTCCGCGCCTGGCGAGTCGTCGGCCCCTTCCCCAACCCCAAGGGAGCCGGCCACGCCAAGCCCTACCCGCCCGAGACCGACCCCGTGGCGCTCGACCGCGACTACGCGGTCATCGGCGGCACCGCGCGCTGGCGCTTCCACAGCTCCGGCGCCGACTTCGTGGACCTCGCGAAGCTCTTCAAGCCCAACGAGCACGTCGTCGCCTACGCCGTCTGCTGGGTGCGAAGCCCGAAGGCCCAGCCGGTCTCGCTCGAAGTCGGCAGCGACGACGGGGTGAAGCTCTGGCTCAACCGCAAGCCCCTCCTCGACCACGGCGAGGTCCGCAGCTCCCAGCCGCGCCAGCACAGCGTGCCTGCCGAGCTTCGGGCCGGCTGGAACGAGGTGCTCCTGAAGGTGGACCAGGCCACCACCGACTGGGGCTTCCACCTCGAGCTCCTCGACGCCGAGGCCCGCGGCCTCGTGAGGGCCGTGCAGGTCTCCACCACGCCCCCCGCGCGCGCCGAATAGCCCGCGCGGGCGGAGGCAACGCAACCCGAGTGGGTTCCGAGATAGTTCCTGAGTACTGCTCCACAGAGAAAAGTGTACAGGAACCACGCTCTGCGGCCTTCGTGCCGAAGGCACGTGAGGACGTAGCCGGCGGCTTCAGCCGCCGGACTCGGGTGCGAGAATAGGCCCAGTCCCGAAGGGACGGCAGGAAGGCTTCCCGGTGCAGCTTCTGCCGCCCCTTGCGGGGCTGAGAGTTGGGAGCCGCCGGCGTTCCGGCGGCTGAAGCCGCCGGCTACGTCCTGGCGTCCCTGCGGGACGAACCCCGAAGAAATCCCGCCTGACCATTGCGCGCCTTCCTCCGTGGAGCGGTACCAAGTCCTGTGCCCGCAAGAGGGTGGGCCACCGCACAGATGATCAACCCCAGGGGGAGGGGAGTGATCAGTTGAGCGCCTGAGCATCCGACGGCGCCTCCCGCAGCGATAGCGTGCCGCCAGTCACACCGCGCCTCGCCTAGCCGACCGAGGCGAGCTCGAGGGCCGGGCCGTGGCGGGCGTGGACGGCTCGCCTGAGGGGACGATGGCTGGGCTTGGAGAGGGCGGGGTCGGACTCGACGAGGGCGAAGGCGTCGTGGCGGGCCTCCATCAGCAGACGGATGTCCTCGGTGAAGTCGCCGATGGCGAGCGGGGGCAGGCCGTGCTGGCGGGTGCCGAGGAACTCGCCCGGGCCGCGGCGCTTGAGGTCCTCCTCGGCGATGCGGAAGCCGTCGCTGGTTTCTGCCAGGATGGCCAGCTTGTCGGAGGCGTCCGCCTCGTCCACCATCAGGAGGCAGTGGGAGCGATACTCGCCGCGCCCGATGCGACCGCGAAGCTGGTGGAGCTGGCACAGGCCGTAGTGCTCGGCGTGCTCGATGGCCATCACGGTCGCGTTCGGCACGTCGAGCCCCACCTCGACGACGGTGGTGCACACGAGCACGTGGGTCTCGCCCGAGCGGAAGGCGGCCATTCGCTCGTGCTTCTCGTCGGCCTTCATCTGGCCGTGGAGGAGGCCGACGCGGTGGCTGGGGAAGATGTCGCGCTGAAGATGGCTGACCATCTCGGTGGCCGCCTTGAGGTCCGAGGTTGCCGACTCCTCGACGAGGGGGTAGACGACGTAGGCCTGGCGGCCGGCGGCCAGCTCGCGGCGGACGAGTTGCCAGGCGTCGCTGCGCCGCGTCGGGGGCACGACGGTGGTCGTGATGGGCTGGCGGCCGGGCGGCAGCTCGTCGAGGGTCGAGAGATCGAGGTCGCCGAACACCGTGAGCGCCAGCGAGCGGGGGATGGGCGTGGCCGTCATCACCAACACGTCGGGCCGCGTGCCCTTCCAGCGGAGCGTGGCGCGCTGGAGGACGCCGAACTTGTGCTGCTCGTCCACCACGGCGAGGCCGAGGCGGGCGAACTCCACGTCGTGCTGGATCAGGGCGTGGGTGCCGACCACGAGGTCCACCGCGCCCTCGCGGATGGCGGCCAGGCGGGCGCGTCGCTCGGCGGCGGGCGCTCCGCCGAGGAGGAGCATGGTGCGCACGCGGCTGCCCTTGAGCAGCGAGCTGAGGGTGCGGTAGTGCTGCTCGGCGAGGATTTCGGTGGGGGCCATGAGCGCCGCCTGGTGCCTGCCCGCGATGGCGGCGAGCATCGCGTAGGCGGCGACGACGGTCTTGCCCGACCCCACGTCGCCCTGGAGCAAGCGGTTCATCGGGCGGGGCGCGGCCATGTCGGCCGCGATCTCGGCGATGACACGTTCCTGGGCCGTCGTGAGACGGAAGGGGAAGCGGCGGCGAATCCGCTGGTCCACCTTGGGCGAGATGTCGAACGCGATGCCCTTCACGCCGTGCGGGAGGGCGCGCTTGCGGATCGCCACCGCGGCCTCGAGGACGAAGAACTCCTCGTAGGCCAGCCGTCGGCGGGCCAGCGCCACGGCTGCCAGCTTCTCGGGGAAGTGGATCTGCTCGAGGGCGTCGCCGATCGGGATCAGGCGACGCGTCTCGCGGAACGCCTCGGGGAACAGCTCGGGCGCCTCCGCGCGGAAGGCGTCGAGCGCCCCGCGGAGGATGCGGCGGAGCCGCTTCTGCCCGACGCCTGCCGTGGCGGGGTAGATGGGCACGATGCGTTGCGCGGTCAGCGGCTCGTCCTCGCTCACCAGCTCGAACTCGGGCGACAGCACGCAGAGGCGTTTCCCCATCGTCACCTTGCCCCAGAGCACGACCTGCGTGCCCGGCTTGAGCTGCTTCTGGAGATAGGGCATGCCGAACCAGAGCGCCGCGATCTGCCCCGTCGCGTCCTCGATGATCGCCGTCAGCACTCCCCCGCGGCCGCGCCACCAGCTCGTCCGCACGTCGCGCACGCGGCCGGTGAATGCCTCGTGCTGGCCGAGGGGGAGTTGCGCGATGGTCTTGAGCTGCGAGCGGTCCTGGTGGGCGCGCGGGAAGTGCCACAGCAGGTCGCGCACCGTCGCTATGCCCAGGCGCGCCAGCCGGTCCGCGACCGTGGGGCCGACGCCTTTGACGACCGTCACGGGCTGTTCGAGTGCGGTTGCCATCCTGGCTCGCGAGTATACTGGCGGCACAGCACAGGATCAAGCGGCCCGGGTTGATCGGGGATCTGGCCTGTGCTACGATGTGGGCCGACGGAGGGCAGTTTCCCCTGGGGCTTGGGGCCACGCATGCCGTCGTTCGGTGCCTCCCTGCACCTGTTGCTCGACCACATGTGGCTGGGCGTGGCGGCGGCCCTGCTCTTCGTGGCGGGGCTGGCCACGGCCGGCCCGGTGGTCCGCCACGACTACCGCGCCCTGATGGACTTCCCGCTCGCCGTCCTGCGGCTCGTGCTGCGGCTCATCGGGCCGGAGCTGCGCGCCGTCCGCGTCTTCCTCGTCATCTTTCTCTTCAACGCGTCGGCCATCTTCCTCTACATGCTCTCCGGCGTGCTCGTCGTCGTTCCCGCGGTCGTGGCGTTCCTGACCGGGGTGAACATTGGGGTGGTGATGCTGAAGGGAGGGGAAATCGCCGTGCCTGGCGACGATCGGCCGCTCGCCTCGGTGCTCGCCCCGCGCGAGCCGAGCCACGTGCCGCGCTGGGTCGGGCGTTGCGGCCTGCTGGTGCTGGCCCTGGAGTTGCCGAGCTTCTGGATCTCCGTCGGCATGGGCATCGGCATGGCGCGCAAGCTCACCGCCGCGGGGCAGTACACCCTGGCCAACATGGGCGCACTGGTCACCGAGCGCGTCCACGCCTATTGGATGATCATCCTCCCCGCGCTCCTCCTCTCCGCCTTCGCCGAGACTGCGGCCATTCGGGGCCACACCCGGGCCGGCGGCGACGAAGCGGCCGAGCCGCCTGGCCACGATGGCGAGCAGCCGTAGCCCGCAGCCAGCCCGCGGCGAGCCACATGCAACCGGCCTCACCTCTCGAGAGTGACCGCGGCCAGCACCGGCGCGGCGGGGGTGCCGAGGCCGCCGGAGACGTTGAGGCGCCTGCCCCCTTCCCGGAGCAGAGTCAGTCTTTCGCACTCGGTGGCGGTGTGATGAGGTCGGTGGCCCAGCGGAGCACGGCTTCGGCACACCGGATGGCAGAGTCGCAGTCCTCCTCGGACGCGGGCTCACCGCGGCTGGGATAGCGTGTGGAGACCGCGTACTCGCTGAGCCGGCGCGCTTGCGCGAGCTCGTCGGGCAAGGGGATGTGCTCGTCGCGGACCAAGGTGAGGAGGACGCCGAGATCGTGGGTCTTCGGGAAGTCCACGCGACGCCAAACCAGGACGGCCTTGATGGCCTTTTCTGCGGCCTGCTGGGCGTCGAAGCAGATGTCCTCGAGGTATAGACCCTCGATGCCTCTGCTGGTCCGGGCGCGGAGGAGGTTGCTGCGCGCCCGGCTGAGCCACTCCCGCGGATCATCCGGTTCGAAGCGCTGGAGCGGCGGCATAGACGTCTCTCCCTTCGGTCAGTGCCCAACGGTAAACGAGACCCGGGCTCCTGCCGTAGCGTTCCAAGTCTTCTGGTGTGGCCACCACGATGTCCACGGGCTGTCTGACCCCGGCGAGACGCATGTAGATCTCCTGCGCCAGGTGGCGGCGGTGGACGGGGCCTTCCTTGACGACGAGGAGGTCAATGTCGCTGTCCGGCCCCATCGTGCCGCTGGCGGCGGAGCCGAAGAGGATGATGCGCTGAGGCTGGGCGACCTCGACGATGCGCCGGATGATCTCGTCAAGCTGAGGCGGGTTCATAGCTGAATCATAGGTGCCGTGGCTCGGAATGTCAAGTCGTTGCCACAACCCCGCTGCCGCCGGCGCGGCTCAGCGCTCAAGAGTGACCGCGGCCAGCAGCGGCGCGGCGGGAGTGCCGAGGTCGCGGAAGATGATCTTCTCGACGGCGACGGGGCGAAGGGGCACGCCGAGGACGTTGAGGTGCCAGGGCTCGCCCTTGAGGCCGCAGTGGGCCTCGGTGGCGACGGGCGGGGAGGCCCAGTCGTCCGCCGTCCGACCACTGATGAGAGGCACCGTCTGCGTCTGGCCGTCGGCGTAGTGGACGACGTATTCGGCCACGGCCCCCCAGTCGCCCGCGCCCTCGTCGTCGGGCTGCCAGCCCGTGACGTTGCCGAGGAAGAAGAGGCGCTTGCCCTGCTGCTTCACGGGAATCTCGACCTGCTTCGGCCACGGGATGTTGGCCGGCGCCCTCGGGCTGTGGAGGACGACGAGGCCCTTGCCCTGGTTCTTCCCGGGGTCAATGAGCTGGAACGGCACGCCTCCGATGGCTTGCTCGCCGACGCGCAGGCCGGTGAAGAGGAACTTGCCAGGGTTCGGCACGCCGAACGGGGCGGCGAAGGGGTCGGTGTTGGCGAGCTTGGAGAGGTCGAGCGACAGGCACTGCTCGGGCTTCAGCTTCTCGGCGAGCGGGAGCTTGACGAGGCCGGGGATCGGCTTGACCTGCGGCTTCGTCTCCTGGTAGAGCTTGACGACGGTCGGGAAGTCCCAACGCTTCGACTGGTCGGCGCGGGCCACGACCTCGACGCCTTCGGCCTTGTTCAGCAGCGGCCGCGACTTGGGGAGGTGCAGGACGATGCGCTTCGGCGGATTGCGCTTGGGCGGGTCGAGCGAGAGTTCCACGCCGTTGGCCTTGCCGGCAACGGTGAGACTCATCGGGCCGAAATGTGTGGGGGCGCGTTCGACGCGGATTTCCTTGCCCTCGCCCAGCCACCAGTCGGGCACGGCGAGGAGCAGGTGCAGCTCGTCCCCCCGCTCGTGGAGGAGCATGTGGCGGAGCATCAGGGCGTAGTTGGCCGCGCCGGTGACGTGCGGAATCGTCTCGCTCCAGGCATAGCGGCGCTTGTAGTAGATGCCCTCGGGGAACGCGTGGGCGGCCGTCGAGTGCAGGAGCTGCCAGTAGAACTCCTCGACCACCTTCTCGTCCTCGCCGCGCACCAGCGAGGCCATGGTCGTGTAGGCCGACATGTACGGGTGGATGGCGCCCGGCCTGCCCAGCCATTGAATGGTGCCCTCGACGAAGCCGCCGCCGAAGTCCTCCCGCACGTGCTTGAGCGACGCGGTGACTCGCGGGTCGTCGCGCTCGAAAATCTCCGTCGGCCACAGCGTCTCGGTGTTGCCCCAATGGGTGCCCGCCTTCTCCCAGCTCGGCGGGAAATGCGGCAGGCGCGTGCGCCCCCAGGCGTCGTCTATCACGGCTCGGTAATCCTTCGCCTGGTCGCGCAGATCAGCGAACTCTGCGTCCCTTCCCAGAACGCGCGCGGCGTCGGCGGTGCACAGCAGCGCCCGCAGGTTCCAGAAGTCGTAGCCGAGGATGTGGTGTTTGCCGTCCCAGAGGCTCTCGCCGTCGGCGGGCGCGGCGGGGAGCAGGCCGGCGAACGGCGAATCGGCCGGAGCCTGCTTTCTGGCATTCTTGATCCAGTCGGTGGCCTTACGCATCTGGGGATATGCTTTCTCCAGCCAGTCGCGGTCGCCCGTGATCTTGGCGTATTGCCAGAGGACCCAGACGGCCTGGCCATTGGCGTCGAACTGGTTGCTCTGCGACTCGAAGCGCCCGTCGGGGCGCTGCTTCTTGAGGTAGACGGCGACGGCCCTGGCCGCGGCGTCGGCGAGCCCCGCCTCCTCAAGCTCCATGAGCTGATAGGCGCCGTCCCGGATGTAGAACTCGTCGTAGAAGCCCTCGCCGCCGTGCAACTCGCCGTGGTCGTTGGCGATGAGCTGGCAGACGTGGGCGGCGAGCAGCGCCTCCGTCGCCTTCTTGCACGGCACGGTGATCCGCGCCGCCTTGAGGACGAGGCCGCGCCAGAACTCCGCCGTGCGCTGGAGCCACAGCTCAGCCGCCTCTTTGGTGGCCGCAGGGCCGGCAGAAGGGACCTCAGGGACCAAAGGGACGAAAGGGACTGTGAGGATTGCCTCGGCGCTCTGGCCCGGGGCGAGCGGCCAGGCGAATGATTCGGGCACCCGATGGTCCACCTTCAGCTTCGCCTCGGCTTGGGCGGCGCCCGTGTTGGACGCCTTGACCGCGATCCAGTTGAGGAGATTCTCCCCCTCGGTCGGCCAGTCGAACGCCTTCTGCCAGTCCTTCACGGAGGGGAGGGGGGTGGCCCACATGGTGAAATCGTAACGCACGTCGCCGTCGCGAGCGGTGAGCAGGATGATGGGCAGCCAGCCGTCCAGGAGCGTCTTCGTCTGCTCGCGGCTCAGGGGCTTGAGGTCCCGCCCGAAGCGGATCGTGACCTTGGCCTTGTTGGCCACGAGCAGCTCGTTCGCGGGCGTGACGCGGGTGCCGCTGCGGTAGTCCTTCAGCCCGATCACGTTCCACGAATTGGCGAAGTAGTCGAACGGCTCTTCACCGCCCGAGGCGAAGCCTTGCGCGAGGCAGCACGCGAGGATGAGCAGGCGCCGCATGCGTGGCCCTCCTTTGGCGTGGGGGTAACGGGCACTGCCGGGGATTATATTGCGCTGGCGGCCGGCCCGCAAGCGCCCCTGCTGCGCGTGTGTCGAGCGAACTGGGATTGACAGCGGCGACGCCGCGGAGTATTGTGCTGGCAGTGGAATTGCCTTCCGGCGATGCTGGATCGAGGGCCCAAGCAGAGGAATCAACCATGGCGGACGAACCGCTCATCGCGGTGTTCGTGGACTTCGAGAACCTGGCCATCGGCGTGCGCGAGATGAACAAGGGGCCGTTCCAGGTTGACCTCGTGCTCCGCCGCCTGCTCGAGAAGGGCCGCGTCGTGTTCAAGCGGGCCTACTGCGACTGGAAGCACTACCGCGACGCCGTGCCCGAACTCCACCGCCACGGTGTCGAGATGGTGGATATCCCCGGCTCGAAGGCCAGCGGGAAGAACAGCGCCGATATCCGCATGGTCACCGACGCCATTGACATGTGCTACTCCAAGAGCCACATAGACACCTTCGTCCTCGTCTCCGGCGACAGCGACTTCTCGCCCCTTGCCAGCAAGCTGAAGGAGAACAACAAGCGCGTCATCGGCTGCGGGGTCAAGAACTCCACCTCCGACCTCCTCATGGAAAGCTGCGATGAGTTCATCCTCTACGACGACCTCATCCGCGCCGCCCAACGCACCCACGCCCCCAAGCGCCAGCAACGCAAGGACCCCAAGAAGCAGGAAGCCCTCGACCGCGTCGTCGAGATCGTCGGCTCGCTCGCCCTCGATCACGATGTCGTCTGGGGCTCCATGGTCAAGCAGACCATCAAGCGCGTCTACCCCGGCTTCAACGAGAACTACTACGGCTACAGCTCGTTCACCAAGCTCCTCGAGGACATGAAGAAGGAGGGCATCCTCGAGCTCGGCGAGGAGCGCCCCGGCAACTACTCGGTGCGCCTGATCGGCGAGAACTCGTGACCTGCGCCGTCCAGACGCTCGGCACGGAAAGGGCAGTGGACATCATTGCGGATTCTGCTATACTGACTGCGTTGTATCGAGACATCCCCTGAAAGGAGGTGCCCGCGATGGCGAATGTGACGGAGAACACGTCTGGGACGCCGAAGGAGAGGCCCGCGGTCGGGCGACGCCAGTTCCTGGGGCTTGCCGCCACGACAGGGGCAGGATTGCTGGTGCTGCGCAGCGGCGCCCTCGGCGCCGAGGCCCCGAGCAACAAGCTCAACATCGCGTTCATCGGCACCTGGGGCCGCGCCGCCGCGCACTTCGGCGCCGTGGGGGGCGAGAACGTCGTGGCCCTGTGCGACGTGGATGAGAATCACCTCGAGGGCGCCGCCAAACGGTTCCCCAACGCCAAGACCTACGTGGACTGGCGGAAGTGCCTCGACCAGAAGGACATCAATGCCGTCATCTGCGCCACGACCGACTTCACGCACGCCTTCGTGGCCAACTGGGCGCTGAACCGCGACTACCACTGCTACTGCGAGAAACCCCTCGGCAACAGCGTCGAGGAGGCCCGCACCGTCCGCGCGACCTACCTGAAGAAGAAGGACAAGCTGGCCACCCAGTGCGGCACGCAGCGCCACGCCATTGACAACTTCAACCGCGTGGCCGAGCTGATCCGCGACGGCGCCATCGGCGAGGTCAGCCAGGCCCACGCGTGGGGCGACCGCGAGATCCGCCGCAAGGGCTACCCGCCCGCCCAGGGCGAGCCGCCCAAGCACCTCCACTACGACCTCTGGATCGGTCCCTCGCCCATGCACCCCTACAACCCCGAGTACTTCAGGGGCGGCCCAGGCTCCAACTGCCTCTCGTGGAACATGTACTGGGACTTCGGCAGCGGCCAGATCGGCGACATGGGCAGCCACACGATGGACCTCGTGTGGAACGCCATTGACCCCGTGCGGCCCACCACGGCCCAGGCCGAGGGCGAGAAATTCAACCCCGACGTCACCCCGGTGGACATGCACTCCACCTTCGACATGCCCGCCAACGGCTGGCGGCCCGCCATCAAGGTCAACTGGTGGCAGGGCGCGATGAAGCCCAAGATGCCCAGGGGCTACGTGGACGTCAAGAAGATCGGCCACGGCGCCATGTTCAAGGGTTCGCACGGCTTTCTCATCTGCGATTACGGCTCGCGCATCCTCCTGCCCTTCGGCGACGCCGACGACATGACCTACTACAAGCCGCGGACCAAGGAACAGCTCCAGCCCCCCGTCGGCGGCTTCCAGAAGGAGTGGATCGACGCCTGCAAGGACCGCAGCAAGAAGACCCACTGCGACTTCGACTACAGCGGCACGATGATCGAGACCATGCTCCTCGGCCTCGTCGCCTATCGCGCCGGCAAGAAAATCGCCTACGACCCCGAGAAGGGCGTCGTCACCGACAACCCCGAGGCCAACGCCCTGCTCAGCCGCAAGTACCGCGAGGGCTGGACCCTCAACGGCTGAGAGCCCGACTCCAGGTGAGGCGCCGCCCTCGACGCGTGTCATTCCGAGCTTGTCGAGGGACCTCTCAAGGGGCGGAGGCCGTCCTTCGGAGGAGAAGCGGTGAGCCAGGTCTTCATCTCACACGCCAGCGAGGACATAGGGTTTGTGTCCCTCGTCGCCGCCCTCCTTGAGTTCCACGGAGTGGGCGCCTGGTACAGCGAAGGCAAGCTGAAGCCCGGGAGCAAGTACGCGGCGGAGATTGACAAGGCGCTCGCCCAGGCCGACTCCCTCCTGGTCGTCGCCTCGCGCAGCGCGACCACGTCGCAGTACGTCACCCGCGAGATCAGCACCTTCGTCGCGGGGAACAGGGACGCGACCATCATCCCCCTGATGCTTGACCCGACGAATCTCGACGAGGTGTTCGAGGGACTCTCCCAGTACCAGGGGATCGACTTCGCGAAGTGCATGCTCAGCGGGTTCACCGAGCTGCACGCGCGCTTCGGCAGAAGCTTCCTGGGCCGCCAGGAGCGGCGCAAGGGCGACGACAGGCGAGCCGGGGCGGGCCGGCGGCGCCTCGCCGACCGCCGCGTGTCCCCCCTGCCCGTGCGGCTGCGGCACGGGCTGTGGCTCGCATACGAGAAGAAGACCGGCGCCGGCAAGTTCGACTCCCAGAACTTCAACGTCCATAAGCTCCGCCAGACCATCGCCACCCTGCTCCCCGAGGCCAGCAGGTACAGGTTCTTCGACACCGCGGGCATCGAGCACCACCCGACCGTCGTCCTCCAGGAGTGCGCCAACCGCGCGTGGGATAAGCTGCGGCTCAACCCCGCCGACATCTCCATCTGCGCCGTCCACATCACCGACACCATCGCGGACGAGATGCTCGAGCGCTACGAGGTGAGGCCCGTCTCCCGCCGCGGCACCGAGCGACGGTCGCAGGCCGACCGCAGAACTGCCAAGCAGTAGGGCGTCGTGAGCGGGCCGCCGCGCGCCGGAGCCCTCGGTGTCTCCGTGGCGGCATATCGGCAGGCGATCAGTAGTCCATCGGCAGGCCGGCGAGCTGGGCGGCGGTGAAGACCGGGCCTTCCTTGCACACGTAGATGGGGCCGACGTTGCATCGGCCACACTTGCCCAACCCGCACTTCATCCGGTTCTCGAGCGTCGTATACACCTGCTCCAGGCTGAAGCCCAGCGTCCTCAACGTGGCCAGCGTGAACTTGATCATGATCGGCGGGCCGCACAGGATGACCACCGAGTCCTCGACCGGCGGCTTCACCTGTTCGACGATGGTCGGCACGAAGCCCACGCGGCCCTTCCAGTCGGGCGTCTCGCCGCCCGGGTCCACCGTCTGGACCACCTGCACGTCGTCCCGCGCCTCCCACTCCGCCAACTCGTGCTTGTAGACCAGGTCGGCCACCGTGCGCGCGCCGTAAATGACGAACACGTCGCCGTAGCGCTCGCGCTGGTCGAGACACGTCCAAATGACGCTTCGCACCGGCGGCAGCGCGATGCCGCCCGCGATGAAGACGAGCTTCTTCCCGTGCCATTCGTCCACGGGGAAATGGTTCCCATACGGCCCGCGGAAGCCCACCGTGTCGCCCACCTCGCACTTGCCGAGCGCCCGGGTCACGCGGCCCGCCTCGCGGAACGTGGTCTCGATATAGCCCGTCCGCGTGTGCGGCGAGGCCACGCAAAACGTGGATTCCCCCGCCCCGAACACCGAGTACTCGCCGAACTGCCCCGTCTTGAACGCGAAGCGCTCCCCCTCGGCGGGGTCCGAGAACTCCAGCCGAAACGTCCGCACCAGCGGCGCCTCGTCGCGGATCGCCGCCACCCGCAGCAGCATCGGCTTGTAGATGTTCGGCGACGCGACGGCCGGGGCGGACTCGACGGTCTCAGCGGTGCTCATTGGCGGTTAGCATCTCCAGGCCATTCGGCGGCCATTGAGGGGCAACCCAATGCCGCAATTATAGGCCAACGCCCACCGCCGATCAACCACGGATCACACGGATAGCACGGATACGGCAGCGGAGAAGACAGCGACCGCGGATTCACGCAGATTCACGCGGATAGGACGAGATCAGCCACAGAGCCACAGAGCACGCCGAGCAGGCACGGAGAGAACAAGAGGCAGCCGGGGTTGAAACCCAGGAAGCGATCTTCTCTTCTCCGTGCTCTCCGTGCCTCCGTGGTGAATCCTCCTGCCCCCTCGGCCTCTTCTTCCATCGGCGTCCATCGGCGTGCATCCGCGGTTCAAATCCCGGTTCCCTTCTTGACACGCGCCCGCCGCCGTGATATGACTCTAGGCCACAGCCCCGCACGGAGGACCCCCATGCCCACCCGACCCGTTGACGCCGCACGGCTCAAAGCCCTCGCCGCCCTGGCCGACGCCGATCTCGGCCACTCCGAGGAAGACCTGAAGATCCGCTTCGCCGTCCCCTTCCTCGAAGCCCTCGGCCACACCCGCCTCCGCTTCGAGCACAAGGGCAAGGACATCCTGCTCCAGGACGGCTTGCCGCGCGGCTCCGCCGTCGTGGTCGAGACCAAGCGCCCCGACGTCGCCCTCGACGCCCACCTCGCCCAGCTCGAACGCTACGCCAACGAGGAGCGCGCCCTCCTCGCCGTCCTCACCAACGGCCGCCGCGTCCGCCTCTACGCCCCCTCGTGGCGCGCCGCACGCACGTTCCCCGAAGCCCTGCTGTGGGACTTCGCCCGCCGCGACCTCGCCCGCCGCGATGCCGTCAAGACCCTCGCCACCGTCCTCTCCCGCGAGGCCCTCGCCGGCGAACGGGCCCCCGAGGCCATCGTCCGACGCCAGGCCGGCCTCGAAATCATCTGGCGATCCGCCGACACCATCCGCGTCAGGCACCGCGAACGCCGCGGCCAGCTCGAGCGACGCCTCCGCGAGATCGCCACGCAGACCCGCGCCCTCGCCGCCGAGCAGCGCTGCTGCGAGCAGGAACTCGGCCAGCTCGGCCCCGGCGAGCGAGCCGAGCTCCGCGGCCTGTTCGAGCGCGCCGAAGCCCCACTCGTCCCCACTGGCGAATTCGGCTACGCCCTGCCCATCGAGCCCGTGGCCGAGCCCACCACGTCGCCCACCTCGCGCCCCAAGCGCCCCCGACGCCGCAAGCCCCCCGTCCCCCGCGAGTGGACCGACGACGACCTCCGCAAAAACGTCAGCCCCTACCAGGCCCGCATCCTCGAGGCATTCGTCCTCGCGCGAAAGCCCACGTTGGGCCTCAGACAGATTGCGGAAGCCACGGGCCTCGCCACCAAAGTCGTCTGCGCCGCCATGGCCCCCTTCCGCTACCGCAAGGAGTACAGCGGACGCGACCCCGTCATCGTCCGCCAGCGCGTCTCGCACACCGACAAGCTGCGCACCGGGCACCTTTACGGCATCGTCCCCCGCTTCTGGCCGGTCATCCAGCGCCTCTACCGGCCCCCCGCCCCGCGCAAGCGGACGAAGAAGGCGTCCACAGATTGACACAGATTCACACAGACAAGATGGGTTGCACCACGGAGACACGGAGTCCACGGAGATTGCACGGAGAAGGCCAAGAGGGATCTGGGGTTGAAGCCCAGGAACAGGTCTTTTCTTCTCAGTGACTCCTCTGTGTTCTCCGTGTCTCTGTGGTGAACCCTCTTCTCCTGGCCAGCGGAGAGGGGGCAACCGCGGATTACACGGATACCGCGGATAGGGCAGGGGCGAAGAGGGCCGTCCACAGATTGATGCCGATACACGCAGACAAGACGGGTCGCACCACGGAGACACGGAGTCCACGGAGATTGCACGGGGAAGGCCAAGAGGCATCTGGGGTTGAAACCCAAGAGCCGGTCTGTTCTTCTCAGTGACTCCTCGGTGCTCTCCGTGTCTCCGTGGTGAAATGCTCTTCTCTTTCGACCGCGAATCCCCGCCCGCGCGACAGCCCGTCGGGGTGCGGCCGCCTGACGCCGCTTTCCATGTGCCCCCCGCCACCTCATGGCCAGCCCCGCCTCAATGCCCGTCCCGCGTGTGCGGCGAATAATTCAAAAATAAAGATTTGACACCCCTCTACGCTCGGCTGGGCCATCCGTGCCCATCCGTGTGATCCGTGGTCGGCTCCTGCTTTGTGTCTGCCTCTGTGCGCTCAGTGTTCTCTGTGGTGAGGTCTGACAGTTCTGGCGACGCCATACACGATTCTCGCATGGTCCCGTATGGTGCCCCAATACTGTTTTGGCTTTCACGGGGCGTGGTCAGGAATCATGCGTGGTGTGTCCCGCACCAGCCGGGCCAGCCGCGCCTGAGAGGGGGGCCAGCTTCACCGCGGTGCCGTACGCCAGGAGCTCGGCCGCGGTGCCCACCACGCTGGTGGTCATGTAGCGGACGTTCAACACGGCGTCGGCCCCCAGGTCTCTGGCCCGCGCGGCCATCCGCCCGCGGGCGACGCCCCGCGCCTTGCCCATCATCTCGGTGTACTCGATCAGCTCCCCGCCCAGGATGAGCCGCACGAGGGCGGAGATGTCCTTGCCCAGCCAGATGGCGTAGATGGTGTGTCCCTCCACCAGCCCCAGGACCTCGGTCACCTCGCGTCCAGGGACGCGGTCGGTGTTCTGGAGCAGGGGGCCGCTTTCCACGGCCGCCTCCTCGAGTTCCCTCGCGGTCGGCCGGCCCAGGAACTGCTCGACGGCGACCGAGACCAACACCACGGCGACCCCCCCCAGGAACAGGTACACCGCCCACCTGTACCACCAGGGCAGTGGCCCACCCAGGTCGGGGTTGTCCACGACGGTGACGTACCAAGGGATGGCCACGAAGAGGATGGCGAACACCCCGAGCACAAAGGCCAACGAGCCGACGAGACGCAACCCTTTCAGCATGGCAGCGCTCCTCTCCTGGTCTGGGGACACCGTACCCGTCCTCGTGCGTCCTGCCGGCGCCTGGCCTTGCGGCGGACCGGTCTCGGCACGCCCTCAGCCTACCGCCTCGCGAGTCCCCTGTCAAGGAAGGAGGCGCGAGGCAGTGGACGGTGGACAGTGGGCAGTGGCCCGAAGCCGCTTTCCATGCCCGCCATGGAGTAGCTGCCTGTCCCTGTTTCCCCTGTTTCCCAAGACAAAACAATTGAACATTGAGGTCTGACCCCCAAGCCGACCCCGAAGCCCGAAGCACAGATTCACACAGACAAGATGGGTTGCACCACGGAGACACGGAGTCCACGGAGATTGCACGGAGAAGGCCAAGAGGGATCTGGGGTTGAAGCCCAGGAACAGGTCTTTTCTTCT
>Ga0307380_10000442_pt1 | contig 65529 bp, 38 predicted proteins | sample UN3MG_FD_202239 | JGI IMG/M metagenome (GOLD analysis project Ga0307380, IMG submission 202239) | Soil microbial communities from Risofladan, Vaasa, Finland - UN-3 | ecosystem: Environmental > Terrestrial > Soil > Coastal area > Acid sulfate soil | place: Finland: Risofladan, Vaasa | collected... | reverse complement strand
GGTCAACGTCGAACCTCGGCCCGCGGCACACGCAGCAGGTGTTGCCGCCGAGGCCCGCCTTGCTGAAGGGCGCCAGGCCGGGATACGTGGCGACGACGCCGCGGAAGCCCTCGGCCCGCTGCTGGCCGTCGTCGCCCAGCATCTCGCCGCCCTCGTCGGGCCGGAACTTGACGACGCAGCCCACGGTGTCCGACCACATCCTGTCCATCTTGAAGCCGGCCGGCAGCGGGGTGTCCTTCGGCCAGTGGAGGACCCCGACATAGATGTTCCCCGCCAGGTCCACGCGGATGCCGCCGTTGGCCTGCGGCAGCGGGCCGATGACTGCGCCGTCGAGCCCCTCGGGATACTTGCCCTTGCCAGGGAACTGGCCCTTGAGATACTTGCCGGGCATCGGCTTGCCGTCGGGGCCGAAGCCGGCGATGGCGTAGGCGACCCACTTGTACATGAAAGACAGGTAGGACTCTCCCTTCGGGCCGACGCCGATGCCGCGCTCGGCGAAGCCGATGCCGTAGCGGCTGTAGATGTAGGGGCTGAGGACGTGGCTGCCTGCGCCGCCGAACGGCACGGGGTCGAGGTCGCGGTTGAGCCGCCAGAACGGGCCGCTGTAGTCGGCGGCCGAGCCGTCCCACTTGCCGCTCACGCGGACGTAGAGGCTGCCGTCGTAGCCCACGGCCAGGTCATTGGCGAGGAACTCCTTGCCGCCCTTCTTCAGCACGCCGCCCTCGCCCGTCGTGCCGTCGTAGCGCCAGATGCGGGTCGTGCCGTTGCTCACGTAGACCTCGTTGCGGTCGTGGTCCACGGCCAGGCGATTCCAGTCGCGCGGCACGTCGGGGCGGGGGGCGAAAGCGGTCTTCCTCTCCTCGAACTCGGTGCCCTTGTCCTCGACGGCCAGGAGGCCGCTGCGCACGCCACTCAGCCACACCACCGTCGTGTCTTTTCCCGCGGCGAGGGCCATCTGGGGTAGCGAGCCACGATCTGTCCCCAGCTCCAGCACGGCCACCTGCTTCGCATCCTTCCAGCCCGAGAACTTGACAAGCGACTTCTTGAACTGGCGGTAGCCCTTGATCTCCTTCGTCAGCACATAGAGCGCGCCTGTGGTCGGGTGGATGGCCAGGAGGTCGGGGTAGGGCACCTGGATCTTGCCCATGCCCTTGCCCGAAGGGTCGAAGACGGCGACGCACTGGTTGTCCTGGTCGGCGACGTAGACGTTGCCCGCCGAGTCCACGGCGACGTCGTGGATGGGGCCGTGAGGCACGGTGTAGTGCATGGGGTGCGAGATGTGCTTGCTGATCCAGCCGTAGCCGGCCTTGGCCGGGTTCTCGCCGACGGTTGGCAGCTTGGCGAAGGGCTCCATCGTGCCCTTGCCGACCTCCATGCGATAGACCTGTCCCGGCGGGAAGCGCGGGTCGGCGACGTGGCCGTAGGCGGTTTTCGACGAGTAGGGGCCGGAGAGGTAGAGGCATTTGCCGTCGGGCGACGCCTTGAGATGCGTCGGCCCGCCGCCGGTGTTGTGGAGGGCGCCCTTCGGCGGCCAGAGCGAGGCGAAGGCGAACTTCGCCTCGGGCACGCCGCCGCGCCGGTCGAGGCGGCACAGGCGGCTGCCGTCGGTGAGCAGGACGCCGCTCTTCGCCGAGGCCGAGACGACGTGGAGGCAGCCGTGGCGATTGCCGTCGTAGAAGTCGGGATTCAGGTTCTTGAGCTGCTGGGGGAGAAAGGCCTTCCGCTCCTCGTCCCAGCGGGCGACGTCCTTGACGGCCTCCGGCGGCAGGTTGGCGGGGAAGGGGAGGAGCTCGCGGAGGTAGCGGCCCTCGGCGTCGAAGGCGCGCAGCACCATGTGCCCCTGGTTGGCCTCGCCGCCGTAGCCCATGAGGTAGACGTTGCCCTCCTCGTCCGTGGCCAGCGAATCCAGGGCGCCGACGTTGCACGGGTCCTCGCCGATGAAGCGTCCGAACCGGAAGCCCGTGCCCGCTCGCACGCGGACCTTGAAGGGCGCACCCGCCGCCGGCTTGCCGAAGTCGTCCTTGCCGTCCCACGAAAGCGATTGCTCGAGCCCTGTCTTCAGGGGGGCCGGCGGCGGGTTCTGAGCGCCGAGCGCCCCGGCGGCCAGGTGCCGAACCACCTTGCCTTGCGCGTCGAGGATGGCGATCTCGACGTCGGTGGGGACGGATACGGCGAAGGTCACCCTGGCGCCGCCAGCCTCCCGCGCAACCTTTGGCGGCGTGGCGAACGTGGCCTTCTCGGCGGCGAGGGCCGACAGCGAGAGCTGAAGACCGAGAACGAGGACGATACTTCTCACTGTGGCTTCTCCTCTTCCTCCCGCACGATGCGGGCGATGATGAGGCACTTGGCCACGTCGGAATCCGCCTGGTACGCGAGCAGATACTCGCCCTTCGGCCCGACCGCGATGGCGGGATGCCCCACGCTCTCGGGGCTGGTGGCGGAGGCGATGAGCACAGGCTGGAAGCCTGTGCCACCAGGCCCTTTCTCAGTTGGTGGCACAGGCGTCTTGCCTGTGAGAGCGTCGGTGGAGACGCGGAGGGCGAGGACGGCGAAGACGGGCCGCTTGTCGCCCTTCTTCTCTCGCCAGGCGTATTGCATGGCGACGAGGGTGCTCTTGCCATTGAAGGCCGCGCACGATGGGAAGCTGGCCGTGGAGCCCTTGCCGACATTGTAGCCGCCGCCGAACGCCTTCACGACATCCACGGTGGCTCCGGCCTCTTTGGTCTCGACGGGTGTCTCGGGGAGCAATGCGGCGCCGAGGAAGGGGGTGGGCGTCCACCCGCTCTGCCACGCGGGCCCGCCGAGCGCCCAGCCCTTGCCCGTCCACGCGGGCGAGGGCCCGCCGGCCACTTTGACGGGCTGGGACACGGTGGCATCGGCGGCGCGGACGAGCGTGGCGGCCAGGCCGGGCCGGCCCGAGCCGGCGAAGGGATACTCCTTCGTGTAGACCAGGAGGACCGATGTGCCGTTCGAGGCGGCGGCGGGGCAGACCCGCGAGGCGAGGTTGTGCCACCAATAGTCCTTGTCGCCCATCCAGGTCTCGCCCTGTGGCTTGACCTTGGCGATCTTGGCGGGGTCCTCGATGTCCGCGGGAAGCCCCTCGGGGTCCAGCACCTTGCCCTCGGGCGTCACGCGGGCGAAGTAGATGCCGTAGACGGGATACTGGCGGGCATCCATCCAGGCGACGATGCAGTGGCCCGCTGCGAAGGCGACCGCGGGCCAGGCCTGGTTGTTCGGGCGCTTGATGACGGGGAAGCCGTCGGGATCGAGGACCTTTCCGTCCTCGGTCACGCGGGCGGCGTAGACGTCGTGGTCGGTGCCGCTCCGCAGGTCCTCCCAGGCGATGAGGAAGTTGGCGCCGTCGAAGGCGACAGCGGGGCGGCTCTGGAGGTTCTCGGCCTTGCACACGACGATGCCCCTGGGGTCCAGGCTCTTGCCCGTGCCCGGCTCCACGCGCGCGCAATAGATGTCCGCCGTCTCCTTCCCCAGCATCCGCGAGCCGTCGGACCACACGATGAGATACACCCTCCTGCCGAAGGCGACGGCGGGGGTCGCCTGGACGAGGGCGCCGTCGCGGACGCACTCGGGCGCCACGGCGACGGGCTCGCCCACGGTGAGGGCGCCCGGCTCGCCGGCGGCGGCCGCAGCCGCGAAGGTGAGCGCGGCGACGAACTCGGTCAGGTTTCTCATCAGGCTACTCCTTGGCGAACTTCACGCGGACGAGCCAGCCGGCCCACGCGTAGATGCCGCAGAAGGTGTACAGGTCGCCTTCGGGGCTGAGGAACGCGACCTGATAGAGGCGCCAGTTGTCGCGGTCGCGCTCGTGGGTGGACTTGAACGTGCCGTCCTTCTGAAGGTGCTTCACGGCTCCCTGGTAGATGCGGCGGGGGACCGACTCGTCGCCGCCGCCGGTGTAGATGACCGCGGCGTCGTTCGAGTACACGACGTCCACCGTATGGAAGCCGCTCTCGCGCACGGTAGCGGCGTCGGTCTGCTTCGGCCCCTCGCCTGCGACGACCTCGGCCTTGCCCGTCCTGGTGTCGAAGCGGTAGATCTCCTGGCCGCCAGGCACCCAGTAGAACACACCGTCGGGCGTGATGTGCGAGCCGCCGACGTGCCAGTCGGCGATGGCCTTGCGCCCGCCGAGCTGCGCCGTGAGCTCCTCGGGGGTGGCAAGGCGGGTGCCCTTGCCGTCCTTGACCTGGTAGATGCCGCCCCAGTTTGCGTAGTAGATCGTCCCGTCGTCCGCGACGGCGAAGCGCGAGGCGCCGCCGACCTTGAGTTCCGAGGCGGGAATCCACTCGCCCTTCCTCGGCTCCCGGCCTTTCTTGGTTCCGCCCGAGACGGTCTCCACCCACCAGCGCCCGTCGGGCTTCTTGAAGATCCTGCGGATGGCGTTGTTCATCATGTCCGAGACGTAGATGTTGCCGGCGGCGTCGGAGTTGGTCTCGACGTCGCAGTAGGAGCCGACGCCGAAGTCGAACATCGCGCGGTCGGCCGGCCCGTCGCGGTAGCCCTTGACGCCGCAGCCGGCGACGATGCGGGCCTGGCCGTCCTGGATGCGGTAGACCAGGCAGTCGCGGGAATCGGGCACCCAGATGGCGCCGTCGGGCGCGAGGCAGCAGCGGATGTCGCGGTTGTCGCCCGCGGCGCACTCGCGAGCCGGCCCGACGAGTCCGCCCACCACGCCGCTCCGCACGAAGGCCACGTGGTCCGCGCCCAAGGCGTTGCCTGTCGCCACACTCCCGGCTCTGGCAGGCAGCGACGACGCCAGGACCACGAGGGCAAATGCCCGTCGGCTCGCCAATCGCATCGCGGGGCTCCTGTTCATTGGTCTGCGAACTTCACACGGCAGAGCCATCCGGACCAGCAGTAGGAGCCGGGGATCACATACAACTCCCCCTGGGGACCCAGGCAAATGGGCTGGTTGAGTCGCCAGTTCCCACGGTCCTGCTCCTTGCCGGGCTTGAACGACCCGTCCTTCTGAAGATGCCGCACCGTTCCGCCGTAGAGGCGGCGGGGGACCGATTCGTCGCCGCCGCCGGTGTAGAGGAGCGAGGCGTCGCGCGAGTAGACGACAACGACGGTGTGGAAGCCGCTCTGGAGCAGCGTGGGGCCATCGGCCTGCTTCGGGCCTTCGCCTGCGACGACCTCGGCCTTGCCGGTCTTCGTGTGGTAGCGGAAGATTTCCTGGCCGCCGGGCACCCAGTAGAACACGCCGTCGGGCGTGATGTGGGAGCCGCCGACGTGCCAGTCGGCCAGGGCCTTTCGGCCTTTGAGTTGGGCGGCCAACTCGTCGGTGGGGACGAGGAGCGTGGCCTTGTCTTCCTTGACCTGGTAGATGCCGCCGTAGTTGGCGAAGGTGAGCGTGCCGTCGTCGGCCACGGCGAAGCGGGAGGCCCCGCCCACGTCGAGGTCCGTGGCGGGGATCCATTCCCCTTTCTTCGGTCTCCGCCCCTTCGGGGCACCCCCGACAACTGTGGTCACCCACCAGGTGCCATCGGGTTTCTGGTGGATCTTGCGGATGCGGCGGTTCATCATGTCGGAGGCGTAGACGTTTCCCGCCGCATCGGAGTTGACCTCGGCATCGGCATAGGAGCCGACGCCGAAGTCGAACATCGCGCGGTCGGCCGGCCCGTCGCGGAAGCCCTTGACGCCGCAGCCGGCGAGGACGCGGGCCTGGCCGTCGCTGATGCGGTAGACCACGCAGTCGCGGGCGTCGGTGAGCCAGACTGCTCCATCGGGAGTGAGGCAGCCGCGGGGGTTGCGGGGGTTGGAGGCCGCGGCCTCCTTCGCTGGCCCCACCATTCCGCCCGGCACCTCGGCGCGCACGAAGGCCACGTGCTCGGCCCCCAGGGCGTTGCCGACACGAAGTGGCGCCTCCTCGCCCGCCAGCGCCGCGGCTGTGCAGAAGAGCAGGGTGGGCACCCAGCGGGTTGGAGTCACCGTCATCTCACCGCCTCACTGCGGAATGGGGCAGGTCCCCTCGGAGGCGTAGACCAGCTTCGCACGCAAGAGCCGCCGGTTCATGCTGTCGCCCATGTAGGCGTAGCGGTCGGTGGCCGCCACGCCGATGAGCCACGCGAAAGCGATGTCGGGCTCGGCGAGCTTCGTGTCCTGGCTGTCGTGCCCGCAACTGTCCGCGTTCCCGTAGGCCCCGAAGTGGGTGATCCCGTTGCCGCTCGTGTCCAGCACGCACACGCGGAAGCGGCCGAGGTCAGGATACCACACGCGGCCGAACTCGTCCACGTCGAAGCGGGTGTTCTCGCAGTTGCAGCCGATGAGGTCCACGTGGCTGATGCCCATGCGGATCCATTCGGCGCCGGTGACGGTCGTGGGGTAGAGCCGTTCGCCGTGGAAGCTGGCCGCCGAAACGGTCTTCAGCATGGGATCGAGGCTCGGCTCGCCTTTGAAGGGGTTCTCATCGCCGAAGCCGATCATGCCGCCCTTCGGGCCAAACTTGACGATGCTGCCGTAGATGGTGGCGGCCTGCCCCTTGTCGCCGCTGACTGGCTCGCTGCGGGTCCCGTTCGGCCCCAGCCGCAGCTCGCCGAAGAGCTTCACGAACTCCTTCGGGAAGGGCTGGCCGAGCGGCTTGACCTGCTCGGCGATGTGGATGTTGCCCTCGGGGTCGAACTTGGGGCCTACCGCGGTGTCCGACACCTTCCAGAGGATCGGCCTCCCGACCCGCTCGCCGGTGGGGAGGTACTCGATGAGCATCTTGGGCGGCCGGTCGCCGTGGCGACCGGGCTCGAGCATGAAGATATGCCCGTCGTGGCGGATGCCGAGAGTGTGGGTCATGAAGGTCATGCTCACGGGCACGTGGATGCCGTGGGGCAGGCCCTTGACCGCGTCCATCTTCCCCTCCTTGCCGAGGGCGAGGGCAGGATACCGCCCCTTGCCGCCGGGCCAGGGAAGGGGCTTGCCGTCCCGCGCGTACCGCAGCAGATGATAGGGGTAGGCGGGCAGATAGAGATTGCCATCGGGGCCAGGCGTCAGGCACGAGCCGGCGGCGCTGGGGAGCTCCAGGCGGATTCTGACCGTCTCGCCCGTCTCCTCGTTGTAGCGGAACCAGCTCCCCTGGCCGCAGCGGACGTAGATCTCGCGGTCGGGACGGAAGCGGTCCACCGAGATGTCTACGAACGCCGAGTTGCCGAACTTGGCGGCGTTCACCTTTCTGGACACGAACGTGTCGCCGGCGTCCTCGATGCGGAGGAGCGTCCCCGCGTCGCTGCCGAGCCACACGACCGGCGGCTGCGCCGTGGCGTCGAGGGCCATCACCCACGGGAAGTCCCAGTTCCCCTCCGACTTGACGCGAAGCTTCGCCATCGGCTCGGGCTGCTGCCAGCCCTTGAGCTTGACCAGCTCCACCGCTTCCCTGCCGATCAGGCGGGTGACGTAGACAGCGCCCGTGGCCGGGTCCGCCGCCACGGTGTCGGGCCGCTCGACGGGGAGGGAGCCGAGGAACTTGCCGTCGGCCTCGCCCACGACGACGACGCGGTCGTTCCCCTGGTCGGCGATGAGGAGCCGGCCCTTGCCGTCGGTGGCCAGCCCACGGGGGCTGGTGGACAGGCGCGCCGTGCCGTTGCCCGGCTCTTCGGGCTTGCCGAAGAAGGGCTCGGCCGCCCCCCGCTCCGGCAGCTTGACCCGATACACGCACGAGAAGCACACGAGACCGGGATCCTTGTCCACCCTACGATCTGCCACCCCGGAGAGATATGCCCACTTGCTGTCTGAGGAGACTGTGACGAAGGGCCGCGTGAAGTGGAGGCGCTTGCAGGCGGTGAGAAGCTGCGGGCCTGCCTCCTTGCCCCAGGGGGCCGCGCCCGAGGTGGCGATAGCGGAGATGCTGGGCGCCACGCCTGTCATGTAGCCGCCGATGGGCCGCAGGAGCACCCCGTCGCCGGTCAGCGCCATCCCTGCCTTGCGGAGCGTGAGGCCCGAGTGGAACCGCCGCTGGCTCACGCTGTGGAGGAGGGGAGCGGGACGCCCTTCCAACTCGTGGGTTCCGTAGCCGGCGACCTCCTCCTTCTTCAGGCTGGCCGGCCAGGGCAGCACCGCGCGCTGGTAGGCGCCGTCGCGGCTCACGGCGATGATCCGCTCGCCCGACCAGTTCGGCACCTCGGCGCCGAAGCCGGAGCAGACGTAGAGCGTGCCGTCCGCCGCCACCGCCAGGCTCTTGACGTTCCCGATGCTCTGTGAGTCGTGCATCAGCACGCGGTCATACTTCGCCCCGAGGCCGAGCGCCACGCGGGCGCGAAACGGACCCTGCCCGGCCGGCTTGCCATAGTCGGCCTTCCCGTCCCACTCGACCGACTGCGCGAGCGAATTGGGCTTGAGGGGTTTGGGCGGGTTCTCGCCCAGCCGGCCGGCCACCAGGTGCCGCACGACCGCGCCCTTCGCATCCTCGATGAACACGGCGATATCCATCCCGCTGTCCACGGCGAACTCGATCCTGGCGCCCGCGCCGGCCTTGGTCGCCGTGGGTTCGCGCGTGAAGGCCGGCGGCTGCTTCTGAGCGCCCAGGACTTCACTGACCAGGAACAAGCCCATCAGGAAGAGAGCCCTTTTCATGTCCGTGCCGTCCCCCTTTCTGCTTGATTCTGGAGCGTCAAGGCTGCTTTCCCTCGAAGCAGAGCAGTTTCCCCTCGCGCGTGGCTACGAAGAGCTTGCTCTGGGCCACGGACATGCCGTTGTAGACTGGGAGGCCCTTTATCTCGTGCGTCGCCAGCACCTTGCCGTCCTGGGGCGCGATCGCTCGCAGTTCGGGGGGCCTCTCTCCGCTCTCGTAATGCCCCGCACAGTAAACCGTGCCCGGGGTCAGCACGATGTCGTCCACGTTCATGTCGGTCGGGGGCATCGTCCACTTGACCTGTCCGTCGGTGCTCGCGCCTGAGAGCGTAATCTTGTCCACGTAGAAAACGGTCTTGCTCAGTTTCCCAACGTTGAAGCCGACCTCGAACGTGTCGCTGAAGGCGATCAGCCTGCCCTTGATCCCTCCGGTGCCGGCGTTCAGCGTCACAGGCCCCATGTCCTCAGAGAGTCGGTTGCGGTTGTTGGTGGAGAGCCAGTCGTCCATGGAGTCCAGTGGGACGTGGAGCATGCCTCGGTCCCGGTGCGCGGCGACGGCCTGCCCGGTCGCCGCGTCGAACGCAATGCGGCCCATCTGAATGGCGTTGCGGGCCTTGTTGTAGACGAAGATGTCAGGCTGGGACTCCACCTCGTTCCTCGCCGGCGGCCCGTGATGGCAGACTCTCCAGACCACTTCGCCGGTCCGCGGCTTGAAGGCGACGACCTGAATGCCGCCGTGGATGCTGGTCGCCAGTCCCGCGCTGGCGTAGGCGACGCCGTCGGCGACCAGCACGTCGCCGGCCGTGGGCCACATGGACTCGGACTTCTCCTGCCCGCCGATGTAGCGCTCGGCCGGGGCGATGAGGAGCTTGTAGATTGGCTTTCCTGTCCGCACGTCGAGGCAATAGACCCATCCGTCCTTGGCCCCGAAGAGGCACAGGCCGTCGTGGAGCGCGGGCGAGAAGTCCACCCGGCTGCCCACGTGGAAGGCCCAGGCCGTCTTGCCTGTCTCGGCGTCGAGGGCAACCACGCGCTGGCCCTCAATGTCCGCCACGACCACGAGGCCCCAGGCGCTGACCGGCTGGGTCAGGCCGGTGCGCTGGGAGTCCATGGCGCCGTACGTGTGCCCGCCAAGCCCCACGGCGGTCTCCCACTTGGGGGCGAGTGTGCTGCCGCACGACGTCCGCCCCGAATTGCCGCGTGCGGGGCTCGCGCGGAACATCGGCCAGTCACCCGGCCCGGCCGGCTCGTGAGGGCCTGCGGCCACGCCGTACGTCTTCAGGACGCTGCCGCCCGGCTCGTGGTTGAACTCGAGGTCACGCGGGGCCAGCGCCGCGAGGCCCTTGATCGCGCCGCCCTTCCTGCCCGGGAATCCGTAGATCATGCCGTTGGCAGGAAGCGGCCCCATGTCGCACTTGGGCCTGAACAGCAGCGCCGCGGTGCGCTCGCCGCTCTTGAGGTCGAGCCAGACGTTGTGATGGTAGAGCAGGTAGTCGCCAGCCTGCCTTGGGGGCCAGCAGCCGCCCGCCCAGTGCTTGCCCTCCGCGTACCTGCCCTCTTGCACGATCCTCCCTGTCGCCGCGTCGAACGCCCTGAGCACGAAGTCGTGTGGCTCCTTGATCGCCGCGTCGTCGTAGACCATGTAGACTCTGTCCCCGAACGGGTAGAAGTGCGTCCGGCCCTTCGCAGGCGGGGTGGGATACGTCCAGAGCGTCTCCCCTGTCTTCATGTCCATGCTGGTGATCGAGGCGGGGTAGAAGCGGACGACGTGAAGCGCCTTCTCGGTGCAGAAGAGGTTCAGCAACTGGCCGCCAGGGTGCTGGTCCTTCGCGTTGACGGTCCAGATGGCCTCTCCGCCGGGGATGCGGCAGGCGGTGAAGGTCCGGGCGCTCACGTCGCACCCGTAGAGAACGTCGCCTGCCACGGCGATGTGATGGGCCGTGTACTTCCCGAGCTGTCGGCCGCTCTCGATGTCCAGAATCCGCCCGCCCGCCAGCAGGTAGCGGTCCTTGTGGATCAGGACGGTCCCGGGGCGACCGTCCTCAGTCAGGGTGGAGAGGACCTTCCCTGTCCTGCCGTCCAGGCAGACGAAGTTCTTCCCCTGGCCGGTGTAGACCTTGCCATCGCTGGTGATCGCGGCGCCCATCCGGGAGCGCAGGTAGCCCTTCCAGTCGTCGTCGGTGAAGGGGGCCTCCTCGATCTTCCAGAGCGTGCGGCCGTTCCAGGCGTCGCGGCAGACCAGCTCGAACCGCTGGCCGCCTCGAGGCGTGGCTACGGTTTCGCGGTAGAGCAGCTTGCCGTCGCCGGATGCGATCGAGGCGAAGTCGTGGTACATGATTCGCTGCCAGCGCGACCCCGCGCGCCAGCGCAGGCTGTCGCACGGCGCGATGGGCAAGGGGTCCTTCGGTTTCCTCCAGAGCGTCCACTTGCCATCCGCGCCTCTTGTGGCGAGCACGCCGCCTGGGGCCAGAATGCGCTCCACCTCCTTCAGCCCGTCGCCCGCGGCCAGGCCCGCGTCGGCTCCATCGAGGATGATCAGGTTGAGAAGATTCGAGGCGTAGTCGGTGGGCTGGAGGCGGGCATTGCGGATTCCCAGCCGCTCGCGGAGATCACCTGCCGCCACCTGCGCTCCCCATTCTGCCGCGAGCTTCTCGTCCGGCTGCAAGACCTGGACGTAGAGGGCGCTGGACCGCGCCAGGCTGGCGGCGAATGAGATGTCCTGGACGCCGGAAGCCAGGCAAAGGCCGCCGTGGACACCCGCCGCGTCCAGGAGCCCCTGCGCGTCCTGCTCCCTGGCGCCCGCGACAGCGAGGGCAACGTTCAGGGCGCACGCCAGCACGAGCCGCTCGCGGGTTCCTCTGCCCATTCTCATGGCTCCGATTTCAGGAGTTCCATCGCTCGCACCAGGTGGAGCACCTCGAGCCCCTGCGCGCCGTGGATGGAGAACCCGTTCTTGCGATACAGATAGGTGCCGTAGCGATCCCAGTCCTCGGCGCTCCGGTAGTCGCCCGTGGTCGTCAGCCCCTTCTCGCGGAAGCGCTTGAGGTTCGTGTTGGCCCAGAGGCGCTGTTGGAGCAGGCGCTTCAGTTCTGTGTGGTTCGGGTCGAGGTAGGCCAGGCCGAGGTAGAGGGCCTCGGGCGAATGGTAGAGCGGCTCCGGGCCGTTCGGGATGCTCCCCTTCCCGTGGAGCTTCCCCTGGAGCAGGACGGCGTCCACCGCGTTGGGGTCGCCCGTGAGGGCCGCCCACTCCAGGCAGAGGTCGTCGCCGCCGTAGGTGAGCCAGTAGCCGAGCTGCGCCCCGGGCTTGGCGAGCTTGTAGCCGGTCGGCTCGCCGTCCTTGAGGTCGAAGAAGACCCAGCCTTGCTGCGTGGCCTTGCCCTCCTGTCCCGCGGTCTTCCAGAGCTTCACGATGGCGGGATGGGCGCGGGCGTAGCGCCAGTCGCCCGTGGTGATCCAGCAGCAGTGGGCGAGCAGGTGGCTGGCGCAGTGCTGGTAGTCGTAGCCCACGCGCACGTCCTTGTTCTCCACGCGGAGGTCCATCATCGTGCGTTGGGCAGGAGAGTCCAGCCCTTCGAGGAGCATGAGGCGGCCGACCTCGGGGTCGCCGGTGAGCCAGTAGTAGTTGTGCCAGCCGCGGTAGCCGCCCTGGCGGGTGCCGGCGTCGTTGTGCCGCCAGTGGACCTGGTTGTGGCGATGGTAGGCGCCGTGCTTCATGTCGCCGCCGGGGTGCTCGGTGTCAATGCCGATGGTGTGGTGGACCATCGCCCGGCCCAGGTCGAGGAAGCGGCGGCCGCCGCCCGCGGCGTAGTGGTAGAGGTAGGGCGCCATCGCCCGCTCGCCGTTCGACCAGCCGACCCCGCCATCCATCTCCATCTTGAACTTGCCGCCGCTCGGGCTGTTGCACATCGGCAGGTCGCCCCAATCCACCCAGCCGTAGAGACCGTTCGCCTCGTGGGTCATCGTGAGGCCGTCGAGCATCACGGAGAAGTAGCCCTTCAGGAAGTCCCACTTCGGCTCGCCGTAGACCCCGATGTGGCCGAGCGCCCGCGTCTCCTTGAAGCGTTCCGCGCCGGGCCACGGCACGAGCGGGAGCTGATGCGCCTTGCCAACATCCGCCGCCGGCTCCTTCCCATCCGACACGTCAACCAGTATCTCGTGAATCTTCTTGAGGCCGCGCGCCCGGCCCCGCATGGACTGCGTGTTGTTCGAGGAGTAGTACAGTGTCAACTCATCTCCGAAGAACATCGAGTGGTTGGCGATCTTCCGCAGCGGCTCGCCGCCTTCCTCCTCGTAACGCAGATCGAGCGCGCGGTCGTGACTCTCGGCGAGCAACCCGACGAAGAAGTAGCCACGCCTGTCGGCTGCGAAAGCCAGGGGCCAGTTTTGCCAGCCATCGCGCACGGCAAAGAGGACGCGCTTCTCCTCTCCCTGAACGGCGGCCCAGCCGCCGAAGCGCTTGCCCTTTGCTCGGGCCTGCCCTGTCAGCACCCATTGGTCGTGGGCGAACTGATTGAGGCGGACACCGAGGGGCACCTCCGCCGCCTCGCCGCCGTCTCGTCCATAGACGAACTTCGACGCTTCAGGCACCTGGACGGTCAGACCGTAGCTTTGCACGAAGTCGTGGTACTCGTCACCGTTGTAGCCGAACGTGTGCTCGATGTAGACGCGGCCTGTGCCATGATGGAACCGAACGAAGATTGAAGCCGGGTAGCGCCAGACATCCTTGTCGTTGGGGTCAGCCGGTTGGAACGCCTTACCGCGGCCGTAGTGGCCTAGGAGATGGTGGGTGGTCTGCACGGGACCTTGCTCGACAATCCGCTTCTCCTCGATGTCGAGCTCGTGCGTCTCGAAGTTCTCTCCCTTGTCGTTTCCGCAGACGACGGCCAGTCCTGTCAACTTCGCCATCGTCTCGGGCGCTTCCAGTTTCCTGCCCCCGAACTCCGTGCCGTATTCGAGGGTGAAGCGCTTCTCCTCGTTCGGGGCGAGGTCGGTGAGGAAGTCGAGGCACAGGAAGCGGATGGTCTTCTCGGGCCAGAAGGCGGTGGCGAGGCCCTGGACGGGGATTTCCTTGCCGGCGGCGTCGAGGAGGCGGATCGCATTCGGGTCCTTCAGCTCGCCGCGGAAGAGGGGGAGGGCGCCTCGGACGGGCCACCTCTTGCGGGCGACGCCCGAAGGCTCGGTGACGGTGAAGGCCACTTGCGCCTTTGTGGCCAATGGCCTCGGCGCGATGTAGAGGCCGCTCTGAACCGCTCGCGGATCGGGCTTCCAGGTGACGGGCGAGGGCCATTCCTCGCCCGCCCAAGCCACAGCACCCAGGACCAGCAAGGCAAGACATGGTCGCTTCATTGGCTGCTCCTTGCGTCGCTGGTTTCCTGGGCCGCGTAGCCTATCTTGCACCGCAGGACGCGGCGGTTCGCACCATCGGCCACATAGACGAAACGGTCCGACACGGCCAGCCCGACGAACCAGTTGAACGCGATCTCGGGCTTGGCGAACGGGCTCTCGATGTCCGCCGCGTCGTCGGGTTGCCGAGGCCGCAGGAGCCTGGTCTTCGGGTCCACCACGTAGCTACTCGGGCCGCAGTAGTCCTGGTTGCCATAGGCTCCGAAGTGGAGGATCTCGTTGCCGTTGGTGTCGATGACCTCGACGCGGAAGCGCCCCTGGTCGGGATAGAAGACGCGGCCGAAGTCGTCTACGTCGAAGTCACAGGCGGTGCAGTGGCAGCGGTCGGTGCCGCAGTGGGACATGTCGAGGAGGTAGGCGAAGCCGAAGCGCCACCAGAGCGCGCCCTGAAGGTCGAACGGCTCCTTCGTCAGGTGCGGCCCGCGGTTCCCGCTGACCTTCTCACGAGGGAGGTTGGGGTCGAGCTTCGCCTCGCCTTCGAATGGATACGGGAACTGCTTCCGCGTATTGTAGTCGTAGTCGTAGGGGAACCAGGCGGCGCCGCCCTCAGGGCTGTACTTGACCAGGCTGCCATACATCCAGGTGTACTCGCGCTCGGCGTGCTTCGGCAGCCGGCCGGCGAAGAGGTCGGGATAGGGCTTGCCGATAGGCTTGATGCACTCGCCCATGTATAGGTTCCCCCTGGGGTCCACCCGGGGACCGAGCGAGCCGTCGCAGGTGAGCCAGATGGCGGTGCGCTTGTGCGCGCCGTCGGGGCCGTAGACCTCGACGGTCATCAGGCCGTGGTAGACCTCGCCGCGGTTCTTCACGTAGATGTCGCCGCGGCGGTCAATGAAGAAGTCGCGCTCCCAGGATGTCGTGCCGGAGGGCCTGTTTCGGAGGCGGCCCTGGCGTTCCCTGTCGGGGTCGTTGGCCGTCGCCTCGAAAGGGAGGGTCTTGCCCTTGCGGTCGTAGCGGACGATGCCGGTCTTGCCCCAGTGGTGCATGCCGTAGACCTCGCCCTTGGGGCCGAGGCGGCACACGGTTGCGTGGTCTGCCCTTATCCGCTCCGTGCTGCCCGTCGCCTCGTTGACGATTTCGAGGCTGCCGTCGCCGACGCGGCAGGCGACGTCCTGGCGGGTCGGGTCCACCGACAGGTTCCACAGGTAGGGCGCGTTGTAGCAGCCGGCGGGCGTGAAGTCGGAGAACTCGTCGCGCAGGTCCTCGCAGCGGCGCAGGGGATCGGCGCCCCGGCTGCGGCCGACCCACAGCACGGGGCGCTCGGCGCCCGCATCGAGGGCGAAGAAGAGCCGCAGCCGCTTCTTGTCCTCTCCCTTCAGCCCCTCCTGCGCCCAGGCGAGCGAGGCCGCCGCCACCTGTTTCGGCTCACGCCAGCCCGAGAACTTGACCACCTGGTCGTTGCTCTGAACGTACAGCTCGCCGGTTCGGGGGTTGACGCCGACCCATTCGGGCGCCTCGACCTCGACGGCCGCGACGAGTTTCATCTCCTTCTCATCGAGCACCACGACGCGGTTGTTGGCGAAGTCGGCCACGAAGAGGTGGGCCTTGCCATCGCAGGCGATGCCGCGGGGGTCGTCGAGGTGGGCGTCGTCGTTGCCGGCCGCCGCGGGGTCGCCGAAGACCGGTTCCGCAGGCCCGAGGGCGGGAAGCGTGGCTCGGAAGACGGCTGGGGCGTTGAAGGCCATCGTGCCCACGTTGCTCACGTGGCGTCGCGGGCCAATGCCCGTCAGGTACACGGTCTTGTCGTCGCTGCCCATGACCAGGTGAACTCGGTCGAAGCCGTGCTTCTCCCGCAGGAGCGGGCCGGCATAGGAGGGGAGGGGGATGCCGCCGTCCGCGTCAATGGCGGCCAGATGCGCGCTTTCTCCACGAGTGACCGCGTTCAGTCCGGGGGCGACGGCCGCCACGACGAGCATGCCATCCCGCGTGACCGCCATCTGCTGGCCCGACCGGTCCTCATAGGGGTAGAAGGTGGTGCCGAGCACGCGGTGGATGATGGGAATCAGGTCGCCCTTGTCGCTCTTGAACGCGCCGAGGGCGGCCACACGCTCGGGCGCCAGACTCGGCGGGAACGGCTTGATGGTCTTCTCGTACGAGCCGTCGCGGCGGTAGATGGAGACGGCGGTATTCTGCCAGGAGTAGCGGGACCAGCGGTTGCCGAGCGCATAGAGCCGCCCGTCGGGCCGGACAGCGAGGCCAGTAACGTCCACGATCGCGTTCGGGCCGGCCTCCTTGGCGAACGCCACGCCACCGTATCGGACCTGCATCCCTGCGCAGACCCTCACGCGCACCGGGCCGGGCGCGACGGCGTTGCCCAGGTCGTCCGTGCCGTCCCACATGAGGGTCTGCTTCAGGGAGTCCTTGCTTAGCGGCTCGGGCGCGTTCGGGCCGAGTACGCCAGCCGCCAGGTGACGCAGCACCTTGCCGCTGGGGTCCTCGACGTAGACCGCAACGTCGGTCGCGCGGTCAACCGCGAACTCGATTGCCACCCTGTTGCCGGCACGCCTGACGGTCGGCTTGCTGGTGAAGGAGAGCTCGCCAGATTCGACGACAACGACAAGGACGACGACGGGAACAAGTGCACGCGAGAGCATTGCCGTGACCTCACTGGATGGGGCAAGACTCCTCGGCCGCGCAGGCGAGCTTCACGCGCACCACGCGGCGATTCAGGCGGTCGCCAACATAGACGAACTCGTCACCCACGGCCACGGCGTGGGGCCAGCACAGCGGGATGTCGGGGACTGGCACGGCGCTGCCCGGGCCGGCCGAGTCCTGGTTGCCGTACGTTCCGAACCAGCCGATCTCGTTCCCCGCCGTGTCAATCACGCCGGCGCGGAAGCGGCCCGCGTCGGGGAAGAAGCTGCGGCCAAAGCCGTCCACGTCGAACCGCGGCGACTCGCACAGGCAGATGTCGGGTTTCACGTAGGGCGTGCCGGTGCGCCAGGAGGGGACGTTGCTGGCCCCTGGGAAGATCCATCGTGCGCCCTTGACCTCGGTGGTCAGGCCGACGTTGTAGTTGCACGGGATGCCGCCGGCTCCCTTGCGGATCAGGCCGCCCTCGGGGCCGAACTTGGCGATGGAGCCGTAGATGTAGGGATAGAAGTTGACGCCGGCGACGGCGTCGGGGTCCGTGGCGCCCGCGGGGAGTTTCCCCTTGAGGCCGGGCGGCAAGGTATCGGTGCCGGGCCGGAGGCCGAGGGCGAGGTAGAGGTTGCCCTGGAAGTCCACTCGCACGGAGCTCAGGCTGCGGATTTCGGCGTCAACGAGCTTCTCGTTCTTCACCTTGCCGTCGGGGCCGTAGACGGCCAGGGCATTGGCATCCTGGGCGTCGCCGGGCGACTGGGCCTCCTTCGGCTTCTGCCAGAGCAGGTACACGTTCCCCCTCGGGTCGGCCGTGATGCCCCGGCCGCGGAGCCGCAGGGAACCAGCGTTCGGGATGTAGCTTGCGTCCGCGCCTGCAAAGGGCGCAGGCTTGAGGTCGCGGTCGAAGCGGTAGACCCCCTTGTCCTTGCCCGAGGAGTGGAGGTAGAGAAAGCCATCGAGCCCCGCGGCGATGACGGCGCCCTGCTTGTAGGACGTTCGGGGGATGGGGACGGAGATGCCCTCGCGCTTCCCCGTGCGGCCGTCGAAGCGTGGCCCCGTGTTGGCATAGAGCCATTCCCGCTCGCGGTCGAGGTTCAGGTCAGTCACGGCGCCGACGCTTGGGCTGGCCTTGACGGCGAGCGCCCCAACGTCCACCTGTTCGCCGAAGGCGGCTCCCTTGTCCTCGATGCGAATGAGCGTGAAGCGGGCGTAGTAACCCTGGTGCGAGCCGACCCAGAGGACGGGCGGGTCCGCCTGGTCGTCGAGGGCCATCGAGGCCCGGTAGCCGTCGTGCTTGAATGTCGGGAGCTTGGCGGTTGCGACCGGCTGGGGGTCCTTCCAGGAGTTGAATTTCACAAGCTCGTTGATCCCGGGGCCGCCGAGAACGTAGAGCGCGCCGGTGGCGCGGTGGACTGCGACCCGCTCGGGCCGCGTGGTCTTCAGGGCGCCGACGAACGCGCCGTCGGGCCGGAACACGGCCACGCGGTCGTGCCCCTTGTCGGCCACGAAGAGGCTCCCCTCCTTGTCGCAGGCGATGCCCTTGGGGTCGTCGAGCGCGGCGTCGCCCGCCGCATCCGGCCCGCCGAGGAAGGGCTTGGCCTCCTGGTCGTCCCAGCCGAACCTGTAGACGATGTTCACTGGCAGGCCGTAGTGGGCCTTCGACTTCCGCACGTCCGAGGCGTAGATGGTCGTCTCGTCGGGCGAGAGGGCCAGCGTGGCCGACACGCCCTTTTCGAAGATCCTGGTCTTGAGGGGCTGCTCGGGCACACTCCCATCGGCGCGGAACTCCACGACATGGATGGGACCTGGCTGAGCGTAGCGCAGGACCTCGAGGCGGCCGACGAAGGCCACACGGCCATCGCGGGTCGCCACGGCCTCGTGGTTCTCGATGTCGCCGGCGCCGGGCACGAGCGAGCGCGTCTCGGCCTGGTAGAGGAAGGGCACCTTCGCGCCGTCGCCCAGCTCGATGCGCTTCAGGCCCTTGAGCCTCTCGTCGGGCAGATTGGCTGGATACGGCAGGATCGTTCGCCGGTACGTGCCGTCGCGGCTGAACACCGAGCAGGCCAGCGAGTTGTCGCTCGGATGCAGGGTGCCGAAGCAGTGGAACACGAACAGCTCGGAGCCGGGGCCCACGGCCAGGGCGCGCACCGAGCCGACGGCAGCGGGATTGAAGCCCAGGAACCCATCGAAGGCGGGCCTCAGCCCCAGCCGCACCCGCGCGCGACACGCGCCGTCGGGCACCGGGCGGCCCAGGTCATCCTTCCTGTCCCAGAGGAGCGCCTGGGCGAGGGAGCCTTTGGCGAGCGGCTCGGGCGCGTTGGGCCCGAGGACGCCGGCCGCCAGGTGGCGGAGGATGCGGCCCCTCTCGTCCTCGATGTGCACCGCCACATCAGTTGCCCGGTCAATGGTGAACTCGATTTTCACCTTGCCGGCGTCGAGCCGGGTCGCTGTGAGCTTTCTGGTGAAGGCCGGCGGCTGGCCGGCTAGAGCGGCCGGCCACGGGATGATGAGGAGCGCCAGGAGGGCCTGTCTCATGTTCACTTCCCCTCGGGCTCGAAGCAGTAGAGGACGCCGTTGACCTGCGGGTTGACGAACACGCGGCCGTTGGCGGCGATCGCATTCGAACAGGTGCGCGGTGCGAAGCCCTTGCTCAGCCAGAGCAGCTCGCCAGTCCTCACGTCGCGGACGTAGAGCCCGCCGACGGTGACCGCGATGGAGATGCCGCTGGAGGCGAGGAGCGCCGGGCCGCAGGCGTGCTCGGGGCCACCGAGCTGCACCGTGCGTCCCTGGTGGCTCTCCGGCTTGCCGTTCGTCAGGCTCCGGCGTTCTGCCGAGCCCGAATAGCCGCGCGCGGTGAGGCACTCGGGGCTGACGGCGGGGCTGTGGAAGAGCAGGCCGACCCGCTCCTTCCAGAGGAGCTTGCCATCGGCGGCAGCGAGGCAGAGGAGCTCCTCGTTGTCGATCAGGTAGAGCTTGCCGCCGTGGATCGTGGGGGTGCCGGAGGCGCTGGCGTGCGCGTCGCTGGCCGTCCAGAGGATCCTGCCGCTTCGTCCCTCGATGGCAACGGTTTGGCCACGGGGCGCGTCGCCCTCCTGCTTCCATTGCCACTTGCCCTGGCCGACGCTGAAGTAGAACGTGGCGCCGTCGGCGCAGCCGTTCGGGCCGGCCATCTGGTCGCCGCGGGCGTCCAACTCGATGCGCCAGAGGGTCTTGCCAGTGATGGCATCCCAGGCTTCCACGGCCGGCCCGCCCTCGTACCGGGAGCCGAAGGCCACCACTCCGTTGGCGAGGGCGGGCGCCGCTCGCGACGAGGCGCACATCCCGATGTCGGCCTGCCAGAGCGTGTCGCCGGTGGCGGCATCGAGGCAGCAGAGCGCGCTGAGCGTCGCCCCGGGTTTCACGCCTTGTCGCGGTCGGGGCACGTAGATGCGCCCGTTTGCGCACAGCGCCCCGTGCCTCGCCCAGGTCTGGAGCGGCAGGCGGCGGCGCCAGCGGATACGTGCCGTGTCCTGCTCGAGGCACACGACCGTGCCTGCGAGGGAGACATAGACGATGTCGTCCTCGGTGGCGCTGGCGGGCTGCTTGAAGACGCCGAAGCACCGCGCCGCCCAGCGGAGCCGGAACGGCGGCTTCAGCCCGGGGTCATCCACATAGTTGGTGTTGGCTGGGTTCCCATAGGGGGAGGGCCAGGCGTAGCGCTTGCCGGTGGCAGAGGTCGCGTGGCTTCGGCGGTCGTGGAGGGTCAGCTTCTCCTGCCGTGGCTCGCGGTCGCCGCCTGGGCCGAGGACGTAGAAGAAGCCGTCGTCGCAGCCGAAGTAGACACACCCGCCGGAGATCGCCGGCGAGGAGGCGATGACCTTGCCGTGCGGGGTCTTGAAGCGGAACGGCTCGGGCTTGATCTTCGCCAGGTCGCTGCCGCGCGCGGCGAGCGGCACGGCGATCAGCTCGCCGTCGAGAGTGGTGAAGGCGCAATGGTCCTTGGCGAGGGCAGGGGAGCTGATGGTGGGGGTGAAGCCTTGGGGGCGGGCCCAGTGGAAGGACTCCCAATGCGTGCCCTTGCCGAACTCGCAGGCGCTCACGCCGCGGACGTGGCGGCCCGCGTAGGCAACGTTCCCCCTCACGGCTGCAGTGCCGAGGATGGCCCACTGATCGCTCCGCTGGTCGCCTTTGTGAAACGAGCCGTCGGCCAGGGCGAAGCGGACAAGGCTGCCCGCGCCGTCCACGCCCGGCCACGCGGTGTAGACGTAGCCGCCCGCAATCGAGGGGGCAGCGGGGATGCCTTCGTCTTTCCCGAGCGCCGCTCGAGTGCCCCAGACGACTGCCGCGTCGTTCCCCTTGTCCTCGAGGCACACCTGGTCCCAGCCGAAGGCCGTGACGATCTTCCTGCCCGCGACGGCCACCTCGCCGCCGCCGTAGTGTGGGCGGTCGTAGCTGCGGGGGTGGTAGTGCTTGAGCTTGTCGGGGATTGCCAGGCCGTAGCGGGTGTAGTGGTCCCACGTCCACCGCACGTTGCCATCGAGGTCCAGGCAATACAATGTGGGCTCGACGGTTTGGAGGTAAACCGAGTCGTTGGCCAGAGTGGGCGAGCAGAGGATCGGGGAGCCGAGGGCGAGGGTCTTAATCACCTTGCCATCGGCGGCGTCGAGGATGTGGAAGCTGCCCGCCGTGGTGCCGTAGCAGACGCGGCCGTTGGCGACGCAGGGGGAGGAGGTGTTCGAGCCCATGGCCTTCGGGCCGTCGGGCGCGGCCTGCCACAGGATGCGGCCCGCCATGGGGTCCACGCAGTAGGCCGTGCCCATCTGGTCAACGATGTAGGCCCTGCCCGCCACGATGGCCGGCGAGGTGGTCACGGCGTCGCCGAGCTGCACCTGGGCGACAAGGCCGAGGGGGAGGCTGAGCTCCTCGTCGGCGGCATCGCCCGTGTGCTCGGGACAGCGCATGAACTGCGGCCAATCCGCCGCGAGCGAGCCGATTCCCAAGGCGAGCACGAGGGACGCTGTGGCGGATGGTCTCACCTCAATCTCCTCCGATGCGTTTCGCCACCTGGGCGGCAGCCGAGTACAGCGCGGCCTCTCGGGCCTCCCATCCCGAGCTGGGGAAGTAGTCCCAGCCCCGCGAGCGGGCGTAGTTGAGGGCGCGGACGCGGTCGTCGAGGAGCTTCTGGACGCGCGCGGCGAGGTCGTCGCCCAGCTTGGCCTGTTTCGCCGGATCGGTGAGGGCCTTCTCGATGAAGATGCGGGCCTCGGCCTGCTGCTGGGCGCAGCGGATCATCTCGAAGCGAAGCGTGGGCAGCGCCCCGTCCTGCCCTGGGGCGAGGACCCACGAGGCGGAGTTCGGGACGGCCAACTGTGCCCACGTGCTCTCGGGGAAGCGGCCGAGGATGGGCTTGTTTCGCCTCTCCGGCCCTGGGACGACCGGCCAGAAGTCGGCGCCCATTCGCCCGAAGCCGTGAATGCCCGCCGCCTGCATCGCCTCGAGCGACAGGTAGTACATGGCCAGCGGGGACGTGGGTCTCAGGGACCCCACCGTGTTGCTCCCCGCCCTGGGGAACGTGGCGCGGAGGAAGGGGTTCTTCCAGCCATAGCGGCGTTCGGGCGGGGCGGGGGCGCCCGGGGCGCCCCACACGTCGCACAGGTAGCCGACCGGCATGCCCCAGAGGTTCTCGGCCGTCGCGTGCGAGTGGACGACCCATCTGGCCTTCGGCGCGACGGCGAGAAGGTCCTCGCCGGCCTCCTTGGTGGGCCGCGTGTCGCCCGCGATGCCGACCATCATTGCGCTCTCGAGGCCGCGCTTCGCCAGGAGCGCACGGAGCCCCTCCATCACGGGCTTCCAGAACTCGCGGACCGCTGGCTCGCCCCAGCCCGGCCCCTCGGCCTCCTCGAGCTTCCCCGTCGCGGGGTCGAGGACGGTGAAGCACATCCCCTTGCCGCCGCCCTTGGCCGCGTGGTCGAGATACTTGCCGCCCGTGTAGTACTCCCAGCAGTAGAGGCACACGACCTGCGGCTTGCCCTGGTGCTTGATCGCCAGATCGAGGTACTTCTCGGCAATCGAGAAGTCGTGGCGATAGCCGCCGTCGGCCTTCACCCACCGCACCATCCCGTGCTCGTTGCCGAAGTGGGTGTGGCGGATCAATGGGATGAAGACGACCTTGTTGCCCACCTCGCCAAGGAGCTGGAACGAGCGCTCGATGAGCTTCCAGTGCGCCTCCGACCACATTTCGACGCCGTAGTGCATCGCCAGCGTGTCGGGCGACTGGACGAGGCCGACGTGCGCCGTGAAGTCCTGCGGCGCGGGCATTGTCCAGTCGCAGACCTTGAGCTCGATGGGCACTGCGATGGGCTCGGCCCCCTCGCAGCTCAGGATGAGGTTGCCCGCGTAGTCGCCGGGCTTCGCTTCGGCGGGCACGCGCACGCGGATCCAGACCGGCTGCACCGTGTTGCCCTCAGACGCTTCGGCGGCCAGGCTGCCGAACGAGCCGCGGAGGTCGCCGTCCAACTGGAGGTAGCGGACCTCGATAGCCGAGGTGCGGAGCGCCCCCTGGCCGCCCTTGAGGCTGAGGTCTTGCGACGCCTTGAGCCCCTTGATTGGCGCGGTCGAGCCCACGACCACCAGGCCGGACAGCACCGCGTTGCGCGGCCCGGCCAGCCGCACCGGCCGCAGCGGCTCGCACGGGTCGCCGAAGTCGGCAGCGAACGGGCGCTCGACGATGGGCTGGTTCCAGACCTGGAGCCCAGCGGGCCGGGCGACATTGGGCGCGGCGCCATCGCCGCTCGCCGTGAGCGTGAGGCTTCCGAAGCCGAGCCGAGGCCACCAGTAGTAGCTGCGGCCCCGCCAGGCCTCTTCGCGCCATTTCAGCGGCTTGACCGTGAGGAGCAGCTCGCTGGCTGGAGCGCGGTGGATTTCGAGGGCGATGACGTTCGTCCCCTTGCGGAGCAGCTCCTGGGGAATCCTGACGCCCTCAACCTGGCGGACGCGGGCGCGGAGGCGTTCCTCGAACTTCTTCTCGTCGCCCCAGCCGATGCGGTAGAGGTTGCCCTCGGGGTCGAGATATGCCTCCTTCGGCAGGTCCTCCGCCTCGGCGTCGAGCGCAACCGCTCCCTGGGGGAGGCCCGCGCGGGCGACCTCTTTGCCGTTGACGTAGAGCACTCCGCCCGCGGTGATCGCCGCGGACACACGCAGCTCTCCCGCCTGCGCCGGGTCCTTGACCTGGAACCGGCTGCGGAGGCAGAGGAGCGACATCTCGCTCGACGCGGCCTTCAACGGGCCGCGGTGCCGCGCCCACGAGGAGTCGTCGAAGTCGGGCGACGCCCAGTCTGCCGGCGGCAGCTCCGAGGCGACGACGGGCGCGGGGCCCTTGCCCTTGTCGTCAATCGGCTCGAGCGAACCGTCGCCCTTCCGCAGGAACTCCGTCCTCCACGCGATGAAATAGCGGTGATAGCTGCCGTCGTTGAGGATCGCCTCAGCAGCCGCAGACTCGACGACGAGGACGACGACGAGGACGAGAAGCCTGGACGCTGGGACTCCGAGGTGACGAGTCAGGCCCACCACACGCTCCTTGCTTTCCGAAGCCTGCCTCCCGGAGTATAATGCTGTCACTTCCGCTGGCGGTTGTCAACCCCCTGTTTGAGGAGGCGCAGAGGCCATGGTGTATCGCACAGGTGCCGTTGTGTTGGTTGCGGCGCTCCTGAGGGGTGCGGCGGCGCAGGAGGCGATGCCGCCCATCGAAAGGGTCGAGATCAAGGGCAACCGGGCCTTCCACGTGAACGGCAAGCCGTTCTTCCCCCTGATGGCCTGGCTCCAGGACGCCAAGAACTTCCCGCTGGTGACCGGCTGCGCGATGAACACCATCGCGGGCTACTGGCCGAAGTCGAGCGGGACGCAGGACGTCACGGAGTACCTGCCGCTGGTCGAGAAGGCGGGCCTCTACGGCGTGATGCCGTTCGAGCCGAGGCTCAAGGGCCACCCCGCCCTCCTCGGCTACATCCACGACGACGAGCCGGACCTGACGCGCCAGGTCAGCGACGCCGCCATCGAGCCGGCGAAGCAGCTCAGGATCAACCGACGCACGCCGCTGTGGAAAATCCTCGATGGCGACAAGACGAGCTGGTCCGTTCTCGACCCGCTCCAGGACGCCGCGATCACCATCAAGTTGAAAGCGCCCGTCACCGTGGAAGCTATCGCCGTCTGGCCGACCATCTCGAAGGGCCTGGCCGTGATGAAGGAAATCGTCTTCGAGGGTGATGGCGCCGAGATCCTCAAGGCCACCGTCGAGAGCAAGAAGGGCGAGCAGAAGTTCGCCCTGGCCAAGCCGGCGACGTTCAAAGAGCTGACGATGAAGGTCGTTTCGGCCTACCCCGGCGACCAGGTGTGGGGCTCGCTCGGCGAGATCGAGGGCCTCGATAAGGAAGGCAAGAACGTCCTGCTCTCGCCGCCGCGCACCGTGCCTCGCGCGACGCCTGCCGAGACGCTGGAGAAATACATGGCGATCAAGGCCGCCGACCCATCGCGGCCGGTCTTCCTGACCCTCACGGGCAACTTCCATCCCTTCTTCAAACGCATCCCCGAGGAGATGCGGAAGGCGTACCCCGGCTACGTGCCCGCGACCGATGTGATCGGCTACGACATCTATCCCATCTACGGCTGGAACAAGCCCGAGTGGATTCACCTGGTGCAGGAGGCCACCGACCTGCTGGTGAAGATGGCCGGCGACAAGCCCGTCTACGCCTGGATCGAGACGAGCAGGGGCGGGCAGTGGACCGGCGATCTGGCGAAGCAGAAAGAGGTCACGCCCACCCACATCCGCGCCGAGGTCTGGATGGCCATCTGCCGCGGCGCCACCGCCATCGGCTACTTCACCCACGTGTGGAAGCCTGCCTACTCGCAGTTCGGCGTGCCCGAGGAGAATCGCAAGGCCATCCGCGAGATCAACGAGCAGATTGCCCGTCTCACCGCCGCCATTCTGGGCGAGACGCCGAAGCGCGCCGTCGCCATCGCGGGTGACGGCGACGTGAAGCTCGATCTCCTGGCCAGGGAAGGCCCCGACGGCCTCTACCTCTTCACCGTCAACTACGACGAGCGCCTGAAGGAGGCGAAGGCCACAATCAAGGTCGAGGGGCTGACCGCGGGAACGGAGGTGACGGTCGTGGACGAGGGCCGGACGCTCAAGGCCGACGCCGGCTCCTTCAGCGACGCCTTCGCTCCGTTGGCTGTCCACATCTACCGAATCGCCCGATAGCCGGGAGCACGGCCCCCAGTCCTGGCGTCCAACATGTTCAAGATGCTCACTGCGCAACACACGGGGTGAACATCTTGAAATCCCTGGGTGCCCGCCAGAAATGCCTCGCCATAAGCTGAGTGGCGGTAAGCACATGGGCTCACCAGACCCCGGAACGTTGGGGTCGCTCCAAGATGTTCACCTCACTTCGCGGGAGGGGAGGTGAACATCTTGGGGGGCGGGAAATGCCCATAAGGGGACTCCAGAGAGGCCCCACGAGGATTCGGGGCCAAGCTCGATAGCCGGTTGACCGGGGCGGGTGAATGCGTATAATAGCTTTTCCCCCGATCGGGCGGTTGTTGTGTCCGTTCCACCTTCAGACGGAGTAGTCCATGGCCGGGAACCGATTTGCGGCGTCCGCGTTGGCCCCCGAGCAACTCGCCCGATTCAAGGAACTCGGCCGCGTGTGCCGCGGGGACATCCTGAAGATGACCGAGCTCGCCACCTGCGGCCACCCGGGCGGCTCCATGTCGTCCATTGACTTCTATGTCGTCGTCTGGGCGCTGGCGAACGTGGATCCGAAGAACCCGCTGGACCCCGACCGCGACCGCATCGTGGTGAGCCACGGCCACACGTCGCCCGGCGTCTACGCCATCCTGGGGCGGCTGGGCTTCTTCCCGGTTGACGAGGCGGTGGCGCACTTCCGCCAGAGCGGCAGCATCTTCGAGGGACACGTCGAGCGTTCGATCCCCGGCTGCGAATGGTCGAGCGGCAACCTCGGCCAGGGCCTCTCCGCCGCCGCCGGCATGGCCATGGCCGCCCGCCTCACGGGGCGCAACTACCACGTCTTCGCCATGATGAGCGACGGGGAGCACGCGAAGGGCCAGGTGGCCGAGGCCCGCCGCTTCATCCGCAAGTACAACCTGTCGAACGTCACGGTGCTCCTCGACCTCAACGGCCTCCAGATCAGCGGGAAGACCTCCGACATCATGCCCGTGAACATCAAGGAGACGATCCTCGCCGACGGCTGGCGGGTGATCGAGGTGGACGGCCACGACTACCACGCCATCTACCAGGCAACCCGCGAGGCCCTCCACGACGAGGCGAACCCGGTGGCCATCCTGTGCCGCACCGTGATGGGCAAGGGCGTGCCCGCCATCGAGAACAAGGAGAAGTACCACGGCGCCGCCCTGCCCAAGGACATGTTCGACGACGCCCTGAAGGTGCTGGGCCTCGAGAACGACCTGGAGCGCTACGCGGCGATGCGCAAGGCCGGCCCGGGCATGCGCTCGACCATTTCCCTGGCACACGAGCCGGCCCCGATAGACCTGGGCACGCCCCGCACCTACACCGAGAAGATTGACAATCGCTCGGCCTGGGGCGCCGCCCTGGGCGACCTCGCCAGGCTCAACGGCCAGAAAGTGCCCATGGCGTGTCTCGACTGCGACCTGCTCCCCTCCGTCCGCACGGGCGACTTCCAGAAGGCCCTGCCGAACAACTTCCTCCAGGTTGGCGTCCAGGAGCACAACGCCGCGACCATCGGCGGCGCCCTCTCCGTCAGCGGCGTGCTGACGTATTTTTCGGACTTTGGTGTCTTCGGCTTCGACGAGACCTATAACCAGCACCGCCTCAACGACATCAACGAGGCGAACCTCAAGCTCGTGTGCACCCACTGCGGCCTCGACGTGGGCGAGGACGGCAAGACCCATCAGTGCCTGGACTACGTCGGGGCCATGCGCAACCTGTTCGGCTTCAAGATCGTCGTCCCAGCCGACGGCAATCAGACCGACCGCGTGGTGCGCTGCATCTCGAAGGAGCCGGGCAACTTCGCCGTCGCCATGGGCCGCTCGAAGCTCCCCATCGTGACGAATGCGAAGGGCGAGCCATTCTACGTCGGCGAATACAAGTTCGAATACGGCAAGGCGGACGCCATCGTTGAGGGACGCGACGCTATGGTGATCGCTATGGGCACGATGGTCGGCTACTGCCAGAAGGCCGTGGCGGAACTGAACGCCGCCGGCCTCAGCGTGGGGCTGATGGCCATGAGCTGCCCGAAGGACCCCGACGTCGAGGCCATCAAGGCCGCGGCGAAGACCGGCGTCGTCGTGACGTGCGAGGACCACAATGTGTGGACGGGCCTCGGGGCATCCGTGGCCGAGGCCCTGGCGCTCAGCGGCATCGCGTGCAAGCTCGAGATGCTGGGCGTCCGTCGCTACGCCAGCTCGGGCACGCCCGACGACCTCTACGCCGAGCAGGGCATTGACCCCGCCTCCGTGGCCGCAGCCGTCAAGAAGCTCGTCGCCGCCACGCGGTAGGGTGTGCATACTTGCACACCATCGGGGGTTCCGCGTGCAAGTATGCACGCCCTACCCAAGTTCGTCCATTGAGTCATCTGTTGACCCAGGAGGAACGCATGCAGGCCCCCTCCGTTCGCGGCTCCCTGTTCATCAACGGCGCGTGGTGCGAGGCCGACTCGGGCCGCACGATCGGCGTGACGAATCCCGCCACCGAGGAGAGCTTCTGCCAGGTCGGCCACGGCGGCCGGGCAGAGACGAAGCGCGCGATCGAGGCCGCGGCGAAGGCCCTCAAGTCCTGGCGCGCCAAGACTGCCTATGAACGCGCCGTGCCGCTGAAGCGCACGGCCGAGCTTCTCCGCCATCGCGTCGAGGAGATCGCCCGCGCGCTCACGATGGAGCAGGGCAAGCCGCTCTCCGAGGCCCGCCTCGAGGTGCTCGCAACCGCCACCTTCTTCGAGTGGTACGCCGAGGAGGGCAAGCGCGTGTGCGGCGAGATCGTGCCCGCGAACTTCCCCAACAAGCGGCTGTTCATCATCCACCAGCCCGTCGGCGTGTGCGCCATGATCTCGCCCTGGAACTTCCCCCTGTTCCTCCAGGGACGCAAGATCGCGCCGGCCCTCGCGGCCGGCTGCACGTGCATCGCGCGTCCCTCGACCGAGACGCCGCTCAACCTGATCAAGCTCTTTGAGTGCATGGAGGACGCCGGCGTGCCGGCCGGCGTGGCCAACCTGGTCCTCGGCCCGGCTGGCGAGTGCATGGACGAGATCTACGAGAATCCCGCCCTGCGCCAGATCAGCTTCTCGGGCTCGACGGGCGTGGGCAAGGGGATCATGCGCCGCTCGGCCGACCAGGTGAAGAAAATCTCCATCGAGTTGGGCGGCCACGCGCCCTTCATCGCGTTCCCCGACTACGGAGCCGAGGAGGCCGCGAAGTTCGCCGCCCTCAGCAAGTTCCGCAACGCGGGGCAGTCGTGCGTCGCCGCCAGCCGCTTCTACGTGCACGAGGACATCTTCGACGCCTTCGTGAAAGCGGCCGTGGCCGAGGCGAGGAAGCTCGTGGTGGGCAGCGGCTTCGACGAGAACGTGACGATGGGCCCGATGGCCGTCGCCTCGCAGCGCGACAAGACGCTTCAGCTCGTCGAGGACGCCGTGAGCAAGGGCGCCAAGGTGCTCACCGGTGGGCGTTGCCCGCCGCACCTGTCCAAGGGCTTCTTCGTCGAGCCGACCGTGATGACGGGCATCACGCGCGACATGGAGATCATGAGGGATGAGCCCTTCTGCCCGGTGATGCCGATCATCCCCTTCAAGACCCTCGACGAGGCGCTCGAGATGGCGAACGACTCGACTTACGGCCTCGCGTCGTACGTCGCGACGCGCGACATCTCGACAGCCGTGAAGGTCGCCGAGGGGCTCGAGTGCGGCATCGTCTCGGTCGGCGACTTCTCGCCCGCGACCGTCCAGGCCCCCTTCGGCGGCTGGAAGGAGAGCGGCATCGGCCGCGAGGGCGGCACCGAGGGCATCCACGAGTACCTGGAATCCAAGTACGTCGCGCTCGCGCTGGAAGAGAAGCGGCGATAGGTGTTCGGTGCCAGGTCTTCGGGTACACGGAGGGCGGGTAAGCGGCGTCAAATCTCCACTCCTTTAGTCATTCAGTTCACGCCTCAGCACGTTACAGGGCTAAAGCCCGCAGCCGCAGCACCTTAGCCCCGCTTCCGCGCTCTGAAAGCGCTGGTCCTTCACTTTTCGCCGGGCCGCTTCATTTTTCGCATGCCCCCGCTCACCCCCCTCGACGCGAAGCGTAAGCCCAGCCAGGCCAATGCCCAACGGCCATCTCACACCTCTCTACCCTGTACAACGGCTTTCCCCCCCAAATTTGCGTGCGAGATTTTTTTCTGGCACGCCGCCCCAAGCCACATCCCCCTGCCGCGTCAAGCCTTGCGTCGAGCGAGGAATTTCTATTCCTGGCACCTATTTCCCTTGACTTCCGCCCCCCGCCGCCCTATCCTCGCGCCATGCCACGGCTGCCGCGCATAGTGGTCCCAGGAAACCCCCACCTCGTCGCCCACCGCGCCCGAGCGGCCCGCCGCCTCTTCACCTGCGAGGCCGACTACCGCCTCTACCTCGTCCTCCTCGCCTCCGAGGCCCGCCGCTTCCGCACAGAAATCCTCGCCTACGCCCTTCTGCCCGACCACGTCCACCTCATCGTCGTCCCTGCCGACGAGCGCGCCCTCGCCACCGCCGTGGGCCGCGCTCACGCCCTCTACGCCCGCGCCGTCAACCGCGCCGCGCGCCGGCCGCGAGCCTGGGCGCCCCGCTTCGAGTCCTGCCCGCTTGGCAAGGAGCTCCTCCCCGACGCCATCTGCCACGTCGAGACCCGCCCCGTCCGCGCGCGGCTCGTCCGCTGCCCCTGGCGTTGGCCCTGGTCGAGCGCCGCGGCCCACGTTGGCCTCGGCGACCCTGCGGGCCTCCTCGACCTCAAGCCACTGAAATGGTGGATAGGCAAGCGCTGGAAGGAATGGCTCCGCGACGGCATTGAGCCACGCACCGAACTCCGATTCCTCCGCCACACCCGCCGCGGGTGGCCCGTGGCCCCTGAGGACCGCCTGCGTGACTGGGAGCGCTGGCTTCGCCGTCCCCTTCGCCCCCGCCCCGTCGGCCGCCCCCGCAAGCCCCCGCCTGTTCGCCAGCCCCCGATCCCCTTCTGGTGACCACCCTGCCAGCGTCGTCATGTCAGGGATAATTCAAGGATTGGAGATCTGACACCCCTCTCCAAGCTGGACGACCGGGTCGAACCGAGAGCGCATGTCGGGCATCGTGTTGCGTGGCCTGGCTGTAAGCGTTAGTATCAGCGTCGGCAGGGGGCAAGTCGCCAACAGTGGATGAAGGAAGGACCGACGGTATACCAATCGGAACTGATGGAAAGGGCCCGACCATGGACCTGGGCATGGACATGTGGAAGTACTACGGCATCACCCACACTGACCACACGGTCATGAACCCCGTGAGCCTGGAGAAGACACGGGAGTTCGTGGGTCTCCTGCGGCTGCCGGAGGGCGGTCGTGTCTTGGATGTGGCCTGCGGCAAAGCAGAGTTCCTCTGCCTCGTAGCCGAGGCGTACAACGTGAAGGCTACGGGCATCGACCTTTCACCCTACACCATCAAGGCGGCCCGCAAGAACGTGGAGACCCGGGGCCTGGCCGACCGCATCGAGTTGCTCCACACGGACGGCGGCAAGTACGAGCCGAATGCGCCAGAGAGTCTGGACCTGGCTTCCTGCATCGGTGCCTCCTGGGTGTACCAGAATCACAGGGGCACGCTGGAGGCCCTGATGAAGATGACCCGGCCCGGCGGCCTGGTGCTCGTAGGCGAGCCCTTCTGGATGACCGACCCGGACCCGGGATACCTCAGGCTCACGGGTTGTGATCCCAACCTGTGCGGTTCCCATGCCGGGAACGTGACCATTGGCGAGGATGTAGGCCTCGCTCTCCTCTATACGCTGGTGGCCAACCCGGACGATTGGGACCGTTACCAGGGGCTCCAATGGCAGGCTGCGGAGCGATATGCAGGCGACCATCCAGACGATCCCGACGTGGAGGCCCTGCTCCGCAGCACCCACAGGAGTCGCGACGCCCATCTCCGCTGGGGCCGCAACTGCCTGGGCTGGGCTATGTACCTCTTTCGAAAGCCCTGAAACCAGGACTCGGAAGGGAGCGTGTCCGACCTAACACGACAACGCTACGTCCCGTTGTCCATGAGGAGTTAAGTCCTTATCAACACAGGAGATAAGCCACAGGAACGAAATGGAAGGGGGTGTCAAATCTTCAAATATCAGTTATTCCCTCCTTCGGCAGGTTGCGGCGCAGGCGGCGGTCGTGGAGCGCGGCAGTGACGGAGGGCGGGAGCGGGTCGCCGTGCTCGATGCAGGACTCGATGAGCTTGCGGGCAACGTCCTGGGCGATCTCCATCGTCTCGGCTAGTGTGCGCCCCTGCACCACGAGGCCCTGAAGCTCGTCGCTCGTCGCCAGATACCCCCCTCGCCCAGTGGCTCGATCTTCACGGCGATTAGCACTTCTGCCATAGTGCAAACTCTCCGGACGGGTGCGCCAGTGTTCGATGGTCCGATCATGACTGCGCGTGAGCGGCAAGTCAAATGCCACTGGCGCACGGGCCGTAAAGCCAACGCGCCCCGTGGGCCCTTCGGCTCCTCTTGATGTCCGAACACCGAACACCGACAACCGAACACCGTCGTCAGATGTGGGCGACGTTGATGCCTGCGAGCTGGCAGTAGGCCTTGAAGGGCCGCTCGAGGTCGCCGTAGATGAAGAGCTGGTGGAAGCCCTTGCTGTCGCGGCTGTCGGCCACGCCGTCGAGCTCGAGCTCGACCGAGGTGCGGCAGCCGCCCGAGGGCGGCGTGTCAACGTTCGACACGACCTTGCCCGTGCCGAGGATGATGCCGCCCGGCCCCTGGAACTTCATGACGGTGGCCTTCTCGCCGATGCGCCAGAGGACCTGGGGCGAGACGCCGATGTCGCTCTCCGAATGGCTGCGGAGGATCACCGGCTCGTGTCCGGGCTTGTCGAAGCCGTCGAGCTTGGTCGGGCAGGAGCAGTGGGCGCCGATGAGCGTGTTGTTGATGGTGTTTGGGCAGGGGTCCTGCATGAAGCCGGGCCGCCCGAAGAGAAGCGCGGCGAGGCGGAGGGAGATGGCGGCATTCCAGTCGGCCTCGCAGCCGCCGACCGAGCCCTCGTCGTTGAGCCGCAGCATGGCCATGCAGGGCGGGCCGGGGATGACGCGGCCGCCGACAAGCCCCAAACAGTCCATCGAGTAGCCGTGGCACTTCGCCTCGGTCATCAGCTTGCGGGCGACGAAGTAGTACTTGGCCGCGTTGAGGATGTCCTGCTTCTTCGGCTCGACGATGTTCTTGGCCTCTTTCGTGAAGAAGTCGGCCACGGCCTTCACTTCGTCGCTCGCCTCCATCTTCTTGAACTCTTCGGGGAAGCGGGCGTTGGGGATGTACTGCAGGGTGAGGCCGAGGGGCTCGAGCTTGCGCTCCACCGTCTGCCCGCCGGCGCACACGCAGATGCGGCTCGTCTTCATGTCCCACACGGTCTTGAGCATGCGCACGCCAAAGGAGAGCCAGCTCACGTCCTGCGTGGCGGCGCAGAAGACCTTGGGCAGGTTGCGGGTGCCGCCGAGGTGCCCAGTGAACGAGGAGCCCACAGGGCTGAAGACGATGGTGGGCACGTCCCCCTTGTTCGCGGCGAGGAAGTTGATCCCCTGCCAGCCGGAGTTGAGGCTCATGCACGTCAGGATCAGCCCGTCGGGCGGAGCGTCCTTGATCTGGCCGAGGAACGTCTCGGCGGCGGCCTTGTTGACGAACGGCTCATCGTGGACTTTGAGGTCCACGCCGAGCTTGTCCGCGGCCTCGCGCAGGGTCTTCGTGTAGAGCTCCTGGCTCGTCTTGATGGGGTAGGCGGCGCCGGGCCAGCCCATCCAGTACTTGTCGGTCTTCGGGCGGAAGAAGAGCGCGTGGACGATGGGCTTGGTAGGTCTGGGTGGAGCAGGCGCTTCGCCGCCGAGGAGCTCGGATGCGAAGTCCAGCACGCCCACCTTGAAGGCCATGGCCGATGCTCCGAGCGAGCACAGGAACTTCCTGCGCCCGACGTGCAAGGGGCAGCGCTTCACGGGTTGCGGTCGCACGTCCTGCATGGCGGCACCTCCTGAGAAGAAAGGGTGTTCGGGCACGAGGAATCGTCGGCGTCCTCGCTCACTTCAGGTCGAGCTCGAGTTTGCCTCCGCGGAAGTCGGTGACGATCAGGGGCTTCGCCTCGCCGGCCGGGAGCGGCGGGTGAATGACGAGCGACTTGGGCTGGCGGCGGGCCTGGAGCTGGGGCTCGACGATGAGCTTGCGGCCGTCGGGGCTGAGGGTGGCCTTGTAGCTCAGCGGACCAAACGCCGTGGGGAGATTCGTCACCGACAGCTCCTGCGTGAGCCAGGCCTTTGGCACTTTGGACAGCAGATGAAGCTCATCGTCCAGATCGACGACGAGCGAGTAGCGCACGTTCGTGATGTGGACCGCGGCTTCCAATGCCAAAGGAAGGACCCCCTTGGCTTCGGCCCGCACTGGCCCCGCGTGCTGTTTGGAGGCGCGTACGATGCAGGCATCCATATCGCGGAGGTTGTCCTTGAGCCAAACACAGTCGTTGGGCTTCCCTCTCTCGCGCGCGAGCTGTGCGACGGCTCGGACGCCCACGGCTGCCATGAGCGTATCGATCACACAGTCCCCCGGCGGCACGGCGCCATAGGCGGCGGAGGGCATCAGCCCGTGGCTCGTCGCGTCGGGGTCGTGGGCGACCCATTTGGTGAGTTCCCGCGCGTCGAGGATGGCCTCGGCGGCGTGGAGGAGGGCGGGGTAGCTGGCCTCCAGCCAGGCCTTGTCGCCCGTAAGGTCGAAGTGGCGGGCGAATGCCTGGAGGACGAGGCCCGTTGGGCGCCAGGGGCCGCCCCCTTCCTCCCAGAGGCGGTCGTCGCCCTGTCGGGCGATGAGGCCTGCGAGGATGGCAGCGGCGTCGGCGTGTGCGCCGAGGCTGTCGAGCGCTGTGGCGGCCCGGGCGCAAACCCGCGGCGAGAAGGCGGTCGAGAAGGGATCGGGCCGGACGATTGCTCCGGCGCCTTCGCGCGAGACGAGGCAACGCAGGCTGACATAGGCGAGGAACAGAAGGTCGCTCTCGCTGGGTGCTGGGTCGCCGAGCGTGATCCAATTGGCCTTGCCTCTCGCTTCCGCCCAGGCCTGCTCCGCCGCAGCGAGGAGCTTGGCCCCGTCACTCTCTGCGAGCTTGGACGCGTCGGCCGTCTTGACGGGCTGATGCGGCTTCTTGAGCCAGAGCGTGGCCGAGGCGTTTGGCTGGAGCTCGAAGTGGAAGTCGAGCGTGCTCACCCTCGGGGCGGCCGTGGTGCCGCCCCCGCCGCAATCCACGTAGCAGGCCGCCTTGTCGTTTGCCCCGCCGCCGAGGATGTCGGCCGCCTGAAGACCCTTGCCGACTGCCTCCTCGAACAGCCAGAGGACGTTGATGATCGAGTTCTGGTCGGGCGAGCCGCGGCTGGCCACCGAGGTCGCCTCGATCCAGCCGTCCTTGTTCCGGTCGGTCGCGGGAAAGGCGAGGACGAAGGGGACGTCGGTTCCGTGGTCCTTCACGGGGTCCACGGTGGCGACCTTCTGGCCTTCGATGAGCAGGTCGCAGATGCGATTGCCCGCGTCCTTCCAGTGGCTTTCGCAGAGGCCGAAGGCGACGATGTAGCGCTTGCCCGGCTCCGCCTTCAGCCGGAAGGTAGCCGGCTCCTCGAACCCGGCGACGATGTGGCGGAACCCCGGGTCGCACGCGACCTTCGGCTTCCCCCAGTTGGCGAGCGGCTTGCCGCCTCGCTGCTGGAAGACGTAGTGCATTGGCTTCGGGGCTGCCGGCAGCTCCGCCTTGCCCTCACGCGTCTCACAGAGGGCGAGGACCAGGCCATCGCGCTGGAAGCCGGCGCGGGGCGTTGCGAGCAGACCGTGCGCGCCGTGAGCAGTGACCCGAACGACGGGGCTCAGCGCCCCCGCCGTCTTGTTGCGCACGACCGCCCGGAGGCAGTCCATTGCAGGCGAGGCGGCACCGAAGGCGGTGAGCTCCAGGCTCAGCCTGTCGCCGTCCGTCGTCGTCACGATGATGGGCAGGGCATTGCCAAGAAGCTTCTGGGTGGGGGCTGCGCCGCGCGGGGGCGAGACGTCGCCGCTGAACGCTACGGAGAGGCGGACGCCGTCCCCGTAGCGCAGCGCCCCATCGGGCATCACCACGGCCCGGTAGGTGAAGGAGGGCGTTGGCAGCAACGTTTCCGTCCGCGGCGCGAGGCGATGCTCAACCTTCATCTCGGCGGCGAGGCAAGAGGATCCCAGGGCAAGAAGGCAGAAGGTGACACCCAAGCGGCTTGCGCTCATGGCTCGTGATCCCCTTCCTCAGGAGGAGAAGAATCGAGGACGAGGACGACGACGAGGACGAGGACGATTGTACCCGACAACCGATCCTCGCCTCCTACTTCTTCGCGGCTTTCGTTCTCCTTTCCGCGCGCATCTCGGCCACGGTCTTGGTGTGGAGGCGCGCGGCGCCCTTCCACGTGCGGGTGCCGCAGTACTCGCCCTTACGCTTCGCGGCGGCGAGGCGTCTCCGGGCCTTCGGGACCTCGCGCCTGTACTGCGGCAGCCACTGGGACTGGGCGACCAGCATCTCGTCGGTCATCTGCCAGACTTCGGGCGGGTTGAGGCACGCGGCCGCGAGCGGGTCGTGGAGCATCGCCTGCTTGAGCAGCGTGACGTCGCCCTCGACGGCGGCCTTGACGGCCATCCGTTGCACGTTGATGCTGGCCATCAGCGTGGCCGCGCAGGCGAGCGGCAGGTCGCCCACGCGCGGGATGCTCATGCCGTTGCGGTCCACGTAGCCCGGCACCTCGACGATGCAGTCGTCGGGCAGGTTCGAGATGGTGCCGCTGTTCCGCACGTTGAAGTGGCCGCGATAGAGCCGCCCCGTCTCCAGCCCCTCGATGATGTAGGAGCCGTGCTCGTGGCCGCGCGTCTCGGGCGAGATGGCCTTCGGCTCGGCCTTCAGCCAGTTGGGGAAGTCGGTCTTGAACCAGTTGCGCCCCTCGGTGCACACGCGCAGGTAGCCGCCCGTCTCGCCGTTGATCCAGCTCGACAGGTCAATCCACTTCTTGATCTCCGCGGGGCGCTTGCGATACCACGGGACGTATTCGGAGAGGTGGCCGTTGGATTCGGTGGAGTAGTAGCCGAAGCGGCGGAGCACGTCAATCCGCACCTTCTCGGTCCTCGAGTAGACGGGGTGCTTCTCGAATGCCTTGAGCAGCTCCTCGCCGGTGATCTTGCTGCCCTTGTAGATGATCTGGATGTACCACGTCTGGTGGTTGATGCCAGCGCAAATGATGTCCACTTCCTTCGCGCTCTTGGCGCCGAGCACTTGGGCGATCTGGTGGTGTCCGCCGATGACGCCGTGGCAGAGGCCGACCGTGTTGACCTTGCCGTACTCGATGGCGGCCCACGTGTTCATCGCGTTGGGGTTGGCGTAGTTGAGGAAGAGGCAGGCTGGCTTGGCGACCTCGCGGATGTCCTTGCAGAAGCCCAGGATGCAGGGGATGTTTCGCTGCCCATACATGATGCCGCCCGGCGCCAGCGTGTCGCCCACGCACTGGTCCACGCCGTACTTCAGCGGGATGTCAATGTCGAGCTTGAAGGCGTCGAGTCCGCCGACGCGGACGACGTTGATCACGTAATCGGCATCGGCCACGGCCCGGCGGCGGTCGAGCGTCGCCACGATCGTCGCGGGGAGCTTGCTGTGCTCCAGCTCCTTCTCGCACAGCGCGACCACCATGTCGAGGTTCCGCCGATTGATGTCGTGGAAGGCGAACCGCGTGTCCTGAAGCTCGGGCACGGCCAGGATGTCGCGGAACAGCCCCCGCGTGAACCCGATGCTCCCCGCCCCGATGAACGCCACCTTGATAGCCAAGCGAGCGTCTCCTTCCTGCGGTTCGACGGCAGGGCCGGTCGTACACCCCGTGTCCTTGTAGCCCATGGCGGGGCGTTTGTCAAGACGCAGTGCCGCTGAGCGGCGAGGGGCTCGGCCCGGTTGCGGGCCTCGGCCCGAGCCGCTATGATCGAAGCAGGCGAGGAGAGAAGAAGGGGACCTATGGCCTCACAAATCCGATGCCTGCATGCGCGGCTCGCGATCACTCTTGGACTGCTCGCAGCCGGATGCACGTCGAAGGAGCCAGCCGCCCCATCGGCCCCGGTGCCGAAGGCGGCATTGAGCCGTGTGCCCCAGGAGGCAGCAATGATCGGTGTCAGCCTCGCCTGCGGCGAGTTCGGCAAGGTGCCCGGGGTGTTCGACCGCGACTACACCTACCCCGGCGAGAAGCACTTCGCCTACTGCAAGAGCAAGGGGCTCCTCGTGGTGCGCCTGCCCTTCAAGTGGGAGCGGGTTCAGCGCGAGGCGATGGCGCCGCTCGACGAGTCCGAGATGGCGCGGCTCGACCGCGTGGTCGGGCACGCACGCAAGCACGGCATCAGGCTCCTCCTCGACGTGCACAACTACGCCCGCTGCGGCGGGAAACTCATCGGCACGAAGGACCTGCCGAACGAGGCATTCGCCGACCTCTGGAGGAAACTCGCCACTCACTACAAGGACGAGTCCGCGATCTTCGCCTACGGCCTGATGAACGAGCCGCACGACACCGAGGGACTCTGGCCCGCGGCGGCGCAGGCGGCGGTGGATGCGATTCGCTCGGTGGACAGGACGCACACGATCTTCGTCTGCGGCGACGGCTGGGGCGGCGCCCACTCGTGGCAGGCGATCAACAGGAACCTGGCTGTCAACGACCCCGAGGGCAACCTCGTCTACGAGGCGCACCAGTATCTCGACCGCGACAGCTCGGGAACCTACAAGGAGAGCTACGACGCGAGCGGCGCGACCCCCACGCTCGGCGCCGAACGCCTCAAGCCCTTCGCCGACTGGCTCAAGGAGCGCAACGCCCGCGGCTTCATCGGCGAGTTCGGCGTGCCCGACAACGACCCCCGCTGGCTCGTGGTCCTCGACAACTTCCTCGCGGCGATGAAGGAGAACGGCATCGGCGGCACCTACTGGGCAGCCGGGCCGTGGTGGGGCAAGTACGCACAGTCCGTCGAGCCCCGCGACGGGCGCGACAGGCCCCAGATGGCCGTGCTGGAGCGCTACGCGGAAGGCGGCGACCCTGCCCTGCCGAAGCCGTGGCTGGCCGCGGCCGCCGAGGCCGAGAGGGCCGCTCGCGAATCGAAGGAGCGTGCGCCGGCAGGGCCGCGTGAGGGCGTGGCCCACGACTTCGCCGCACGAGGAGAGTCTTACCACTACACCAATGAGGGCTCGGAATTCGCCAGCGAGTCGGTCGAGGACGCTGGCCGCAAGGCGCGGAAGATCACCTACAAGCACCGCGGCGGCATCGCGTGGGTTGGCGTGGGCATCTACTTCGGCGGGCTGGGGTGCGCGGGGCAGTCGGGCTTCGCCCTCGGAATCCGCAGCGAGAAGCCGTGCCGCCTCGAGGTGAAGGCCTACCACGCCGACGACGAACGGTACACGGGCGTCTTCGACGTCGGCACCGAATGGCAGGAGTTGGCGATCCCGTTCGACCGGTTGACGCGGGACGGCAAGCCCTACGACCCGGGCAAGAGCCTGCGCAAGATCGAATTCCAGCCCAACCCCGACCCGCGCGGCAACAGCCTCTGCCTCGGCACGTTCCGTCGGGTGCCTTGCCAATGAGGGCTATCCTGGCCTCATGGCGAAGTCATTAGCGACCACAGAGCGACCGAAGAGCGGCTCAGAGCGATTGCCGCAAGAACCCTTCGTCGCCGCGACCCGCCGCAGTGTATAGCCTTACGCCCAGAGGCGTCCGGTTCTCTCTCGCGGACGAGCGGCCCTATTCGCGACTCGAGGGTGTTGCGGCCTTCGGCGCCACACGAACCGGGCACAGGCACTCGACGGATGGCGCGTGGCTCGGGAACAGGCAGCGCCCGTCCCACGCCACCTCCAGCAGGGGGTCCGACAAGTCGAATCTGCCGCCGTGTGCGTCCAGGTAGTTCAGCAGGCGCTTGCCCTCCCTGTAGAAGCTGAACTCGCTCTTTCCCGACTTGTAGAGGGACTTGTACCAGCGGTACCGGTCGCGCATCCGGCTAATCGCGTTTCGGGACCACTTGAAGTGATGTGCGGTGGCAAGCGCCCCTGGCAGGAATCGGGGGGGTGAGCCGGCGAGGACCGGCGCGCCGTCGGTGAGCTCGTGCCGAAGCTTCGGCACGAATCCGCGGGCCGCCGCAAGCACGTGCGGGCTCGCGTGCAGGACGGGGTGTGTGATCTGCGCGGCGTAGGGAAACTGGCTGAACAGGCACCGGATGGCCGAGAGCTTGGGCAGTTCGCCCCCCTCGGCCACCCTGTCCAGGAAGCGCCCCCGCACGGCGTTGCAGCCGCGCTCTTCGCACATTCGGAACAGCTCCGGCAGAGGGCACGGGAACTCGTGCAGCTCGTCGAGGTCGGGCATGAGCACCCAGTCGGACTCCGCGCAATGGGCGCTCACCACGTGAAGCTCATGCTGGATCTTGCGGAAGTAGTCGAACCGCCCGGTCCACACATCCGTGACCGTGTGAGCGTAGTCACGCAGCACGGCCCGTGCCGCGTCAATGAAGGCGCGGCGGCCCTTGCGCTCGTTGATATGCACCAGGAAGTGATCGGCCCCCAGGCCCGCGTAGTACTCGAGGAACGGGCGCAGCAGTTCGATGTGCCCGGTCAGCCCCACCAGCACGACGATACGGCCCATGATTGCCCTTCTTATTCGCCTGCGCGCCGACAGCTCTCGCCACAGTATAGCAGAGCGGTCGAGCCACCGCTACTCCCTGCGTCTGGGTGCTTCCTGTCGGTTGCCCGCTGGGCTGCTTGGCTTGCGCCGCTATCGCCCAGAGCTCAGGGGGCCGTGGGAAGGGCAGGGGCGGCTTCAGATGATCACTTCCAGGGGGGAGACGTGATCATCTAAGCGGGCGAGGTGGTGGGTGTGCCAGAAGTGTCGTAATGATGGCCACTTGCGGATATGGTGCCAGGCGATCAGGCCCTACCAAGCTCCAAGGCGTGGTCGCCAGGTGATCATCTGAAGCGGAGGGGGGCACCCAAAGGCCGGCGAGACTGGCGAGGCTGGCGAGGCCCAAGGGGCTGGGGCTCGCTCCGCCGCGACCACTATAGGTTGGGCGTCCCTTCAAGTTGCGGCGGCAGCGGAGCCCGTGGGTCTCTGAGATGGCCTCGAAGCCAGCGTGGCGGTAGACTCGTCGCAGGGACGGCCGGAGTCGGGCGCTCGGCCCTGATTGGCGTTGACTCCCCGGCCAGCAGATGATATACTCCACGCCATTACAGCGGCGGCGCAATGGGCGCCGCGCGGGTCGAACGCCCTGCGGGGCACAAGCGATGAAGGCGACCCGTTCGATCTTTGGCAATGCGAACTGTGCGACGGAGCCGCCATGGACGACTTGACAGGGCGGCGGCCAGGGCTGCTGGTTATCACGGGCGTTGTCCTGACCGCCGCAGTGGTTGGCTACGCGATCTGGGGGCCGTTCCCCATCCAAATTGACGACTGGCGGTGGACCCGGATCGCCGACCCCGTGTGGGAGAACGCGATCCCCGCTCTCCTGGCCTACGGGCTTATCGGCCTGCTGGCCGTGCTCGCCTGGCGACGCGCGGAGCGGTTGGGCCGCGGGAAGCTGGCGCTCGTGGTGGGGGGGCTGGCCGCCTTGGCGTTCGCAGCACAAGTGCTTGCGGCCAAACAGCTGCCGGGGGGCTACAGCGAGTCCATCGTCGCCCTCGGCAAGCCGGGGGCCAACCGCTACCACGCGGCGGCACGCGGTGTGGGCGACCTGGGGCCTGTGCTGGACAAGTACCACCGCTGGATGGGGGACGAATCTCACAAGCTCATCGTCACGCACCCCGGGGGCCCGCTGACGCTGTTCTGGTGCGTGAACCAGGTGTTCGCGCGCGACGAGGCGGCGGCGGGGCGATTCGTCCGCTGGTGCGAGGACTGGTTTGCCGGCGGCGTGCACGTGAGAGACCCGCAAGGGCCGCCGGCACTCGTCGGCCTGTTCCGCGAGATGTCGGAGGCCGAGCTGGCCGGCGTGTGGCTGGCGGCGTTTCTGCTCCAAGCGGCCGCGGCACTGGCCGTCGTGCCCGTGTTCGCGATGGCGAGGGCGGTGTACGGCGTGCGGGTGGGGATCGTGGCTGCGGCGCTCGCGGCAGTGGTGCCGAGCCTGCTGCTGTTCAGCCCCGGGCTTGACCAACTGTTCCCCGTGCTGGCCGCGACGGCCTGCTGGCTCGCGTGGACGGCTGGGGAGAAGGGCAGCCCGTGGCGTGCGGCGTTTGCGGGGGCGACCGTGTCGGCTGGGCTCTTCTTCTCGCTCTCGTTCGCCGTGGTAGCGGGTTGGGCCGGGCTGTTGGGCATTGCGGCCCTGGTGCGGAGCGGGCGACTGGGGGAGCCGCGGCGTGTGGCGCTTCTGGCGGCCGCGGCCATCGGCGGGTTCGCTGTGCCGGCGGTAACGCTATACCTGGCAGTTGGTTACAACTCGCCAGCCGTCTGGTCGGCGTGCGTGGCGGCCAACGCGAAGTTCAACGCCCAGTCGGGGCGGGTCTACTGGAAGTGGCTGCTGGCGGACCCCGTGGAGTTCGTGGTGTTCCTCGGGGTTCCGGTGGCGTCCCTGGTTGTGGCTCAGGGCATCTCGAGCGCGAGAGGGGCGTGGCGGCGCCGAGACTGGCGCCTGGCCGACTGGCCGACCCTGATCGTGCTTGGGCTCCTGGTCGCGCTGAACCTCCTGGGCGTGAATCGCGGGGAGGTGGCGCGGCTGTGGATGTTCCTGATGCCTGGGTGCGTGGTCGCTGCGGCGGCGTGCACTGAGCGATGCGCCCCGTACCGTCGCGCGGTGTTCGTGACGATGTTCGCCCTTCAGGTGGTCCAGGTGACAGTGCTTAAGTCGTTGCTGGACGCCTTGTTGGGCATGTACCGTGGGTTGGGCTGAGCATGCGATTCGCCATCTGCAACGAGTTGTTCGAGGGCTGGCCGCTCGAGCGCGTGCTTGCGTACTGCGCGGGCCTGGGCTACGACGGCGTGGAGGTGGCGCCGTTCACCCTGGCGGAGGACATCCGCCAGTTGCCGCCATCGCGTGCCCGGGAACTGCGTCGCGCCGCCGACGGGGCCGGCATCAGCATCCTGGGGCTGCATTGGCTGCTGAAGAGCCCCGCGGGCCTCTCCATCAACGGCCCGGACGCTGCGGCCAGGGAGAACACGCGCGACCTCATGTTCGCCCTCATCCGCCTGTGCCGCGAGTTGGGCGGCGGGATCCTCGTCTTTGGGTCGCCCGGCCAGCGGAGCGTGCAGGAGGGCGACACGTACGAGGCCGTGTGGGCTCGAAGTGTCGAGATGTTCAGGATTTGCGGCGAGGAGGCCGACCGGCGCGGCGCCGTGATCGCCCTCGAGCCGCTGACGACGAAGGAAACCAATTTCCTCACGGCCGCCAGGGAGACGGCGCGACTGATCCAGGAGGTGGACTGCCCGGCGGTGCGCCTGCACCTGGACGTCAAGGCGATGGTGGGCGGCGAGAGGAAGGCGCCCGAATGGGTGATCCTGGAGTTCAAGGACTATCTGGCGCATTTCCACGCCAACGACGCGAACCTCCGCGGGCCGGGGTTTGGCGACACGGATTTCGTGCCGATCGCCAAGGCGCTGCGCGAGATCGGCTACGACGGCTACGTGTCGGTCGAGGTGTTCGACTTCAAGCCCGATCCCGAGACGATCGCCACGCGTTCGCTGGCGTATCTCCGTGAGGCGTTTGGGAGCAAGTAGTTCCATTTCCCTGGGCGGAGGCGTCCGACGATGCCGAAGATGCGGATGGTAGTGGAAGCCGGCCCTCGACCCCGCTACAACGTGCCCATGCGCGCGCCCCTGAGCCGTCACAAGAAGGCCAAGGTGGTGGACGAGGCGACGGGCCGCGCTGTCCCGTGCCAGCTCCTGCGGGGCGAGCTGTACTGGCTCCTCGACTACATTCCGGCGAACACCGAGAAAGCCTATGTCGTCGAGGTCGGCCGCGGCAGCCACGTCGTGGGGCCCGGCGTCGGCGCCGTGCGCAAGGACGATGTGATCGAGTTCTCCGTCGCCGGCGACCCCTTCATCACCTACAACTTCGGCAAGCAGTGGGCGCGGCCGTTCTTCTACCCCGTCCTCGGCCCCGACGGCGTGCAGATCACCCGCAACTATCCCCTGCTCGAAGGCGTGGCCGGCGAGACGACCGACCACCGTCACCACAAGAGCATCTGGGTCGCCCACGGCGACGTGAACGGGGTGGACAACTGGTCGGAGGAGAAAGACCACGGCCGCCAGGTGAGCAAACGGCTGAAGGAGCTGGTGGACGGGCCGGTGGTGAGCGTGCTGCGGCAGGACCTCGAGTGGGAGTCGCACCGCGGCAAGGCCGTGGTCGCCGAGGAGCGCGAGGTGCGCATCTACGCCGCCCCGCCCGCCGAGCGGGTGATGGACCTCGCGGTGACCTTCAAGGCGCGATGGGGCAAAGTGCTGTTCGGCGACACGAAGGAGGGCGGCGTGTGCTCCGTCCGCGTGGCGACCTCGATGGACGGCAGCCGCGGGGGCAAGATCGAGAACTCGTACGGCGCCACGACCGAGGCGGAGACCTGGGGCCGCGCCGCCCCGTGGTGCGACTACTCCGGCCCCGCGGGCGGCAAGGTCGTCGGCATCGCCGTCTTCGACACCCCGGGCAACCTCCGCTACCCGACCACCTGGCACGTGCGCGACTACGGCCTGATGACCGCCAACCCCTTCGGCCTGTCGTACTTCAAGCCAGGCTCCGGTGAGCGCGGCGACCACGTGCTCGAGAAGGGCGGCGAACTCGCCTTCCGCTACCGCATCTTCATGCACCTCGGCGACGCCAATCAGGGCCGCGTGCGCGACAAGTACCACGACTACATCAATCCCCCGAAAGTCAGGTTCGAGAAATAGACCGGAGAGGGGATGAATGGAGGGATGGATGGCTGGATGAGTGTCAGACAAGACAGTCTTCCGCCCGCCCGTCCTGCCGCGTTCCCATTCATCCACTCATCCATCCATCCATTCATCCCCCTTGTTTCTCAGAGAGACCTGCAATGAGCAGCAACCCCAAGAAGATCGTGTTGGCCTATTCCGGCGGCCTCGACACCTCGGTGATCCTGAAATGGCTCATCGAGACCTATCGGTGCGAGGTCGTCGCCTTCTGCGCCGACCTGGGCCAGGGCGAGGAGCTCCAGCCCGTGCGCAAGAAGGCCCTCAAGACCGGCGCCAGCAAGGTGTACATTGACGACCTGCGCGAGGAGTTCGTGCGCGACTTCGTCTTCCCGATGCTCCGCGCGAACGCGATCTACGAGGGCACGTACATGCTCGGCACCTCGATCGCCCGGCCGCTCATCGCCAAGCGGCAGGTCGAGATCGCACGAGCCGAGGGCGCCGACGCCATCGCCCACGGCGCCACGGGCAAGGGCAACGACCAGGTGCGCTTCGAGCTCACCGCCTTCGCCCTCAACCCCGAAATCCGCATCATCGCCCCGTGGCGCGAGTGGACGCTCAACTCGCGCGACGCCCTCATCGCCTACGCCAAGAAGCACGGCATCCCCGTGCCCGTCACCAAGGCCAAGCCGTACAGCATGGACCGCAATCTGCTGCACCTGAGCTTCGAGGGCGGCGTGCTCGAGGACCCGTGGGCCGAGCCGCCCAAGAGCACCTTCGTGCTCGCCGTGCCGCCCGAGAAGGCGCCCAACAAGGCGACCCATGTCGAAGTGACCTACAAGCGCGGCAACCCCGTGGCCGTGGACGGCAAGCGGATGAGCCCGGCCAAGCTCCTGGCCCACCTCAACGCCCTGGGCGGCAAGAACGGCGTGGGCCGCGTGGACATGGTCGAGAACCGCTTCGTCGGCATCAAGTGTCGTGGCGTGTACGAGACGCCCGGCGGCAGCATCCTCCACGCCGCCCACCGCGCCGTCGAGTCCATCACGATGGACCGCGAGGTGATGCACCTGCGCGACAGTTGGATTACGCGTTACGCCGAGCTGGTCTACTACGGCTTCTGGTTCTCCCCCGAGCGCGAGATGCTCCAGGCGGCGATTGACAAGGCGCAGGAGACCGTCACTGGCACGGCGCGGCTCAAGCTCTACAAGGGCAGCATCAGCGTCGTGGGCCGCAAGGCCCCGAAGGACGTGTTGCTCTACAACCCCGAGCTGGCCACGTTTGGCGCCGACCAGGTCTACAACCAGGCCGACGCCACCGGCTTCATCCGCCTCAACGCCCTGCGCCTCCGCGTCCGCGCCCGGCTCGCCGCGCGGCGGTGACCTTAAGAGCCGGAGAAGCCGAGGCGCAACGCCGCAGCCTGGGTCTCGCCGGCGTGAAGCTTGTGCTGCACGAGCGATGGCGGCGGGTCGCTTGAAGACTCTTGACAGGGCCTGCCGGCCGGGCCATAATGCACGGCGCGATTCCTTGGGCGTGCGTGGTCGCGTGTGCACTGACCGCGCCAGAACCCGAAAGGAGGTGGCGTGATGATCCCGTGCTACGCCGAGTGGGGGTGCAGGCCGTTCCAGGACTCGTTTGGCCGTCTGTGGCTGGCGCGGAAGGGCACGAAGATCGAGGGAGGCTACAAGGGTGCGAAGAAGGGTACGGGGTCGCTCGAGGATATCCGGCTCCCGGAGGGGATCTACGGATGCCGGGTGTCGGCGCGCTGGCGATCGGGCCAGGGCGCCGACCAGGGCTATGTGGCGTTTCGTATCGAGGACTACTCTCGGTACGTCGTGGGGAGCTATACCCGGGACGGGGGCAAGGGTGGGCAGTTCCGCGGCGATCTTGTGCCCGGGACGAAGGTGGATGATCCAGAGCTCGTCCAGGAGTTCTACAAGACCGAGGCGAGGCGGACGCTGGAGTTCCAGCTCCACGGCGGGGCAGCGGGGAAGGGGCTGGCGGCCGGCGCCGGCGGCGAGATGCGCATCCGGGACGCCGGCACGCTCATCGGCGCGTCGTTCTCGGTCATCGCGGTCGGCGGCGGCGTCGGCGTGGGCCTCAGCCTGCCGAGCGACACGGAGTGGAAGCACGTGTCGCTGCCGCGGCCGCTGAAGCTGTGCGACTTCGAGAGCGCGAAGGTCAAGATGAAGAGCCGGGCCGTTCGCCTCGTCGGCGGGTACTCCACGCTGACGATCACGCTGACCTTGACAGCGGGGGACGTGGTCGAGATGAACTGGTCGGGCTTCGGCTTCGAGTGGGGCGCGGAGCTGGATGCCAGCACAACTATGGTTGGAAAGCTGCTGCGGCACTCCTGGCTGACGCCGACGTTCAAGTACGGCTAGGCACGTGCTCTTGCCCTTCATCGCGCCCTCGAGGCCCAGCCGCACAGCGGCGACGCCGCCTCGCACGTAGCTGTCCCCGCGACAGCGGGCCGCGCTTGCGGGAAACCGCGGGACCTGGTATAAGGATGAAGAGGACGGGCGGCGGCCGGCGGGGCGCCGCCCCACGCTGTTTCACGAACAGAGGAGCCTTGGATGAGAGTGTGTGGCGCGTTGCGGCGCATGTGTGTGAGCGTGTGCCTGGTGGTTGCCCTCTCGTGCGTGTCGGGGTGCGGCTCGTATATGCGGGCGCGAGGCAGGGACGCGGCGCAGATGGTGGAGATCGGCGTCACTCACACGGTGATGCCGTGCTCGGCGTTCTTCCTGTGCGGCGTGAGCATCGTCGGGGTGGGCGGGGGGCAGATCGAGGGCACCTTCACGGGCATCGGCGGCAACCAGGTGGGCACCACCAAGTGCTACTACCGCAGCCGCGGCCTCGGGCTGTGGACCTATGAGGAGCTGGGCTGGGGCGAATACAACGTGGAGAAGCAGGAGACGCTCTACAGCTACTACGGCGGCATCGCCGGCTGGATCCAGCACTTCCCGCGGCGGCCCGGCTATGCGCCCGCATGCAACCACTTCATCCACTTCGGGCACCACGGCTTCGTCCTCAACGTCCGATACCTCGAGCTGCTCGACTTCCTGCTCGGCTGGACCGTGCTGGACATCTGCGGGGACGACGGCGAGGACGTGCTCGGGCACTGGCCCTGGCAGGCCAAGGGCGCGCGGAACCTTCCGCCACGCTATAGCTTCCCCAACTGAGCTGCCCGCGGCGCGGGTCGGCCGCCGGCTTCTCCCAGGCGTTGACTTGCCTCCGGGGCTTTCATATACTGGCCTGTGGCGGGGGGAGTCCGGGAGCAAGGCCAATGCGTCCCGAGGACGACGCGCTGATCGCCGAGCTGTTGCTGAAGCGGGGCTGGCTGGACTCCGCCAAGGTCCGCCGGGCCGCGGAGATCTGCGAGGCGGCCCGCGCGCTCGACCTGGGGCAGGACCTCCTCCAGGTGCTGGCGCAGAAGGGCTTCGTGGACGAGCGGGAGCTGCACGAGCTCGAGGGCGAGCTGGGCCTCGACTATCTGACCCGCCCCGAGTACGTTCAGGCCATCAGTGGCTATCGCATCTGGAGCAAGCTCGAGCCGTGGGGCCTCGGCGCCGTGTTCAAGGGGCTTCAGCTCTCGATGGAGCGGCCCGTCGCGCTCAAGGTGCTGGCCCCCGCCGCGGCAGGCGACACGGACCTCCTCAGCCGCTTCCTGGCCGAGGGCCGGTGCGCGGGACAGGTGGACCACCCGAACCTCGTGGGCGCCCTCGACCTCGGGCAAAGCGGCCAATACTACTACTATGCCACCGAACTGCTCGAGGGCCAGAGCCTTCGCGAGGCGCTCCGCGGCGGCCCCCTGCCCGTGGGCAGGGCCATGCACGTGGCCCGGCAGATGGCGCAGGCCCTCGCACACCTCCACGAACTGGGGCTCACCCACCGCGACGTGCAGCCTGCCAACATCGTGCTCCTGCCCGACGACACGGCGCGGCTGCGCAACCTGGGCGCGACCCGCCTCCCTGGCGACCCGTCGGTGGCCGCCACGGGCATCCCCATCGGGGCGCCGGGCTACACGGCGCCCGAGCTGCTGGCGGCGAGCGGCGGGCCGGCCGACATTCGCGCCGACATCTACTCGCTGGGCGCCACCCTCCACCACGCCGTGACCGGGCACCGCCCGGCCCGGGCCGACGCCGGGCCGATGCTGCCGCCCGCTATGGTCCGGTCCGAGGTCCCCGCCGCGGTGAGCGACCTGGTGTGCCGGATGGCGGCGGTCGACCCGGCGGAGCGGCCCCAGAGTCCCCAGGACCTGCTTCGTGACCTCGATGCCGCGCAGGCGGGCGAGCCGTTGGGCATGCCGCCGCTGCCGGCGGAGGCGGCGGCCGTCGCGCCGCCCGCCATCGCTCCGCCCACCGCGCCGGCGTTGGCGCCCGATGAAGCGGCGGCGCCAGGCATTCCGGCGGCAGCCGAGGCCGGGCCGCCGCTGGCCCAGGGCAGCGGGCGCCGGAAGCTGGCGCAAGTCGTGTGGGTGGCGGTCTTCGCGACGCTCTCGGTCGCGTTCGTCGCGGCGAGCGCGTGGGCCATCTGGTCGAAGTTCGGCCCGCGCGGCGCGGCGCGGCCGAGCGCCGCCGAGCCCCCGCCGGAGAAGCAGGCGAAGGAGGGGCCCGAGCCGGCGAAGGACGTGCGCCCCCCTCCACCGCCTCCCCCGCCCCCCGAGCCGGAGCTTGCGGAACCCGCCCGGCGGCTGGTGGCCGATGCGCTGGCCTTCGACAAGACGAACCCCGACGAGCACGCCGAGGCGGGGCTGCGGCTGCGGCGCGCGCTGCTGGTCGCCGGCGACTCCTCGTGGGCCATGCGGCTGCGCGTGCGGCTGGCGACGCGGCAGCAGATGCTCAGCGGCGAGGCGAACAGCGCGTACGGCGAGCTGAGCGACCGGCTCGCGGCGCTCCGTTCCCAGGGGCGCTTCGGCGCGGCGCTCCAGGCGGCCCAGGCGGCGCCCGCCGCGCTCCGCTACGGCCCGTGGGCCGACCTGGTGGCGGCGCGGCTGGCCGAGCTGGGCGAGGAGGCGGAGCGGCAGTGCCTGAGCCTGGCCACGAAGGGGGCCGCGGCGCTCCTCGCCTCGCGGCTCGACGAAGGGGTGAGCCACTACAAGGCCATCGCCGACATCGGGATCCCCTGGATGACCCGCGCGGCCGAACCCCTGGCGGCCGCGGCCGCCGCCTTCGTCGAGGAACGCCAGGCCGAGCTCAAGGAGGCCGCGGCCCGGCGCGCTCTGCTCGAGCGCCGCCGCCTGCTGGGAGGGCTCGCGCGCAGCTTCGCCGCCATCCACGAGGAGATCAAGAAGCGCGACTACGCCAAGGCACTGGAACTGTGCAAGGCCGTGCCCGAGACCCTGCGCGACGGCGGGCGCGCACCGGCCCTCGCAAACCTCCAGCGGCGCCTCGAACTCCTCGTCGAGGTCTGGGAGGCCATCCTCAAGGGGCCCACCGCGGCCATCGGGAGGGCCTTCTCGCTCCACGGGCAGGAGTGGACGGTGGAGGGCTTCGCCGGCTCGGGCCTCAACGCGCAGATCGTCCTGCGCACCCGCACCGGCGCGGCCGAGCGCACCCTTCGCCAGCCCGTGTGGCGGCTGCCCGGCCCGCAACTGGCCCGGCTGGCCGAGTGGGCGACCGAGCGGGGGCCGGCCGGCATCGCCGCCGTGAAGGTCGGGTTCCTCTGTCTCACCGAGGGCGAGGCGGCCCAGGCCAGGCAGAAGTTCCAGGAGGCAGGGAAGGCGGGGGAGGATGTGTCGCCCTGGCTCGACGAGCTGGAGGCGGAGGCCGTGGTCACCGCGGCCCTCACGGCGCATCGCCAGAAGGAATGGGCCGAGGCGCGAAAGCTCCTCGAAACCGCCCTCGACCGCCTGGGCACCACGTCGCCCGTCATCCTCAGCCACCGGGCGCTGGCGAACGCCCTGGCCGACTGCCTGGTGAAGCTGGGCGAGCCGGCGGCCCGGCCCGCGGCACCGGAGCTGCCCGACTTGCTGTACTCGCGCGTGCTCCTCCCCGAGACCCGCCTGGGGATCCTGCCGCCCGCGAGTCCTCTCGACGAGCACCTCGGCACGCCCCTGCGGCGCAGCGGCCCCCAACGCCTCGGCCTCGACGTGTGGCGCGACTACACGCTGTCGCTGCGGTGGACGCCGGAGGGGCAGTCGCGGATGCTGCTCGGCGCCCGCCTGGCCGAGCCTCAGCCCGGCGTCTTCCACTACTACTACGTCGCGGTCGGCGAGGGGCAGGCCACCCTTGGCCTGCGCGGCGCGAAGGGCGACAAGGTGCTCGCCAGCAAACCGTATCCCGCGAGCGCAGGCCCCGCCGCCGCGCACCAGCTCACCTTCAGCCTGGCGGGGAACAGTCTGACCGCGGAGCTGGGCGACGGGACGACCCTGACGGCCACCGACTCCACGCTGGCCGCAGGCCGCGTGCTGCTGGCGGCGCCCGACGGTGCGATCCTCGTCCACGAGCTGCTCGGCAGCTCGCGGCCGCCGAAGCGGCCCACGCCCAAGGGGAAGTGACCTGCCCTTCGACTTCACCGCCCACATGCGAGTGCTGATGAGCGACGTCGCGGCGACGTGCGACGAGCTGCGGCACGTGGACATGACGCGCGTGGCCGTGGCCTTCTCCCAGGCGCGGTATTCGAGCCCGGGCGGCGTGCAGGCCACCATCCGCCCGCTCCGATTCCCCGACGGGGGGCGGGTGCTCGAGCGGGGGGGAGCCACGTGGGAGATGCCGCGCGTCGTCGTCAACGGCATCGAGGTCCTCTACGTCGTCGAGTTCCGGCTGCCGCGGTTCCTCCTCGCGCCGTTCGACGAGAGGATGGGCACCGTGGTCCACGAGATGTACCACATCGGCCCGACGTGCGATGGCACGCTGCGGCGCTTCGCCGGCGGCAAGCCGTACCACACGGGGAGCAGGAAGCGCTACGACGCCGTGATGGGCGAGATCGCCCGCGGCTACCTGGCTCGCACGCGGCGCCCGGAGCTTCACGCCTTCCTGCGGCAGAGCCTCCAGGAGCTCACCGCGGCCCACGGCGGCGTCGTGGGCCTCCGCTTCCGCCGCCTCCGCCCGCGCCGCATTCGCTGAGGCACACTCGGCGCGGGCAAGGCATCTCTCCCCAGCGCGGGGGGAGGCGCCCTCGTCTGCCGCAAGATGATCAAGATGATCACGCGCGCAACACGGGGGGTGATCATCTTGACGGGACGGGTTGGGGCGGGTGCCTGCTCCCATAAGTGTCGTAGCGGCAGTGGCATGCGAACATGCGCATCCTCCCTGTCCACCCTTGCGGCGCCGCGTCAAGATGATCACCGCCTCTCCCCGCCGCCATCTCGACCACCCTCGGGTGGCCCCCGAGCGGGGGCGAGGCAGCCCTGGGCCTCGCCCGCTGCGCGGGCATCCAAAGCGGCATCTGCGATGCCGCACTCCACACCCGACCCGCGTCCAGCGAAGGCATATTATGGAGTGCGGTGACGGAGTCGCCGCTTTGCATTCCCGCGAAGCGGTTGACAATTCGGGGGCCACCTTAGGGAATCCCGGTCGCCGGCGCAGCACGTTAGGTCTCACGAGCCCAGGCGGGCCTCGGCCTCGTCGAGGGGGATCGTGCGGGTCTGTTTGGCGCGGTCGTCGAGGAGCTTCATCAGCCGCTTGTTCGCGCGGGTCAGCTCGATCTCGCGGTCGAAGTCGTCTATCTCGGCGAGGATGAACTCGCGGCCATCTGGGGCCCTGAGGATGACACCACCGCGCTTAGCCTGCCGGAGAAGAGCGCTGACAGCCTTCTCGCGAGGTGAGATGGTGAGGGTCTTCATAGCTGGTACTCCTCGCCGTGGATGAGCAGCTTGCTGCCTTCCTTGAATCCGACGGCCTCAATCTTCACGGTTCCCGCCTGTTCGTCAATGTCGTAGAAGACGCGGAACTTGCCGATCCGCAGTTCCCACTCGGCAAGGGCGTTCGGGCGCAGCCTCTTGCGGTCATGGGTCTCGACGGCGGCCGCATGCATAAGCTGCTCGCGGATGCCCTGCAAGACCCGGCCCCGATCGAACTTCCTCAATGTCTCCAGGTCGCCGAACGCTTCCGGCGTCAGTCCGGTCTGGCACATGCCCGCTCTTGACCAGCGAACTCGGGGCCAGGACTTGAAACGTGCAACGCCACTGTCTGGATTCTAGCGCCCTGCGGACGCCGTGTCAAGGAATTGGCCAGGAGGGGGTAGAGGAGGGGCAAGAACGGACGCTGTGGACAGGGTTGACAAGAGCCGGCGAAGAGAGCTTCGGCCGCGGCCGCAGTGCCCACAATGTCCACGGATGCTGCATGGCGGGAGGTGGCGGGGGCATGGGAGCATCGAGGACAAGAGACGGTGTGCAGGTATGCACACCCTACCGCTTGCCCTTCTTGGCGGGGGGGCCGGCGGGGGCGGGCTGGGCGCCGAACTCGAGCGCGAGCGGCACGTAGGTGCTGCTGCGCTCGAAGCGCACCTCGCCCTCCGAGGGCTGCTGGCCGCCTTCCTCGAGGAGGATGAGCTCGTTCTGGTCGCGGAGCCACGGGGCGGGCAGGTAGTAGCCCTGGCCGGCCTCGGCGCCGGTCTGGCTGTAGAGGCCCACGTAGTGGCCGTTGAACCACAGGACGCCGTGGCTGGGGCCTTTCAGGAGGAGCCTCGCCGCCAAGTGGGCCGGGTGCTTGCGCGGGGCGAAGGTGGTGCGGAACCAGCGGATGGGCGGACCCTGTGTCCTGGGCTTCGAGTCCCGAGTCTCGGGCTTGAGCTGGAGAGGCGTCCAGGCCAGCGAGCGGCCCTGGGGGGCCATGCCCTCGCGCTGGTGCCAGCGGCCGGTGGCCTGGCCGTCCACGGCCAGGTTGCCCAGGATGCCCCAGCCCGAGGCGACGTTGAGGGGCGTGCCGTAGGCGGAGGTGTTGCGGTAGCAGCCCCAGTTCTTGGCGAGGATGGCGAGGGCGTTTTCGCCGGGCTTCAGCGGCAGCTCGAAGTCGGCCGGCTGGGGGAAGCTCCGCGGGCCGTCGAGCAGCCGCTTGGTCGGGCTCTGGCCCACGAACTGGCCGTTGAGGTAGACGGTCACGGCGTCGGCGACGTTGTCGAGGACGAGTTTCCGCGTGGCGGCCCTGGCGGCCTTGATGCGGCAGCGGTACCAGCCGTGGTGGTCGTCGCCCATCGGCTCGGGGCGGAGGGTCTCGCGCCACGCGGCGTCGTCGAAGCCGGGGTCGGCCTCGGCCACGGCGTCGGCCGTCTCCCACTTCCGCAGGAACACGGTGAGCGGCTCCATCACGTCGAGGTCGAGGCGGCAGTCAATGCGGCCCGTGGCCGCGTCGTGCTTGACCTCGCTGATGCCCTTGGCGGGCCCGACGCCGGTCTGGGGGCCGCTGGGGTAGAAGGTGAGGGCGTAGTGGAGGCGGCGGGTGGGCAGGCGCAGCTCCACGGTGGGCTTGTCGCCCGTCGTCCATTCGCCGATGCTCGACGCGCCGATGAGGATGCCTGCCCCTTCGAGCACCCAGGCCAGCTCGACCTGGCTCTCCTCGAGGGCGACGACGTGCACCGGCACGTCGGCCTCGAAGGCGAAGTCGCGGCGCTCGCCCCTCGCGGCACACGTCCAGCGCAGGACGAGTTGCTTCGCCTTGTCGTCCCAGGCGAAGGCGTTGTCGCCGGCGTGGATGGTGGGCCGCTTGGGCAGGCGGAAGGCCATGACGGCCTCGGTCTTCTCCGGCGTGTAGACCACGAGCAGCCGCTTGCGGGGGAATGCCTGGATGGTGAACACCTGGGCGGTGGACAGGGTGAGGGTGGTGTCGGGCGTGAGCGGGAGGCCGAAGATGGCGTGGCGGAAGGCCGCGGCGGTGATGGGAAGCCTGGCGGCCAGCCCTGTCGCGGGGTCCTGGAGGGGCAGCTCGCCCTCGCCGTAGCGCCGCTTGACGAACAGCAGAGCCGTCGTGCCGTCGCCCCGGCAGTGGGTGACGAGGCCCGAGGTGCGCTCCTGCTTGATGAATGCGGGGGCGGCGACCGTGGTCGCCTGCGTCAGCACGCCCTCGAAGGCTCGGGCGAACCAGTTGGCCTTCTTGACCTGGTCGAAGACGGAGCTTTGGCCCCCGGCCTCCAGCAGCCCCGACGTGCCGTCCTCGTAGCGGGTCGGGAACCCTGAGCCGGGCAGCAACGCCAGGTTGGTGCCTGCGGCCCACAGGGCGTGGTCGAAGCCGTCAATGCCCTTGGCCAGGCCCTCGATGAGGGTGTCGCCGAAGCCGTCGAACGCCTTGCGCCGCTCGCCCCAGGCCACCGGGCCGCCAGGCATCAGCTCGGTGGTGGCGAAGAACGCCGTGTCCGACACGGCCATCCGCTGGAAGCCCTTGCAGGGGTTGAGGCCGGAGAGGACGATGGGCACGCGGAAGCCGGCATTCTTCGCCTCCTCGTACAGGCGGCCGAGGTAGCGGTCGTCGGGGCCGCGGTACTGGTCCTCGATCTGGATGAGGGCCACCGGCCCGCGCGGCACCTGGCGGGCGACGAGGAGGGGGAGGAGCTTCTGCCAGTACTGGCGGACGGCTTCGAGGAAGCGCTCGTTGGCGCAGCGGACGAGGAGCCTGGGGTCGTCGCCGAGCCAGGCGGGCAGGCCGCCGCGGCTGACCGCGGCGTTGACGTAGGGGCCGATGCGCACGAAGGCCAGGAGCTTCTGCTCGTGGCACAGGTCGAGGAAGCGCCCGAGGTCGGCCGGCCCGTCGAGCCGCCAGTCGTCCTTCGTTGGCTGGTGCAGGCTCCAGGGCACGGGGGTCTCGACCATGTTGAAGCCGGCGAGACGGGTGAGGAGCAGGCGGTCGCGCCACTCCTCGGGCACGAGGCGGAAGTAGTGCACGCCGCCGCACAGCAGGAGCCGGCGCTGGTCGCCGACGAGGAAGCTCCTGGAGTCGAAGCTCGCGTCGCTGCCGGTCGGCGGCTGGCGCAAGTTCGACGCGGCGGCGGCCCAGGCGATGGCACCGGCGAGGATCGCGGCGGCGAGGGCCACCTTTCGGGTCACTGTGCAGGCCTCCTTCGTGTGAAGTACCTCGCGCTTTCAGGGTCTTCGCCTCCGCCGAGCTTGTCTCGGTGGGGCGACGATTGGCAACTACTGCGGTATCGGACCTCACCCCCTCGCCCCCTCTCCACAAGGGTGGAGAGGGGGAAGGGGGGTGAGGCCCTGCCGTGTAGTTATCAATCCTTTGCCCCACCGACGCGAGGTCGGTGGGGGCAGGAACTTCAGACGGCTGAAGTCCTACTGCGCAACAAAGACAGGATAGCGTTCCCGCGGCGGACGATCAAGCGGCTCAGCGCAGGGCGAACAGGAAGAAGCACGGGGGCTGGCGGCCTTCGGGCCCGGCGCCGAAGGCGCCGATGGACTCCAGGTAGCCGTCGCGCACCATCGCGGCAATGAGGTTGGTGTAGGCCTGTCGGGGGATGCCTTCGTGGTCGCGGCCGTCGAAGTAGTAGCGGTAGCTGCCGGCGAGGCGCGAGAGCTCGGGCCAGTTGACGTAGAGGTGGGTGACGCCGAGGGCGCGCAGCCCGTCGCGCACGCGGCGGGCCGGGTCGCCAGGCGGCCCTTGGTCCAGCAGGCGCTCGATGGGGCCGCGGTCGAAGACGCTGACGGCGAGGCACCGCCGCCGGCAATAGAAGGTGCGGCTCTCGCCGACGAAGAGCACCGCCGAGTCCCCGGGCAGCTTGTTGATCGCCTCGATGGCCTTGTGCGAGTACGTGGAGCCGATGTCGTCGTTGACCTTTCGCAGGAAGCTGGCCTGCGGCTCGCCGAGGCCCAGCCACAGCACGAGGCCGTGGATGAGCAGAGTCGTCACGAGGGCGTAGGCGAGGCCGGCGGCGAGGATGCCGCGGGCGATTCGTCGGCCCCACCCCTCGGCGAACGCCGCCACGCCGATGCCGCCGAGCAGGGCAATCGTCGGCGACACGGGGTCGAGGAAGCGGTCGAGGCGGTGCGTCATCACGTACCACGCCATCAGGCACAGCACGCCGTGGATGGGGAGGAACACCGCGTCGCCACGCACGACGAGGAACGCGGGGGCCGTGATGAGCGCCAGCACGGAAGCCGAGAGCACCACGTCGCCCGCGGCCTGGAGGTTGGGCAGCGAGCCGAGCCACTCGGGCGCGAAGCGTCCCGCGGCCGCGGCCACGAGGAACACCGTGCCTCCGCAGAAGACGACCCAGGTCGAGCGGCGGTCGGCCAGCGCAATGGGCACGAGGGCGAAGAGCAGCAGAATGGGCGAGGCGGGGGGCACGCGGGCCTCGTCGGGCTGGTCGCGCCACACGGCATAGCTCCAGAAGCGGCGCGAGAGGGTGAAGAACCGCAGGTCCGAGGCCCGGTGGTGGACGCTGAACTTCGCCTCCTGCTCGGGCGACCAGCTCGACCCGCCGAACACGCCGTAGAGGAGGGGATAGGTGGGGTTGCCCGTGTTGACGGCGTTGCGGATGAACCAGGGGCTGGCCACCACCAGGGCCACAACGCCCACGACCGCCGCCGACCGCACCGCAGTCCAGAACATCTTGAGCCTGGCGATGCCGCACCCGAGCACGAACGCCCCGATCGGGGCCAGCACGAACACCAGGGCCGGGTACTTGCAGCCGATGGCGAGGCCGGCCATGACCCCGCACAGGGCGGCATAGCGCCAGCGCTCGGTCGCGCTGGCCGCCTTGCGCCACAGGAAGAACGCGAAGAGCGCGAGGAAGCCGTAGGCGGTCAGCGGCAGCTCCGTGACGTAGGAGTTGAGCGTGGCCAACTCGGCGAGCAGGGGGGTGGTGAGGAGGATGGCGGCGCCGGCCTTGCCGGCCTGGGGGCTGCCGAGGCGTCGGCCGCACGCCGCCACCGCGGCCGCCGCGAGCAGCACGAAGCCGATGAGGACCTGGAGGCCCGCCACGGCGCCCGTCGCCGGGCCGCCGAAGCAGTTCATCGTCAGTAGAAACAGCATCTCGGTGTTCAAGGGGAAGTTGGCGTAGACCATGTCGCGCAGGAACGTGACCCGTCCCTCGCTCCACCAGGTGGCGGGCGCCGCGAGGTGGTATTCGAGCGAATCGTAGTCGGCGAAGACAGGCAGGTTGACCCGCGTGAGCGCGAGGAACACGATGGCCGCCCCGAGCGCGGCGAGCAGGATGCCGAAGCCGCTCGCCTGCCGGCGCCAGGCATTCAGCCCGCGCGCTCCCGCGACGACTGCCTCCCGCAGGTCCCTGGCTCCCAGGCACCCCATCGCGAGTACCAGCCCCCAGCACAGCGCGCCCAGGAGCCACGGCGGCTGCCCGCTCACGATGCCGAGCAGGAAGGTGGCGAGCGAGAAGATGCCCATCCCGAGGGCGCCGCCGAAGATGGCCCGCTCGGCGAGTCCGAGGCCGTCGAAGCCGGCCCGCCGCAGAATGGCCATTCCCGCACCCGTCGCCACTGCCCACAGCGCGGCGCTCGGCAGCGCCAGGTAGAGGCGCGGAATGCCCTCGATGAGCAGCGTCGGCAGGGCATAGAGCGCCCCCTGCACGCGCAGGCCGCTGCCGAGCAGGTCCAGCAGAAGCCAGGCGGGATAGGCGAGAATGGCGAGCGCCCAGACGAGGAACGGGATGAGCGGGGGCCGCTCAGGGGCAGGCGAAGGCTGGTCGGGGGAGGGGTGGCTCATTTGACGCAATGACCAATGACGCAATGACCAATGGCCAATGACCAATGACGAACGGGGTCCGGGCCAGGTCTTCTTCGTTGGTCATTGGTCATTGGGTGTTGGTCATTGAGCGCTGGTCATTCTCCAGTCCTCCGCACGCCGCCGGCGAGCGCCCCTTCGGTGATGAAGACGCCTTCGAGCATGCCCCGGAGGCCCTGGGGATTGGTCGAGGTCTCCAGGGCGACCTTCTCGTCCACGAAGCCCTCCTTGATGAGATCGTAGAGCGAGTGGTTGAAGTCGATCATGCCCTCGGAACGCGCCTGCTTGACGACATCGAGGATGCGCACGTCGTCGCCCAGCTCGATGAGCTTGGCGATGGGCGGATTGGTGATCATGATCTCGAGGGCCGGGATCCGCGAGATGCCCGGCTTGATCGACGGCAGCAGCTTCTGGCAGATGATGGCCTTGAGGTTGAACTGGAGGGTGAGGCGGACCTGCTTGTGCCGGTCCGTGTCGAAAAACTCCAGGAGGCGCGAGAACGTCTGCGGCACAGTGGACGTGTGGAGGGTGCCGAAGACGAGGTGCCCCGTCTCGGCCGCCGTGATGCCCGCCTGCACCGTCTCCATGTCGCGCATCTCGCCCAGCAGGATCACGTCGGGGTCCTGCCGCACCACGTAGCGCAAGGCGTCGCGGAACGACGGCACATCGATCCCCACCTCGCGCTGGTTGATGACGGAGCGGCGGTCGGCGTAGATGTACTCGATCGGGTCCTCGATGGTGACGATGTGCACGCGGCGCGTGGTGTTGATGTACTCGACCATGGCGGCGAGGGTGGTGGACTTGCCGCTGCCCGTGACGCCTGCGACGATGACGAAGCCCTGGTCGAGGGCGGCGACCTGCTCCATCGTGGCGGGCGGGAGGTGGAGCTCCTCGAACGTCGGGATGCGGAAGTTCACGAGGCGCGCCGCCAGGCTCAGGTAGCCGCGCTGGTGGTAGGTGTTGATGCGCAGGCGCGTCTTCTCGTCCACGCTGTAGGCCAGGTCAACGTCCCCGATCTGCTCGAGCGTGCGGATCTGCTCCTCGGTGAGGATTTCGTAGACGAGGCGGCGCACCTGGGTGTCGCTCAGCGGCGGCAGGTCGAGGTTCCGCAGGTCGCCCCGGATGCGGAAGATGGGCGGGGCGTTCGCCTTCAGGTGGAGGTCCGACGCCCCGTAGCGTCCCATGAGCCGGAAGAGCTTGTGGATTTCCTTGGTGTCGGTTGTGGCGCTGGCTTCGGGCATCACCAATCCTATTGCCCCTTGAGCCGGGGATGAATGTGCGCCTCGTAGTGCTCGGGGAGATGGAGGCGGAGCTGCTCGATCATCTCCTCGTCGGAGACGACCGTGGTGCGGCCGTCGGTATACTCGTCGGTGACCCAGCGGCAGATCTTGTGGAGCTTGATCTTCGAGAGCCGGTGGCCGCCCTTGAGGCCCAGGAAGTCGTTGACCCAGAGGGCCACGCCGTCGGCGCCCGACTTGTCGGTGATCGCCACGTTGGGCCCGCGGCCCAGGAGGGCCTCGGTGTCGAAGATGTTGTAGATCCGCTCGTCGCGCCACAGGCCGTCGGCGTGGATGCCGGCGCGGGTGGTGTTGAAGTGCCGGCCGACGAAGGGCTGGTTGTCGGGCAGCCGCGTGCCGATGTCGCGCTCGTAGTACCGCACGGCCTCGGTGATCGCGCGCGTGTCCATGCCGTCGAGCGTGCCCCGGATCGCCGCGTACTCGAACACCGCGCCCTCCAGCGGCGGGTTCCCCGTCCGCTCCCCGATCCCGAACAGCGTGGCGTTCACCGCGTCCACCCCGTAGAGCCAGGCGGTCGCGCCGTTGATGTGGACCTTGTGGAAGTCGTTGTGGCCGTGCCACTCCAGGCGGTCGGAGGGCACGCCGGCGTCGTGGGTCATCCGGTAGGCCAGCTTGGGGATGCTGCGGGGCAGTGCGGCGCCGGGGTAGCTGAGGCCGAAGCCCAGGGTGTCGCACAGCCGCACCTTCACCTTCAGATGCTCGGGCGCCCCCTCGGAGACCTTCATGAGCTCGATGACCAGGGGCACCACGAAGCCATCAACGTCGGCCCGCGTGATGTCCTCCAGGTGGCAGCGGGGGCGGATGCCCGAGTCGAGGGCCGCCTTCGCTGTGGCCACGTACTGGTCCAGGATCTGCCGGCGGTTCTTGCGGAGCTTGTAGAAGATGTGGTAGTCGGAGCAGGAGCACAGGATGCCCGTCTCCGTGAGGCCCAGCTTCTGCACGTTCGAGAGGTCGCCCACGTCGGCGCGCATCCAGCCCGTGATCTCGGGGTAGCGGGCGCCCACGGCCATGCACGCTTCGCAGGCCGCGCGGTCCTTGTGCGTGTAGAGGAAGAACTCGGTCTGGCGGATGATGCCCTTCGGCCCGCTGATGCGCGCCAGGTACTCGTAGAGGCGACGAGTCTGCTCGACCGTGTAGGGCGGGCGCGACTGCTGGCCGTCGCGGAACGTCGTGTCCGTGATCCGGATGTCGCGAGTCAGCAGCGCCTGGGGGTCGAACTCCACGACCTTGCCGTCGATCTCCTCGAAGACCTTGCCCTCGAAGGCGATGCGCGGCGGCATCTCGTAGGGGAACATGTCCTCGAGAAGCTCTGGCTCGGCCACCTCGACAAGCTTGCGCCGGTCACCCATGAAACTTCCTTCTCCTGTCGTGAGGGCACAAGACCCCTCAGGCCCGGCACGAGAGGGGTAGACGGGAACAACACGGTCGCAACAGCCATCGTCCGCACACAACACTGTCGCCTGGCTGCCCCGCCAGGACTCGGACCTGGAAACCGAGACCCAAATTCTCGTGTGTTACCAATTACACCACGGGGCATCCGCTCGCCGCAGAGAACGCCCTTATTCTAGCAGCCAACGACGCGAAAGTAAAGCGCGACTCGCGGCCAGTAGAGCTTTTCTTGCCGAGCGCTTTCATGTACAGTGGGCAGGCCCGCACGCCCCAACCGAAAGGTCGCCCCGCCGTGCCCCGCTGCGCGTTCGTCACCCTTGGCTGCAAGGTAAACCAGTACGATACTCAGGCCGTGCGCGAAGCCCTGGCCCGCCTGGGCTACGAGGAGGCGCCCCCAGCCGCCCAGGCGGAGCTCTATGTGGTCAACACCTGCTGCGTCACGCGCGCGAGCCACGCCAAGGGTCTCCAGGCCATCCGCCGCATCGCCCGCCAGCACCCCGACGCCTGCATCGTCGTCACCGGGTGCAGCGCGGAGACCGACGCCGCGGCGCTCCGCGAGATGCCCGGCGTTCGTTGCGTGCTCGGCAACGACGCCAAGCCCCTCCTCGCCCAGCTCATTGCCCAACTGCCCGACAAGCTGCCGCCCGGTTCCTCTCCCGCTCCTTTCTTCCATCCATCCATTCATCCACCCATCCAGCCATCCTCCCCAACGACCGCACCTCCGTGGCCTGCCATCAGTTCCTTCGCCGGCCACACCCGCGCCTTCGTGAAGATCGAGGACGGCTGCAACGACTTCTGCTCCTACTGCATCGTGCCCCACGTGCGCGGCCGCGTGCGGAGCCGTCCGCCCGACGACGTGGTCGCCGAGGTCGCCCGCCTCGTCGCCAACGGCTACCTCGAGGTTGTCCTCACCGGCATCCACCTCGGCGCCTACGGCTTAGACACCCAGGGAGCCTGGGGCCTTGTGCCCCTCGTCGAGCGGCTCCTGGCCACGCCCGGCCTCCGTCGCCTCCGCCTCAGCTCCCTCGAACTGCGCGAGGTGAGCGACGGACTGATCGCCCTCGCCGCCGCGTCGCCCATCTTCTGCCCCCACTTCCACATCCCCCTCCAGAGCGGCGACGACGACGTGCTGCGGGCGATGAGCCGCCGCTACACCGTCGCCGACTTCCTTCGCCGCCTCGCCGCCATCCGCGCCCGCATCGCCGAGCCGGCCATTACCACCGACCTCATCGTCGGCTTCCCCGGCGAGACCGACGAGCAGTTCCGCCGCACCGTCGAGGTGGCCCGGCGGGCCGCCTTCAGCCGCATCCACATCTTTCCCTACAGCGACCGCCCCGGCACGCCTGCTTCGGCGATGCCCGGCAAGCTCCCCTGGGAGACGATCCGAGCCCGGCGCGAGGAGATGAAGGCCGTCGCCGCCGACCTGATGGCCGCCTACCACCGCCGCTTTGTCGGCCGCACCGTCGAGCCCCTCGTCGAGAGCGAGCGCGACCGCCGCAGCGGCCTCCTCGCCGGCTACACCGAGCGCTACGTCCGCACCCTCTTCGCCGGCCCCGACGAGCTTCGCGGCACCATCGCCCCCGTCCGCGTCACCGCCGCCACCGCGGCGGGCCTCCGCGCCGAAAGCTGCGAGGATCCCCGTTGACCTCGTCCTTGCCATAAGTGTCGTTGAGCACGACGCTTGTGACGTGCCTCCCCAGCTCAAGGCGCGTAGGCTCGCCGATGCGATTCACAGAATGCCAACTGCCTCTCTCAGGGGTTGGCATTCTGTGAACAACGGGCTGCGCAGCCTCGAAATAGCCGGTTCTCCCACAATGCCAACTCCGCAACGTGAGGACGCTTGGCATTCTGAGGGCACCACACGATGGCGGGATGCGCAGGGGGTGCGAGGCGGGTCAGTTCAGCTTCAGGACGGCGACGTGCAGGCTTCCGGGGCCGGTTGCGACCAGGCGGAGCCAGCCGGGCCGCTCCCACGTGCCTTGCCACGGCGCGTCATCGGGGGGCGAGGGCTGCACGGCGAAGGCGTAGGCGGCATTCGCCGCCCCCAATGCCTCATTGGCTTCCTTCTCGTTTGCCGGCGGTCCAGCCGTCGGCACGGTGAAGACGGGCGGCTTGCGGTAGCCGACCTCGAGCCGATTGGCGCCCGGGGGGCGCTTGACCCGCCAGCGCCACCCTGTCGCCGTGCGCTCCACGCTTGCCTCCAGTGGCTCCGGCAGCCGGAGAAGCGTGGCCGGATCACCCAGCACCGCGTACATGAGAGTCTGGTCGCGCCGCAGCTTCTCGACGTTGATGTCCTTTTCGAGCTTGCCCTCCACGTCGCGCAGCATCATCTCCATGACGAGGTCGCGGGCGACTCTCGCCTCGCGCTGCACGCGGAGCCAGAGGGCGCCGAGTCGCTTCTCCTTGCCCGCGAGGGCGTTGAGGAGGCACACGCTGGTGAAGTAGTTGGTCAGCGGGTGCGACTCGGTGGTGGCCCCGATGGCCGCCACCGGGCCGCCGGGCAGGAACAGCAGGGCCTCGGCCTGGCAAGGAGCTGGCCGCGCGAAGTTGCCTGACCAGCAGGAGAAGAAAATCATCGGCGCCACGGGCGAGCCGTCTCCGAGCCAGCGGGCGGCATCGGCCGCCGTGTAGGTGAACCGCTTCCCGGCGAGCTTCATCGAGGTAAAGGCATCGGGGCTCGCGTGGCCCATGAGCACGTTCAGGAGCCCGCCCTGCCTCATCTGGCGGGTGAAGTTCGCCGCCTGCGCCGTCGGCCACCCACAGAGGGGGTCGGCTGGGTTGCCCGAGAGGAACCAGGGGGAGAGCCACGGCGGGCCGTTGGCCTGGACCATCGTCACGCCGAGACTGGTTGCTATGGCATCAATGGCCGCGTTGTAGCCGGGCGAGCCGAGCCACATGGCCGCATTCAGGTCGGCAGGCGTCGGCGGCTGGGCCTCGAAGGCGAGAATCTTCCGAACCACGACCTCGACCTGCTCGCGAGTGCGGGCCGGAATCCGCCCCACCGGGATTGCGGGCACTCCCTTCCCGTCGGGATCGCCCCAGGCGGCGTCGGAGGCGAACTCCTGTGGCTGGACATCCCGCCAGCGGTAGAGCGTCTTGCGCTTGGCGGGCAAATACCACGGGGCACCCTCTTTCCCCGGCTCGTCGTCGCCGATGAGCAGCAGGAAGTCGGGCCGCCGCGTGGATTGTGCCAGCGCCTCTTCGATGGTGTGGGTGACCACCCTGGCCTCGAACCCGTCGCTGCGGCGCTTCTCTGCCAGGGGCTTGAGCGGCTCGGCCAGCTCGGGCCTGGCCACGGCCAGCCACAGCGGCTTCTGCTCCGCCGCGTGCAGGCCGCTCGCCCAAAACAGCATTGTCAGTGCGGCGGCGACCCGCCTCGAGGGAACTGCGAGCCTCCAACTCATTGCTTGACCCCCTCCACTGGCGATACGGGGCCACCAACTCACTTCCGGTCGAAGAAGGGGTTCTTGCCGGTGCCGCTGAGGGGGATGCCGAAGGCGATCTGGATGTCGGGCGGGAGGAGGCCGGCCTGGATGGCGGCCTTGCCGAAGCTGAACAGGATGCGGTTGTCGGCGTGGTGGGCGGCGGCGACGGCGGCGGCCGAGCCCAGGGCGATGCCGAGGTCGCCGGCGTTGTAGGCGCAGCGGCCGCCGGCCTTGGCGCAGGCATCGCAGTCGTCGTAGCCGCAGAAGCCGCACGACGGGATGCCGAGCGGCCCGACCTTCGTGCCGATGAGGACGACGAGGGGCGCCGCATCGCAGTTGGCGGCGTCGCGGGCGAAGAAGGCAGCGGCTGGGTTGGCGGCGGCGATGTCGCGCATGCGAGCGGTCACCTTGGCCTTCTCCTCGCCGCGGATGATGGCGAGGTGCAGATTGTCCAGGCCCCGGGCCTTGGGCGCCGTGCGGGCGGCGAGGCACATGAGATCAGCCACCGCCTCCAAAGCACGCATTTCAGGTGAATGCTCTGCCATCGGTTTCTCCTCAAAAACAGGGTATCCCGACGCGTGACGCGTGACGCGTGACCAGAAAGGACAAGACCAGGGTCTCTCTCCTATTGTCACGCGTCACGGGTCACGCGTCATGTGGTTCTCGCCTTCTGGATCTTCGCCCACGTGTCGCGCAGGGTCACGGTGCGGTTGAACATGGGGTGGCCTGGGGCGGAATCGGGGTCCACGCAGAAATAGCCGAGCCGCTCGAACTGGTAGCGCGCGCCCGGCGCGGCCCCAGCCAGGCTCGGCTCGACCTGGCAGCCGGCCAGTACCTCGAGCGACGCGGGGTCCACGAAGTCCTTGAAGTCCGCGCCCTCGGGCAGGTTGGTCATGTCTTCTCGCGTGAACAGGTGGTCGTAGAGGCGCACCTCGCCCGCCACGGCGTGTGCGGCGGAGACCCAGTGGAGCGTGGCCTTGACCTTGCGGCCGTCGGGCGCATCGCCGCCGCGCGTGGCCGGGTCGTAGGTGCAGCGCAGCTCGACGACTTCGCCCGTGGCGGGGTCCTTGACGACCCGCTCGCATCTGATGAAGTAGGCGTAGCGCAGGCGCACCTCGCGGCCGGGGGCGAGGCGGTAGAACTTCGGCGGAGGCTCTTC